>Ga0209614_1000090_pt1 | contig 78389 bp, 74 predicted proteins | sample BlaSprsedimmetaG_FD_185484 | JGI IMG/M metagenome (GOLD analysis project Ga0209614, IMG submission 185484) | Hot spring sediment bacterial and archeal communities from California, USA to study Microbial Dark Matter (Phase II) - Blank Spring... ... | reverse complement strand
GTTTTAAAGGATATGCGATCTGTACAAAATTTACTCTGAACTCGATAATCGCGAATCATGGCTTTGGCCTCCACGTTTTGAACTGTTCAATTTACCCATTTCTTTTGTGGATGCCAAATGACATAACATAGAATTATATAAACCGAGGATCTGATTATGCAAGATAAATTTAAAGTATTAATTGTTGAAGATGAATTTTTAATAGCAAAAAGTTTAAAGATTGATTTAGAAAAATTAGGAGTGAGTGTTCTCGATCCGATAGCAAAAGGTGAAGATGCCGTAAGGGTTGTACTTCAGGAAAATCCATCTTTGATCCTGATGGATATCCAGCTTACAGGCGGGCTGGATGGTATTGAAGCCGCCAAAAAAATACATTTAAAAAGGAAAATTCCAATCGTATTTATGACTGGCTACGCCACAGACGAAATAAAAGTACGTGCATTAAAACTGAATCCTATTGATTATCTTGAGAAACCGGTAGATATGCATAAGATAGGAAAAATTATAAATACGTTGAAAAATGAGTGATGCTTTAATAATCAAAAATCACTATAACCAGCGCATGAACTCGGATCCGCCTCAGGCGGACCGGTTATGCAATCGTTCGGTGCAGAGAATATGCAGAAAGACAAAAAGACAACTGAACCGGGAATTGACAACGGCTTCGAGCCAATGTCGCGAGCAGAGATTCGCGAGTTGAAACGTCGCGTTGCCGACTCAAATAATCCGGTGCGATATGTTGTTTTCTCTGACATCGTTGGCGATGGTCGTTGGCGGCTTTGGCTTGACGTATCAACTGATGGCTACGGCATGTCTATCGACCAAGCAACTCTGTTCAAGCGGGAACACGTTGCCCGTGCTGTCGCTAAACTATATTCGGATGGGAGGAAGAACGCCCTCCGGATCGCCAAAATTACGACTAAAGGCGGAAAGAGAAAAGTACTGAGATACGAAAAACTCAAACACCGAACCAAGCCTCGGAGATGACTCCAGTAAGGCCGCCGCAGACGGCGGTCCCACCGGAGCACCTCAAGGCTGACATTAGCACAATTAATTAAACTTGACATTTAGAAGAAAAAGCATTAAAGTATGACAAATAGTCATACCTGGAGGATTTAAAAATGTCAAATGCGAAAGTAGCAATTTCTATTGATGACCAACTATTGAAAAAAGTAGATCTGCTTGTTAGAGAAAAAGTATATCCAAATCGCAGCAATGTAATTCAGGAAGCTGTAAAAGAAAAATTAATGAGAATTGACAAAACAAGATTAGCCAATGAATGTGCTAAACTTGATGCTAATTTTGAGCAATCTATGGCTGAAGAAGGTTTCTCACAGGAGATTGAGACATGGCCAGAATACTGAGAGGAGAAATATATTGGGCGGATTTAAATCCAACAATTGGTCATGAACAAGCTGGTATTCGACCAGTCTTAATTATAAGTAACAATATTTTTAATCAAAGATCCGGTACTGTAATAGCACTGGCCATTACTAATCAACCACAAAGGGCTGGATTTCCGCTAACCTACGAACTGATAAATTCTCAGCTTCCTAAACAGTCATGGGTGAAAATAAACCAGATCAGAACGCTTTCAGATTTAAGAATAAAAGAAAAATTAAGTGAAGTTAAACCGGAAGAATTGCATCAGATCATCGATGGCTTGAATGAAATAATAAATGATTGATAGTTAAAACTATGGATATTTGTTTTTTGATCAAATCCGTGAATGTCAATATGGGTTATGCTTGTAAAATATTACAAACGAAAATAATGATTTGACATTTGGCTGAATTAGATATACATTTGGTATATACCAGATAAATATACCGAAGAGGTGCAGCATGAAAACTATTTCATTAAAAATTGACGATACCATTTTCGGAGAAACTGAAAGCATCGTTTCCGTATTACGCAAACCACGCAACAGATATATCAATGAGGCTATTGAACATTACAATAAATTGCAGAAACGTAAAATGATTGAAAACCAACTTAAAGCCGAGTCATTGCTTGTGAAAGAAAACTCTATGTCTGTATTAAAAGAGTTTGAAGGCATAGACAATGATTATTAAACAATATGAAATATGGATTGCCGATCTTAATCCTCAGATAGGAACCGAGGCCGGGAAGACAAGACCTGTCTTAATAATACAAACTAATTTGCTTAATAAAATCGAACATCCCTCAACAATAATTTGCCCTCTTACGACTCAAGTTAAAAAAGGTTCTACAATTTTAAGAGTTCACTTGAAAAAGGGTGTTGCCAATGTTTTGGAAAATTGTGATATAATGGCAGACCAGATTCGAGCTGTTGATAACAAACGACTATTAAAAAGAGTTGGCAAATTGCCTGATAATTTAATTAAACAAGTTCAAGAAAACATTAAGATTGTTCTCGACTTCGATTGATATAAATGTGCGTTGATTTAAGCATAACGATTGGCTGCTGCGGACTCTGCGCGAGGGGTTTGTTCCCAACAAAACCGTCATGCTCGCTGATGAGACAACCGGTCAGCACAAACTGGAAACACATTTTAAATTCATCGCATCTATAAAACCCGTGGACGGCAAAGCAACCGCATATGTCTGCAAAGGCGGGGATTGCAAGCCTCCGGTCACTCATCCGAAGGATCTGCACGCCTATCTTGAACAGGCCTGGCGTATCGTCCCTTAAATTATGGAGCAGCAATAGAAATGAATACATCTGAACAACTCGATCGCGGACGGTTTTTTCTGAAAGACACAATCAGGCAGCAGACGGATTTTTCCAACACAGGGCAGGCGCGGCAACTGCCGCCACCGTCACTGCAAAAAGCCTGTTCAGAGGATACTGTGCGTGTCAATCTGCCTGACGGTTCCGCCGTGTTGAAGCGATTGGCGGGAATGCCGCTTGCGGAAGCCATTCTAGGTCGTAAAAGTTCACGCAAGTACACGACTGAGCCGCTGACGTTGGCTCAAGTGAGTGCTTTGCTCTGGGCGACGCAGGGCGTGCGCGAAATTCTGAACCCCGCCTGCGCCCTGCGAACAGTCCCATCCGCCGGTGCCAGACACGCATTTGAGACCTACCTTGCGGTGCCCGAGTAGAGGAGCTAGAGTCGGGGCTTTATCGTTACTTGCCGTTCAATAATCAATTGGCGCAGTTGCGACCGGACCCTAATATCGGAGTGAAGGCGGCGTACGCCTGTCTCAGACAGGCTTTTGTGGCGGATGCCGCGGCAACTTTTTTTTGGACCGCGATTCCGGCACGGATGGAATGGCGTTACAGCCTGGCTGCCCATAAAGTGATCGCAATTGATGTCGGGCACGTTTGCCAGAACCTGTACCTGGCATGTACTGCGCTCAATGCCGGCACTTGTGCCATTGCCGCTTATGACCAGGAGTCCTGCGACCGGCTTCTCGGAGTTGACGGCAAAGAGGAATTCACAGTTTACATCGCCCCTGTAGGGAAAGAGACAAGGAGCGGCTCTTCGCAATAGATTTCCCAGCCATGCTGAAAATGAAAGAGCCGTACAAAAGGAAGAAAGAAGATGAAATAATGCTAAAGCATAAAGATGGCAGCCCATATAAGAGTCTTCGAACTTCGGCTTCCAGATTGCGTTCTCAGCATCCAGCCTCAGATCGGTCTTCACAAAGGAAAGACTGCGTGCCGTCCTGCCCGGTCGATGACCCGACATTTGTGCGGTATTCTGGCAAGAAGCCGCTTTGCAAAGTGTTGTCAGAGCATTGCCGTTGAGAAAATCTCAGGGTGAAACCCCGGTAAAATCATGCTGAAGAAAAAAGAGACAGGGCTGATTGGCTGCATTCTTTTTCTTCAAAATTGGATGTTGCCATTTTAAAATAAATCACTAAATATTAAAGAACAGGAACTGATCCTGCAAAATGGATTGGGATGATAAAGAACTGTTACAAACGATCCAAAGAGGTGCCCCATGAACATCCTTTCTTTTTTTCGGCGCTGCAAATTGGTTCTGGCAGTGGTCCTGCTGTGTGGTTTCGGCCATCTGCCGGGCCAAGAGGGTGATTGGTCAAACCAGGAGATGGGATACTGTTTCGACGCCGCCTTTCATCCTGAACAGGAGCGTTTGTTTGTTGCGGCCGGAAGCAAAGGTCTGCATGTTTTCAATGTTCAGAGCGGACACCTGGATTTTGTAACCACCTTCTATGATGAAGGATATTACCGGAACATCGACATTACTCAAGACAGGGCTTTTATCGCAGACGCCAGAAGAGGATTGGTGACGCTGGACATATCAGGAGAAATCCCGGTTGTCACATGGAGGTGGAAGGAACCTGAAACAAAAACTCCCGGCATGGGAATTCATGTAAACGGCTCGCACGCATACCTGGCCGTCGGGAATGCGAACGGATACAACAGACCGGGAGTGTATATTTTCGACATTTCCCGCCCGGACTCGCCGGAGCCGGTCGGTTACGCAAACACGAAAAACGCCTGGGATGTATGGGTCAAAGACACGGTTGCCTTCGTGGCAGACATGAGTGAAGGTTTAACCGTACTGGACTTGTCCGATCCGTCTTCACCGCGAACAATTTCCAATGCCCGTTGGGACGAAGAAAATTCCATGGCGGAAATCATTCGCGGAGAAGGAAGCAAGGTCTATATTGCCGCCGGCAAACATGGCCTGATCATCGTTGACATTCATGACCCCTTCAATCCCGAAGTGGAGGGAAAATTCCGGTCCGGGCCTCAGGGATTTGCCGAGGGTTTGCATGTTCGAAATCAAATCGTCTTTTTGGCCAACGGTCACCAAATACTTACCCGAGAAAACGGACTGTTTGTCATCGATGCAGGCAATCCGAAAGACCCGAAACTGCTGGGAAAGCACACCTTTCCGGATTGGGTTGAAGGCGTGTGTCTGCGCAATAATGTTCTCTTCATCACCAACACCTATTCCGGCGTCAGATCTGTGGATATCAGCAATCTATCTGAACCGACAATTATAGACCATTTCGGCCCGGTTCAAACAAAACTGTCTATCGCTGAAAAAATCCTCACAATCATTGAAGATCAGGGCCTGGAGGCAGCCGTCACCCGATATCGCAAACTGAAGGAACATGAACAGGCTGCCTATGAATTTGATGAAAAAGAATTGAACCGCCTGGGTTATTATCTCCTGAAAACCCGGAAAATCGACGAGGCCATTCGAATTTTTGAGCTCAACCAGGAGGTTTTTCCTCGATCCGAAAACACCTTTGACAGTCTGGGTGACGCCTATCTTTATAAGGCGTATTGGTATTACAACAAATCTCTGGAGCTGAATCCGGATAACGAACATGCGAAGAGCATGATTCAACGCATTTCGGGAAAGTGATTTTTAAGCCGGTGACTGTTTTTGAATGAAAAGCGATCGATTAACCGCCTTCGAATTTTCGGTCGCCTAATAGATCAGATGAAATTCCGTCTGCCGTCCATCCAGATAGATAACTTCCGTCCCGTTGAATACCGCATTCTGTTCCAGACCGATTTGAACGGTTCGTCCGTTCCATTCCGGAATGTCACAGCGTACATTGAGCTCGATCGCATAGCAGGTGTTGGGATACAGCACATAGTCTCCGGCACCCGGAATGGCGTGCTGCTGATCCCACAACCCGATGGTCGGGCCCGCGCCGTGCCCGTGAAAACCGAGCGGATGCGTATAAATGGATCCGTTCAGGCCTTCTTTTTTCATCCGGTCCAGGGCGGCCAGCAGAATTTCATTTCCGGTCCTTCCCGCCTTAAATTCCGCGGTCAAAATATCCTGCAGCCGGTTGCCCTGCTCCAATGCGCGTTTGAGCCCTTCCGGCGCGCCGGTCTCTCCAGGCCGGCACACATAAGCATGCTCCTGGGTATCGGTACACAGCCGAAGATACACCACACCAATGTCGCAGTGCAGCAGATCCCCCCTTCGAATAATCAGTTCATCCACACCTTTCAGCGCGGCTTTTTCCTCCCTTTGAATGGAGACGCTGGGATGAAACCAGGTTTTCAGCCCCAGATCATGAATGCGCTGCCTAATCCACCATTTTACATCATCGACAGTGGTAATACCCGGTGTAATGACCCGGTTCGAAAACGCTTCGCGAATGATTCCATGGGCGATGCGTACGATTTGATGATAGGTTTCCAACTCCTGCTCATGGCGGGTCTCCAGCCAGCCTACGCATAGATTCTCCGCGGATACCAGCCGACCGGAAAGATCCTCACCCAGCGCTTGCTTCAGCTTTTCCCGCAAAGACGCGGAAAGTCCGTCACCAAAGGCGAACGTATCGGAAACATTGATTCCGATCCGTTCGGGATTCCTCTCTTCCACAATCTGCCTGAGACGGTCCCACTGATTCGTTTCTGCATCATTCCAGACGCCTCGATACCACTTTCCCATGCCGTATTTACTGACACTCAGTCGCTCCAGTTCCTGGCCCGTATCGTATATCACCAGAATGGTCAGCCGGCGCGAGGCCATGGTGGGCGCGGGCATCAGCGTCAGAAAAACCGGGTCTTCATTGTATTCCCGGCAAAGTATCAGCCACATGTCGATCTTTTCACGCCGCATCAGTTCGGGCAGCACCTGTTCCAGCCGCGCCTGAAGCCAGCGATTTTCCACCTCGGCCCGATCGCGCAGGGGCATGATTTCCGGCATCTGCGCCCGTAAAATGGTGACGCCCAGAACGCAGAGAATCAGAAGTGTTATTATGCGTTTGTTTTTCATGGCAACCCCCGGAGTTGCTTCAGTTTCTTTTTTCCCAAAAGTCATGGAAAAAGACCTGGCATCCATTTCAAATGATAGCCGCTCATTCAAACAATAATGACCCGGACAATGCCTGATCTGGATTTCGGATTTCGATTGTTGTTATCTATTTGTATTTCTGGATTTGCAGTTGGTTATTGACTGTTTCGAATCACGAAGAAAGGCTCTTTTCCGCTCTGCGCTTCACTGGATTCTCGCTTTCGCGGGAATGACATGCAAAGGGTCAGGAACTAACCTGAAGTGTCTTTTCCCCTATGCTCTATACTTTTATTACGCTGCTTCTTCCACCGGCTCATCGCTTTCGTCGAATTTGACGGACACCACCTTGGAAACCCCCTCCTCCTCCATGGTGACTCCATACAGAGCACCCGCCGCTTTCATGGTCATCTTGTTATGCGTCACGATAACAAACTGTGTCTTCTGAGCGAACTCTCTGAGCACCCGCGTAAAGCGCTGGATATTGGCATCGTCCAGCGGCGCGTCGATCTCATCCAGAATGCAGAACGGACTGGGTTTGACCTGATACAGCGCGAAGAGCAGGGCGATAGCGGTCAGGGCGCGCTCGCCTCCGGACAGGAGAGACAGGTCTCTAAAATGCTTTCCCGCCGGCCGCGCGATGATCTCCACCTGGGCTTCCAGTGGGTCCTCACCCTCACCCAGACGCAAATCCGCTTCACCCCCCTGGAAAAACCGGCCGAATGAATCCCTGAAATTCTCCCGGACTCGATTGAAAACTTCCACAAAACGCTTTCTGGCCGTCCGGTTGATTTTCTGAATCGTTTCTTCCAGATTCTCCTCCGCAGAAAGCAGATCGTCACGCTGCTGAATCAGGAAATCCAGCCTCTCTTTCTGCTGATCGTACTCTTCCAGGGCCATCATGTTGACCACGCCCAGACCTTTCATTTTCCGCCGAATTTCTTCGATCTGAATTTCGCATTCTTCCGGATCGAGAGGTTTTTCGGGCTGCAACCGGTCCAGGTCCATTTCATACGTTTCCCGGATCCTTTCCCGAATGGTCTTTTGTTCATGCTCCAGCTCGGTGATTTTCATTTCCAGCTGATGAACATGCTCCGCCGCCGCATCGCGGTCCCGCCTGACTTTTCTGACCTCTTCTTCTCGGGACCTGACCTCTTCCACGAGAACCTGATAGCGGGATTCCTGCGCCTCTAAACGGGCTTCCCGAGCTTCCTTCTCTCCATGTTCCTCTTCCAGCGCCCGGCTGTTGATCTCCAGTTCGTCCTTCTGCCGGGCAATAGTGACCCGGGCCTCTTCGATCTCGCGGTTCCGCTGATCGATGGTCTCCTCCACCTCTTTGACCAGTCTGCGGGAATGTTCGATATCATAATCCAGGCTCCTGGCTTCTCCATTAAGCCGCACCACGTTTAAATTGAGCCGGTGAACCTCCTCTTCCATGACGGCTTCTTCTCCTTCCAGACGGTCCAGCTCACCCTGAATCTGCGCAGACGCTCGTTCGAGGGTTTCCCTCTTTTCCAGCATGGACTCCATGCGCGGCCGAATGTTTTCGAGCTCCTCACCCAGGCGTTCGATCTCTTCCAGAAGCTTCTGCCGCTCTTCCGCATTGCGGCTCAATCCCCCTTCCGCCCTCTCCCTCTCAAATTGATTCCTGGCCAGTTCTCTGTCCGTATCAGTGATCTTTTCAGTCAGCGGCAGCAGTTCCGACTCCAGCTTCTGAAGCGCTTCCTCGATCGCGATCTGTCCCCTATGCGTCTCTTCTTTCCGGTCGCGGGTCTTGTCCAGCTGTTTTTCCAAAGCCCCGGCCTGTTTCTCCAGTTCCTTCATTCGCTGAAGTCGGCCCACCATGAGTGCTTCACTGTCCGCCTTCCGGTTCTGCGCAATTCCCCATGGAGTCAGCACCTCCCCGTTCAACGTGACGATACGGATGGAACTTTTCGAAACCGCGTTCATCACCTGAGAAGCCGTTTCCAGATCTTTGACGATGAGCGTGTCTCCAAGCAGATAACGAACGACGGGCCGAATCGCGTCATCGGTACCGACCCGTTCGTCAGCCCATCCCAGTACTCCCTCTTGCCCGATGGACGGCCTCGACCCGTGTCCGGCGGACGAAATCCGGTCCAGACAGATTATGGCCACCTGACCGCCGCCCCGCCGTTTCAACCGCCGAACAGCGGACAGGGCGTTATCCGTGCGGTCGACAACCAGGTATCCCACGGCCTCACCCAGACCCGCTTCCACAGCCCGCCGAATCTCTTGCGGTGTGTCGATCAAATCGGGCAGCAGTCCTTTCAGACCCGGAACTTTCTCTTCCAGCAGTTTCCTGGCACCATCGGGCAGCCCCTCCCGGCTTTCAACCACCTGCCGCAGAAAATCAAGCCGGCCCCTGTTGAGTTCGAGCTCATTCTGCTCTCGCAGAATTTGTTCTTTCAGTAAATCCAGCCGCTGCTGCTTCTCTAGCAGACGACGCTCGAAATCCGCCTTCTTCTGGATCGCCTCCCGCTGCGCGGATTCCAGTTTCCCATGGGCTTCGATCGATTTTTCCCTCATCGTCTGAACCTGACCGAGACTTTCCCGAAATCCCTGATCTTCTTCATCCAGCCTTTCCAGCCGTCCCCGGCTGTTTTCCAGGCGGGCGCGCGTCCGTGTTTCTTCAGAACTCAGCTGATTGATCGATTCGAGGCATTCGATAATCGCCTTCTTCTTGCCGTTGAAATCGAGTCGTTTCAGGTTGAGACCCTGATGAAAGACTTCCAGCTCCTTCTTTTTATTGTTGAACAGACGCCCCGTACTGGCCACCTTGACCTGCAGCGATTCTCTCTGCGTCTGGGTAATCTCCAGATGTTCACGAATCTCCGAGAGCCGGACCTTCAAATTTTCGATCTCTTTGGTATGCCGGACAATACGCTCCTCCAGCGATGAGGTCCTCTCCCTCCCCACTCGAATATCGCTTTCGCGTTTGTGTATCTTTTCCACCACTTCAGACAGAGCCTCCCGAGCGTCCGTGAGGGCCTTTTCCTGTTCTACCTGCTTGAGCTTCAGAGACTCCAGATCGGCTTCCTCGCGTGTGATGGTGGTTGTCCGCCCCTCACGCTGTTTTCGAAAATCGCCCAATTCATCCCTTAAGGGCTTCAGCCGGCCCTCCAGCCGGACAAAGAGTGTTTTGGCGCGATTCAATTCCAGAACCATCAGCTCATCCTGAAGGGCCTTGTATCGCCGGGCCCGCTGCTCCTGGCGTTTCAGGGCATTGACGGATCTTTCCACTTCCTGAATGATATCGTTCACACGCAGGAGATCGTTTCGCGTGGCTTCGAGTTTTCGGCCCGCGGCGCGAAGACGGTATTTATATTTGGTTACACCCGCCGCTTCCTCCATCAGTTTGCGCCGGTCCTCGGCCTTGTCACTGAGTATATCCTCAACCATTTTCAGTTCGATCACCGAATACATATCCGCCCCGATTCCCGTGTCCATCAGCAAATCCTGAATATCCTTGAGCCGGACCTGGGTCTTGTTGAGCAGGTATTCACTCTCTCCGGACCTGTAAAGACGCCGGGTGATCATCACTTCATTATAATCAATGGGAAGCACATGGTTCTTATTGTCAAAGATCACCGACACCTCGGCCATCCCGAGCGGGCGCGATGAATGGGCGCCACCGAATATGACACTCTCCATTCGATCGGCCCTGAGCACAGAGGTCCGCTGCTCCCCCAACCCCCAGCGAATGGCATCCACAATGTTGGTCTTGCCGCATCCGTTGGGTCCCACAACCGCGGTGATTCGGCCGTCGAATCGAAGTTCGATCTTTTTGGCGAAGGATTTGAACCCCTGAAGGGCAATCTTAGAAAGTATCATCGGGAGTCCGGATTGATTACAAGAAAAATCCCCCGGGCATCTTTAGGGGGCGCGAAACAAGACTGCAAATGCTTTTGGGAAGCGTATTAATATATCAATTCACTACGATATAGTCAAGGATAATTTCCGGGAACCGCGCATGCTTTTTGGCGGCGGATCCGTGATGTTGGTTCAACGAGTCAAAAGCAATTTGCGGATCTGGCAGAAAGACCCGACCAGAAGGCGGCAGAAATAGACTCCGCTGGCCGCGGGACGTCCATCCCGGTCCGTTCCGTCCCAGGTCACCACATAATGACCGGCGGGTTGTTCTCCCTTGAGCAGCACGCGAACTTCGCGGCCGAGAACATCGTAAACAGCCATGTGTATTTCCGAAGGCCTGTACAGGGTGAATGGAATAGTTGTCACGGGGTTGAAAGGATTGGGATAATTGTTACCGAGGGAAAAATTCGTCATGTCTCCCGGATCGAACGAAAAAACCGCTTCTCCGGAAAACAGACTCTCATTACCCGTCCTGTCAAAAGCGGTCACCGCGAAATAGTAGCGCCCGCTGGGTTCCAGCCCTTCCAGAGACCATTCCGTGGCCAGGCCGGCCATGATGGTGTAATCGTACTTTCGTGATTTCCGGCCCACATAGACCTTGTAACCGGCCAGATCCGGTTCCGCGGACGCGTCCCAGACCAGTGAAAGCTCCTGCCCCGGCAGGACCGTCAGACTGAAAAATACAATGAACGAACCTATTTTTCGTATTGAACGCATCTCGATATCGTCATAACCGGGTAATGATCGTGCCATTGTGTCCGCAGCCGGATTCATGGATCGCGAAGGCCGCTTCGCCGCGGATATTAACAGACAGGTTTGGCAATTCGGGTTGCAAAGTATATGCCGTTTGGATTTCAGGCTCGGGAACGGCGAACAGGTTCGTCCGCCGGCTGAATGAGGGTCACTCGAAGGTTTCTGGTGGTCTGTTTCCGCCCATCAGACGGTACAGGTTTTCCTCAAAAGGCGGACGCAAAACCCCCGCCTCGGTCACGATAGCCGATATCAGGGTGTGCGGCGTGACATCAAACGCCGGATTGAGAACTCCGGCCCCATTCGGCGCCGTGAGCCTCCCGAAGCCCTGAATCACTTCATCGGCTGACCGCTCTTCAATGGGAATGGATTCTCCGGAACTCAGCCTCATATCCACGGTCGACACCGGGGCCACGACATAAAAAGGAATGCCATGGTAACGGGCCAGTACGGCCAGCGAATAGGTGCCGATCTTGTTGGCCGTGTCTCCATTGGCGGCGATCCGGTCGGCACCGACCAGCACCGCGTCCACACGCCGGCCGTGCATCACAGACGCCGCGGCCGAATCGCAAATAACCGTAACCGGAATGCCGGACCTGGAAAGCTCCCATGCGGTCAGTCGTGACCCCTGAAGAAGAGGGCGTGTTTCGTCGGCGTACACATGCCGGATTCGGCCCGCTTCATGGGCCGCGTAGATCACGCCCAAAGCCGTTCCATAGCCGGCTGTGGCCAGCCCTCCGGCATTGCAATGAGTCAGGACAATCGAATCCGGACCCAGAAGTTCCGCTCCGTTCTCACCCATACGCCGGCACACGATTTCGTCTTCTTCATAAATGGCCAAAGCCTCGCGCAGCAAGGTGTCGGCCGCCTCGCCCGGTTTCATGGATACGCCGTGCAGACAGCCCCGCATTCTTTCCAGGGCTCCGAACAGATTGACGGCCGTGGGACGCGTCTTTTTCAACCTCTCCATGGCGTCATCAACGGCCCTGTTGAATAGTTCGGGAGGACTCTTTCTGTGCAGACGGGCGGCCAGAGCGACCCCCATGGCCGCGGCGATTCCAATCGCAGGCGCGCCGCGTACCCGCAGCGTTTCGATAGCCTCCGCCATCTCCTCCACGGTATGAAGCTCCCGGTACACCGATTCTTCAGGAAGGCGAGTCTGATCGATGATGCGCACGCAATCCTTGCGCCACTCGATTGTTCTTACCGCCATTCCTATTCTCCCAGAATCTGGACGACAATCTCGCGCCGTCGCGGCCGGTTATCAAAATCCATCAATACGACCTGCTGCCAGGTGCCCAGGATCAGCCGCCGGCCATGAAAAGGGACGACCAGAGAAGCACCGACCAGAGCCGCCCGGACATGGGCGTAGCCGTTTCCGTCCCCCCAGGCGGCATCGTGATGATAAGGAACTCCCATGGGAGCCACTCTGTCCAGAGCTTCGGGCAGGTCGCGGATCAATCCCGGTTCGAACTCAATGGTGGTCACTCCGGCCGTGGACCCGGGCGCGAAAACGGTGACCTGACCCTGCTCAAGGCCGCTGTCATCCAGCAGTTTCGTAACGCCGGGTGTCAAATCGTGAATGTCATTGCCGCCGCGGGTGGACACGGAGAGCCTGTGTGTTTGAAACTTCATGCCGTAAGCTCCTCCAGTCCGGTGTCGGAACCGAACTGTTCACGATACCGTTTCAGAAAATCCACCAGCGCGTAGCGATGATTCTGAGGGCCGTCGGTTTCCAGAACATAAACAGCCGCCAGACTTCCCATTCGGCCCGCGGTCTCCCATTTCAGTCCGTGAACAATTCCTTTCATCAGGCCGGCCCGAAATGCGTCGCCCACACCCGTGGGATCCAGAACGCATTCGGGACGCGCCGGAGGAATCTCCACCACTCGATCCTTCACGCTGATCCGGGCGCCCTTTTCACCCAATGTCACCACGACCACTTCCGCGCCCTCCAGCAGATCCGGCTCTTTCATGTTGGTCTTTTTCCCAAACATTTCGAGCTCATACTCATTGAAAATCACCATATACGCCCCGCGGCTGCCTTCGGTCAGCTCTTCCCCGGAAAGCCGCACGATCTGCTGACTCGGATCAAAGATATAGGGAATCCCCATCTGTACGCATTGGCGGACATGCCCCATCATGGCGCCGGGATCGTTGGGAGAGACAATGGCGATCCCCTGGTCCCGGCACAGCTCCTTCAGGCTCAGACGCGCGGCATACTGCATGGCGCCGGGATAGAATGAAGCGATCTGATTGCCTTCCGAATCCGTGTTGGCAAAAAACGAAGCCGTGTACACATCGGAACACACACAAACCCCCGAGGTGTCGACTCCGGCGTCGGCCAGCTCCCGGCCGTAGGACTCGAAATCACGCCCCGCGGTGCCGATCAAAAGCGGATGTTCGCCCATCAGGGCCAGATTGTACGCGATGTTGGCCGCGCACCCTCCGCGGCGGCGATGGAGGGAATCCACCAGAAAACTGACGCTGAGACGGTCCAGCTTGTCCGGAAGAATATGTTCCCTGAAACGGCCCGGAAAGGCCATCAAATAGTCGAAAGCGATGGAACCGCTAATAAAAAGACGCAAGGCGTATCTCCTTTCGAAACCGTGTCTTACATTCTTTCCGGAGCGCCGATTCCCAGAAGGGCCAGACCGTTGGCCAGAACCACCCGTGCAGCCCCGCACAGGGCCAGACGGGCCTTCGCCAGGGACGGATTCTCCGTCAGAACCCGGCGTTCCGGATCGACCTTGCCTTCATGCTGGAACCGATGATACAGGGTGGCGGTCTTCTCCAGAAACGCGGAAATCAGGTGAGGCGCAAGTTCCCGTGCCGCGCGGCTGACCGTTTCCGGATACTCCAGCAGCCCCTTGATGAGATCCATCTCCTCCTCCCCGGTCAGCAGCGACAGATCGGCGCCCCCGCCCGAATCGAAACCCTGATCCCGGGCTTTTTTCAGAATGCTGCAGATGCGGGCATGGGCGTATTGCACGTAATAAACGGGATTCTCATCCGACTGTTTTTTAGCCAGAGCCAGATCAAAATTCAGATGACTCGACGAAGTACGGTTGAGGAAAAAATAGCGGGTAACATCGACTCCCGCCTCGTCGATCAGCTCATCGAGTGTGACGTAATTGGCCCGGCGCGTCGACATTTTCACCACTTCACCGCCCTCCATCAGGGTCACGAACTGATGAATCAGCACCCGTATCCTGTCCGTGTCGTAACCCAGTGCGGTCAGGCCGGCCAGCACATCGGGATAGGTCGCCACATGATCGGCTCCGAAAATATCCACGATTCGGTCGAAACCTCTCTCCAGCTTGTCCCGGTGATAAGCGATATCCGGCAGTCGATAGGTGGGTTCCCCCGTTGACTTGACGATCACCCGGTCCTGATCCTGCCCGAATTCGGAGGTCTTCAGCCAAACCGCGCCCTCCTTCTGATAGCTGTATCCCTTTTGCTTTAGAAGGGTGAGCACCTCATCGATCTTTCCGCTCTCATACAGAGATTTCTCATTGTAGAACACGTCGAACGTGATATTCAGACGCTTCAGGGTTTTTCGAATCTCATCGAAAATGATCGATTCAGCCGATTCCTGGAAGAAATCCGAATTCTCCGCATCCTTGAGAGAATCGCCCTTCTCTTCGAAAATATGCCGGGCGATATCCACGATGTATTGTCCCTGATAATGGTCTTCGGGAAAGTCGACGGTTTCACCCAGCAGTTCCAGATAACGCAGACGCACCGACCGGGCCAGAACGCGCATCTGGCGTCCGGCGTTGTTGAAATAATATTCCCGGGTTACCTCATGGCCCGTGGCCTCCAGCATACGGGCGATGGTATCTCCCAAAACCGCCTGCCGTCCGTGCCCGATGGTGAGCGGCCCCGTGGGATTGGCACTGACGAATTCCACCTGCGTCCGGCTGTTTTTCCCCCACGTCGATCTGCCGTAGGCGCCGCCGGCCGAAATCAGCCGTTCAAGCCCGGACAGATACCAGGAACGGCTCACCGTAAAATTGATGAATCCAGGGCCGGCAAGCTCCACCTTCTCGACCGCTTCCACGGGTTCGAGGCTCTGAGTCAGCCGATGAGCGATCTCCCGGGGATTTTTCTTCAGATTCGAGGCAAGCGCCAGCGCCAGATTGGTTGACAAGTCCCCATGCGACTTCTGTTTCGGTTCCGTTAATTCTACGGCCAGATTTTCCGGTATGTCGTATCCCGCTTTTTGAGCCGCCTTCTTCAGAGATGCGGCAATCATGGATCGCAGCCCCATAGTCCCTCAATCGCTGAATTGTTGTACTTTCGCGTCTCCCCATAATTTCTCCAGGCAGTAAAAATCCCGGGTCTCCTCGAGAAACACATGAACCACCACATCCACATAATCCAGAAGCACCCACCGGCAAAAATCCATTCCTTCACGGTGCCACACCCGCGCCCCCTCCTTTCGCAGCCCCTCCAAAACAGCCTCTGAAATGGCCCTAACCTGCACATCCGATTCTCCATGACAGATTACGAAAAAATCGGCCACGCTGGTCACTTCACGCAGATCCATCAATTTGATGTCCAGCGCCTTCTTCGTTTGAGCGTATTCCACTGCTTTTCGGGCCAGAGAACAGGCATCCCGATTCTTCATGGATTAATTCTCCCTTCGCCAGCCGGTCAATTGGCGAAAATCTTTTCCAATAATAACGGTCGCGTCGATCAAATAGGCTTCATTGACCTCCTGAAGCACTCTGTCGTCCGGAAGCCCCAGTTCTTCGGCAACGCGCAGCGCGTTCTCACGGCTGCCCCTTCGGTCGATGACAATGGTTTTCAGAACATTGAACGATTCATAATTGTCCGTTTTCACCACATCCACTTTTCGGGAACGCAGATAGTCCGTGAATTGGTGGGCCACTCCGGTCACACCGCATCCGTTCAAGACCTCGACTTGCAGAGGCCCCCGGAGTATTTCAGCGGCGGGTTCCGCCACGGCCACGGACGCCGGCCTGGAGCATTGACGAACCACAAAATAGATCAGCACCAGATCGGCGGCCAGAAAGACAAAGATGAACAGCTTGACCAGCTCATTCTTCCAGTCGATGTCAACGGGTTTCCTTCTTTTCCGGCGTGGCGCCCGGACCGGTTCTCTTCGCACAGGCCGAATCCGTCTTTTACGGGTCGGTGTCATCCTTTCCCCCACGTATAAAAAATGACCGGGAAAGGGTTTCCCGGTCGTCGAAGCGATTGAACCTTATGGGAAAATCGACATAAAAAATCTATCCATTAATACCAATATCGGAACGGCAAGTAATAATTGGACGGCAGCACTTGATAATCAAAAGTCAGGGTCATCGACGAAGTGGGCTGATAACGCATCATCGCCCTCTGGATGAATACTCTGCCGTTTGTATCCTGATTCAGCGGAGATTGTCCGAAAGGCTGATGCAGCATGCCGATGCGAAGCTGCATCTCGACCGCGTCGGTCGGCTGATATCGGATGGTGCTTAAATAAAGTCCCTGGTTCAGGCTTTGATTGCCGAATCGGGAAAAAGACATGCTGTAACTGTGACTGATCGACAGTTTGGACGGATCCAGAAGTGAATCCATAAACCCCTTCGGGCTCTCGAAAATGTTCGATGACTTCCCTGTTGCCAGACCGTCCGGGTTCTGGGCGAAAAGCATTCCTGACACACAGACCAGAATAAGAATCATCTTTTTCATCATGATGAGCCCCTTTTTGGATCGATAATCAAATTAATAAAATCCTGTTAAAAAAGTCAACTCTTTTTTTACGGAAACCGGGCGGTGAAAGACCAAAACCATTGTGTATGGGTTATACGTCACGCGAATCGAAACGTTCCGGAGCCGCTTTATTCACCCTCCTGAACGAGCATAAAATCCATCTTCCCCTCCTCCGCATTGACGCGGAGCACACGCACACGCACCCGGTCACCCAGACGAATGACGCGTCCTGTCCTTCGGCCCTTGAGCGTGTACCGGGATTCCTGAAACTCATAGTAGTCGTCGTCCAGCACCCGCAGGGGAATCATGCCTTCCACCATCATCTCGACGATTTCAACAAAGACACCGAAATTCGTCACTCCGGATACCACCCCCTCATACGACTCGCCCACGCGCTCTGACATGAAAATCAGCTGCTTGAGGCGGATCGACTCCCTCTCGGCTTCCTGGGCCTGAATCTCCTTTGAAGTGGCGTGATCGCAGATTTGGCCGAGTTCTTTTCTTGAATACCGGCCGGCTTCATGATGCCGTGTTTTAATCAGCCGGTGGACCATGAGGTCCGGATATCTTCGAATGGGAGACGTGAAATGGGTATAATGACGGAAAGCCAGACCGAAATGGGCACCCGGACGGATCGTGTAAACCGCTTTCATCATGGAGCGAAGGGCCACATCTTCGATGATCACATAATAGGGTGTGTCTTTGACCCGGCGGAGCAGTTTCTGAAAGGCCCGCGAAGTGACCCGTTTGCCGGGATCGAACCGATACCCCAGTCCATTGACCAGACGGCTGAAGGCTTCGAGTTTCTCACCCTTGGGCCGCTCATGAATACGATAAATGAAAGGCCGGCGGTTCGCGGCCGTAATTTCATGCATGGCTTCAGCCACGGTCTTGTTCGTCAGCAGCATCAGCGATTCGATCAGTCCGTGAGCCGGCAGCCGAGGCCGAATCCGGCAGCTTACCGGATCACCCCTTTCATTCAAAATCACTTCCGGTTCTGGCGATTCGAACTCAACCGCCCCCTGCTGAAGCCAGCGTTCCTTCAGTTTGAGACTGATTGCGTGCAGATCACGAAGCATCGGTCTCGGACCGCGCCCGCTCCGCACTCCGGTCTCCGCGCCCGCATCCGGTGTATCCTCCAGATACCGCTGGGCTTCTTCGTAGGTCAGCCGCCACCGGCTTTGAATACAAGTCTCGTGGAACGTGTACTCTTCGAGGTTCGCCTCCGAATCGAGCGTCATCATGACGCTGAGAGTCAGGCGGTCCTCACCCGGCTTGAGACTGCACAGATCGGAAGAAACTCTCGGCGGAAGCATGGGGATGACCCGGTCTACGAGATAGATACTGGTTCCCCTGCGCATGGCTTCCTCATCCATGGCCGAACCGGGCTTGACATAGGCGCTGACATCGGCGATATGCACACCAAGGCGCATCCGCCCGTTTTCCATGTACTCGAGAGAGACCGCATCATCAAAATCGGCGGCATCCTCCGGATCAATAGTCAGCACAGGCAGACCGCGGAGATCCAGGCGGCCGGTCAGCATGGTTTCCGGAATTTTTTGAGAAAGCGCGGCGGCCTCTTTCAGAACCGCCTGCGGAAAATCTTCCGCTATCGACCGGGCATGGATCAGTGAAAGGATATCGACCCCGGGTTCGCGCGGAAAACCCAGTATGCGCGTGATGCGGGCCCGGCTTCTCTGGTTCTCTTCCCCCCAGAAAAGAATCTCTCCAACCACCTTCTGGCCCGGCCTGGCCCCCGCATTATGGGTCGGCCTGACCTCGATATCCCTGCGGATTTTCAGATTATCGGGAATGAGAATCCCGCCTTTTTCCGTCTCCGCGTACGTGCCCACAATCCGCTCATGACGCCGCTCCAGGACTTCCGTCACCTGCCCCTCGGACAATCGGCCCGGAGCCGCTGAGAGAATCTCCACCCGGACCCGGTCGCCGTGTACCGCGGATTCCATCCTCCGGCGGCCGATAAACACATCCTCTTTTTCGTCATCCCTGCGCAGGAATCCATACCCGCCGGTTTTCACTTCCAGCACGCCGGTTACCGAAGAAACCGGCTGAAGGTGACCGACTCGACCGCCTTTGAAACGCCGGATCCGGCCTTCACGCCTCAGCTCATCGACCGTTTTCTTAAACCGGCGGTAGGCGGAATCCGGAACTTTCAGCTTTCGGGCCAGTTCCCGGCTTCGAAAGGTCTGGCCGGAATGCGCGAACAGATAATCCGTGATGCGCCTGTCCCAATCATGTTTTTCGGGCGGCATTTTGCGCTCCAGGATGGAACTTTTTATATTCGTTTGGGTAAAGATATTAAAAAGCCCTGTAAAAATCAATCTGAAACTGCAAACAGATTATTCGTTTGCGAATGTCCGAGCGATTTATTATATTATTATTTAATACGTTAGCCAGAGAAAATCAACAGGAGGACAAACATGGACATGAAAATCATAACAGGAATTCTGACCGTGGCCGTGCTCTTTTCCGGTTTGGCGGCTGTTCGGGCTTCCGGAAACGGGGGAATTTTCCCCTACGCGTTTGAAGAGCGGGTCCTGGACAATGGACTGAAAATAGTCGCCATCCCCATGGACAGCCCGGGCCAGGTGGCCTACTACAGCATCGTTCGGACCGGCAGTCGAGACGAATATGAACCGGGCCATACGGGATTTGCCCATTTCTTCGAACATATGATGTTCAGGGGCACCGAAACCTACCCCGGACCCGTCTATGACCAACTGGTCACCAAAATGGGGGCCGATGCCAACGCCTACACATCCAATGACGTCACCTGCTACCATTTGAAATTCGCCGCGCAGGATCTGGAGAAAGTGATGGAACTGGAAAGCGACCGGTTTCAAAATCTTTCCTATTCGGAGCAGGTATTCAAAACCGAAGCCGGTGCGGTTTACGGCGAGTATCTGAAAGGACTCTCCAGTCCCTTTTCGGTGCTGTATGAAAAACTGATGGATACGGCCTTTGACAAACACACCTACAAACATACCACCATCGGATTTGGTGAAGACGTCAAGGCCATGCCCACCATGTACGAGTACAGCAAAACCTTCTTCGACCGCTATTACCGCCCCGAAAACGTCATCCTTCTGATCGTGGGCGACATCAAACCGGGAAAAGTGTTCAGCCTGGCCGGAAAATATTACGGCGGCTGGGAAAAAGGGTACGTACCCCCGCAGATCCCCGAAGAACCGGAGCAGAAAGCGGAACGTCGCGCCCATGTTACGTTCGACGGAAAAACACTTCCCATTATGGCCGTGGGCTACAAGGGACTCGCCTTCGATCCGGAAAGCATACCCATGGCAGCCTGCATGCTGGCCGGCGATCTGATTTTCGGATCGACCAGCGATATCTATAAGAAACTCGTTCTCGATCAACAGCGCGTCCAGTTCATCAGCGCCGATTTCGGCCCGAGCCGGGATCCGGGCCTGATGGTGGTATTCGCCATGATCAAGGATGAAGGCGATATCAGCGGCGTTGAAAAAGAAATCTACCGGGCCATCGAAAAGGTGCAAAAAAATCGGGTGGATGAAGATCGGCTGAACGCCCTGAAAAGCAACATGAAATACTCATTTCTGATGGGTCTGGACACACCGGGCAATGTCGCCGGCCGTCTGGCCCGTATTATCGCCATGAGCGGAGATATTCGGGCGCTGGACCGGCTTTACGCGAGCCTCGATCAGGTGACAGCCGATGACATTCAGGACGCGGCGAAACGTTTCCTGGTCAAGGACAAACGGACCGTCATCATACTCAAGGGGAGGTAATCATGAAGGGAATCGCAACCATGGTGGTGATGATCGCGGTATTAATTTTGGGAAGCCTGGTGATGGTCTCCTGTGATTCGGAAAACGGCATTCAGACCATCACGTTGCCTGTGGATTCCGATCCCACAGTGGCTTTCCGTATCTGGTTCAAAGTGGGATCCCAGAACGACCCGCAGGGCAAAGAAGGGCTTGCCGCCCTGACCGCGGCTCTCATGACCGACGGCAGCACGGAAAACCGCCGGTACAGTGAAATTCTGGAAGCCCTGTACCCCATGGCCGCAGGCTATGGAGCTTCGGTGGACAAAGAGATGACCGTCATCACCGGACGCGTCCACAAGGATCATCTGGACACCTATCTGGATCTGTTGACGGACGCCATTCTGCATCCGGCTTTTCTGGAAGAGGATTTCAACCGTATCAAGACCAACACACTCAACTTCCTGGAAAAAACCATGCGGTATTCCAATGACGAAATGTTCGGCAAGGAGACATTCTATCGCATGATCTTTCAGGGAACACCCTACGGCCATCCCGAAGCGGGACTCATCGAAAGCGTGCGCTCCATTACCCTCGATCACGTCAAACAATTCTATCAGACCTATTTCACGCGGGACAATGTGATTACCGGTGTCGGGGGCGGATACGAAAAACCGTTGATCCAGGATCTTAAGAACCGGCTGTCTGCCTTGCCGCCCAAAGTCGTGCCTCCGGTTCCTCCTCCGGATATCCGGCCCCTGGAGGGTCAGCATGTGACTCTGGTTCAAAAGAACACCTGTTCCACGGCTATCAGTTTCGGTTTTCCCATCGACGTGAAACGGGGCGACCGGGATTTCTATGCCCTCTGGCTGGCCAATTCCTGGCTGGGCGAGCATCGAAATTCCAGTTCGCATTTGTATCAGGTGATTCGCGAGACCCGGGGACTGAATTACGGCGATTACTCCTACATCGAAGTCTTTCCGAATGGATGGGCCCGTCAGTTCCCGCCCGTAAACGTGGCCCGGCGCCGGCAGATCTTCGAAGTCTGGATCAGGCCGGTGCCCAATGAAGCCGCCCATTTCTCGTTGAGAGCCGCGGTGCGCGAGATTCAAAAGCTGATCGATAACGGCATGAGCCCTGAAGATTTCGAGCTGACCCGGGAATTTTTGAAAAAATACATCCTGCATTACGCGCCCACGACATCCACCCGTCTGGGGTACAAAATGGATGACCACTTCTACGGCATCAAAGACCATCTGAAAACCATGGAAAAAACGCTCGACAAGCTGACACTGGAAGAGGTCAACGAAGCCATTCGGCGGCATCTGCAAACGGAAAACATGGCGATCGTCATGATTACAGACAACGCCAGGAAGCTGTCCAGGGCGCTGGTCAACAACACGCCCAGTCCGCTGGAATACAGCACGCCCAAGCCTCCGGAAGTGCTGGAAGAAGACAAAGAGATCGCCGTATATCCGCTGAATATTCGGGCCGGGAACGTGACCATCATTCCGGCCGACGAGATGTTTCTGAAGTAGCCGCTTTTCTTGCGTGATGAGCGGCTGCCGGAACATCCCGCTTTTTGCCGGCTATCCCCGGCTGAGGCAAAGCCTCAGCCGGGTTGTGCTGGCCGAATTACCCACACCCGTCTCCCGTCTGAAGGGGCTGGAAAAACATCTGCGCATACAACGGTGCGATGTCAAATCGGACGGATTCACGGCCCGGCCCTTCGGGGGCAATAAAATCCGCAAGCTGGAATTCCTGCTGGGTGAGGCGCTCAGTCAGAAAAACCGGTCTGTTCTCACGTTCGGGGCAGCGGGATCGAACCACGCCCTGGCGACCGCTCTCTGCGCCCGGAAGACGGGACTGCGCGCGGTTTGCCTGCTGGCCGATCAGCCCAACGCCCGGTACGTACGCCGCAATCTGCTCGCGCATCTCGACGCCGGCTCCGATCTGCACGGATACGCCAAATCTTCCGCCCTGAAGCGAGGAGCCCTTGTCCAGTCGCTTCTGGAAGCGATGCGCACGGGACGGCCGCCCATGATTATTCCGCCCGGAGGTTCGACCCCGCTGGGAGCCTGCGGATTCGTGAACGCAGGACTGGAGCTGAAGTTGCAGATCGATGAAGGACTCCTGCCGAAACCCGACCGGATCTATGTGGCCCTGGGCACCATGGGAACGGCCGCAGGCCTGCTGCTGGGTCTTCAGGCCGTCGGTCTGGACCCGGAACTGATCGGAGTCCGCGTCGTTCCTGAAATTATGGCTAATGCACGCGCGTTTCAGCGCCTCTATTCAAGGACACGGACTCTCCTTCGACAGAAGGATCCTTCCTTTCCGTTCGCGGAGCACGGCATGAAGCGCCTGACAATACGGAATGAATTTTTCGGAACGAAGTACGCCTGTTTCACCGATGCGGGCATGGAAGCCGTTCGCCTGGCTTTTTCTCTGGACGGCGTGCATCTTGACGGGACCTACACGGGCAAGGCCATGGCCGCCCTGATTTCCGACGCGCGGAACGGAGAACTAAAAGACAAAAACGTGCTTTTCTGGAATACCCTGAACGCCCGCAGCCTCGACGGGATCACCGAACATCGGAATTACCGGCAGCTGCCGGGATTTTTTCACCGTTATTTCGAGGAGGACGTACAGCCGCTGGACCGCCCGGCCGAAGCGGCCGACAGCCGGTGACCGGATGGCTTTACGGAATCACATCAATCGTCAAATGGATTCAAACAAGGAGAATAAGAAATGCCTCATGAAGAACGAAAAACCCTGATCATTCTCACGGCGGTTCTCTCACTCGCTCTGGGTGTGGTTTCCTTTTTCGGCTCATTTGTTTCCGGTACATACGCCAGAGAAGTGCCTTCACTGGCCGCGCAGGGAACCGGCCAGGATTTGGTGAATCTGTTCTTCATTCTTCCGCTGCTTGTTATCGCGCTTTTGGGGACTCTTCGAAAGAGCCGCGCCGCGATGTTTGTTTTTACCGGAACGGTACTCTATATCCTCTATTCATTCGTTATCTACTGTTTCGGTGTGCATTTCAACCGCCTTTTCCTCCTTTACTGCCTGACTTTCGGCGCCTCTTTTTATCTTTTTGTGACTTTGATGATCCGAATGAGCCGAATGAATCCAGAATCCTGGTTCGGCGAGAAGACTCCATGCCGCATTCCGGCTTTCTTCCTGTTGGCGGTCGCGGTGCTGTTTTATCTTTTGTGGTTCAGGGATGTGGTACCTGCCGTTATCACGAACACCGTACCCAAAAGCGTCAGTGACTATCGGCTGTTGGTCAATCCCGTGCACGTCATGGATCTGGCCATCGCTTTACCGGCCCTGATTCTCACCGGCATTCAACTGCTGAAGAAAAAGCCGCTGGGATTCCTTCTCACACCCGTAATGCTCGTCTTCATCATCGAGCTGGCCGTGGCCCTGGCGGGCATGGTGCTGATGGTAAACCGAAGGTCCATCAGTGAAGAGGGCAGCATCGCAGGGATCTTTCTGGTGCTGGCCGTCATCAGCGGAGTGATTCTTTGTCTGTTTTTAAAAAACCTGAAACATTCGAACGGGCGGCCCGCCTGATTTCATGATGACCGCTGTGTTCATGGAATTGTATGAATGAAGCAGGATGGAAGCCGCCAATAACCCGCGCCTTTCAGCTGACGAGAAACTCGATATCGTTTTCATCGATTTGGGTTTTTTGGTCTGGCTTGTCCGCTTCATCGGATTCGGTCTGAGCGGCTCCCGAAAAGGATCGTTTGAGCAGCTTGTAGATCATGTCGAGCAGCTTTTGGGGGGAATCGCTTCCCTTCACACTGTAATAGTTGGCACCCAGATTGATGGCTTTTTGTATGTCCTGAACTTCACGCAGGGACGTCAACGCCAGAACGGGTATCTGTTTCGTTCCCTCGTTGGCCCGTATGCTTTCCAGAACCTCCAGTCCGTGAATGTCTGGCAAAAGCATGTCCAGAACGATAATGTCCGGCTTTTCTTCGATGGCCAGTTTCAGGCCCATCTGGCCATATTCGGCTTCAATGACTTCGAAGCCCGCGTCCTCAAACGTTTTTTTGTAAAGCGTACGTACTGTGGCCGAATCCTCGATGAGCAGGATCACGATATTTCTGGCGACAGCCATGAACACCTCCCGGGACCGCGGATTCAAGTGTTGACGGTTTACTTGCGGATGTTAAGACATTCAAAAGTAACGACTTTTTCTTATCTTGTCAAGGAGAAAATGGGTCTGCCATCCCCGTCCCGCGTGCGCGGGATGATAAACTCCAGCGGAGACCTTGATGCGGCCCTTCGGGCCGCGACCACAGACAACAGACCGCAGACCACGGGCGGCCTCCGGCCGCGACAATAGACCATCGACCATAGTCGACCATAGTCGTCCATCGTCTGCGGTCTATGGTCTATCGTCAGAACATCGTCTGCCGTCCATCGTCTATCGTCCACAAAAGAATAATGCCCTCCCCCCATACCATGAGTGAAGCATAAGGCCGGACTAACGCAGGAAAAAGGGGAAAAACAAACCTGTCTTTTTCGCTTGACTTTCGCAAATATATTCATTATATAGATCATTATTGCCCCTCCATTCGACCGATACTCTGATCGTTAGACGAATCGGATCTTCCGCAAACGGGGTGTATTGAGACCGCATTACGACTCCATCAACCGCAGCCAGGTTTTTACAAAGAAGACGGATCGCCTTCATGCTGACCCTGACCGCCTCCTTAAGGGCCGCCAGTTACCGCGTGCCCCGGGCGGCATATTCGGTATACGCGGGGGATCTGAATTTGAACGGCCATATGGATATTGTGGTGGGGCATCAATTTTGTCCTCTTATTAATTGGGGCGGTTTGTCGATCATGTTCAATGACGGTCAAAATTATCAGGAAAAAATAATCATCTCAATGGGAAGAAAAAGATGAGGAATGTAAAGTTCAATCTATTTCTGGCTTTTCCGGCCATTATCATATTCATTTTCTCTTCCTGCATATGCCAGAAACCGGTGGAACCGGACCAGGGCAGAACACCCGAGAGGGCACTGCCCACAGCCGACGCGGGACCGGATCAGACCTGCCGTGTTGGGAATTACATCCTTCTGGACGGTACCGGGAGCAGGCCCGGGGAGGGAAGTCAGAGCATTACTTATTTTGAATGGAAGGCTTCAAACGACAATCCGGATCCTATCGGTGTTTCTTCAGGTATCGAAGATTCAATCAGAGCCGTGGGGTTTCTTGTTCCAGGGACTTATGTAGTTTACTTAAGAGTAAAAGATGAATATCAGTGGAGCCTGGCCGACACCATGGAAGTGAATGTTCTTCCAAGGGAAACGATCTTGTTTGAAGATCCTTCCATGGAGGTCATGGTCAGATATCAGATGAATAATCCTGTTTCCCCGCTTTTACCAGATTCTCTCATGACCCTACTAAGGTTACGGTCAAACACTTGGCTTGTCACTAAGAAAATATCCAGCATCAATGGTGTTGATCTCTGCCTTGACCTGATGAGTCTGTACCTTAATAATCATGACATACAAGACCTGAGTCCTCTACGATATTTATCTCATCTATGTACACTTTCTTTATGTGATAACGACAACCTATCAGATATTTCACCCCTTGAAGATTGTTGTTCATTAATAAGCTTAGATTTAATGTTTAACAACATATCTGACATATCTGCTTTAGCTAATCTAATTAAATTAAAGCGATTGATGCTTGATGACAATCCTCTGAGTGATATCAATGGTCTGTCAAAATTGACACAGATTGAAGAATTGAGTTTAGCGGTAACAGGCATAAAGGACATCTCTTCGCTTTCTGGAATGGTCCAAATGAGACGTTTGATGATATATCTTAATAATATAAGTGACTTGACCCCACTCCAAAATATGACAGAATTAATCCATTTGAGAGCTATGGATAATCAGATTGTAGATATATCAGTTTTAGCAAACTGTAGCCATTTAGATTATTTATGGATTTCTAATAACCGGATTCAGGATATCAGTAGTCTAAGAAATTTGCCGTTGACTTTCCTAGCTTTGGATGGAAATCAGATCCAAGATATTCTCCCGCTGATGGAGAATGAGCATCTGGGCAATGGTTGTTTTATTGCTTTAGGAGGGAATCCACTAAATGAGAAATCTATTAACGAGTATATTCCTGCTTTAAGAGCAAGGGGTGTTTTAGTGGATTGGCCATAGAAAAGGATTCATAATAATTATGGGAGGTGACATCATGAAAAGGATATTTATGATTTTATTTATTGTTCTGTTAAGCGCAACGATGCAGGCTCAATCATTCAAAGCCGTTTGTGTAGGCGTTAATTGGGATGAAGGGGAAAATTGTGCTGCTGATGCAGTAACTATGAGAAATTATCTTATAAATAAATTGGGGTGGGATGAAGATAATGTAGAATGTGAGACTAACGGTGATGCAACAAAAATTGCAATAGAATCAGCCATTGAATCTATAACTGATAATCAATATAATTATTGTTTATATTTTCCATGCATCCCATGGATGGGATAATCCTCGTTATATTCTCTCTGGGAATTTACCATCAAATAATAGTATATCACCTTCTAATCTTCAAAGTTGGTTTGGTTCACATCAGCGTTATTGTATATTCATTGACGCTTGCTTTTCAGGAGATTTTATTTTAAGTCTAACTAAAGGTGAAAACTACGCAGCTACGGATGAAGGAGAGCAGGCATGGGCTAATTATAATGACCATGGGCTTTATTCTTTTTTTATATTACAAGCTATTAACTCTATGAGATACAACAATGTGGTATATGCGAAGCAAGTTCATAATTATGCAAGACCATATGTTATCGAAGAAGCAACCATGGGGGGTATTGAGTCTCAGCATCCTACCAGAAAAGATTGCTATCCAGACGGACAAATATATCTTTCAATGTATTTGCCGGAAGCAGATTTCACTTCCGATAAGACCCGGGTCACAGCTGGCGGGTATGTGAGCTATTCAGATCAGAGTAGCACGGGAGGTGCCATTAGCCCTGACACCTACAACTGGCAATTTACCGGTGGTTCACCCGGCAGCAGCACTCTGAAGAATCCTTCACAAATCTATTATTACACAGTAGGTGTCCACCAAGTCTCTTTGACTGTCAGAAATTGTGAAGGCACCGATAATGAAACGAAGTCAAATTATATTGTGACTGTCCCTCAAACACCATCCAATTTTCAGGTTACAGGAAATATTGGTTTTTCACCGACTCTGAGCTGGTCGGCCAGTACCGGTGCGACAGGATATAAAATTTATCGAAAACAATTCCCTGAAGAGTCAGAATTTACATGTATTGCGACGACCACAGGCAACGATGCTACTTCTTATACTGATTATTCAGTCATGATAACGGGTTCAACAAGTGATGATCATTTTCGATACAAAGTAACTGCTGCCTATTATAGTTACGGAGAATCAGATCCAACCAATATTATTGGTGTTTATGGGCAAACATTTCAGGAACATCAAAATGTAGATAAAATGCTGATGGATGTATCCCGTTATCCACAAGAATTCAGTATGTCACAAAATTTCCCGAACCCGGCCAATCCCTCAACTTCCATTGAATTCACCCTTCCGGAAGCAGCTGATATTTATCTTGCCGTCTATAACCTGAGAGGACAAGTTGTCAAAGTGTTGATTGCAGGTTCCATTCAGGCGGGCTGTCATCATGTTGTCTGGGATGGAATGGATCAACATGGAAACGACTTGCCTTCCGGACTCTATATATACAGATTAAAGGCCGGGAATAGAGTGTTTACAAGAAAGCTTACTTTACTGAGATAATGAGACAGAGAGCCTTTCTGACGTAACCTTATTGACATCCACTTAACCGGCAGGGGTGGTCTGATGAGGCCGCCCTTGCTGTTTAAGTTGGCTCACCCCGTACGAATAGATATAACCAGATACAAACAGATACAACGAAACAATACAACTGTAAAAATGGAATATTTATGGGGGAAAATCAGATGTCAGAAGTCAGAGTTCAGATGCGGAGGCCCTCCGGCCGCGACAATAAACCGTGTCTTGTCCTGAAAAAAGTTGACATGTTTTATGTAACAAAATGCATTTGATCCGGGACTTTATAATCAATACTCATATGTCGTCTTTTCTGCTCCGCGCTTGGCGCTTTGCGTCTTTTCAATCCGCAATCCCTTTCCCAATGCCTTAAATCTCCTCCAGCACCTCCGCCCTCACCCACCCGACCTTGCCGTCGGCCAGAATGATCTCCACCCATTCGCCCGACCGGCTGTCCAGAGAGACTTTGGTGCCCTCATGAAGGGTAAAAATCTCCGTTGTCTCCTCGCCTGGCCCGCTCATCACCACCACCTCCGGCCGCATGATGACGGCCTCTGCGAAACGCGCGTCGCTGCGCAGCCGGGCCAGCAAAACAAGACCGGCCAGCAGGAATAAAATTGCGGACACGGCTCCGAACCGCGACAGAATCCGCCTTGCCCGGGGTTTCCGGGTAACGATCCGAAGAATCGTGAACGTCATGAAGATCAGATACAAAACCGTTGTCAGGCCGATCCACTCCTCGACGGTGAGCAGGCGCATCATCCAGCGTGAAAAACGCAGAAGGAAGAAAGGCCTGACGGGTTCGATTCTGTCCACTACCGCGAGATTGGCCAGAGCCAAATTGGCTCTGAGATCCGGATCATTCGGCATCCACCGGGCCGCCCGCTCATAATACAGAATCGCGGGACCGATCCGGTTCAGCTTGTAATGGCAATTCCCGATGTTGTAATAGACAAAACCGCTCTCCAGGCCGGATTCGAGTATGCTTTTGTAAGCCTGAAGGGCCTGTTCGTACCGGCCCTCCCGGTAGAGGCGGTTTCCCTCCTCAAAGTGAAGTGCCGGATCGAACGCGTGACCCATGGAAGCCGGAATCAGCATCCAGATCAGCATCGGTCCGATTGATTTTAAAAACGGCTTCATTATTTGTCTTTCCTTTTGATCAGCGCCCGGTCCAGCCGATTCAGAACATCCAGGGCCTGTTTGTGGAACGACTCCATGGATGCCGCGTCCGCGGAAGCCGGCGAAAAACGCCGCATGTCGCATTGGCGCAGACAGGCCAGAAGGTCGTCGATAATACGCTTTTCGACTCCCCGATTCTTCAGATGATTTTTAATCTCTTCGGTCATGAGTCCCGCTTCGGGCAGGTTCAACTTGTCACCAATATAACCGTAAAGCGCCCTGGAAACTTCCGCGAAGAAGGCTTTTTCATTTCCAGGACTCATCAGGCGGCGTGCCCCCGAGAGCCGGCGCCTCACCGCACGACCGGCCCGCAGACTCCGTGCGTACGCGACATCCCGCTCCAGCCGGTTCCGGCGCCTGCGGACCGCCACGGCGGCCGCCAAACCCGGCAGCGGAAGAAAGACCGCCAGCCAGAAGATGAATCGATGATGAATTCCTCGATGCCGGCTGTAAAATTTCGGAGTCTGCAGTTTGATGAACCGTATATCCTGGCCCAGCAGCCGGACTTCCTGTTTGGAAAGCCCGGTCACAACCGGCGCGGGTTCCTCCCCCTGCGAGACCTGCAGGATTCGTTCGGGAACAGTGACCGTGTGATAGCGTTTGGATTCGGGATCGAAATAGGACATCGTCACCGAAGGGATACGGCCCTGCCCGGCGATTCTGGGAACCAGAACCCATTCGAACCGTTTCGTTCCGGTGACCGCGCCGGCTTTGCGCTCCACCGTTTCCGAAATCTTCGGCGGGTAGACTTCAAAATCGGGAGGAAACGTCACGACCGGCTCCGAAAGGGTTTTGACATTCCCCTCACCGGTAATTTCCAAAACATAGGTCACGGCTTCATGCGTCTTTGTCTGGGATTTGTCGAGACGCCCCTGCATGCGGTAGCGTCCGACCGCGCCCTGAAATCCCTCGGGTTTCCCCTCTTCAGGAAGCGGCAGCACTTCTATCAGGACCGAATCGGATTGCACGGCCTTTCTGACCGAACGGCCGAAGAAGGAGTCGTCGAAAAAGCTGTCAAAAAGGCTTCTTCCCGAACGCCGGTTCCGCACCTGAACTTCACAGGTGACCGACATGGGTTCGATGATTTTTCGGCCGGTGGTCATGGGAAAAAGAACCATGCGCTTCACCACGGCGGTCGTGTACTGCCGCCCGTCTATAACTTCCACACTGGTTTGCGGCTGCCGGTCCAGAGGATAATCCTCGACCCAGAAACCGGCGGTTCCGGGCAGGCGATCGAAAGAAAACGTGGAGACATTGACCCGGGTGTATAGCTTATAAGTCAAAAACACGGGTTCGTTCCGGTAAACCCGAGTCTTGCCCGGAATGACGCGCAGAAACAGATCATCGGACCGGATCTCATCGGACGTTTCAGACTCGGCAGGGCTTCGAGTGCTTCCCGGTGTCGCCGGCGATTGCTGCACCTCAAGGTCCAGCGGTTCGGTCTTGAACGTCTTTCCTCCGTGGTTGACCACAACCGGCCCGATGGTAAACCGGCCCGTTTTCACGGCCTGGAAATGAAAGGCATACACGATCGATGAAGACATTCTACCGTTCACAAACTGAATGTTCTGGGACGTGCCGCTGCCCAGATACACGGCGAAATCGTTCATGTCGGGCAGTTCCGGCCGGTCGGTTTTTCCGGCACCTTCACCGGATAATTCAACATTCAGGGAAAACTGCTGGTTGACTCCCACAACCTGCCTGTCGAGACTCGCACGAACCGTCAGATCACTGGCCCAAGCCCGGACTCCGGCCGTCAGAACCGCCGCCATGAGAATATATTTAAAAACGCGTGGATTCATTCCGTCCCTTTCCGATTGTTCGCTTCTTCACCTGGCTTTACCAGTCTTTTTCGACACGCACTCTTCCGCGGGCCTCGGCCTTCTGACGCTTGAGGTCGTCCTGTTTCTCCCTGAGCGCGTCCAGCAGACGCTCGGCATCCTCCCGGGACATGGCCAAAGGCCGGGGCTCAGACCGGGATTCTTCCTCATCGCCGGATTGTTCAGTCGATGGCTCCGGCTGTTCCGGGGCATCGTCCTTCTCCTCCTCATTGTCTGAAGCGGAGTCGTCACGATCCGATCCGGATTGATCCTCCCGGTTTTCATCCGGCTCTTGCTGCCCGTCCTGCGGATCCGTCTCGCTCTCCTGATTCAGCTGATTCCGCACGAATTCCAGATTGTATTTGGCGTCTTCATCGCCGGGATTCAGTCTCAGGGCCTGCTCATACGCCTGAATGCTCTCTGCCGGTTTTCCTCTCCGGTAAAGCGTGTTGCCCAGATTGTAAAAGGCACGGGCGCGCAGAAGCGGATCATCAAAATCCAGCGATTGCCGATACGCTTCCAGCGCTTTTTCGTAATTCTCTTTTTTATACAGAACATTGCCCAAATTATACCGGATAACCGGTGAGGCGGGGTTCTTGATCAGCGCATCCTGATACTGTTCGGCGGCTTCGTCGTATCGCTTTTTTTCATAAAGCGCGTTCCCCTGCCTGACCTGCCTGCGGCCGTCACGGGCGTCCGCGCCTGACGGCACTGAAAAAGCCGATACCACCGCTGTCAGAAAAATCCATGCCGGCATTCTCATTCAAACCGTCCTTTCCATGTTTTCCGGGTTCGGCGGCGTTCCGGCAGAAACCATTCCAGCAGCAGCAGAACACACGCGATCCCGAGAGGAATTTGAAAACGCTCTTCGAATTCGGCCAATTCCATGGAAGAAAGAACCTTTTTCTCCATACCGGAAATCTCATCGTATATTTGGGTCAGCGCGGCCTGGCCGGGCGTGGCCCGGTAATACCTGCCTCCGGTCTCCAGAGCGATCTTTTCGAGAATCGTTTCATCCAGCTTTGTCATCACCACATTGTCCTGCCGGTCCTTCTTGAACCCGATCGAATTGCCGCGTTCATCGGTAACGGGTATGGGAACCCCTTTTACCGATCCGATACCCACCGTATAAATAATCACACCCTCCCTGGCCGCAGCCCCGGCAGCGGCCAGCGGGTCTCCCTCGTGTTCCTCCCCGTCCGTAATCAGGATCAGCACTTTGTGTTTGCGTTCTTTTTCGACAAACGCTCCCACGGCTTTTTCGATGGCCTCGGCAATCGCCGTGCCGGGTACCGGAATGATCTCCGGACTCATGACATCCAGAAACATTCTGGCGGCGCCGTAATCCAGTGTCAAAGGGCATTGCACGAACGCCCGGCCGGCAAAGGCGATCAGTCCCACCCGGTCTCCCCGAAGCCGGTCGATCAGTGAGGCGATCTCGTGTTTCGCCTTTTCTAGCCGGCTGGGCTGAATGTCCCGGGCCGTCATGGACAGCGACACGTCCAGAGCGATGAGAATATCCTGGCCCTCCCTTCGGACGGTTTTCAATTTTGTTCCCAGCTGAGGACGCGCCAGCGACGTTATCAAAAAAACCAGGACGAGAAGGAGCCAAACCGCCTTCCAGATCTGTCGGGACCGGCTGGCCGATGCGGTCAATTGCCTGAGCAACTCCGGATTGCCGAACCGGCTGAGGGCCTTTCGTTTCATGCGGAAAGCATATAGAAACAAAAGAACCATCAGAGGGATGGCGATTAGACCGTATAGCATTTCACTGTTCGCAAATCGAAACACTTCGTCCTCTCATTGCTTCAATTTTCATGAGGATGCCGTCCCGAGCCGTTCGAATCAGGGTATTTTACGAAAAAGCGTGTTCGCCAAAACCACTTCAGCCAGCAGTATCAGAAGCCCCAGAATCAGGGGATAGACAAACAGTTCGGCGTAACGGGTATATTCCCTCACGCGGATGGTTGTCTTTTCCATGGCATCGATCTCCTGATATATTTCAGTCAGACGCTGACGATTGTTCGCTCTGAAATACCGGCCTCCCGTCATTTCGGCGATTCGAGTCAGCGACTCTTCATCAATATCAACCCGCACGGACACATACCGCTTGCCGAGAACAGGATCTTCCACCGGAAACCTGGCCGTGCCTCGGGTACCGGCCCCGATGGTGTAAACCCGTATGTCAAAAGCCTGGGCCGCCTGTGCGGCCGTGACCGGATCGATCTCTCCGCGATTGTTGCGTCCGTCGGTCAGCAGAACAATCACTTTGGATTTCGCTTCACTGTTCCGCAAGCGGTTGACCGCGGTCGCCAATCCCATGCCGATGGCGGTTCCGTCTTCGATCATGCCCACAGCGATCTCATCGATGAAGCGCGATAAAACAGCGTAATCCAGTGTAAGGGGACATTGGGTATAGGCCTCGCCTGAAAAGATCACCATGCCGATACGGTCGTTTCTCCGTCCCCGAATGAATTCTCCGGCCACTTCCTTGACGGCCTCCAGCCGGTTGGGTTTGATGTCTTCGGCCAGCATGGAGCTCGAAACGTCGATCGCCAGAACGATGTCGATGCCCTGCGTGAGCACTTCCTCTTCTCTGAGTCCGGACTGAGGACGCGCCATAGCCAGCATGAAGAGAAACAAAGACGTCAGCCGCAGAATAAAAAGCATACGGCGAGAACGTCTGCCCCGGCCGGATTCAACCGCCCTGATCACTCCCAGATGCGAGAACCGGATACTTCCGCGCCTGCCGTTTCCCGAGCGGCACTCCACCGCGATCATCAATGGAAGGATGACGAGAAGAAAGAGCGCGAGGGGATTCATAAACCGAAACATCATGTCGTTTCCTCTCTGATTTCCTCCATGGATGGCTTTGCAAAGGTCTGGTTCTCCGTGGACGATTCATCCCCCTGAGAGGTCCATATAATCCGGGTTCTCTCCACCCAATGCACCGCGGCGTCCAGCAGTTCATGATGGGCCGCTTCAGGCGGAATCCATCTGGCGAATTTAACCAGATCACTCGTCCTTAAAAGCCGTTCCAGGACATTAAAATCGGATCCTTTCATTTCGGCCTGTTTCAGTGCCGCCAGCACTTCCGAAGTGGTCATCTCCAGAGCCCGGATAAAATACCTGCCCTCGATATACTCTCTGATGATTTCAGACAGGCGAATATAGTAGGATTTGACCTGTTCCCGTCCCGACAGATCCGCCCGGCGCAGCTCATCCAGCGCTTCAAGACAGATTTCATGGATCAGGCGGGACGGGTTTTTCTCTTCAGGCGGTGCCGCGCCGCGTTTTCTCTTTCTCAGCCATACGATGAACCAAGTCGCGATTCCGGCGCAAAGAAAACCCGAAAGCGCCCATCGAACGATAACCCGCGGATCGAGCGGCATGGATTCAGGTGTCTTGATGTCACGAATATCACCCTCCTCATCGGGTTTCAGGCTCTCCACCACGATGGCGATGGATTCGGTGTTCAGGGTTCTGAACACGCTGTCCGATTCGGACGCGTACCGGACGGTCAGCGGCGGGATTTCAAAGTTCCCTGTGACAAACGCCGCGATCGTGTAATCCCGGCGTGTGCGCACGTGCCCCTTTTCCATGACCGGTTCATGAATGCGAACATCCCTGATTTCGAACGGTTCAAGATCAGCACCCAAACCCGGCATTTCGACATGAATATCCGGCGCGTGGATGACTTCGATTGTATACGTGATCAGATCACCGATGGTCACATTCGATCGGTTCACGCGGGAAGCGACTTCTATGACGCCGGATTGCGCGTCAATGCCAGCCGCCAAAAAGAATAAACCGGCTAAATACAGAGCATATGTGATGCGTCTTCTCATTTGTTGGGTATCATTTTCGTTTCGAACTGAACCGTCTTCCGGTCACGTAAAACCCAAATTGAATCAATGAAATCGCCTGGCCCGCATGCGAAAGAACCGCATGAGCGGCTCGATATAGGATCGGTCCGAATGAATGACCACGGAATCCACATTCATTGATTTGAACAGCCTGTCCCGCCGCGTCATGATCTCGGCGCTCGTTTCGGCGTACAGGCGGCGCAAATGCGAATCCGACGTGTCTACAAGAATCCTCTCTCCGGTTTCAGCGTCCTCAAGCTCCAGATACCCCACATCGGGCAGCTCGGTTTCCCGGGGATCCACGAGATGAACAGCCACCAGATCGTGCTTCTTGTTGGCGATTCGCAGAGGACGCTCAAAATCCTTCGACAGGAAATCGGACACCAGAAAGACCACACTACGGCGGCGCGCCACTCGATTCAGAAATTCCAGTGCGCCGCCGACATCGGTCATCCTGTCTTCGGGCTTGAAATAGAGCAGCTCACGGAGCACTCTCAGCACATGGCTCTTTCCCTTGCGCGGCGGAATGTATTTCTCGACCTGGTCCGTGAAGATGATCAAGCCCACCTTGTCGTTGTTCTTGATGGCCGAAAACGCCAGCAGGGCGCAGATTTCGACTCCGATCTCACCCTTCATACGATCAAACGATCCGAATTCACCCGACGAACTGGCGTCCACCATCAGTATGACCGTGAGTTCCCGCTCTTCTTCAAACACCTTGACAAACGGTTTTCCGTAACGGGCCGTGACATTCCAGTCGATGGTTCGAATGTCGTCACCCACCTGATACTCCCGCACTTCCGAGAACTCCATGCCCCGGCCCTTGAACACCGAATGGTATTCGCCGGAAAAGACATCGTTCACGAGTCCGCGGGTGGTGATCTCCAGCCGGTGGACCTTTTTCAGTATTTCCCTGGGTATCATATTTCTGGTAATCCCGGATCCCGGACCCGGATGAGAAACCGGGGCTTACGGGACTTCGATCTTGTTCAGAACTTTTCGAACCACATCTTCCGCCGTGACCTCTTCGGCTTCGGCTTCATACGTGACGATCACGCGATGCCTGAGCACGTCCATTCCCACGGCCCGAATATCCTCCGGAGTGACATAACCCCGGTGCCGCAGAAAAGCGTGCGCCCGGGCCGCCTTGACCAGATAGATCGAGGCCCGCGGCGAGGCCCCGAAAGCGATCAGGGGTTTTAGTTCAACCAGACCGAACGCTTCCGGATCACGGGTGGCGAAAACGATATCCACGATGTACTGTTCGATCTTGGGATCCATGTAGATCGATTCCGCCACCTGCCTGGCCCGAATGATAGACCCGGGCTTGACAACCGGAAGGGCTTCGGGTTCCGGACCACCGGCCATGCGCCGCATGATGGCAAGCTCCTCTTCCCTGGAAGGATACTCCACGGATAGCTTCATCATAAACCGGTCGACCTGGGCTTCGGGCAGCGGATAGGTTCCCTCCTGCTCGATGGGATTTTGCGTGGCCAGAACCAGAAACGGATCATCCAGGGCGAACGTGTTCTCTCCGATGGTCACGGTCCGTTCCTGCATGGCTTCCAGCAGAGCGGACTGAACCTTGGCCGGAGACCGGTTGATTTCATCGGCAAGCACGATGTTGGAAAACACGGGGCCTTTCTTGGTCTGAAATTTTCCGCTTTTCTGATCATAGATCAGCGTCCCGATCAGATCGGCCGGAAGCATATCCGGAGTAAACTGAATACGCTGAAATTTGGTGTGAATCGCCGCAGACAGGGTTCTGACGGTCAGGGTTTTGGCGAGACCGGGCACCCCTTCCAGCAGCACATGACCGTTGGCCAGAAGTCCGATGAGCAGTCGTTCCACCATATAGGTCTGTCCGACAATGACCCTGGCGATTTCCGTGGTCAAAGTATCGACAAACGCGCTCTCTTTTTGAATCTGCTCATGAATGGCTTCGATATTCTTATCCATCACTCCTCCTGATTCGATCCATTAAACACCGGAAACCGGTGTGTTTGATGCCGTCTCTCCCGTGACAGGGCAAAGAAAAGGGGCTGCTTCACTCCGGACGTAACCCGGCCTTTTTTATTGACGAATGAGACCGGCTGAAAGTTGATAAAAACGGGATTGAAGGTTCGGCAGACCGGCCGGTCTACGCCGGTTGTTTTGCTTGTTTGGTCTTTTTCTCGCTTTGTTCCCGCTCTCTTACCGCTGTTCTGGCCTGCCCAAGAATAGATGCAAACATCGTCTCCACGAGGGTATAGGTTTCTTCCAGCTCAGCCCGAGAGGCCTGTCTCCCCGAGAATTTGAACCTGTCAGCCATAGTGAGAACATGTCGACATCGATTCACCATCTCATCATCCGCTCCCTGTTCCTTCAGCGAAGCAATCAGAGCTTCCGAAGTCGACTCAAGCGTGGAGATCCGATACTTCTTGGAAAGATAGAGCCGAAACAGCCTGGAAAGGCGCGTGAAGGATTCGTTTCGATCAGGATCCTTCAACCGGATGTTCTGTTTCAACTCATCAAGAAATATCTCCTCCAGAAGACGCGGTTCTTCGGCGGTTCTTTTCTTCCTGGACGGTTTTCTGAACCAGAGAAACAGGACCCCTCCGACGAAAAGAACCGAAATTCCGGGAAATATCCACCGTTTCAAAGACCTTTCCGGTTCGTGAACGGGTTTTATGACCTCCACCGCAATCCTGTCTGTTCTGACGGTGAGAACTTTTCCCGTGGATTTCTCCGTATAGGGCAGTTCCGCGGGTTCGATATGGGCCATGCCCGGCGAAACGGGCATCAGCGTGTATTCGATGGTTTTGAACACCCGTCTTCCCGTTTTGGTCTCTATGATTCGATGAGAAGCGGATTTTCCGATTATCTCGAGATTCGTCATGGCCGGCTCTTCCACCGGCCCGATCTCCACCTCGTCCGTATCGCCTTCCCATGACACTTCGATGGTATATTGACAGGAGCGGTTCAGAGGCACCTGTCGTGGATCGACCCGCGTCGACAGCGTCACCTCGTATTGGAAGGATCCAAACCCTGACGCGGCTGAAATCACGAGTCCAATCAGCAGGAAAGCGGCCGCGTATTGTCTGACTGCAAGATTCATAATACCCATAAACGTGTGTGCTGTGAAAAAGTTCCGGGGTCCGGAGCGTCGGGCACGGATGTCGCGGTCTTATCAGCCGTCCGATGAGTCGGGGGATTCCAGATGCCGAAGCTCCGGAATTTCATTGATGTCTTTACCCAGATACTTCAGCTCCCAGTGAACCGAAGGCGCGAGATCGTGATCCGGATAATCCTTCAGAAAGGCTTCATAGGCCTGACGGGCCTTCAGAGTATCGGAAAGGCTGTTCGACAGAATAAAACCGATCATAAACCGGCATCGGGCCGATCCCGGATCCGAAGGATAACGGCTGATCGCCCGCTCCAGCAGGGTGACGGCTCTTCGGTGTTCTTCCAGCCGGCCCGAATAGATCATACTCGCCAGATACAGCGCCTCGGGCGCCAGGCCGCTTTCGGGATAATCATGAACAACCTTCTCGAACAGGGCGGCCGCTTCGGTGTATTTCTCCCGGGATTCAAACTCGCGGGCTCGTTCCATCAGCGAAGAATCCGACACGCGGCGGCAATGAACCAGAGTCAAAAGGGCCAGACAGGCGACAGGGAACCGTTTCATGAAAATCCTCCGGTTATGAAAAAGGTATCCGACATTAAATTGTAAATGTAATTTTTTCATCGTTTAAAATCAAGCCCTTTTTCTCCGGCCGCCGCCACGATTCGATCACCCGGCCTGAACTCTCCGGCCAGCATCTGCTTGGCCAGGGGGTCGGTGAGAAACCGCTGCATCGTCCGCTTCAGAGGCCGCGCTCCGAAAGCGGGGTCATATCCCTGCTCCGCCAGAAATTCCCGGGCCGAATCGTCCAGTTCCAGATGAAGGCCCTGATCGGCGGCCAGCCTTTGAATTCGCTCGAACTGAAGGTCCACAATGCCGCGAAGCGCCTCTCTGTTCAGTGGCCGGAATACCACAACCTCATCGATCCGGTTCAGCAGTTCGGGCCGCAGAGACTGCTTGAGTTCCCTCTCAACCTCTCCCTTGATATCCTGATAGATCCTCTCTTCATTGGCGTCTTCCAGAGCCGCGGAACGTTCCATAATGGCCGGAGCGCCGATATTGGAGGTCATGATGATGATGGTGTTTTTAAAGTTGACCGTCCTGCCCTGATTGTCCGTGAGCCGGCCGTCGTCCAGTATCTGCAGCAGAATGTTGAACACTTCCGGATGCGCCTTTTCGATTTCATCCAGCAGCACCACCGAATAGGGCCGCCTCCGCACCGCTTCGGTCAGCTGCCCCCCCTCTTCATATCCGACATACCCGGGCGGAGCCCCGATAAGCCTCGACACGGAATGGCGTTCCATGTATTCAGACATGTCGATACGGATCATGGCGTGCTCGTCATCGAACAGAAACTCGGCCAGAGAACGGGCCAGTTCCGTCTTGCCCACACCGGTTGTGCCTAAAAAGATAAACGATCCGATGGGACGGGCTTCCTCCTGCAGGCCCGCGCGGCTCCGTCTCACGGCGTTTGCCACGGCTTCGACGGCCTGATCCTGCCCCACCAGCCGCCTGTGGATTCGCTCTTCCATGCGAAGCAGTTTCTCCCGCTCGCCCTCCATCATTCTCGAAACCGGGATGCCGGTCCATCGAGCCACGATTTCCGCCACGTCTTCCTCTTCCACTTCCTCCTTCAGCATCTGCCGCTCTTTCTGAATCCCGCGAAGTTTGGCGTTCGCCTTTTCCAGCTGTTTTTCGAGCTCGGGAAGCGTTCCGTATTTCATCTCGGCGGCTCTGGACAGGTTGCCGTCCCTTTCGGCCCGGGCGGCATCGGCCTTGGTGTTTTCGATCTTTTCTTTCAGATCCCGGATTTGCCCGATCGTCTCCTTTTCCATTTGCCAATGGGCGCGCAGACTTCGGGCCTCTTCCTGAAGATCGGCCAGTTCGGATTTGATTTTATCGAGCCTCTTTCTGGAAGCTTCATCCTTTTCCTTTTTCATGGCCTCGCGTTCAATCTCCAGCTGCCGAATGCGCCGTTCCACTTCATCCAGCTCCCGGGGCATGGAATCGATTTCAATGCGCAGCTTGGAAGCGGCCTCGTCCACCAGGTCGATGGCCTTGTCAGGAAGGAAACGGTCGGTGATATACCGGTGCGACAGCGTGGCCGCGGCCACCAGGGCCTTGTCCTGGATTCTGACTCCGTGATGGACTTCATACCGTTCCTTGAGACCGCGCAGAATGGAGATGGTCTCTTCTACATTCGGCTCGCCCACAACCACCGGCTGAAACCGACGCTCAAGGGCCTTGTCCTTTTCGATGTGTTTGCGGTATTCATCCAGAGTGGTGGCCCCCACGCAGCGCAGCTCTCCCCGGGCCAGGGCCGGCTTCAGCATGTTGGACGCGTCCACCGCCCCTTCGGCGGCTCCGGCGCCCACCAGAGTGTGCAGCTCGTCGATAAACAGAATGACCCGGCCGCCGGACTCCTCTATCTCCTTGAGCACGGCCTTGAGCCGGTCTTCAAACTCGCCCCTGTATTTGGCTCCCGCGATCAGCGCTCCCATGTCCAGGGCCACAATCTGTTTGGACTTGAGATTCTCCGGCACATCGCCTTCCGCGATCCGATGGGCGATTCCCTCGGCGATCGCGGTTTTCCCCACGCCCGCTTCTCCGATAAGAACCGGATTGTTCTTGGTCCTGCGCGAAAGGACCTGCAGAACCCGGCGTATCTCTTCATCCCGGCCGATCACCGGATCGAGTTTCTGCTGAACGGCCAGAGCCGTCAGGTCTCGTCCGTACCGCTTCAGGGCCTGGTATTTATCCTCGGGATTGGGATCGGTGACGCGCTGCCCGCCTCTCAGCTCCTGAAGAACCTGAAGAATGGAATCGTGATTCAGACCGGCCGACCGCAACAGATCTCCCGCGCCGCCTTTGGAACGGGCCAGAGCCATCAGGATATGTTCGACACTGATATACTCATCCTTCAGGCTTTGCGCCTCTTTCCAGGCCGCTTCCAGAACCTGCCCGCCTTCACGGGAAAGGGATATCTCCCCGACTCCCCCGGTGACCCGCGGAAATTTCTCCATGGCCCTGTTCGTATCGTTGATCAGGGCCTCGGCCGAAATTTCCAGCTTCTTCAGAATCGAACGCATCAATCCTTCTCTATCCTGAAGCAGCCCGTCGAGCAGATGCTCCGGTTCCATCTGTGGATGGTTTTTCTCACCGGCTGACTGCCGGGCCCGCTGCAGCACCTGCTGAGCCTTCATTGTGAATCGATCGGGTGTCAGCATGGTCTGTACTCGACCTCCTTGATGTTGTTTTTATATACCTTTGTTTTCCCCCGGGAACATGACCGCGTTCCCGGACTTTTCAAGCCGGCAGGCCAGTTTGCCGACAACCTTTTCCAGTTCTTCTTCACTCCACCCGTGCAGCTTCCGGTACAGAGACGGATGAAAACGCCGAATCAGCGCGAACAGACCCGTGAGCCCCCTGACCTGTGCGGGCAAAGCCGTCACGCAGGCCCCCCGGCGGATCTTAAAAGTATTGATCCCCATTTGAGGAATAAAGAAAGCGTCGTAAATGAAACGGATTCCCGAATGAGCGGCGGCCTTTTCGCGGTAAAAATGCATTTCAAGCTCCGGTGTCCTCAGCTCCAGCCCCCTTTTGGAATTGATGGCGGTTTTCAGCACCAGCACATCCTCCACGAGCAGACTGACATACACGGCCACCGGTTCCTCGCCTTCATAAGCTCCGGTCACCATGACCCCGGGATTGGCAAAAAGAGAACGGGTCCATGCTTCAAACCCATGCCGCCGCACGCGGTCGCTTCGAAAAGCGTACCCCGTGCGGTCGACGAAGTCCAGATACAGGGGATAGGCCTTGTTCAGAAACTCCCCGGCATCGGTGATCCGGCGTATGGCGACCTCATTTTTCAGCGCCGCCCTGAGATTGTGCCGCGTGTGTTTGGACAGGTTTTCCATCGTATAGTCCCGGCTGTTTTCATAGATCATCAGGTTGAAATAGGAATTCGAGACCTCGCCCGGTTTCGCGGCATACTGAAAACATCCCCCCCTATGGGGTACCTGTTCAGGCGAAAGAAGCCGCCAGGGCAGCAGCGGCCGGTAGAACCAGGGACGAATCCGGCGCCACCACACACCGTCGATCTTTCTCAGATCATCGCCCCCGTCTTTCTCTACAGCCGCGTATTCATCCGCGGTCATGGATTCCCACATCGCTTTCTCCTTTCAGACTTCCGCCGGGTCTCATGGCTGTTCACGATTCGCAATGCCAGTTCAGGCCGGCCGGAACGAAAGACGGTTATTCCGCTCCGGCCGGTTCTTATGACAGTTCTACGGGTATTTCACGGGGTTTGACCCGCTCATGCTTGGGCAGGTGAACCCGAAGTAGCCCGTTCTCGAGCCTGGCCTGAATCTTTTCCACATCCAGGGAATCACTGACCTTGAATACCCGGTAGTAATTCCCTTCCTCGATCTCCCGCAGAACAAAACACTCACAGGACTCCTGAGGCTCGGTTTTGCCGTAAATGGTGAGGTGACCGTCGGACAGTTTCACTTCAACGGCGTCCTTTTTCACGCCCGGCATCAGGGCCAGCAAAATGTACTCGTCTTTCGTCTCATAAATGTTCACCTGAGGCGGAAGGAGCTTGCCCTGGGCCCATTCTTTACGGAGCTTTTCTCTGTCGATCATTCGGATTGTCCCCCTTGATTATTTGTCTTCGTCGACGACTTCAAAATCGGCGTCTTCCACATTTTTGTCTTTTTCCTCCGAAGCGGTTTCATCCGCGGTCGGCCCCTCCTGCGCGCCCGCCTGGGGGCCCGCACCGGCATACATCTTCGAAGCAGCCTCCTGCCAGATCTGATTCAAGGCTTCGGTCGCCGATTTGATCTCGTTGATATTGCCGCTTTTATTGGCCTCTTTGAGCCGACCCAGTGCCGTTTCGACCCTGGACTGAGTCTCCTTGTCCAGCTTTTCGCCGTACTCTTTCAGATTCTTTTCCGTCTGATAGGCCAGTTGATCACCCATATTTTTAATTTCCACCTCTTCACGGTGTTTCTTGTCTTCGGCCGCGTGGGCTTTGGCGTCGTTGACCATCTTCTCAATCTCCTCTTTGGTCAGGCCGCTCGATGCCTCAATGCGTATGGACTGCTCCTTGCCCGTGGCCTTGTCCTTGGCCGAAACATTGAGTATGCCGTTGGCATCGATGTCGAAGGTCACTTCGATCTGCGGCACGCCCCGGGGTGCCGGCGGTATGCCGTCAAGATGGAACCGTCCGATGGTCTTGTTGTGCACGGCCATATCCCGCTCACCCTGAAGAACGTGAATCTCCACGGTGGTCTGACTGTCCGCCGCGGTGGAAAAGATCTCGCTCTTCTTGGTGGGAATGGTGGTGTTCTTTTCGATCAGCCTGGTAAACACACCGCCCAGCGTCTCGATGCCCAGAGAAAGCGGCGTCACATCCAGCAGCAGCACGTCCTTGACGTCACCGCCCAGAACGCCTCCCTGAATGGCCGCGCCGATGGCCACCACTTCGTCGGGGTTAACACCGCGGTGCGGGTCTCTGCCGAAGATTTCCTTGACGATCTCCTGAACCCGCGGCACGCGGGTCATGCCTCCGACCAGCACGACTTCATTGATATCACCCGCGCTCATGCCGGCGTCCTTCATGGCTTTGCGGCAGGGCTCGATGGTCCTGGCGAACAGATCATCGCAAAGCTGTTCAAATTTAGCCCGGGTCAGGGTCAGATTCAAATGTTTGGGCCCGGAATCGGTGGCCGTAATAAACGGCAGATTGATCTCCGTCTGAGTAGTGGTCGAAAGCTCCATCTTGGCCTTTTCGGAAGCTTCCTTCAGCCGCTGAAGCGCCATAGGATCTTTGGACAGGTCGACGCCGTCGCTCTTTTTAAATTCATCCACGAGCCATTTGATGACACGCTGATCGAAATCGTCACCGCCCAGATGGGTGTCGCCGTTGGTTGACTTGACTTCAAAAACACCGTCACCCAGCTCGAGAATGGAAACATCAAACGTCCCGCCGCCCAGATCGTATACGGCGATCTTTTCATTCTTCTTCTTGTCCAGACCGTAAGCCAGAGACGCGGCGGTCGGTTCGTTGATGATTCGCTTGACATCCAGACCCGCGATGACGCCGGCTTCCTTGGTGGCCTGGCGCTGACTGTCATTGAAATAGGCCGGAACCGTGACGACCGCTTCCGTCACTTTCTGCCCCAGATAATCTTCGGCCGTTTGTTTCATCTTTTGAAGGATCATGGCCGAAATCTCGGGCGGAGAATACTCTTTGTCTTCGATCTTTACCCGGGCCACGTTGTTTTTACCCTTCACGACCTTGTACGGAACTTCCTTGATTTCTTCGGCCACTTCTTCATGCATCCGACCCATGAACCGTTTGATGGAAAAGATGGTGTTTTCGGGATTGGTGATGGCCTGACGTTTCGCGGCGGCCCCTACCAGACGCTCTCCGTTCTTGGCGAAAGCGACCATGGAGGGTGTGGTTCGGGCTCCCTCCGCGTTGGGAATCACAACAGGCTCTCCGCCTTCCAGAACAGCCACGCAGGAATTCGTGGTGCCCAGATCGATACCAATAATTTTACCCATAATCAATAACCTCCCTTTAAGGACTGCAAATGATTCATTTATGATTTCGTTTTCGATTCACCCGGCTTTTTTTCAGCCTTTTCCGTTTTCGAATCTTTGCCGGATCCGGCCGGCTTCGAATTCGTTTCCGGAGACGAAACCTTCTCCTTGTTTTCCGCTGTGTTTTTCGCTGTTTCAGCGCGCTTATAATCCGTGATATAAAATCCGGATCCCTTGAATATCAAACCGGCTCCTGTACCGATGAGCCGGCGTACGGACTGCCCGCACATGGGGCATTTCTTCAACGGCGGATCGTTAATGGCCTGAAAGGCTTCGAACCGATGACCGCAGCTCTCACATGCGTAATCATAAGTAGGCATTCTGTTTCTCCCCGGTTATACGTCTTTTAATCCTCGCCTGACTGTTCAGGACATGCCGCTCCGGCTTTTTAATTGTTCCATCAATTCCTCATCCTCTTTGGATGGTTTTTCAGGAATACGGACATGAACCCTGACATATTGATCCCCCTGTTTGCCTCTTTTTTCAATACCCATCCCGGGTATCCGAAAAACCGCGCCCTCACCGGTTCCCGAAGGAATCTTCAGTTTGACTCTCCTGCCACGCACGGTTTTGACCAATACCGTGGAGCCGTGAACCGCCTGCGCAAGGCTCAGGGTAATGCGGCACTCAACATCCAGCCCCCGGCGGACAAAAAACCGATGGGGGTTGATATGGACCGTCACCAGCATATCGCCCGCGGGCGCTCCCGCTGTTCCGGGTTCTCCCTGTGATTTCAGGCGGATCACCTGGCCTTGACTGACTCCTTCCGGTATTTTGACCGAATAGGTTTTTCTTCCCTTGATCTGTCCCGCTCCGCGGCACCGCTCGCAAGGATTCTCGATGATCTGACCGCGTCCGTAACAGCGCGGACAGGGCCGGCTTACCCCGAACCCGCCCTGAGAAACCAGCACTGTTCCCGATCCCCCGCATTGCGGGCATGTTTCCACCCGTGATCCGGGCCTGGCCCCTCCTCCCTCACAGACCGGGCAGACAGATTCCTTGTCCACGGAAAAACGGCTTTCCCCGCCTTTCACGCTCAATTCAAAGGGAATGTGTATATTCACCCGAATATTTTTCCCCTTGCGGGGTCCTCGCCTGCTTCTCCGCGTCTCCGCTCCAAAGTCAAAGAACTGGGAAAACAAATCGCCCAGCCCGGAAAACAGATCGCCCTCAAAGGAGAATCCTCCGGCCGGTCCTCTGAATTCACCCTGACCCGCAGAGCCGAAAGGATTGAATCCGAATCCTCCCTCTCCTCCGCTTCCAAAACGACGGACCTGATCGTATTTCCGCCGCTTTTCGGGGTCATGCAATACATCATAAGCTTCGGAAATCTCCTTGAACCGTTCTTCGGCCCGGCAATTGCCGGGATTGGCATCGGGATGATACTGTTTGGCCAGCCGTCGATACACTTTTTTAATTTCTTCGGGTGACGCATTTTCTTTCACACCCAGAACCGCGTAATAATCCTTCGAAACCATGGAACCTATTCACCTCGGTTCTTGAATCTTCCGACACGGACTCGGCCGGGACGCAGCAGCCGGTCTCCCAGTTTATAGCCTCTCTCCCATTCTTCCATCACCATGCCGTCCTCTTCCTTCTGACATTCAACAACCCCGACGGCCTCATGCACTTCGGGATCAAAGGAAGATCCGACCCCCCTGACGGGCTGCAGGCCGGCATCCGCCATGACTTTCTGAAGTTTCCGGCTGATCAGACGAACTCCCTCCACGTCACACACTCCCCGCTCTTCATCGTGCTGAATCAGTCGCTCCAGATCATCCATTGCCGGAAGAATCTGTTTGACAATCTCTCCCTGGGCGCGTGCCCACACATCATCCTGTTCACGCTCCACCCGGCGCTTGTAATTGATAAATTCCGCCTGCAGGCGCCTGAGCGTGTCCACAAGATCCTGCTCGCGGGCAGGGCCGCTGCCGTTTTCTTGTTTTTCCTGCCCGGAAGCTCCCTCCGAAACGCTCTCAGGGCCGGAAACCGGAATGTTGATCTCTCTGTCATGCGTCTCTTGACGTTCCATATTATTTTCCATGAATGACAAGGGTCCGGACGGGAATACAAACCCTCCTTGCCGGACCCTGTTCTGAATAAACCGCCTGCCTGTTCGATCAGCTTACCGCAACCTGGATCTCTTTAGGTTTGCTCTCCTCGGACTTGGGCAGAACCACCATGAGAATACCGTCTTTGTATTTGGCTTTTACCTTGTCCGCGCTTACCGAAGAAGGCAGGCTGAATGACCGCTGAAAAGACCCAAAAGACCTTTCCACGCGATGGAATTGCTTGTTTTTTTCCTCCTTCTCCTGAGTCTTCTCCCCGGACAGAGTCAGGACATTGTCCTGAATGGTAATCTTGATATCATCCTTTTTGATTCCGGGAACTTCAGCGGATACGGTAATCTCTTCTTCGTTTTCACTGATGTCAACCACAGGATTCCAGATCATCATTCCGCCGCTTTCGGGTTTTCTGGCAAAATAGCTGTCGAACATCCTGTTCATCTCATCCTGAATGGACACCAGATCCTGAAAAGGATTCCATCGAATGAGTGTCATGTTCAGCACCTCCTTTGATGATTGCAGTTTACCATTTTTCCCTTACTTCGTCTATTTCTCATGCAATCGTCGTGCCAGACCCGTAATTTCAGCATAATATATTGTTTATATGATACCTATGGAGCTCTTCATAGACCAGCGGATTGAATGCCATTTTGGCATGCAATGCGCCATAATGACTTTTTGATACAAAAAACCTGCCATTATTGCAAAAAAAACGGGGCAGGAATTAACCTGCCCCGGAAGATTCAGAAATACAGGATATCCCATGGCGTCGCCGTGAAAACGGACGGCGCAAGAATCCCTGCTAACAATCCGATTTAGGGAAACGTCCCATGATCCGTCTGTACGCCGTTGTTGTAAGTCCACCATTCGCCGGTTCCCGCGGCTGTCCAGACGATTTTAAAGGTAAGCGCTCCTTCCCAGTACTCTTCAAGCCAGCCCGACCCGTCGTTGTTATACCGGCCCTTGATTTCCCAGAAATCGCCCGCAAAATTAAAAGTGACGTTCAAGCCGGTCGAATCCGAGGTCCAAGCCCAGACAAAAAACTCTTCTCCGGATTCGGGATCATAGATTTTTAAATACCCCTCGCTGCCGTCTTTCTTCTCCATCGCGGAAAGAATGGTGAAGTTATTGACTATAAGCCCGTCGCCCAAATCACCGGAGAGGATCAGCTGCCAGGTAATCTGGGTCGAGGTCTCCTGCACACGCAAGGTGATAGAGACGCCGTCTTCGTCCGTCCAGGTTTCTTCCCAGACATCGTCGCCCATGGTTTTGCCCACAGGCCGTGTCGGAGGCTCCATCCAGTCGGAAAAACCGCCCATTTGACCGAACGCCTCGGCCAGCTGGATCGCGTAATCCACCTGGGGGTCGCCGGCATTGGCTGTCAGGGCGGCGGGCACCTGCACATTCGGGCCGTTGAATTCGGGCATCTCGTCCTTGCTGGGTCCGGTGCTTTTCTTGGAACATCCGGCCGCCACGGCCAGCACCAGAATAACGGCGAGCAGTTTAATCCATTTGCTGTTCACTAAATCCTCCTTCGTGTTTGATCATACCTCATCTTGATTGAAAAACAGTTGTCCCTTGTGCACCGGTATAAGAACGGCGCGTAACTCAGAAAAAATACAGACTTGATAAAAGCGGTGTTCAAATCAATAAGATAAACGATAATATAATCAGTCGAAAGAATATATGCAAACACTATTTTTCGTTGCTGCAAAGTGGGTCATTATTGTAAAGTTACGTTGTGAAAAAAGCATGGAGCATAGGGCAATAAGAAAAGACGCAAAGCGCCAAGCGCGGAGAGCAGAACGGAAAGAATGAGGTTGTTATTTTCACCTTTTTCCTGCGATAGGCCGGCTTTATGTTTCATTCATGGTATGGGGGGAGGGCATTATTTCGCTTGAGGCGGACTTGTCCGCCTCAGGCGGAATAGCGAAGGGGTTGGGGGTAGACTCAGTAAATGGCTGGAAGATACCCTTATGATGGCAGCGAGCTTGGAAAAAGAATGTTTCTTTTGGCTACTTTTCTTGCGCCAAGAAAAGTAGCCCGCCGGAGGCATTGATAAGATACTTTAAAGCATACGCGTTAACTGCTTTTACGTATGTGTGGAGTAATCTGTCAAGAGATTAAAAAAAACTGGATCCCCGCTGGAGTTTATCCCGCGCAAGCGGGACGGGGATAACATGCCGTAAGATGCGCAGGTGCCGGATCTCCGCTGGAGTATAATCCCGCGTACGCGGGACGGAGATGACATCCTGATCGATTAAAATTCGAAACAGTTAAAAACACTCAACCTGACAACAATCCCAATGACAATAAAAAGCCGGCCATTGAAAGCCGGCTCTTTACAACTTGCTGGAAACTTCCTGGAAACGCGAAAATATGTCTAATTCGGTATCTTCACGAAAGCGTGATACCGGGTATCCCGGTACTTGCAGTGAAAGATCACGACCTGTCCCTTTTCCGCCTTTTTTAGAATACGCCGGTAATCGGACACCGAGGTGACGGGCTGGTCCTCGATTTGAAGGATGAGGCTGCCCCGCGTGATGTTGGCCTCGGCCGCGGCACTGTAGCGCTCCAAATCGGTCACCAGCACCCCCTCATCGTCCCTGTACCATTCAAACCGTGAACGAAGTTCATCCGTCAGATCCCGAACCGTCAGCCCCAGATCGGCAAAAGAGGTCTCCTCTTCCTGAGGCAGGACCGTGCTTCGTCCCGTTTCACGCTGACCGAGTTTGATTCGAACCGCCCTTTCCTTCCCGTCACGAAGGATGGTGAGCGCAACCGTGTCTCCCGGATTTTTCAGTGCGACCATATTCTGCACCTGGTTGCTCTGTGTGACCTCTTTCCCGTCGAGTTTCAGAATAACATCCAGCGGCTTCATCCCCGCTTTCTCCGCCGGGCTGTCCTCCACCACTTCAGCGACGAGCACTCCTGTCGGCCGATCCATGCCGAACCGGTCGGCTATCACCTTGTCGACATTGCGCATGGCCAGCCCCATATAAGCACGAACCACGAACCCTTTTTCGATCAGATCCTGCATGACTTTCCGGGCCAGATTAATCGGTACGGCAAAACCGTATCCCGCGTAATAACCCGTACCCGAAGCAATGGCCGTATTGATGCCGACCACCTCACCGCGCAAATTGACAAGCGGCCCGCCGCTGTTCCCCCTGTTGATCGCCGCGTCGGTCTGTATAAAATTCTCGATGGCGAAATTGGACTCCTCTTCGCCGCGTCCCACAAGCTGAATATTCCGGCCCTTGGCGCTCACAATGCCGGCCGTTACCGTGGAACTCAGTTCCAGCGGGTTGCCCACGGCCATCACCCATTCGCCGATCTCCAGGATTTCAGAGTCACCCAGACGGGCTGCGGTCAGATCGCCGGCATCGACCTTGATTACCGCGATCTCGGTAAGCGGGTCGGTGCCGACCAGATCTCCCTTGACCACGCGTTTGTCATAAAGCGTGACCTGAATGTCATCTGATTCATTGATGACATGATGGTTGGTCAGTATATACCCGTCACGGCTGACAACTACCCCCGAACCCAGACCGTACTGCCTCTGCCTCGCAGGCGGGTCGCTGTCCTCGAGGCCGAACCAGTCTCTCAGAAGCGGAGGCAGGCTGCTGCTTCTGGACCGTTCCACCATGCGGGAAGTGGATATGGACACAACGGTCGGCAGAATCTCCTGGGCCGCATCAACAAAGATCCGATTCATGTTTTGAATGGACGGCAAGTCCGGCGGCGGTTCGGCCCTTTCAGCGGCTTTGGATTCCGCTTCACTCGCGACACCGGGAGTCATCCAGTTCATGTTGGCTGAAAAAACAATCCCGGCCACGACACCGGCGAGTATCAGACCGGCTCCGGACCAGATTTTAATTTGTTTGGACCACATGGTACTACCTCCTCCTTATCGAAACACTTCAATAAAGCCGGACGAAGAAACATTCAGATAAAAGTCCGACCGAAAACCGTTCAGTTACGCATGCCCCGAAGAAAAAACAGCCTCAACAGATGCACCAGAGAAACCGCCAGGGCGGCCACATAGGTCAGCGCCGCAGCTTGCAAGACTTTCCGGGCCTGACCGGTCTCGGCCTCAACGAGATACCCGCGGTTTTGCAGCAGCGCCAGTGCGCGTGAACTGGCATTGTATTCAACGGGCAGCGTGATCAGCTGAAACGCCACGGCCCCCAAAAACAGAAAGATACCGATATCCATCAGCGAAGGCGCGGTAAATAAAAATCCGATAATAAAGAGAGGAAAGGCCAGAGACGATCCGAACTGGGCCACAGGAACGATGCTCTGGCGGATTTGAAAAGGCGTGTATGCCCGTGCATGCTGAATGGCGTGTCCCACCTCATGGGCGGCGATACCCAGAGCGGCTACCGAGCGGCTCCCTGCGATTTCAGCCGAAAGCCGCAATGTTTTGGTTCTGGGATCGTAATGATCGGTCAGCCGGCCTTTTGCCGCTTCCAGGGTCACATGGTTGAGACCGCTGTCATCCAGCAGCTTCCTGGCCGCTTCGGCGCCACGCAGTCCAGCTGCCGATGGAATCCGGTTGGCCGCGGCAAACGTGGACTTTACCCGATGCTGGGCCCAAAGAGTCAGTGCAAAAGCCGGAAGCAAAAGTAAAAAAGTAGGATCATAGAAAAAGAATGGCATCATCCATTCTCCCTTATTTTATTATAACCACTGGACAGCAAGCTCTGTAAATAACTCGATTGTTCTTACGATATTCCATTTTGAAAAGTTCCCGTTTCGAAATGGATAAAAATCGTCTCTCAACCGGTTCCGTTTGAGGAGAACCGCCGGAAGACGCGGAATCGAAACCAGGATTGCGGCAACAAACAGTGATTTATTTTAAAAACGCAGGGCCAGAGTAATGCCCCGAGGGTTGGCGCTGATATTGATTCGTCCGAGAGGAACCTTGACTTCCATGGGCCGAAATGCGATATATATCGATCCCACGGCAAAAATGCCGGATACAATGCACAGGGCCAGATGAGTATTGGACCGGTCCGTGATGTTATTGACATCATCGGGTGTGTCCTTAACACGTTCCTGTTCATCCCGAAAATTGTTGTACTGATGCACGGCATACGCCCCCGAGGCAGCACCAAGCAGCGTAAAAGGAAGAAAGGGCAGACTTTTTTTGAGATAATATCGAGTGCCTGTTTCAAAATCCCAGATCGATTTGTCTTCCCGGTATATCTTGCTGATCTCGTTCTGGGGAATCACCACGAGAGTTCCCTCCACCGTGCGCATTACCAGTCCTTGCTGGGTACGGTTTACAAATGTTCCCCGGTATTCTATTTTCTGCCTGGTAATGACCCGGTCCACGGCAAGCGCCTGGACCGGCAGGAAAACCGCCAGGCCGACGCAGACACACTTTCTGCAGACACACTTTCTTATGAATCTCATCATAGCAGAAAATATTGCAGAATCCATGCCAAAAGAACAACAGGCACGGCCTTCTAATTCTCCTTGTATAGAAGCACCATGATCCGCCGGTTCAGATACCGACCGATGGGCGAGTCGTTGTCTCCCAGAAGCAGATCTCCACGCCCCTGAATTGTGATCCGCAGAGGTTCATTTTCTCCGAAACCTCTGGGCGGTTCGATACGGTTCCAGATCTTCATGTATTGATTCGGATAGGCCCGTCTCACCCTTTCCTTGAAAGCTTCCGTAAACCGCTGGGCCCGCCGCAGTGAAAGACGCTCATTGACTGTTTCACTTCCAATGGCGCAGGCATGTCCGTCGAACTGAACGCTCATCGCCGGATTCTCCACCATTTCACGAGCGATGTCCATCAGATGGTCCCAGTAAAACTGATAAACAGGTTCCACACCCGCAAACTCGGCGGCTCCGAACATCTCCCAGCGCTGCAGAGTCCGTCTTTCCTTGACAAATACGGAATCCATAGGTGTGTAAAAAGTTCTCCCCAGCGAATCGGTCAATACGAGCCTGTACCTATAGGAATTGTCTTTCAGGACCAGCAAACCGTTTTGATCCATGCCGTTCCAGCTTACTTTGCCACGCAAACTGTCTCCATGGATCAGATTCATGTCAATAATCTCGAAAGGAACCGACTCCCCCTTGATACGCCAGATTTCGATACCGCCGGGTGAATACAGTTCGACATGAAACGGAATGCCGCCATTTTGAAATGTGGTATCCGCCGCTATGCGGAAGGGACGGAAAATCAGTTCTTCATAGGCACGATCCACGGAAAATGTGACTACCCGGTTCTGTTCCATCATCCATTTCGCATCCAGTGAATCGGACGGCATGGGCCGCCGTCCCCGGATGGTTTGAGGATGATTCTTGACCACGACTAATTGAGAATCGTCCACACCCAGATTTCTCAAATGATCCCTGACCCTCTCTGCACGCCTTTCAGCCAGAAGCGGATCCTGCTCACCCGTCAGGTAATCGATCGAACCCATGATACGCATCGTCACATGGGAATAGGCCCGCAAACGTTCAGCAAACGCTTTCAGAACCGCCGGATAGATCCCGCGATCCTCTATATAGGACAAGTGGACCTCTTCCGAGAAGGGCTGAAAATAGACTTTCGGAACGATAGGCATTTCAATATAATCATAATCCGTCGCGATGATTTCCGCCGAATCCAGTGATGTCACCCGTCCCTTGGGTATGGAAACCACACCACCGGTCCAGTTGTTGTTTTCCTTCACCAGTTCTTTTACCTGGTTGTCGGCATCCACTTTTACTTCCATAGAGTGAATCCCATTACACGACGTATGCCAGTCGAGGATGAATGTCGTATCCGACCCGGAAGGCAAATTGGAAACCATCACATCCATCAGCACCTCAGAAGAGTCTTCGGCACAGATATCGGGCAGACGGTCCGTCCAGCGGACCCTGAAGGGCCCGGAAGGAATGTTTCCTTCATTGGCAATTTGCAGAGTCAGCCTCCCCTGCTCGGAAGTGGTGGTAATCAGGGGCCGGGGTTCAAAAGAGAAAGCCCTGACATTCAGATCAGGCGTAGAAACCACAAAGTCGGCAATCCGTTCCTCTCCCCGTCTGGCCAGCCGGGCGTGGCCGTCCAAGTCATAGGCCGCCACTGCCCAGTAATAGATACCGCCTTCCCGGATTTTGGATTGGTACCGGGTACCGGCCACCGACTCGCAAATCAACAGAGAATCGCGCAGTGCCGACCGGAAGAATCGCTCGAGGTCTCTTTCCACCATTTGAATCGACCGATCCACCATCCCCTTGTGTGGCGCAACCATCACCAGATACTGAACCCGGTCAAAGGGGTCAGGGTCTGTGGCCTTCTCCCAGCTCAATGTGACTGCCGAAGACTCACCCAGCACCTGGGAATCGGCAATGAGCGGTTCGTCCAGCCGGAACGGCTCTGGCGCCACCGGAAAGTGGGAAAAACTGCCTCTGTAAGTCTGATTTAAAACCGAACCGTAATCCACGCCGGCCACCGCGACTTCAAACGCATCTCCGAAACGGGAAGGAAGTCCCAGAATCGAATTCATGACATCATCCCAGCGCATGCCGATGCCCAGACTGAAATCTCCCAGATTTTCCTGGTTGATGCGGTATCCGGCACGCAGCGCCACCATGCTCCGCCACCATATTTCGGCGCCGAACGCGGTTTCCATTTCGCGGTCTAGTACACCGATCGCGTCCGCGGCCATGAGCAGGCTCCATCCATTGTGCCGGCCCATGTGCAATGAAAGTCCCGCACGCCAGGTTCGAGGCAGTGCAGTCGGCCGCGCCAAAAATGTGACTCCCTCTCCGATATGCATCAGGCTGGCGCCAGCCGTGATAATCCCGTAATCGAACAATCCCCGTCCGGCCCCCATGGAGAATCGGGGAGGACGAATCATCAACCCCGCATCGGCGAACCACCCCCGGGCCGCATAATCGCCCAGAAAACTGGAGAATCCCCTCAGATTGACACCAACGGCCAGCATTTTCGAGATCCAGTCCAGGCGCTGCGCCAGAGAAACACCCCCTGTGGCATGGTTGGCCGTCACCGGTGTATCCATGCCGCCGGTGGCATCCCATTCCGGCATTCCGATATAACTGGCATGAATCCCGAGACTGGCCTTGCGGCTTCCCAGAAATCGAAACTGCCCCACAGCGGAGAGTGTGGCCTGGTACACATCGGTAAACCAGACATTGTAATCGGCGGACCACTGCCATCGCCGGATATGCCCCAGTCCTCCGGGATTGGTGAAGATGGTATACACATCATCGCCCACACCGGTGAACACTCCGCCCATTCCCGCCTGACGAGCACCGGTGCCGATTTTCAAAAAGGGGAGTCCGACCGGATCCTGAGGCATGGCCATGCCGGATAGAAGCAGAAGCATCCCCATCAGAAAGCGCGTCTTTACACTCATGAAGGTACCCCGCTGTCACCGAATCACAATAAACTTCCTGGCCTTCTGAAACGCTCCGGAAGTCAGAATGGCCACATAAGTTCCGCTGCCGATGAGGCGCCCTTTTTCATCTCTTCCGTCCCAAATATGGCTGTTCCATCCTGCCGGGTAGGGGCCATCAACCGGTTCAACAATAAAAGCGCCTGAAAGATCGTATATTTTAATTCTGGCGTTTCTGTTGGAACTGAGTCTGAATCGCAGATCAAGTCCGGTTCCATCATCCGGGAAATATGTATTTTTATCAAGTAAAAAATTGTTGACACTTCGTATGGTGAAATGAGCTGTATCGGACTGGATTTCTCCCCAGAATCCCCATGTATAGAGAGTGACGATGACTCGTTCCTCTTTTCCGGATGTTCGCATGGCAGTATCCGTAATCGGGGGAACGACGGAAAGCCACTCATCGGGAATCAGCGTGTTCATGGCGATGAATGAATCGGCGTACACAGTATCCTGGCTTCCATCGGCATGAAGAACATGAAGATCCCACCGCTTCACTCGTACGGGTGACCGGACCTCCACATTAACTGGATCGCCGGAAGCCACATGTTTCGGAAAAAGAATGATTTCCGGTTTTGGAAACACTCGCCCCATGACATAAACCGTATCCGAAACCGTATCGTTGGATGGATTCGCATCCAGCTCGCAGGAAACCCTGGCTGTATTGACCATGGGCATTTCTTCCCAGGGTGCTACAGAAACATGCGCAACGGCGCGGTATTGAAATTGAACCGATTCATTCACGCGCAGCATGGGGATTGTCCATACCACCGAATCCACAGTGACCGTGTCCGGTGGCTGAAACGAATCCAGAAATGCCATGGAGTCTGGAAACAAATCCGTGATTCGAACCAGACCCGCCAATCCGGGGCCATGATTCGTCACAGTCAAGGTATAGGAAATCGTGTCTTCGGGAAAGACCAGATATCTTCCTTCTGAAGAGAGTGAATCCGTGACAGCCGACTTGTGTATGCCCACATCAGGAGGAATCAACGGCACCTGATAGGTGCCGACACCCCGCCCCAGGACACCCTGGTAAAGTACATCGATATCGACCAGACGGGTGGTTCCGTTTGTAAAAGGATCCGTGGAACGTGTGGCTAAAATGTAAAAACCCCGGATCAAACCGTAAACCGATAAATAGATGGCTTCGAGATCCTCCGCGGTCTGGGCATGCTTGTAGACACCCCCGGTGCTGTCGGCCAGCTGAGTGAGCACATCCACATCCAGGCGGCCGCCCAGGCCGATCATGAATATCGGAACCTTCCTCTCGTTGGCATGATCGATCACTTCCTGAATGGTTCGGGTGCTGGAATTGTCCCTTCCGTCCGTATAGGCCATCACCGCGCTTCGCCAGGGCTCACCCTCACACAGGGTAATGGCTTCGTAAAGTGCGTCATAGAGAGCTGTTCCGGATACAACATCGGGTTTTTTAGGAATGTCTTCCATCAAAGGAATCGTATCCGCGGTGAAGGTCTGAAAAACTCGAACGCCTCCGTTGAACTTGATGAGCGCGACACGGTCCAGATCATTCTTCTGCCGGATAAATGTCCGGGCCGCGTCTTCCGCCGCGTTGATGCCGGTCCCCATGCTCGTGCTGTAATCCATGGCCATGGCGACCGACACTCCATACCCCTCCAAATTCTCCACTTCCGTGACCATCCACGTGGTATCGAATGCGAGACTTTTAACGTCAGGCATCGAAGGGATGGAAACATCTTCCTGATGGGTCTCCCAGATCCGGGACCAGACACTGTCCACGGGTAAACCCAGCTGTGTTGTATCCCCGGGGAAAAGCCATCTGGAAGTATCGGCCAGACCGTGTATATAACTGTTTTTTTGATTCTGTACGGTAATAATGGACAGAACAGGAAAAGGAAAGCCTCCGCGCATTCCGCCAAGAAACGTCGTATCCTGAATGGACACTCTCTCGAACGTCACTTTCAGTGAATCGTTTCCCCGGGCCGAAAGCCCCTGAAAATAAAGCAAGAACAGCAGAGTGCAGAGTAAAACAGGCTGGTGATAAATAAATCGTCTCCGGGCCATATTTGCCTCACCGTCCAATGTTTGAATAATATTCAGAAAGGCCATGCTTCGGGCCTAACCGCGGAACATTGATGCGGGATCGGTCCAGAGACGTATTAAAAAATCCGGCTCCCCTCGGTCGAAAATCCGCAACCGTCCCTGGATGCGTCCAATGGTCCGAGACAAACCGAAAGGGATTGATACCGGTCTTATTTCCCCTAAGACATTGAATTATAAAGATATTTCAAAATAAAGTCAAGAAAAATTTTATGTTCGATGATTTCCGGTCCTTTTCGGGAAACACAGGCGTAACCGCTTCGAATCTCATTTTTGATGCAACCTTTTCATGAATCGGCAGGTCTATATAGATGAAAGCTTGATCGGCGGGAACAATTCAGACATGAAAGGAATCCCCTTATGTCCGTTGACATTCAATACGATCAGGATGTCGCTGTGGTCAGCATGCAGGGAAAGCTCATGGGCGGACCGGAAACACGTCTGTGTGGCCAGGCGCTGCAAAACCTGATTAAAAAGGGCGTCCGCAAGATCACTATCGACATGTCCGGTGTGGACTGGCTCAACAGCGGCGGAATGGGTATGCTGATGGCTGCCTACAACCGGCTGAGAAAAGAGGGAGGGACTCTCTGCCTCAGCGGCACCACACCCGGAACACGGCGCCTTTTGACTCTCACCAAACTGAATACCATATTCCGCTGTTACGACACCGCGGAACAGGCTATATTCAGCCTTCATTCCGGTTCCGGCGTGACGGGAACATTCTAATAAAATGCGGTCCTTCGGGCCGCGTTTTTCCGACTTACGAATCACGAATCACGGTTTTTCCCGCTTCGCGCTTGGCGCTTTGCTTTTTCTTCCACCGCTGTCTAATTAATAAAGTTTGATTATACAATCAATTACGGATGTCTCCGGCGACATGTCATCCCCGCGAAAGCGGGGATCCAGTCTTTGTTTTTTTTTAAGGTATCTGGATTTTTCCACCGCTGTTTGTTCAGTCAGGCTTGATTATACAATCAATTACGGATGCCTCCGGCGGGGTACTTTTCTTTAAAAGAAAAGTACCCAAAAGAATCCCGGCTGCAGAAAAATGGCCTGAAACGCCGCCTCGCTCACTGAAGGAATTGAAACTCGTCCGCCTTCGGCGGCCTCAGACAACAATTCCTTCCGAGCGTTCGCTCGGCTCGCGTTTCCGGGCGGCCATTTTTCTGAGGCCGCTAAAAAAACGGCTTCTCCTCACGTCTTTACCTCTCTGCGCTTCGCGCTTGGCGTCTTTCCGATCCGCGATCCGCGATTCTCAATCCGAAATGCTTTTCCGCTCCGCGCTTTGCGTCTTTCCGCCTTACGAATTACGATTTACGAATTACGGCTTCTCCAATCCGCAATCCGCGATCCGAAATCCGAAATGCTTTTCCGCTCTGCGCTTGGCTCCATGCTTTTTCACCGCGTCACTTACCAACAGCTTCTTGACTTACTTCCGCTTCTCTTCATACGTTTCAATACTGGATTTGAGATGTTCCACATAGGCTTCCGGGCCTCCGGCGCGGTAGCCGGTCTGCAGCGCCGTGTTTCCCTTCGGATCCAGAAGCAATATCGTCGGAAAACCCCGTATGCCGTATTTTTCCAGAAGTTCCTTGTTCTGCTTCTTTAACGAATCCGATTGCGGCTTGTTTCTGGGAAAATCCAGAAGAACAAGAATCAAATGCTCTTCGGAATAATTCTGAAAAGCCTCCTGGCTGAACACCTCATCGCTCAGTTTGTGACACCATCCGCACCAATCGGAACCGCTGAAATTCAGCAGCATATATTTTTGTGTCTCTCCGGCCAGCTCCATGGCTTCCTGGAAATTCTCATGCCACTTGTTTTCCGCCTGCAGAGCCCGGGCCGACACCAACAGCGTCATGAACAAAAGAACAGTGACCCAACGTTTCATTGTACGCCTCCCTGGTTTGGTAAGTAAATATTTTATTCGCTTATTCGAATATCTAAATGTACGATACACATTTTAAATGGTTCCCCTTTCCCGCCCACATTCTTCTTTTTTTTAAAATTACCAATCCAAACCTTGACTTTTTTTTATCGCAGATGTATATTCTCCGATATTTATTCCAAAACGTTATGTAAACGCAAATGTGAAAACTTTAGAGACCGATGGAATCATCCACATTATTGATCATCAAAACAGGCGGCACCATGCGCCCGCTAGCACGCAAGGCGGGCGATTTCGAAGACTGGATTATTCGCAATCTGGGGAGAGACATTTCCGTTCAAGTCACGGACGCAGAACATAAATCCCTTCCGAATTCCGTGGAATGGAAAGGTGTTCTGATTACGGGCTCCCACAGCATGGTGACGAACGGCTCGCCCTGGATTCAACGTACGGCCGCCTGGATCGCCGAGGCCGTGCAGTCGGGGACTGCTCTTTTGGGAATCTGTTTCGGCCATCAGATACTGGCCGCCGCCATGGGCGGAACCGTGGCCGCCAACCCGCTGGGCAAGGAATACGGAACTGTACCCGTCCACCTGACCGGAAACGGGGCGACCGACCCCTTGTTCCGGGGCCTTCCCTCTCCGTTCCCCGCCCACGTCGGTCATTCTCAATCTGTGAACCGCCTCCCCGAAACCGCGTGCCGGCTGGCATTCAGTGAAAAGGATCCGATTCAGGCCTTTCGAATCGGCTGCCGCGCCTGGGGAGTTCAATTTCATCCCGAATTCGATGAACGCATCACGGCCGCGTACATTGAGCGCCACAAACACGAACTTGTCCGTGAAGGACAGGACATCGAAACCATTGTTCGAAGCGTTCGTCCTGCTCCGCACGCCCGGTCTATTCTCTCCCGTTTCGTTCGTTTCTGCTTCAAAGGCCCCGACACCTGTCTGATCGAGGATTGCCGGCACTCATGGAATGAATCTATATGAAAGCCATGATACTCAATCAAACCGGCTCTCTGGCCCGCCAGCCCCGACCCCTGATTCAGGCCGATCTGCCGGATCCGGAGCCGGGCCCAGGTGAGATTCTGATCCGGATTTCGGCATGCGGAGTGTGTCATACGGAACTGGACGAGATCGAGGGACGCACGCCGCCTTCGCGTTTTCCCATGATACCGGGCCATGAGATCATCGGTCGGATCGCAAAAGCCGGCCGCAGATCGAAGCGTTTCAAAACAGGCGATCGCGTGGGAGTCGGCTGGATCTATTCCGCCTGCGGACAGTGTGAATACTGCAGGACGAACCGGGAGAATCTGTGCCCGGAATTCCGTGCCACAGGCAGGGATGCATTCGGAGGATATGCGCAGCTGATGACTGTTGGAGAGAATTTCGCCGTTCCCATTCCCGATATCTTTTCCGACGCCGAGGCCGCCCCTTTGATGTGCGCCGGAGCGATCGGTTATCGTTCCCTGATGCTGACTGGCCTTGTCAACGGACGGCGCCTGGGTCTGACCGGATTCGGAGCCTCGGCGCATCTGGTTCTGAAGCTGACTCGCCATTTGTACCCGGATTCCCCCGTCGCCGTATTTGCCCGAAGTCCCCGGGAGCGGGAGTTCGCCCTGGAACTGGGTGCGGTCTGGGCCGGCGATACGGCCGACATATTCCCCGGCGGATGCGACGCCGTTATTGACACGACCCCGGTATGGAAACCCGTTTTCGAAGCCATGAAAAATCTGCGGCCCGGCGGCCGTCTGGTGATCAATGCCATCCGTAAAGAGGACCATGACCGTGAGGTGATGGCCGCTCTGGATTATCCTTCGCAGCTGTGGATGGAGAAGGAGATCAAATCCGTGGCCAATGTGACACGTGAAGATATTCGGGGATTCCTGAAAACCGCTGCGGAAATACCCATCAAACCGGAAGTGGAAATTTTTCCCCTGGAAGAAGCCAACGAAGTGCTTCACGCCCTGAAAGCGGGCCACCTTCGAGGCGCTAAAGTGCTGTCGATGGATTGAGAGAGGGATGGCGGATTTGAAAAACCGTAATCCGTAATTCGTAAATCGTAAGACGAAGAGACGCAAAGCGCCAAGCGCATAGCACAAGAAAAAGACAGGTTTGTTTTTTTCCCGGCCTCAGAAAAATGGCCGTCTCGTGAACGCAAGCCGAGCGAACGCCCGGTTATTAGACCATAGACGATGGACGGCGGACGATGTTCTGACGATAGACGATAGACCATAGTCGATGGTCCATCGTCGCGGCCGAAGGCCGCCGCGGTCTGTTGTCTGTGGTCGCGGCCCGAAGGGCCGCATCAAGGTCCCCGCTGGAGTTTATCCCGCGTACGCGGGACAGGGATGACAGTAAGGAATCAACAGAATGAACAAAACATCCAAGGTCCGGAATGTCTTCGACGCCTGGGCCGCCGATCATCACGCCAACGGCATGGAAAATGAACACTGGGACACCGTCCGCCAGGCTTTTGAGTGGATCCCTTCAGGGAAAAAACACTATCTGGAAATCGGAGTCGGCAACGGATACGGCGTCCGGTATATGGCCGCCCATCAATTCGCCCGAGGATTTTGCCACGGAATCGACATCAGCCCGGTCATGATCCGCCGGGCCGGTGAAAAGACAAGCGGCCTTCAAAACGTGAGCCTGGAAACCGCTGATTTTTTACAATGGTCGCCTTCGGACGGGATCCGTTTCGACGTAATCTTTTCCATGGAAGTCTTTTATTATTTCACGGATATTCAAAAAGGGCTGGATCGCGCCTTCCGTTTTCTGGCACCCGGAGGCATGCTCATGGTTCTGGTGGAATATTACTCGGAAAATCCGTTCAGCCACGGCTGGCCCGCGGAGACGGGAGCACCCATGAGTCTGTGGTCCGAGGAACATTACCGGGAAGGTTTCGATCACGCGGGCTTTCAAAAGATCCGTCAGGGCCGCCTTCTCAAGCCGGGTCCGCGAAAACCGGATCATGACGCGGGCACGCTCATCACATGGGGCGTAAAATCTTCGGCGGCAGCCGGCCCCCAACCCGAATCATAGGGAGACATCATGCCGAAACCCGTTCTTATTGCCTACGCATCCTGGACAGGATCGACCCGGGAGATAGCCGAATTCATGGCCCGTGAAACGAAAAAACTATCTGTCGAAGCAGAGGTCAAACCCGCCGCGGAAGTCAAAGACCTGAAACCGTACGGCGGCATCATCCTCGGCAGCGCTATCCGCGCCGGCCGTTTTCATCCCGCCATGGTCAAATTCGCCGGAAAATGGCAAAAGGAACTCGCAAAAAAACCCGTGGCTCTCTTTGTGGTCTGTCTGACCATGCAGAAAGACACGGAGGAGAACCGCTGCACGGTGACTGAATATATTCGAATGTTCGAATCAAAGAATCCCGGCCTGGAACCGGTGAGCGTGGGGCTTTTCGGAGGCATGCTGGACATGAAAAAGCTTCCCGGGCCCATCAGGCTCATCATGAAAGCGATGAAGGCCGTTCCGGGCGACTACCGTGACTGGGAAGCCGCGCGCAAATGGATCCGTGCCACGGTCGCTTCACTCTCCAAAGCCTGAAACCGAGGCAACTCACCGAGCCGTCTGTCAACACTTTTCATGCAGGTCGCCCTGGGCGAGCCTCCGGTCGGCCAGACACCGCTCCACTTCCTGAATGATACGGGTCTTGGGCATGGTCCATCGCGGCGCCACCAGCAGGTCATCGCGGATATCACCCGCCAGACGATGGATGATCAGATCCCGCCGAATATGAGGCAGCAGCCGGCAGAGAAGGGATATGTATTCCTTCTCAGAGAAGAGGCGGATTTTTCCCTCCCTGTACCATCCCTCCATCACGGTGTCTTTCACCACCTGCAGATGATGAATCTTCAGGCCGTGAACCGGCATCCTGTTGAGGGTTTCGAGAGTAAACCGCATATCCGCTTCGGACTCGCCGGGAAGCCCGAGAATGACATGAACCGCTGTCAGGATCCGTGGATATTTCTCTGTCATGGAAACGACTTCCCGGAATGCATCGAAACCATGGCCGCGATTGATGAGATCCAGAGTCCGGTCATGGGCCGACTGCAGCCCCAGCTCGAGCCAGATCATCCAGTCTTCATCCAGGGCGGACAGAATTTGCAGAACGGATTCCGACACACAGTCGGGCCGGGTGCCCACGGACACACCGATCACATCCTCTCTGAACGGCTCGACGGCCCGCCATTGAGACTCGAGCACGGATAACTCGCCGAATGTATTCGTGCCGGTCTGAAAATAAACGATGAATTTCCCGTTGAAACCGGTTTTCCTGAACTTCTGTATTCCCTCACGGATCTGGATTTCGGAATCGTTCGCATCTCCGCTTATCGTGCTGAACCCGGACTCATTGCAATAGACGCATCCTCCGGAACCGGTGCGGTCTTTCCGGTGCGGGCAGCCCAGACCCGTGTGCACGGTAAGTTTGCGGACCCTGAAGGGATATCGCTTTCGCAGATAATGTCCGAATGTGTTGATCAACGGATTCATTCATTTTCCCGCCAATTTCTCCGTTCGATTCTGCAGCCGGTAAACCACTTCCGGAACCTGCATACGCGACACGGACCGGACAGCGAACATGGGTGAAGCCTGTATAGAATGGTACGGGAATCATCGATAATATTCAAGGCTTTTTTACGGTGGCTATCAGAGAGAACATTCTTCCCTCAGTGAAAAGACCCAATCCATCCGAAACCTTCACGTTTGCGTTTCCTGCATTTTTCCCTTGCTTTGATCCCGATTTCAGAGTATAATAAGGTAAAACAAGTCGTTCAGACGGAAACGCATGGACGAAAAACCATTGCTGAAGGGGGAAGGACAAACCGGCCATGAAACGTCGAATCATCGTATTTCTCGTTCTGACAGCCGTCAACCTGTGTCCGCTGACCGCCCAGGTGATTGAAAAGGTTGTGCCGGGATATGTGCTCATCAACACGGACATCGGTTTAGGCGAAACTGGAAAAACACTCTGGGTCTACCGGCTCAGCGGAGAGAATATCTATTATATCGGCAGGGTTAAAATCCTGCGGTTTCAAGAGGGTAAAACCGCCGCTCAAATAATTCATGAAGCACCTCTTCTGAATATTCAACAAGGCGATCGGGTTCTTGGCGAAAGGATTCAAAGCGGCAAGCTCTCTCAGCCGCCCTCCCGAATGCAGGAAACACCCCGGCAGCCGGCCTCGGAACCCGTGCCCGAGACCAGAGGGAGAACCGAACCGGATTTCCCGACGCAGCCATCCGGACCGGCTCCGGCACTGGGGATTCGTGTCGCCCGTTTCATGCCCCGGGCCGGATTGAGCGGTTTTGAAGATTCCTATTTGATCGGACTGTCCCTGCGCCTGCTGCAGGCCGGACGTCACGGGCTTCGCGTGGAAGCCGCATATCCATTCCTAACCCTGAAAACTCCCGGCGCCGTGGACATTCAGACCACCCTGATCACCCTGCATCTGGTGAATCATATTCGAATGGGCGAACAGGGCCATTACGATATCGGCGGGGGCCTGTATTATTTTCATGCCAGAGCCGTCATCAACGGAGAGTCCATCACGGAAAGCGATCCCTTCTGGGGCTTCTTTTTCGGCTATTCCATCGATATTCCTGTTGTCAACGGATTCGCGGCAGCCCCCTATTTCAGAATTCATGTCTATCAGCAGGAAATCGCGCCGGGCACAAAGGAGTGGAGCGGTTTCATGACAGGCGGAGTGACTGTCCATATCCCTGCCCTATAGATTCCGGGTATAAACAATCAATTAATGGGAGGAACTATGAAGCGGGTTATCATCGGCATTCTGCTGCTGTCAGCCGCGGCCGCATTCGGCCAGATCGAAAAAGGCGACACGGAAATCAGTTTCATGGGCTATTTCGCCACTTTCGTGGGCGAAGATGTGGACGCCAACGGCATGGGTTCGCTCCAGTTGAGTTACGGCAAGTATGTCACTCCGTTTCTTCAGTTCGGAGTGGCTCCGACCGTCTCTTTTTACACCTTCACGGATTTCGACGGGGAAACATCTGTCAAGGCCGAATTCAGCGGCTCCGTATTCGCCCATATGAACCTGGCCCGCGCCTCCAGGATCATCCCCTACCTGACCGCTCAATACTATCAGTTCACCTTTGACATTCCGGAAGACGCGGAATTCACGGACTTCGGCTACGCCAACGTGGGCATGGGCTTTAAAAATTTCATCAACGAATACGCTTCTTTCAATGTCCTGGCCACCTATGGTTTTTCCATGGCCCCCGGAGCCGAGGGAGGAATTATCATGGTCATGACAGGACTCTCGATTATCTTTTAACGGGGACATTCCATGAAACGCATCGCATGCGTCCTTTTTTCGGTTCTGATTTCCGGATCGGCCCTGGCCCGGTTCTCCCTGTACCTGGACAATCAGATCCCGGTTTCCGCGGAACGGGTAACCTGCATGAAAATCAGCCCCAACGGCCGGTTTCTCGCACTGGCCGACAATCAGGGAACGATCTATCTGTGGGATCTGAACGCGAAGAGAAAACTGCATGAATTGAAGGGCCACAGAGGAAAGGTCAACGCCCTGATCTTTGACACGCAGAATCAGCGGCTGCTTTCAGCCGGAGACGACCGGAACATTCTGGTTTGGGACCTTTATTCGGGACAGCAGGAGAACAAGCTGTCGGATTTCCGCAACAGCGTTCTGACCCTGTCCCTCTCACCCGATGACCGGTTTCTCGCCGCCGGAGGCCGTCAAAAAGACATCCTGCTCTGGGAGTTTCCTTCCGGCGTGCTCAAGGGAAGGCTGGCCGGACACAAGCGGACCGTTTTCGGTCTGGCCTTCTCCGTGAACGGCGATCAGCTTCTGTCCGTAAGCGAGGACAAACAGCTGATACTCTGGAATCCTCAAACCCGGAATATCATCCGTAAAACCTCCATCGAAGCGCGCACTCTGTCCGGATCCGGCCTGGACATTCAATCCGCGGATTTCAGCTTCGACAGGCAGTTCGCGGGCATCGGCATCCAGGAGCATATCCTGGCCAAGGGCGGACGAAGCATGATCTTTAAGTACAACCTCTCCTTTTATGACTGGAACACAGGCGCGGAAATCGCCACGCTCAGCGGCAACCGGAAAGACATCGAAACCTTTGCCATCACTCCGGACAAACAGTACGCGGTCACGGACAACTCCACCCTGCAAAATCCCGAGCTGGCCGTGTGGCACATTCAGAAGGGCATCATCGAGCAGACCATTCCTCTGGACGGGGATATCACATTCATCACCTTTTCCAAAGACGCGAAATGGCTCGCCGCCGCCTGCGAGGATCCATCGAACCGTTTTCAAAGCCGGGTCAATGTCTGGCAGGTATCGGGCATGTCCGGTTATGAGCGCTTTCAGTCCGATCCGGTCCGTTCGCAAACGCCGTCGGGCTTCGGCTTCGCCGTCAAACTGAACACGCCGTCCGAACCGCTCATCGGTTTCGGCAGCCGAAAGCGCATGGCCGTGCTCACCTTCGACAGTCCCGGACTGGACGAAAGTATCGCGCGGACAACGGCCTATCTTCTGGAAGGGAAACTCGGGAACAGCCCGTTCGTGGATCTGGTGGAACGCAACCAGATTCAGAATGTTCTGGAAGAACTGCGCTATCAGCAAAGCGGACTGACCACATCCGACGCGGTAGAGGTGGGCAAACAGCTCAACGCCGAATACATACTCATCGGCAGCATCAACAAACTGGGCAGCCTGCTCATCATCACGGCCAAACTCGTCAACGTGGAAACCGCCCGGATCGAAGGAACCCGCGAAGTGCAATGCACCAACGCCACTATTGAAAATATTTCGGATATGGTTTCGACGCTGGCGCCGACGATCGCCGGATACTGACCAGATCGGCGGGAAACGCCGACCACACCTTCAGGGAGGCTGTCATGAAAAATCCTTATCAATCACCCCGCGACATGGACCGGCGAACCTTTATAAAGCTCTCTTCGCTGGCCACTGCCGGTGTCGTGACAGGCTGCGCCATCAATCCGGTTACCGGCCGAAGGCAGCTTATGCTCATGAGCCAGGCCGAAGAAATCGCGCTGGACAAGGCCCACTCGCCGCATCAGTTCTCCGCCGATTACGGAGCGTCTCAGGATTCGGCTCTGAATCAATACATCGCAAAGATCGGCACTTCCCTGGCCGCTCTCTCCCACCGGCCGGAGATGCCCTATTCCTTTCGCACCGTCAACGCGGTTTACATCAACGCCTATGCCTTTCCCGGAGGATCCATTGCCCTGACCCGGGGTATTGTTCTCTCGCTGGATGACGAAGCGCAGCTGGCCGCTCTTCTGGGTCATGAGATCGGCCATGTCAATGCCCGGCACACGGCGACTCGCATGACGAAGCAGATTCTCCTGGGAACGGCCCTGTTTCTGGGCACATCGGCCATCGCCACGAAGAACGAAAAGGCGGCGCCCTGGGTCGCGGCGCTTGGAAGCATTGGCGCCGGCGCCCTGCTGGCTCACTACAGCCGGGACGATGAACGGGAAGCCGACGCCCTGGGACTGGAATACATGAAACGGGTGCAGTATGATCCTCAGGGCATGGTGGGTCTCATGGACCTGCTGCGCAGTCTTTCAAGCTATAAACCGAATGCCCTTGAGAAGATGTTCTCCACCCATCCCATGAGTGAAGAACGGTATCGCACGGCTGTGAAGGCGGCCGCCGAATCCGATTCCGCGACCACAGGAAAGATCAGGAATCGGGAACGGTTCATGGATCGAACCGCGAACCTGAGGAAACTCCGTCCGGTTATCGAAAATCTTCAGAACGGACAGAAAGAAATGGCCGGAGAAAAGTACAGCGCGGCGGACGGCATTCTGCGCGGAACTGTTCAGAAGGCGTCCGAAGATTACACCGCCCTGGTGATGACGGCTCAGTGCCAGATCGCCCTGGAAAAACCGCAGGACGCCCTGCATTTTCTCGAGCGCGCCAGAAAGGCGTATCCCCGGGAAGCCCTGGCCGTCAATCTGAGCGGCGTCAGCCGGTTCATGCAGAAGCGGTACGAGCAGGCTTACAACGACTTTCATCAGTATGAAACGATGCTGCCCGGAAACCCGGGAATCATCTTCATGAAAGGATTCACCCAGGAGGCCATGGACCATAAATCTCAGGCGGCGTCTGAATATCAGCGATTCCTCCAGCAGGTGACAAGCGGTGATGAGGCCGATCACGCCCGGCAGCGCCTCACGGAATGGGGGTATTTGGGGTCGGACCAAGTTAGTTGATTGAATTATCTAATCTTATGCAGGGTTTTTTGGTTTTAATCAGGCATGAATCCAAAAACCTGGAGCTTGCTTCCATCCACCGTGACCCGAAAAATTGAACCCACTGCAGTCACGAATGAAATTGATTCAGCGCGAACACTGTTTCTCAACCCTCTCCCGGCTTTTCGTAATGCGCTTCCGTGAATTCGATAATTTTCCGCATCATCTCAACGGTCTGTACCGGATACTTTCCCACGGCCGTCTCACCTGAGAGCATGACATAGTCCGAACCGTCGATCACGGCATTGGCCACATCCGAAACTTCCGCCCGGGTCGGTCTCGGATTCACAGTCATGGATTCCAGCATCTGTGTGGCTGTAATATCGGTTTTCCCTTCCTGATTGCACAGGCGGATAATCCGCTTTTGCATGACAGGAACCTGATAAACGGGAATGGACACACCCATGTCACCCCTGGCGATCAGGATGCCGTCGGCCGCCTCCAGGATCTCTTCGATACGGTCGATTCCTTCCCGGTTTTCAATCTTTGCGAAAATCCTGCAGGGATGACCGCCCGCCCGGTTCCGGACCAGCAGAACGTCTTCCCGGTTTCGGACAAAGGACTGGGCGATCCATTCCACTCCGTGACGAATCCCGAATTCGATGTCGCTCTGGTCCTTTTTGGACAACCCGAAGAACGCGGGCCGGAATTCCGGAATATTGATTCCCTTGCGGCTTTTCAGGAGTCCGGGAATGATGACGCGCGCGCAAACCGCATGACGGGTCGCGGTTGCCACGGACAATTCGATGTTTCCGTCATCGATGAAGATCCGTGATTCCGGCGACAATCCCGAGAGATCATCGTCGTAATTGATGGGAATGACGGCCTGATTCTTCCCGTCAGGGGCCACTTCCCGGGACGATAAAATCAGCTCCTGGCCCTTGAAAAGCGGAATGCCGCCTTCGGGCAAAGAACCGACCCGAATACGCCACCCTTCCAGATCGAGCAGAATTAAAATATCCCGCCCCTGTTCACGATTGACGGCGCGTATATTCCCGATATGGCGCGCGTGCTCCTCATGCGTGCCGTGTGAAAAGTTCAGGCGCGCGACAGCCATTCCCGCTTCCGCCAGGCTCCTGAGTGTTCCCGGACTTTGACTGGCCGGACCGATGGTGCAGATTATTTTGGTTTTCACAGATCTGTCCTGATTTTGGATTTGCTGCCTTATACTATTTTAAAACACGATTTTTTGTCTTTTGATTCGATATATACAATATAGAAGACACCATTGAAAAATAAAAGAGAAAATGGCTCATCACGAATTTGTGTGGGTGATGGAGATTGCCGATATTGATTTTTCATATCCATAAAATCTTCTTGACATTCCAGAGTGAAAGGATTATATTTCGTCATTTATCGAAATGATGGAGAAAGCAAGTTGAACGAAATCGTCGAAGTGACTCAAATCTTCAAGGCCCTGTCCGACAAAAACCGGCTGCGCATACTCAAGATTCTGGAAATCAAACCCCTTTGCGTGTGCGAGATCACGGATATTCTGGGACTGGCGACCTCCACGGTCTCCAAACACCTGTCCATTCTCAAGGCCGCCCATTTTATATTCGAACAGAAGGAGTGTAAATGGGTGAATTATTATTTAAACCAGTCTACGCAAATGCCCTATGTCAGGGAGATTGCCGAACTGACCCGGAACTGGCTGAAAAACAATGAAATCGTTCTGGAAGATCAAAGAAAAGCGGCCCTCTCGGACCGGATGAAAATCTGCCATAAACAGTGAGGGACAATATTTCGTTGTTGATCGAAATAGTATTCATCATGGAGCCGATATGAACTGGAAAAAAGAGTACAGAAACCTCTTCTGGATAGCAGCCGTTTTTATCATCATCTATTTTCTCCCTGTGGAAAAAACGGTTTTCAAACAGGCCGTGTATGAATCCCTGGCTCTGGCCCGGTGGTACGCCCGTGAACACGTGCTGCTCTGCCTGATTCCCGCTTTTTTTATCGCGGGCGTCATCAGCGTGTTCGTGAGCCAGGCCTCGGTGATCAAATATTTCGGCGCCAACGCCAAAAAGTGGCCGGCCTACCTGGTCGCCTCAGTCTCGGGCACGATACTCGCGGTCTGCTCCTGCACGATCCTGCCCCTGTTTTCGAGTATTCACAAACGGGGCGCGGGCCTGGGGCCCGCCATCGCCTTTCTCTACTCCGGTCCGGCGATCAACATACTGGCCATCATTCTGACAGCCCGTATCCTGGGCGCCCGGCTGGGTATCGCCCGGGTGGTGGGCGCCGTTGTATTCAGCATTGTCATCGGCCTGATCATGCATTTCATTTACATCAAGGAAGAAAAACAAAAGGCCGACGCGCAGCTCATCATGCCAGAACCGGAAGAGACACGCCCTCTGTGGCAGACCGCCTTTCATTTTTTCATTCTGGTCGCCATCCTCGTTTTCGCCAATTGGGGAGCCCCGAAAGAAAGCACCGGTTTATGGCACGCGGTCTGGTCGGCCAAATGGTGGATTACCGGAGGATTCGGTGTGCTGTTCGGTCTGTCTCTCATTATGATTCTGAAAATCAGATGGCAGCACGTTCTGATTGCAGGCATTCCCGTGGTTCTCGCGGCTGTCTTTTTTACGGGCAATCCCCTCATTCCCTTTTCAGCGGCCGTTCTCGGCACCTCCGTGCTCATCAGCCGCAAAGAGGGAGAGCCTCAGGAATGGATGGCTTCGACCTGGGAATTTGCCAAACAGATCCTGCCGCTTCTGGCCGCCGGGGTCCTGATCGCGGGCTTTCTGCTGGGTTCACCCGAAGGCGGCCAGGGCATCATTCCGCCGCGCTGGATCACGGGACTGGTCGGCGGCAATTCCGTGTTTTCCAACTTCTTCGCCTCCATTGCGGGCGCGTTTATGTATTTCGCCACTTTGACGGAAGTGCCCATCCTTCAGGGACTCATCGACAACGGCATGGGCAAGGGACCGGCCCTGGCCCTGCTGCTCGCGGGACCGGCGCTCTCTCTGCCGAACATGCTGGTCATCCGCAGCGTGATCGGCACGCAGAAAACCGTTGTGTTCGTTTCTCTGGTCGTGGTGATGGCCACTTTTTCCGGTTTTATTTTCGGAACCTTGTTTTAAGGAGATTCGCTTATGAAAAAGATACAGATTCTGGGTACCGGCTGTCCCAAATGCAGAAAACTCACGGAACTGGCCGAACAGGCCGCCAGGGAGCTGGGCCTTGAGTATGAAATCGAAAAGATCACGGATATCAACGACATCATGGCTTTCGGCGTCATGATGACGCCCGGTCTGGCTGTAAACGGCGAGGTCAAAGCGGCCGGAAAAATTCCCAATGTGGAAGAGATCAAAAAATGGCTGGAGCCGGCATGAAAGACACTTCCGAAGATTTGACGACGCGATAAATGGCACTCATCATCCGGAGGCTGTTTTGTCCGATAAAAGAATCAAACTCCTCTTCCTTTGCACCGGCAACTCCTGCCGCAGCCAGATGGCCGAGGGGTGGACCCGGCATCTCAAAGGGGATCAAATCGACGTCCGGTCCGCCGGGGTGGAAACGCACGGTCTGAATCCGAACGCCGTCAAAGTGATGGCCGAGGCGGGTGTCGATATCTCCGGTTATCAATCTACACATGTAAGGGATGTGCTTGAAATACCCTTTGATTATGTCATCACCGTATGCGATCACGCGCGTGAAAGCTGCCCGCTCTTTCCGCGTCCCGTCAGAAAGATACACAAGAGCTTTGACGATCCGCCATTTCTGGCCAAATCCGCCGAATCCGAAGAAGAGGCGCTGGCTATCTACCGCCGGGTGCGGGACGAAATCAGGGCTTTTGTGGAAACGCTGCCGGAAAGCCTTTAGAAACAATCCGGACGAACAGGAGGGTGAATAATATGCCTGAATCCAATGAAAGAAAAATGACCAATGTGTTCGAGCGTTACCTGACCGTCTGGGTCGCGCTCTGTATCGTAGCCGGTATCCTGCTCGGAAAGCTCGCCCCCAATCTGGCCGCAACCCTGGACGGCATGGCCATTTATGTGGGAAACGCTCCGGTTGTTTCCATCCCGATTGCCATTTGCCTGTTTTTCATGATGTACCCCATCATGGTTAAAATCGATTTTGGAGAAGTCATCAAAGCCGGAAAGAGCGGAAAACCCGTGGGCCTGACCCTGTTCCTGAACCGGGTGATCAAGCCCTTTACCATGTACGCCATCGCGATCTTTTTTCTCGGAGTGCTTTTCCGCGGATTCATCGGCGCGGAGGCCACGGATCTGGTCAAGATGCCGTTCGGTCTGGACCTTCCTGTCGGCGCGCATCACGGCGCCGGTACTGTGATCCTGAGCAACGGAATCAAGATGCTCGAGATCCCGCTGTGGCGCAGCTATCTGGCCGGCTGCATCCTGCTCGGCATCGCTCCCTGCACCGCCATGGTGCTGGTGTGGAGTTATCTGGCACGGGGCAATGACGGGCTGACCCTGGTGATGGTGGCCATCAATTCTCTGACCATGCTGGTCCTGTACGGAGTGCTGGGCGGATTTTTGCTGGGTGTGGGCAAACTTCCTGTTCCGTGGCAGGCGCTGCTCCTGTCTATCGCCATTTATGTGGCGCTTCCCCTGGCTGCCGGATACCTGTCCCGCAAATGGATCATCAAAGCCCGGGGCGCAGTCTGGTTTACTGACAAATTTCTTCATCTTCTCACGCCCGTGACGATCATTGCGCTGCTGGTCACATTGATCCTTCTTTTCAGCTTCAAAGGCGAAGTCATCCTGTCCAATCCGCTGACAATTCTATGGATCGCTATTCCGCTCTTTATCCAGACCAATCTGATTTTCTGGCTGGGCTATGGTCTTGCCAGACTCCTCCGTTTGAATTACCGGGACGCTGCCCCGGCGGCCATGATCGGCGCGTCCAACCATTTCGAGGTGGCCATCGCGACTTCGGTAATGCTGTTCGGCCTCTCCTCCGGCGCGGCGCTCGCCACGGTGGTCGGCGTTCTGATCGAAGTGCCGGTCATGCTGATGCTGGTGCGGATCTGCCTGAAGACCCGGCACTGGTTTAACTGAATAACCAATAAGCGGAGTGACAGACATGAAAGATAAGGACGCCATTAAAAAAGCCGTGAGAGAGGGCTACGCCGGAATTGCCAAACAGGAGCATTCTTCCTGCTGCGAGTCCGCGGGTTCCTGCTGTGAGTCCGGCAATACCGCGCGAACAATCAGCAGTCGAATCGGATATACGGAAGAACAGCTCGGTGCTGTCACGGAAGGCGCCAACCTGGGTCTCGGATGCGGGAATCCGGTGGCGCTCTCGTCTCTGGAGCCGGGCCAGGTGGTTCTCGATCTCGGCTCGGGCGCCGGTATTGACTGTTTTCTTGCCGCCCGGAAAGTCGGGAGCGAAGGCCGGGTGATCGGAATCGACATGACACCCGAGATGATCGAACGCGCAAGAGAGAACGCCCGCAAAGGCGGATATGAAAATGTCGAATTCAGACTCGGAGAGATCGAGAATCTGCCTGTCGCCGATCAGTCCTGCGACCGGATCCTCTCGAATTGCGTGATCAATCTCTCGCCGGACAAGGAGAGGGTCTTCCGTGAGGTTTTCAGAGTCCTTCGGCCGGGCGGACGGTTCATGATCTCCGATGTCGTGCTGCTGAAGGAACTTCCCGATTTCATTAGGAACTCAATCAAGGCCTATATCGGCTGTCTTTCCGGAGCAGTCATGAAGAATCAGTACATTCGGATTATCCGGGAGGCCGGATTTCAGGATGTGAGGATCGTCCATGAGACGCCTTTCCCGATCGAGTGCATGGCCAACGACCCCACGGCAAAGGCCGTTCTGGAAAACCCGGAAATCACGCCGGAACAGTACGGTTCCATTGCCGGTACCGCGGTCAGCATTCAGGTTTCAGGCGTGAAACGCGAAACTTTATGAAGGGTTCGGGCCGGGATAAATTAATTTTTGGCGTTGTTGCAAAGTTACGTGTTGGATGATGTTAAAGATACGATAAAGGTTGTCATCCCCGCGAAAGCGGGGATCCAGTCTTTTAAATACGAATGACAGGACATTTGCCTGGAATATAGGGTGCAGATCATGCTAAAATATTTTGACCCATTCTTATATTCCTGTCATATGATTTGTTCAATTCTGTTATTACATATGCAATTAATTGTTTATGATTTATTAGGATCAATCTATACGGACCGAATCTATTTGTGCACGACATTCCGTATGCATATAATGATTATATCCGATCAGAAACTAAATCTGAGTGGATTTAACCGAAGTTTCCAATGAATTAAAAAAACCTGGATTCCCGCTGGAGTTTATCCCGCGCACGCGGGACGGGAATGACATATCGAGCCGTGTGTATAGCATTCCGAATGATTTTAAAACACTCAACTTTGCAACAATGCCTAATTTTTATTCCATGGCTGGATGAAAAAACATTTGGAATTCATTATTTTTTTATGATTATACTCCAATTATTATTGTAATATATTGGAGTACATTCAAATGAGAGGCCATTTTTAAACCATCTACAGGGTGAAAGACGACATCCTGTATCCGGAAGATCATGTCATTCCGTTGCACCTGTTCGGATTCTTGTACTGACATATACTTCTGCGGAATACCAGCCTGCAATACTCAGCCTGGGGAAGAACCACCCGGTCGACTTACTAACCTCCCATCAGAAAGTCGAACCCTTCACTTCAGCCTGTCTTTGAATTTTTCACGGAATTTGGCGACTTTGGGGTTGATCACCGCCTGACAGTAGGGCTGATCGGGGTTGTTCTCGAAATACTCCTGATGCCAGGATTCGGCCGGATAAAAAACATCGAGCGGTTTGATCTCCGTGACGATCGGCCGATCCCAGATTCCCGAACGGTTCAGCTCATCGATGACTCTTTCAGCGTCTTTCTTCTGACCGTTATCGTGGGTCAGAAGAATGGAACGGTACTGGGTTCCCACATCCGCCCCCTGCCGATTCAGTGTGGTGGGATCATGCATGGCAAAGAAAGCGTCCAGCAGATCGGCATAGGAGATCACCGCGGGATCGAAGGTGATCTGAACCACCTCGGCATGCCCCGTTAAGCCGGAACAAACCTGTTTGTAGGTCGGCGATTCCGTGTGTCCGCCCGCGTAACCGGCTTCGGCGTTTGTCACGCCTTTAAGGGATTCAAACAGAGGCTCCAGACACCAGAAACAGCCTCCGCCGAAAGTGGCCCGGCTCAGGCCGGATGTGTCGGGTGATTGTGTATTCATGGGATTTCCTCGTTCTGGAATCGTTGAGGCAAAAAGAATTATTCCGGCAGACAGGAACAGTATCCACAGACCGGCAGCGATCCTCAAAGGGATTCTTCGTATATTTTCCGTCCTTCCTCGGCTCATGGTATTTCTTTCCTCATTTGGTCAGATACTGTTGAATGATACGAAACCGCCTCAGGTTCCCTGAACAGATGCCCCGTACAGCCGCCGGGTATTGTCCAGAGCCGCTTCGAGCACTTCCTGAAGCTGAATATCCTTGATTTCCGAGACCGCCTTTGCTGCCTGAAGCGCGGCCGAGGGTTCGTTTCGGATCCCGGGATCGGCACCCAGCACGGGACTGTCCGTTTCCAGCAGCAGGCAGGACAGGGGCAGCCTTTTGATCAGCTTCTGTTTTTGCGCGGACCGGACAATGGACGGCGGCACGGAGAAAAAGTATCCGGCCTCCACCGCGGGCAGGGCCGTGGATGCCTTGCCGTCGAACGCGTGCAGCTGCACGCGCGCGGCCCCCTTTTCCAGCAGCATGGCGATGGCATGACGCCCCGCGGAACGGGAGTGCACATTCAGGGGGCGATCCAGCTCCAGGGCCAGGTCGATGAACCGGCCGAACACGGCCCGCTGGCGATCCCTCTCCTCCTCCCCCCCGGCCTTCCAGAAGTCCAGGCCGACTTCACCGATTCCGATCAGGACCTTTCGGTTTGTCCGGATCAATTCGATCACCGGTTCAACGGCTTCATCACCGATTCGTCCGGGGTACAGACCGGCCAGGGGCTTCAGCATGGAATGTGTTTCGGCCAGTTTCAGATTCTTTTCGGCGTCGGCCAGAGTCTCGGAAACCGTGAAAACCGCCGCGACACCCGCCTTCCGGGCCCGATCGAGCACCCGGTCCCGGTCCGGGTCGAACACCGGATCGCACAGATGCGTGTGGGTGTCGATGAGGGGAATGGGGCCGGGGGATGGTTTGGATTTAATCAATCTAACCTCGGTTTGATGTAACGGCATGTCATCCCCGTCCCGCGTACGCGGGATAAACTCCAGCGAGACCGCTCTGCCTAGCAGAGCAGCCTTGAATTCAGTTACACTTATATTGCCCGAGTAGCCCACAGGCATGTCATCCCCGCGAAAGCGGGGATCCAGTTTTTTTTCATCTCTTGACAGATTATTCCACACATGCGTAAACGCAGTTAAATAGCATGCTTTATAAATCGTATCAATGCCTCCGGCGGGGTACTTGATGCAGACCTTCGGTCTGCGACCACAGACCGCTGACCGCAGACCGCGGCGGCCTTCGGCCGCGACTATGGACCACAGACCATCGACCATGGTCGACTATCGTCTGTCGTCTATCGTCTATCGTCAGAACATCGTCCGCCGCCCATCGTCTATGGTCTAATAACCGGGCGTTCGCTCGGCTTGCGTTCACGAGACGGCCATTTTCCTGAGGCCGGAAAAGAAACGGCTTCTCCTCACGTCTTCATCTCTCACGTCTTCACCTCTCATCCCGGCTCTGACATAGTACAAATAATATTGAAAGGCCGGGATAAACTCTTTCTCGGATCACGAATTACGGATCACGAGTCACGATCTTTTCCCGCTCCGCGCTTGGCGCTTGGCGCTTTGCCCCTCCAATCCGCAATGCTCTCACGGATTACAACCGTCCATTAAAAACCGAATCATCGACGCCAACTTCTTTCTTTCCATTTCATTCTCTGCCAATTCATTCGCCTCTTCTTCCATAGCCTCCACCGTCTTTTTCAGCTGCCAGACACAGTCCGCCTCGCGAACGGCGGCCAGCAGATCAGGCGCGAGCGTTTGAAGTTCATCCAAATTGAGGGCTTCGATGCAGTGAACGAGACACTGTTTGAGTCCCCTGACCAGATCATGATAGGAACGGTCCAGGGGTTTGATCCTGATCAGCATCTCCTTCAGCGCCGGCAGAGCCTTCTTCGTTTCCCGCAGCCGGACAAGGCATGCGACCCGGTTGAATCCGGCCCGGCGCTCACAGGGATCCAGGGCAAGGGATTCCTCAAAATAATGAAGCGCCTCCTTCCACAACCCGTTTCCGAGAAACACCTCGCCGATCACGTTCCAGGCATTCGCGTTTTTACTCATCATTTCAAGGATTCGTTTAAAATGCTCACT
>Ga0209614_1000089_pt1 | contig 78543 bp, 62 predicted proteins | sample BlaSprsedimmetaG_FD_185484 | JGI IMG/M metagenome (GOLD analysis project Ga0209614, IMG submission 185484) | Hot spring sediment bacterial and archeal communities from California, USA to study Microbial Dark Matter (Phase II) - Blank Spring... ... | reverse complement strand
GAAGAGAAGAATCAGCCAGATTATCGGGCTGATTCGTAGTGGATTGTTTGAAAAAACTTGATTTATTCATCCCACCGGCCACTGTTTCGCTCCGTTCCCGAAACGGAGCGACATGCTTTTTTGGGGGCAAAAAAGCATGAAAAAAACCCTTTGGCTGCTGATGCTTTTATGGAAAAACTACGGCGGGGGAAAGCCTGCCGCGATCCAAACTCGTCCCTGACAGCGCTTCGCCTGTCAGGGACTCAGACAGGATCGCTGCGCAGGCCTTCCCCACTTCTTCCCCCGTCTTGTTTTTCTCATAAAACCCTCAGAGGCCAGTCCTTCTGAAGAAATACGTGGAAATCTGGAAACAAAGTTCCGGATGAGCTGCCTGTTTGTAGAAGAGAAGAATCAGCCAGTTTATAGGGCCGGTTAGTAGCGGATTGTTTGAAGAAACCGGATTTATTCATCCCGCCGGCCACTGTTTCGCTCCGTTCCCGAAACGGAGCGACATGCTTTTTTGTGGGGCAAAAAAGCATGCAAAAAACCCATTGTCTGCTGATGCTTTTATGGAAAAACTACGGCGGGGGAAAGCCTGCCGCGATCCAAACTAGTCCCTGACAGCGATTCGTCTGTCAGGGACTCAGACAGGATCGCTGCACAGGCCTTCCCACTTCTTCCCCCGCCTTGTTTTTCTCATAAAACCCTCAGAGGCCGGGCCTTTTTAATTCATCCGGAAGGAAGAAGCTGTCTCGAAAAAAATTCTAAACTGCAAAGGGAATGAAGTACGTACGAAAGATGCTGAGTATATATTACTGAATACCTGTTTATTGAGTCCGTTGTGATTCCCTTAGGGTCCTTCGTGGTTATAGTATTCAGAACTTTTTAGAAATCCCCTTTTCGGATATATTTTTTTGGTATTGAATAGGCTTGCGAATTTAAGGACGAAACTTGTACTCAGGAAATTTTTTCTGTATTAAAAGCCTCTAACATACTCCATTACTCCTTTACCCAATCAGTCAATTACCCAATTACCCGTCTGTCCGGTTTCAGGATTTCCTGGAAATCCTATTTCCCAAACCGCCAGATATAGCTTGCCCCGAAATAGATCTGTTCATAGGTACTGGCATAGTCGCTTTCAAAATCGGGGAAATATTCACAGGCATCCAGCGACGAATCGGAATAGTAAATTCGGAGTTCCAGTTTTGAATTGGTGCTGGAAATAATCCTCATCCTGAGGATGTATTCCAGGGCATAGGTATCGTAATACTGTGCATCGGGATCATACGCCAGTTCCGGATCGATCGGTTTGTTACCAATAACATGATAGGTGGAATACGATACAGCAGGTCCCACGCTCAAGGCTTTGCCGAGCATCATATCATAGCCCGCTTCCACTCCCGCATACCATTTGTTTTTCATCCATACTCCGCTGTTATAGTTCACACTCGTTCTTCCGTTGAGTGTAATATATCTCCAGGTTTCATCGTAATCCAGCACTTCGTATGCCATCCAGGCCTGCAGGTTCAGATGGCGCCAGTCGGCTCCCAGGCCGAAGGTAAACCGGCCGGAGGCAAAAATTCCCGCTGTGTATTCAATCCGTTCGACACCGTCAGTTACAGGACGGTAGGACACCGAAGCGTCCCCCCGGCCAAAATTGAATCCCCCGAACAGGTACGTAGTGAATGAACGTGAAGTTCTTTCCCACACTCCAAAATTCACTTCCTTCAGCTCTTCCTCATCCGGGGGTTCATAAAACGGGTTGGCAAACCGGTATTCATTTTTGTCCCGGAAATCCATTTCGATCACACGGAATTGTTCCCAGGATTCAAAATCCACCACGGTTTCTCCAGGGGAAAATTTCCTGTCATTATTGTTATCAAAATAATAATGAACATCCTGTTCAGGGGTTACGGCAAAAATAATAAGATTGGTTTTTCCTGTTCCGGAGTAGGCCCTGTCGCGCAGAAACCAGACTACAAAGACAGTATCGAGATACCCGCTCAGGTCAGGGTATTCGATGGAAAAAGCCTCCTCTTCGATCCGGAGGCCGGGGAAAGAAGCGGCAAATGCTGCCGTATGGAAAACGCCGTTCTCCGGTTCAATAACGGCCATTGGGATTTCAGCTTCCAGTTGTTCTTCATAGGACCCACTTTCAATATAATTGTTCACCAGTTCCCTGAAACCGGTTTGTGCATTTAATGTAAAGGCAAATAAAAACAAAATTGTGGCAAGAAATCCGGAAATTCTCTGGTTATTCATAAGCTGAAGCCCGATTGTGCCCAAAAAATAATCATTTTCATCAGAACGGACCAAACATCCTCTGTCATTCTCTCACCTCACAGCCACAAACACTAAACACATAAAAAAATGTGCCTGAGGCGTCTCAGGCACATTTTTATTGTTCAGCACACTGACACTAGTTCACTCCTGTACGGGTATCCCACCACATCTGGTCGCCCCAGAAGCGGTCAACGATCTCGCCGTCCCACTGCTCCGGGACGCCGGGATTCAGGTTATATTCGTATGCCGGATAGGGCCAGCGGAAAGGCGGGCGGTTATGGCCGGGATACGGTGAACCCGGGGCGGCATCCAGCTGTGGGATATCGGTACGCCGGGTCTCTGCCCAGGCCTCGTGGCCCTGCTTGAACAGGCTGATCCATTTCTGGAAATAGATCTTTTCCAGGTTGGTATAACCATAGTCACCGGTATTGTCATCCCAGGCCACGTTGGGATCAGTCAGATAAGCCGTGATCAGCCCGGAGGCAACGTCATGCTCCTCACAGGAAGCCGTCACACCGGCTTCGTAAGCTTCCTGGGCGTCACCACCCGATACCAGGTTTCTTTCATAGGCTTCGGCCTTAATGAATTCGATCTCGGCATACCGCATCCAGTAAGTCAAATTATCAGGTTCATCACGGTAACGAGTTCCCATGCGGCTGATCTCGTTGATCTGGAAGGTACCTTCATCTCCCTCGGCTATACCTGCCACCAGGCCGCGGTAAACCCCGTCTACCGGGGCAGGATGGGCAAACTCGCTGATCCTGGGGTCGCCGGTATGCAACAGGGCATTGATAAAGGTTTCGCACATCCCGTGGTCGTCACGGGTAAGCTGATCCTCAAAGAAAGGTTCCCGGTAAGGGGGCGATTCCGTCCACTGCAGGGCGATCATGTCGGCATTCGACTCAAGGATCGGATAGGTTGCCGGATTATTCAGAATGGTTGTCAGCTCATTCCCCGCGGTAGTGGGATCGACATTCGACATGCGGATGGCCACCCTCATACGCAGGGAGTTGGCGAATTTCCTCCATAACAGGGCATCATTCCCGTTCAGGATATCGCCTTCAATATAACCCTCCTGCTGAAGCAGGGTGTTGGCTTCATCCAGCATATCCAGCAGGCCGCTGTAGACCGTTGGCTGATCGTCGTAGGCCGGTGCCATTACGCCGTCTTCGCCCTGTGCCCCCTGGCTAAAGGGAATGGCCTTCCAGGTATCGGTCATGACGTGATACAAATAGGCGCTCAACACCAAAGCCACCCCTTCCATCTGCGGATTGGGATCGTTTTCATCCTGCGCCTTTTCGATGATCTTTTTCAGATCGGTTTGGTAAGTCATCAGGGTTCCCCAGCGCTCAATGATCCCTTCGCGTTCTTCATACCTGTTTTCGTCGATGTACTGGATCTTTGAGATGTGATTGGCGTAACTGGAAGTGTTATTTCCGGTCCACCACACGTCCCAAAGGGTTTCAGAAGCAGCACGTTCCACATAGGTTAAAATGGTACCCATCGGAACATCGGTTGCATTGTTCGGGTCCTCGTTCAAATCCACCCATCCTTCAGTGCATCCGAAGCTGAGGATCCCGATAAGAAAGAATATAGATGTTAACTTTTTCATTTCTGGTCGGTTTTAGCGTTAAAATTCAGCTCTTATCTTGAATCCCAGACTGCGAACCGGTGGGATCTGGTACTGCTCGATACCCACGGCAGTGGTGCCTGTGCCGTATCCGGTTTCGGGATCGATCCGGGTATCGTTGCTTTCATCCAGATACAGGATGGCCAGGTTCCTTCCCACCAGGGATACATTCAGGTTTCTCAGGAAGCCCAGATTCTGAACGGGAATATCATAGCCAATGCTCAATTCACGGAACTTCACATAGGTGCCGTCAATCACAGCCGGTTCGGTAGCGCCCCAGTATCTGGAAAAGAAACTCTGCGGAGCAACAGCCACCTCGTTCGGTTCACCCGTATCCACATCAATGCCCTCTGCGATAATTCCGTTCTCACGGATACCGCCTTCCACGGTGGTTTGGGTAACTCCGGCATAATCGCCAAACCATTTGGTCACAGAATAGATATCGCCGCCCCACTTGGCATCGATCAGGAAGCTAAGGTTCAGTCCCCTGTAACGGAAATCATTCCGGATGCTTCCGACCCAGTCGGGCATGATATTTCCGCATACCACCGGGGCTCCGCTGGTTTTCACATAGTAACCGTTCTGAACCAGCTTGTTACCGTTCTCATCCCGTTCGTATCCCACACCATAGATCTGGCCGAACGGTTCGCCCGGACGGGCCTCGATGGTAGTAGGCGACCAGGATCTGTTGAGGGTATATGTTTCCACTCCTTCTGCCAGCTCATTCACCATGGTCTTTGACTTGGACCAGTTGATGGTCGTTGTCCAGTTCAGGCCCTGCCGTGATTTCAGAATATCGGCGTAGAAGAGCAGTTCCACTCCGCTGGTTTCGATCTCACCGGCATTGATCAGCATATAGTTGAAGCCCGTTGACCTGGACACTTCCACTGACATGATCTGGTTATTGGTCACCGTATTGTAGTAGGCAAAATCCAGCCCCAACCGGTTCATAAAGAATTTGAACTCACCTCCGAATTCCATGGAAGTTGACATTTCAGGCTTCAGATTGGCCGGAGGGATGGTTCCGGGATAGGAAAACTGCGTCTGGCCGGCAAATGCCGTATAGGAATCATAGGTGGCTGCCAGCCGGTAAGGATCGGTGTCGGAACCCACTTTGGCATAGCTGGCGCGCAACTTTCCGTATGAGAAGATGCTCTGATCGATCCCGAAGGTTTCGGTAAAGATCCATCCCAGGCTGGCCGAAGGATAGGGATAGCTCCAGTTGTCTTTCGGCAGGGTGGAACTCCAGTCGTTACGGAAGGTCAGATCCAGGAACAGGTAATCCCGGAATCCCAGGTTCAGGGCTCCAAACACACTGTTTGTCTCGAAATGCGATTCATACATATCGGTACCCGGTGTCCCCTTCACGTTGGATTCGTCAAAGAAATTCGGCACCGTCAGTTCGGCTGCGGCCATATACATGTAATTATAGTCGTACCGGCGGTAGTGCCCTCCGATATTCCCGCTCATTTCAAAATCCGTACCGATGTCTCTGTTGAAATTCAGGAAGATGTCGGCATTGATCTCCCTCCGGTTGCGTTCATTCTGGCTGAAAGATCCTCCCGTACCTACGGGCTTGTCATTCGATCCTTCATAGGTTACCGATTTACGGAACTCATTGTAATAATCCAGCCCGTAACGGCCCATCAGATCGAGCCAGTCATTCAAACGGTAGGTCACCACAGCATTACCGAAAACCCTGTTCCTCTCGCGGGAGGCGGTATTTTTGTATACCGTCCAGTACGGGTTGTTGTGGTAATTGCTGTTCCAGTTGTAGGGATACCTGCTTCCGTCGGGTTTCGTTACCCACTCGTCCCAGTGTTCTTCCAGCAGTTTGATATCCACTTGGCGGCCGAACCATCCTCCGATGGACTGCATCACGTTCTGCACATCATAACCCTGTCCGGGCAGGTTGTCGTTGGAAGTGTTCACATAGTTGAAGTTCACTTCAGTGGTAATCCGGTCGCCTACATTGATGATGGTGGTGGCGTTGATTGTATTCCTTTTCTGGTCGGTGTTGGGAATGGTACCGGTCTGGTACAGGTTGGTATACGACAACCTTCCCTTGATCTTTTCGTTACCTCCCGTAATGGCCAAGTTATTGGATGAATTCACCCCGGTAACGAAGAAATCTTTCACATTATCGGGCTGTGACACCCAGGGTTGATCCTCGCCATGGAACTGGTCCAGGCGCAAACCGATATCCAGCCGCGGACCCCAGGATTCATCCACTCCGTCGTTCACGCCGCCTCCCAGGCCGTCGACATAACTAAAACCTATGTTTTCAGCCCATTCCTGGTATGTCCACCCTACATAAGGATCACCTGCCACATTACCTGGTGTGGTATAATAATTATACAGATATTCGGACCCGTTCACACCCTGTCCGTACTCGTTCTGGTAGGCAGGCAGGAACATCACGTTGTCGAAGGTGGTGTGCGATGAAAATACCACTCCCAGGCCTTCCCTGGCCCGTCCTTTCTTGGTGGTGATCATCACCACCCCGTTGCGGGCACGGCTTCCATACAGAGCGGCAGCGTTAGCACCTTTCAGTACGGAAATGGACTCGATGTTCTCCGGGTCGATATCCATGGCGTCGTTACCATAGTCAACCCCCGACCACTGTCCGGCACCTGAGGCTCTGTTGGAAATAGGGGTTCCGTCCACCACCCACAGGGGCTGGTTGTCACCGAAGGAGTTGATCCCCCTGATGAGTAGCCGTGACGATGCCCCCACAGCACCGGAAGCGTTGGTGATCTGAACGCCGGCTACTTTTCCCTGCAGGGTGTTCACGATATTCGCATCTTTCACCCTGGCCAGTTCTTCGCCCGACACGTCCGTAACAGCATAACCCAGGGCTTTTTTCTCCCTGGTAATACCAAGTGCGGTCACCACCACCTCGTCGATACCCAGTACATCGGGTTCCATTACCACGTTGATGGTGGTTCTGCCCTCAATATCCTCTTCCACAGTCTTCATACCGACAAAATGGAAGACGAGGGTTTCTGTTCCTTCTGGTACGGATAAAGAATAATTCCCGTTCATATCCGTTGTAGTACCGATGGTGGTACCTTTGACAACAACTTGTACGCCGGGAATCGGACCTTCCCCTTCAACCGAGGAGGTCACCGTACCACTAATGACCACTGCCTGAGCAAAAAGGACTGAAAGTCCGCTTAGCACAAACAATGTGAAAACCAGTGTAAGTTTTTTCATAATACAGGTTAGATTTAGTGGTTAAAAGGTGGACATAAAATTAAAAGATATTTTTACAAATTACAAAATGCAAATACCATTTTATGCATATTTACTGGACATCCCGCCCTGCCCTTTTGCCGGATGACATGCCTGTTCATCCTGCAGGTGAATTTAATATTACAAGCTGATATATTGACCGTTAGAGACGATGTCCAAACATGACCCCTTGCTGAATGTGTCCACTTTCCAGACAATTCAGAAAAACAAAAAAAATAAATACCCAAATAAAATAATCCTGCCACGAATGCCCTAACGACCATGGATACGGTGTACTATTTTGCATGCATCATTTTTAAACCCATCCCTGATATTTTCCATTTTTTTTTTGCCAAATACCCAATGAGCATGATGCTTTGAGTACCATAACTTAGTTCATTAAGCAGAAAATCAGGTATTTTCACATTAAATTAACGTACTGAATGCGGCACAAAAGCTGCAGAACATAAAGCATTCTCATAGAAAAGTCCTTTCTGTATTTAAAGCTTTTCGAATACACCATTACTCAATCACTCCATTACTCCATTACTCAATTACCCGCACAGGTAATAATACAACCCCCTAAGGGAGCGTCTGCGGGAAAAATTTCCTTGCTGTTATTTTTTCCTACTTAATCCACACTCAATACCAGCCCCTTCAGGTACTCTCCTTCAGGGTGGTACAGGCTGACCGGATGGTCGGGTGGCTGGGCTGTTTGATATAATATCCGTGCCGGCCTGCCGGCCGTGGCCGCCGCCACAAACACGCTTCTCCGGAACTGTTCGCGGCTCACTACCTGGGAACAGCTGAAAGTAAACAGCATCCCGCCGGGTTCGATCTTTTCCAGCGCCGCCTGGTTCAGCCGGCGGTAGCCCTGCAGGGCATTCTGCCGTGCTACCCCATGTTTTGCATAGGCCGGGGGATCGAGAACGATAAGATTGTAGGTGCCAGGGGTATTTTTCAGAAAATCCATGGCATCGGCCACAAAAGCCTCATGTTGTCCCGGAAATCCTGGATTTATTCTCAGGTTTTCCCCGGCCATCTCGATGGCGGCCCGGGAACTGTCAACGGTATGCACAACCCGGGCGCCTCCGCGCAGGGCATAGACCGAAAAGCTGCCCGAATACCCGAACAGGTTCAGAACCTTTCTCCCGGCAGCCAGTTTTTCCAGCAGTTTCCGGTTTTCCCGCTGGTCGATATAAAAACCTGTTTTTTGTCCATGCTCCCAGTCGGCTAAAAATGACAGGCCGGATTCCAGAAACGGTCCTTCTTCCCTTTCCCCATACAGGTAGCCATCACGATGACTCTCCCTCATCCTGCCGGGCAGTGTCTGCAGGCTTTTATTGTACACCGCTTTCAGGTCCTTCCCCATAATTTCCTTCAATGCGCGCACTATTTCACCTGCCGATCGGAGCATTCCCGCCGTATGAGCCTGCATAACGGCCGTTTTACCATACATGTCTACAACGAGGCCGGGCAAACCGTCCCCTTCTCCGTGAACCAGCCTGTACATGCTGGTGTGATTGCTCCCTGCCAGGCCCAGTTCACGGCGCAGGGCCAGAGCGTTCTCCAGCTTTTCTTTCCAGAAACTGTCGCCGATTTGTTCTCTCTCAAAGGATAACACTCTGACGGCAATGCTCCCGGGCTGATAATGGCCTGTCCCCAGGAAACGGTTCATGTGGTCGGATACATTAACCAGGTCGCCTTCGGCAACATCCCCTTCAATCGATTGTATAGCGCCGGAAAAAACCCAGGGATGCCGGCGCATCAGGGAGGCTTCTTTCCCTTTTTTCAGAATGATCCCCGGTCGTTTCATTCTTATTCCGATTGAGCGGTTAAACGGCGGTACATAGCCAGACACACCCAGGCATCGGTAGCGGCATACAGTTCCTGGGCAGGGGTCAGTTTTTCGCCTTCCCAGTTTGTAAGCTGCTGTGCCTTGGACACCCGTATACCCAGAATGATGGCAGCCAGTTTCCTCAAACCGCGGTCTTCAATCCCATATTGTCCCGCTATTTGCTGCAGATCGAGAAAAGCCCCGGGCTCAAACGCCTGCAAACCGTTCAACTTGCCAAGATCATCATGAATAGCCACTCCTACTTTCAGGATCGAGCGACGGGCCAGGACCCTTTTCAGGGAAGGAGGCAAACCGAGCCTGTTCAGCCGGAACAGGAATGCATCATGTTCGGTAGCCAGCTGAAGCAGGCTAACGGAAAAATATTGTCCTTTCCGGAAACTGGGCCTGGATTCGGTGTCGAAACCCAGTATTTTCTGTCGTGACAGGAATTCTACAGCTTTTTGCAGGGCAGAGTGACGGTCGATCAAATGGATGTTGCCCTGAAAGAAGCCCTGGGGCAATGCTTCTATTTCCTGCCGGCTGATCTTACTTTTATAGGTCATAACATCTGCCGGGGTATATTCCTTCTTCTGGAAAGATTTTAAAATAACTCATCATCATTCTGCTCTTTTCCGTATTCGCGCATTCTGCGCGATATAATCCAGTTGTCCGTATCGGGAAGATCATTCTCCGGGGCATCCTCCCCGCCGGTATATTCATCCAGGTTTTCACTTCCAAATTCCAGGTTGTGCAGAGCCCTGAGAACATTGACCGCTTTCTGCCCCCAGTAATCGATGAAATGTTCCTGGCATTCGGCCAGGGCATCGTTCATAATATCGGGAGTTCCCATATGATACAGGGAAACGAAATCCTTGATATCCTGGTAAATATCGGCCATATCTTCGGCTATGCTGCATACCACCGGGGTTTCGCTCTCCCTCATCCGCTCATCGAATACTTCCAGGTATTCATTAAAGCGTCCGAGCACTTGCAAAACGGAATCGTTTACGGCATTCCATTCCTTTTCCGTAACGAATTTTTCCAGGGGCTCGTCAAGAACCGTCTCAAAAATCGGAAGCAGGGAGAAATCATGATAGAGCCTGAGGAGGGAAAGCCTGACAGAGCGCACCCACTCACTTCTTGAAGAAGCGCCCCGGGTATTATCGAGCAGGGTGCAAAAATCGCCTGCACTCCTGACAAAGGCGATCACTCCCCCCGAAAAAACAGGATGTGTTTCAGGATGATCCATACATCAGCATTTGGTTGCAAAGATAGGGGCTTTTCGGCAAAACGGAAATTCATCCCCTCCAGATGAGGCGTTGATCACCGTCGTATCCCAGGAGTTCCTGGTCGAGAAGCCAGCGGACCACGCGGAGTATCTTCTCTTCGTCGCCTTTCATTTTTTCCACCAGCTCAGCGGGGCTCAGCGGATCGTCGGACAGGGCTTCCCGGATCGTTTCACGGAGGGTTTCCCGTTCTTCTCTGTCGGGACCAGGATCGTCCTTTTCCATGCATATATCGCAATGCCCGCAGGGCCGGGTTAATTTTTCCCCGAAATATTCCAGCAGGAAGCGGCTGCGGCAGTTACCGGTCTGTTGCACGTAGGCAATCATGCGTTGCAGCCTTTCGATATACCGCTCTTTCCTGAAATTCAGCTTTTCGGGTGAAATATAGAGGGATTTGGTTTCGAGCCTTTCTTCCGTATAGATCAGCAGAGGGGAGCGGCGTTTGGGAATATACTGAATGATCCCCAGTTCCCTGAGGCGTATGAGATAACGGGTAACGGTATCCGGAGGAAGATTGCTTTTGCGTGCCAGGAAATCTTCATGAATGGCAACATATTCCGAAAACACACCCGAGTAGCTGCGCAGCAGGAGCTTGATAAACCCGTCGAAACGGGCGTTGGCCACCTGGAACCGGTACAGGTCGTCCCTGTTCACCAGGAAATGGATACGGGAAGGATTGCTGATCTCTTCGGTAAGTTCAACATAGCCTTCTCTCTCGAGCACTTTCAGGGCGTTGAATGTGAGGGTAAGGTTCAGGTTGAAGCGTTCACAAAATTCGGAGATAAAAAAGTCAAACGGCATGCCTTTGGCCCCTCCAATAGGTATTTGCAGATAATTTCCCAGCAGCTCGTATATTCGTTTGATCTCGGCAATGGGCGGAAAATTCAGATCCACCCTTTTTTCCAGTCCTTTGATATCCTGCGGATGATACAGCAAAACGGCATAGGCCCGCCGGCCATCCCTGCCCGCCCTACCCGCTTCCTGAAAATAGGATTCGACAGATTCCGGCACATCATAATGCACCACCACCCTCACATCCTCCTTATCAATACCCATACCGAAGGCATTGGTTGCCACCATGTAGTCGGTTTTCCCTTCCATCCACTCTTTCTGCCGGGCATGGCGTGTTTCAGGTCGGAGACCGGCATGATAATAATCCACACTCACTTTCTGCTGTTTCAGCCAGTCGGACACATCCCTGGCTTTCCGCCGGCTTCTCACATACACAATGCCCGATCCCTTCGTTTTGCTGATAATCCTCAAAAGGTAGCCAAGCTTGTCATCGGCCTGTCTGACCAGATAAATCAGGTTTTTCCTTTCAAAGCTTACGCGCAGCACATTTTTTTCCCTGAAAAGCAGCTTTTCCTGAATATCCTGCACCACCTCCTCCGTGGCGGTTGCAGTAAGAGCCAGAACAGGCACGCCGGGCAGGAATTTCCTCAATTCGGCCACCTTCAGGTAGGAAGGACGAAAATCATAGCCCCACTGGGAGATGCAATGAGCCTCGTCAACGGCCAGGAGGTTTACTTTCAGTTTTTCGACCCTTGAAAGGAATAGCTCCGTTCCCAGCCGTTCGGGCGAGACATACAACAATTTATAATCTCCATACAGGCAGTTGTCCAGTCCCTTGATGATTTCTTCGCGGGTAAGGCCGGAATGTATAGCCATGGCTTTGATACCCAGATTTTTGAGTCTGGCCACCTGATCTGTCATCAGAGCAATCAGGGGGGTCACCACCAGGCACAGGCCATCGCGTGCCAGGGCCGGCACCTGGTAGGTGAGCGATTTACCGCCTCCGGTAGGCATCAGTCCCAGGGTATCGTGGCCGTTCACAACCGATTTGATGATTTCATCCTGCAGGGGCCGAAAGGACGAATAACCCCAGTATTTGGTCAGTATTTGCTGATACAGGTTCAATCCAAATGATTTTTTGTTTAATACCCTGCCTTTATGTTCAATAGACCCTCATCTCCCGCTAAAAAAATCCGCTGCCTTCGCCCCGGTCCGTTTATTTTTTGTAATTTGGCGCCAGCATTTTCGGGAAAATAAATTTACAAAAATATAGATAATGTCGTCAACCAACGGTCAAATCGTTTCTGAAGGACTCACATTCGACGATGTTCTTCTTGTACCGGCCTATTCCTCCGTACTTCCCAGAGAAGTCAGCCTGGCCACCCGGTTTTCCAGGAATATACCGCTGAATGCCCCGGTAGTATCGGCAGCCATGGACACCGTAACCGAGGCCGAAATGGCCATTGCCATTGCCCGCGAGGGGGGAATCGGGGTGATCCATAAGAATATAAGCATTGAAGAGCAGGCGCGGCAGGTCAAAAAAGTAAAACGGGCAGAGAACGTGATGATTACCGATCCCATTACCATCCACCGCGATGCAACGGTAGGCGATGCACTGGCCCTGATGAATGAATTCCGGATAGGAGGCATTCCCGTGGTGGAAAAAGGTGGGCATCTGGTGGGGATTGTCACCAACCGCGACCTGCGGTTTGAAAAAAACCTCACCCGCCCGGTAAGCGAGGTCATGACCCACGAAAAACTGATCACCACCACCTACCCCACCGATCTGAGCGAGGCGGCCGATATTCTCCAGGAATATAAAATCGAAAAGTTGCCCATTGTAGATGAGCAGTACCACCTGATCGGGCTGATCACCTACAAGGACATTACCAAAACCAAGGACCGGCCCAGTGCAGCCAAGGATGAAAAAGGGCGCCTTCGTGTGGCGGCTGCCGTGGGGGTGACACACGACACCATGGTGCGGGTGGAAGCCCTGGTAGATGCCCAGGTGGATGCCATTGCCGTGGATACGGCTCATGCACATACCGAAACGGTCATCTCACTGATCAAACGGATCAAAAAGGCCTTCCCTCACACCGATCTGGTTGCCGGAAACATCGGCACGGCAGAGGCAGCACAGGCGCTGGCCGATGCGGGAGCCGATGCGGTAAAAGTGGGAATCGGGCCGGGATCGATATGTACCACCCGGGTGGTAGCCGGAGTGGGGGTTCCCCAGCTTACGGCCATTATTAATGCGGCCGGTGTGCTAAAGAAAAGAAACATCCCCCTGATAGCCGACGGCGGGATCAGATATTCGGGCGATATCGTAAAAGCCCTGGCAGCCGGCGCCCAGACAGTCATGATCGGCTCCCTGTTCGCCGGTGTGGAAGAAAGTCCGGGTGAAACTATCATCTATGAAGGAAGAAAATTCAAATCATACCGCGGGATGGGATCCATTGAGGCCATGCAAAGGGGATCGAAAGACCGTTATTACCAGGACATGGAGGACGATATCGCCAAATTCGTACCGGAAGGCATAGTGGCCCGTGTTCCTTACAAGGGGACTCTTTCCGAGGTGATCTACCAGATGATGGGCGGATTGCGGGCCGGCATGGGATATTGCGGCACGAAAAACCTGGAAGAGCTGACCGGAGCACGTTTTGTCAGGATAACCAATGCAGGCGTTATTGAAAGCCATCCCCATGACGTGACCATTACCCGTGAAGCGCCCAATTACAGCCGCTGAACAGGTTAAAATATCCCGGGAGCTTTTCCGTTCAATCATAACCCGGAACAGTTTCTGTTGCTGAACAAAACCGGATGCATTATGAACAAAATAACGCATATTTTCTGCCTGTTGACCCTGGCACTGATGATTCCGGCTGCCCATTGCCCCGCCCAGGATCCGGAAGAAGTACTGCTCACCGTTAATAACCACCCGGTTACCCTGGGGGAATTCGAGCGCATCTACCGAAAAAACAATCCGGATGCTCCTGCCGACCGGGAAAGCATAGAAAATTACCTGGAACTGTTTATCCGGTTCAAGCTGAAAGTAACGGAAGCCATGGAGCAGGGGCTGGATACCACCCGGTCGTTCAGGAGGGAACTGAATAAATACCGTAGCCAGCTGGCAAAACCCTATCTCTCGGATACGGAGTACAACCGGCATCTGATGAGGGAAGCATGGGAAAGGATGCAGACCGATATACGGGCAAGCCATATCCTGATCAGCCTGGATGAGTGGGCAGCTCCGGAAGATACCCTGGCTGCATGGGAAAAAGCCGTCAATATCAGAAAGAGGATTCTGGCCGGCGAACCCTTTGAGCAGGTAGCCCGGGGAACCTCCGACGACCCCTCGGTAAGGCATAACGGAGGCGATCTGGGCTTTTTTACGGCTTTTTCGATGATATACCCTTTTGAAACGGCAGCCTGTCAAATGGAAGTGGGAGAAGTGAGCATGCCCGTACGCACAAGGTATGGATACCATATTATAAAAGTAACCGACAAACGCCCGGCTGCCGGACAGATAAAGGTGGCCCACATCATGGTGGCTGCTTCGGAAAAGGCTGCAGAAGAACTTCAGCAGCAGGCAAAAGAAAAGGTGGATTTGATTATGAAAAAACTTCGCCAGGGAGAACCGTTCGACAACCTGGCCGTGGAATATTCCGACGATCAGGCTTCGGCCGCGCGGGGAGGAGAACTTCCCTGGTTTGGAGTAGGCCGTATGACCCGCCCTTTTGAAGAAGCCGCCTTTGCCCTGAAAAAAAACGGGGATATTTCAGATCCTGTACGCACCGAATACGGTTGGCACATCATTAAAAGACTCGACCACCGGCCGGTGGGAAGTTTCGAATCGATGCAGAAGGATCTGGAAGAAAGAGTAACCCGGGGTGACCGCCTGATAAAAAGCCAGGCCGTTTTTACGGAAAAGCTGAAGGAAGAATACGGTTTTACCGAATTCACTGAACATCTGGAACCTCTGATGGAAATAAGCGGTGACAGTTTTTTTTATGATACCGGCAACCAGGCAGAAGCCCCCGGCATGAAGGCTATCCTGTTCCGTTTCAACGGAAGATCATACACCGTGGCAGATTTTGCAGGATACCTGCAGGACCTCGCTTTCCATCCTGAACGAATGGATGCCCGGTCTTTTATCAGAAAATCTTACCATCGGTTTGTATCCGAAAAGATACTGGAATATGAAAACAGCCGGCTCGAAGAAAAGTATCCGCAGTTCAGGCACCTTATGCAGGAATACCACGACGGGATCCTGCTTTTTGAAATAACCGACCGGGAAGTATGGTCCAGAGCGGTGCGCGACTCTGCCGGTCTGGCCGAATACTTCCGGCAGAACCGCAGCAATTATATGTGGGCTGAGAGACTGGATGCCAGTGTATTCAGGGCCGATCCACAGGTAAACCGGTCCAGGCTTGAAAGATTCCTTACCCGCCGCACCCGCCGGGAAGCCACCCTTGACTATCTGAACAGAAAACTCCGGCTTAATCCTGCCGACAGCCTCCTTACGGTGGAGCAGGTGGTCTGCCTGCCGGAAAACACTCCCTGGCAGGGTCCGGTGCAGGCCGAACCCGGCGTGTACCAGGCCAGAATGAACGGAGAACAGGTCTGGGTCAGAATCAACCGCATCCTTCCCCCGGAACCCAAAAAACTGGATGATGTAAAAGGCCCGGTAACGGCCGATTACCAGGAATACCTGGAAGAACAATGGATAAAAGAACTGAAGAAGAAATATGAGGTTACCGTCAACCGGGATCTTCTGGAAAAAATGTACAAATAATTATGAAAAAAAACCTTATCGCCTTTCTGTCTGTCATCCTCACTGCCGTATCGTGCGTCAACTACGAGCATACCAACGGGGAACAACCCGTGGCAAGGGTCCATAACACATACCTTTACCCCTCCGATCTTACCGGTATCCTGCCTCAGAAATATACCCGGACCGACAGCATACGCATCGTGGAAGACTACATACGGAAATGGATCAAAACCCAGCTCATGCTCAAAAAGGCGGAAATAAACCTCACACAGACCGACCTGGAGGAGATCCGGCGGCAGCTGGAACATACCAGGGCTTCCCTTACCATATACAAATATGAGCAGGAGATGATGCGGCAGAAAATGGACACCACTGTCACGGCCGAAGAAATCCGGCAATACTATGAGGATCATTCCGAAAATTTTATCCTCGACCGGAATATTGTAAAGGCTACCTATATCAAAATTCCCGACGGAGCTCCCAACCTGGAAAGGGTAAGAACCTGGTACCGGTCGGAGAACAAAGAAGACCAGAATTCCCTGGAAAGCTATTGTTATCAGTATGCCAGCAAGTATGATCATTTTGATGACGACTGGATTGCTTTCAGAGAAATACTGAATCTGCTTCCGGGAGAGATCAGGAACGAAGAATCATTCCTGCGGTATAATGCTTCCATTGAAATGCGTGATTCATCCTATCATTACTTTGTTGCCATCAGGGATTACCAGCTGGCAGGTGCGGAAGCCCCTGTGGAATTTGTTGACGAACGCATCAGGAACATCATTCTGAACAAAAGAAAAGTAACATTCATCAGAGAACTGGAAAACTCTGTGTATAAAGAAGGACTTACAAAAAACGAATTTGAGATTTTGACACCATGAACATGAAAACCGTTTTGCGCCCCTATTTTTTGAAATCGTTGATGTTGTTGCTCTTTCCTGCCGGGATATTCGCCCAGGAAATCATGGTCGATCAAATCGTGGGAGTGGTTGGCGACAATATTATCCTGCAATCGGATATTGAGAACCAGTATTATCAAATGCAGGCCCAGGGATATACCGGAGATGCCCGGCAAATGAAATGTGAGATTTTTGAAGACCTTCTGGTTCAGAGGCTTTTCCTGAACCAGGCCATGATTGACAGCATCGAGGTCACCCCGGCCGAGGTGGAAAATGAGCTCAACCGGCGTCTTCAGATATATATCAACCAGATCGGCTCACAGGAACGCCTGGAAGAATATTACAATAAATCCCTTCTGGAGATCAAGGAAACCTTTCGCGAAGTGATCCGCGATCAGCTGCTGACACAGAGAATGCAGGCGGAACTTTCAAATGATATCAACGTGGTCCCTTCGGAAGTGAGGAATTACTATAAACAGTTGCCGCCCGACAGCATACCGGAAATTCCTGAACAATATGAAATAAGACAGATTGTAAAGAAACCCAGGATCAGTGAGGAAGCCACTTTTGAGGTAAAAGAAAGGCTGCTGGAACTGAGGGAACGGATCGTCCAGGGTGAAAGCTTTTCCACCCTGGCCATCCTGTATTCGGAAGATCCGGGTACCGCCATGAGGGGGGGAGAACTTGGATTCACCAGCCGGGGATCACTGGTCAAGGAATTTGCTGATGTGGCATTCAGTTTGAAGCAAAACCAGGTATCTCAGATTGTGGAAACCGAGTTCGGGTACCATATCATCCAGCTCATCGAACGGAGTGGGGAGCAGGTGAATGTAAGGCATATATTATTGAAGCCCAGAGCCTCTGAAGAAGCAAGCCGGAATGCTGTTGCCGCTCTCGACAGCCTGGCATCGAGGATCCGGATGGATTCCATCGCGTTTGAAACGGCAGCCCGGTTTTTCTCCAACGATGAAGATACCCGACTGAGCGGAGGCATGATGGTGAATCAGTCAACCGGAACCACCCGTTTTACCCTGGAAGAATTCGATCGTCCCACCCGGCAGATCATACAAAACCTGAAACCGGGAGAAGTGTCCGATCCATTTGAAGCCACCGACAAAACCGGAAGGAAAATATACAAGATCATCCAGATAACCCGCATTATCCCCGCCCACCGGGCCAACCTGGACCTGGACTATTCCCTCATCCAGAATATGGCCCTGTCTGACAAGAAAAGCCGTCTTCTGAACCAGTGGGTAAGGGATCGGATTACCGAAACATATATCAGGATTGATCCGTCTTTCCGTGACTGTGATTTCAACATCAAGGGATGGATCAGAGAAAGCCCGTGATTATACCTGCCCCCGAACCGAACCGGATTCCCTGCAGAGCCGGACTATTCAGCCACTGCCTGAAGCTTTTCTTCAGGACATTCCCGGCATGGCTGTTACTGGTTGTTGGCCCGCTGCAGGCTCAGGAAAAAACACGCATCGATATCCTGTACTCGGAAACCCTTCAGTTCGACAGGCGCATGGGAGAAAATTTCAAACGGCTGGTGGGCAATGTGAGGCTCCGGCACGAAGAGGTGATCATGTTCTGCGACTCGGCCCACCTGTATGACCGGGACAATGAGGTGCGTGCCTTCGGAAATATTCATGTCAACCAGGGCGACACCCTGCAACTGTACGGCGACAAGCTGACCTACCGGGGAGATACCCGGGTGGCACAGGTAAGAAATAACGTGGTGCTGCGCGACAGGGAATCGGTACTGAAAACCGACTATCTGGATTTCAACCTGGAAACCAATACAGGATACTATGTTAACGGGGGGCGCCTGGAAAATGAGGAAAACGTGCTTACCAGCAAGCGGGGTTATTATTACGCCGACGATGAAATATTCTATTACAGAGACAGTGTGGTTATGGTCAATCCCGATTACACCATCCACTGCGACACCCTGAAATACGATACCCGTTATGCCACGGCATATTTCATGAGCCCCACCATCATTCGCGGGGAAGATCTTTATATCTACTGTGAAAACGGATGGTACAACCTGGACCTGGAGCTCTCTCAATTCAACCAGAATGCCTTTATCAGAACCAGCGAGCAGATCATCCGGGGTGATAGTCTGTTCTACGACCGCGGAAACGGATTCGGAAAAGCCATAGGCAATATTGAGATGAACGACACCACAGAAAATATCATTCTCAGAGGGCATTATGCGGAATACTTCGAAGAACCGGAAAGTTCCCTGGTTACCGATTCCGCCCTGTTTATCCAGTTCTCGGAAACCGATACCCTGTACCTGCATGCCGATACCCTGACCTCGGAAACCGACAGCCTGGAGAACAGGCTGCTCAGGGCTTTCTATAATGTACGAATGTACAGAACCGATTTTCAGGCTGTTTGCGATTCCCTGGCATACTCCTTTTCCGACTCGGTAATCAGGATGTATCACAAACCCATGATCTGGTCGGACGAAAATCAACTTACCGGTGATTACATACAGATCATGACCCGTAACAGGAAACTCGACCGCATGGAGCTGTACCGGTCTTCCTTCATCATTTCGCAGGAAGATTCCATCCGGTTCAACCAGATCAAGGGAAAGGATATGACCGGTTTTTTCAGGGAAGGGCAGCTGTATCTCATCAGGGTAACCGGTAACGGCGAGTCAATATATTATGCCAGGGATGAAACCGGCATTATCGGTGTGAACAAGGCAGTTTGCAGCAATATAGAAATCTGGGTGGAAGAAGGGAAAGTGCGGAAAATACGCTTTCTTAACTCGCCCGAGGGTACTTTTACCCCACCCTTCCAGGTCATGCCGGAAGAAATGATACTGAAAGGATTCCAGTGGGCCGAAAAACTCCGGCCTGTTGATAAAAACGACCTGTTCAGGAAAAACCGATAAAAACGGGGGCCTTATGCCCCCGTTTGCCAAAAGGAACTAATATTCGTCTTCGTTAAAAAAGAAATCATCCTTGCTGGGATAATCGGGCCAGATATCCTCGATGCTTTCGTAGATATCTCCCTCATCCTCTATTTCCTGAAGATTCTCAATCACCTCCAGGGGGGCTCCCGACCGGATAGCATAATCAATCAGTTCGTCTTTCGTGGCCGGCCAGGGAGCATCTTCCAGCTTTGATGCCAGTTCTAGGGTCCAATACATATACCAGGATCAATTTGTTTTACATAGTTCTTAACCGGTCGCGTTAAAAGCCTGCAAATATATAAATAAAAAATTCTTAATTACAAGCCCGGAGACCATGGAATTTCATCCGCACCCAGTTCGGAAGATAATTTCCTGGATAATACGAATAAATAATCGGATAACCGGTTCAGATAGGACATCACCCGGTCAAGATGTTTGATACCGGCATCCAGCCGCCCTGCATTTCTTTCGGCCCTCCGGCACACGTTCCTGGTAATGTGTGTATACGATACCACCGGATGCCCGCCGGGTAGTATGAAAGAAGAAAGAGAAGGAAGGGTTTCTTCCATGGCATCGATCCGTTCTTCCAGAAAAGCGATATCACCTGCTTCAATCTGTGGGATCGGCCGCCCGCAATCATCGCAGTCGGCAGCCAGGATGGAAGCACAGATCATGAGCCGGTCCTGTATCTGCAGCAGGTCCTTTTTGTGGTTCTCACGGATATTCTGATCCCTGATCAGCCCCAGCCATGATATCAGTTCATCGATGGTTCCGTATGCTTCAATCCGTTCATGATGTTTGGGCACACGCCTCCCGCCGATGAGGGAAGTCATCCCCTCATCGCCGGTTCTGGTATAAATTTTCATTTCCTGTGATTTTATGCCTTCACCTTTTTCATACGCTCATTGGGCTGGTCCGATTCAATGTAACCGTCCATCAGGCGGATGATGCGGTCGGCGTGCCGGGCAATATCCTCTTCGTGGGTTACCACGATCACCGTGTTCCCCAGGGCATGGATCTCGTCGAAAAGATTCATGATATCCACCGAGGTCTTTGAATCCAGGTTTCCGGTGGGCTCATCGGCCAGAATAATGGACGGATGATTCACCAGCGCCCTGGCCACGGCAACCCGCTGGCGCTGACCCCCCGACAATTCGTTGGGCCGGTGGCTGATCCGGTCGCTAAGACCTACACTCTCCATCACCTCAAGAGCCCTTTTTTCCCGCTCGGCACGCGACAAACCGGCATAGACCAGCGGAAGCGTGACATTTTCCAATGCAGTATAACGCGGCAGGAGGTTAAATGTTTGAAAAACGAAGCCTATTTCCCGGTTTCTGATCTCAGCCAGGCGGTTGTCATCCATCTTGCTTACGTCTTTTCCGTTCAGGAAATAGGAACCCGACGTAGGGGTATCGAGGCATCCCAGAATGTTCATCAGGGTGGATTTTCCGCTTCCGGAAGGGCCCATGATGGCCACATATTCGTTCTTTTTAATCTCAAGAGTGATCGATTGCAGCGCCTTCACCACAATGGTCCCGATATGATAGTCTTTTACCAGATCAATCAGATGGATCAGTTTTTCCATTTTTCAGTGTATTTTGAGTGTACGAAAATAATCGAAACATACGTAATAAAAAAACAGGTAACACAGGATCAGAACCTGATCCTGACATGCTGTCCCGGTAATCCCTTCCGCAGGAACACCACTCCCGCCCTGAACAGGTCAAGGCTCAGGGTAACCCTCGGATCGGCAATGATTTTTTTCCACGCCCGGGTCATGCCCCTGCTCCAGTATATATCATCAAAAACAAGAACGCCTTCCTCTCCGCTCCGGCCTGTTATGGCATCAAAATATTTCAGGGTGGCTTCCTCCCGGTGGTTTCCGTCGATAAAAGCGAAATCCACCGTACCCATCTTTTCGAGCAATCCAGGCAGCTTATCGTCAAAATCCCCCGTCACCACCTGTACAAATCCGTAATCCGCGCTCTCCAGTTTCCTTTTCGCCAGTTCTGCCAGTTCCCCGCGCCCTTCCACGGTATAAAAAGGGATCTCTCCCGAAGCTGCCGCCAGGTATAGGGTGCTGCTCCCTGCACCGGTTCCCAGTTCAAGCAGTGAACGCGGACCGAAATACTTCACCAGCCTGAACAGCAATCTCCCCGTTTTCCGGTCCACTCCCATCCTCCTAAGCATTTTCCCGGTTCTGACGGTCGGTTTTTTCCCATAGGAAGAACCCGCCCCGCAATCATCCGTAATCATGAGACCCGTTTCCCCCCCTGTTTTATTCCACAAGGATTCAATTTTTTTGTATTCCGGGTACTTTTTTTTGTCGTTCAGCACCCGGGTGATCAGATCGAACAGAAAAGGGGAATGAATACCATGGCCGTACCGGTGCCTGCTGAAAAACACGTATTTCAGGTAATTCCATCCATGCCACACCGTTCGTTCAAACATACCGGCGCTTCCTGTTTTTCCCCTGTGGGGAAAGTGATAATCCGCCCGCAAAATTACTTTTTTCCGTAAAGATATTTTTCGATATTTATTGCCGCAAACCCGACCGCATGCAAAACCTCTACCAGAGGGATATCAAATACCTTCCGGGAGTGGGCCCGAAACGGGCCGAATGGCTGGAAAAGGAACTGAATATATGCACCTTTGCCGACCTGCTGTATTATTTCCCTTACAAATATGCCGACAGGACCCGTTTCTACAAAATTTCGGAGATCCATCCCGATTTGCCCCACGTACAGATCAGGGGCCGTTTCACCCGGTTCGGGTTTGCCGGCGACCCACGGCGCAAAAGGTTCGTGGCCCGGTTTGCCGACGATACCGGCAGTGTGGAGGTGGTTTGGTTCCGGGGGCTCCGCTGGATACAGAATGCCTATCAAACCGACAGGGAATATGTTCTGTTCGGCAAACCTACCGTATTCAACCGCCGGATCAACCTGGTACATCCCGAGGTGGAAGAAGCCTCGGCCTATGAAAAAAGTTTGACGCGGGCCCTGCAGCCATTTTACAGCACCACCGAAAAACTGAAAAACAACTTCATCAGTTCCAAAACCATCCAGAAACTGATGAACAACCTGTTTGAACAGATAGGACAAAATATACAGGAAACCCTTCCGCCGTACCTGCTGGAAAAAATGGGCCTGATGCCCCTGCCCGAGGCGCTGCTCAACATTCATTTCCCGGAGTCTCCCCGCCTGCTCAGCCGGGCCCGCTACCGCCTGAAATTCGAAGAGCTTTTTCTCATCCAGCTCAGCCTGCTGCAGTCGCGGAAAATCAGGACACAGAAAACCGAAGGATTTGTATTTTCCCGGGTGGGTGACTCCCTCAATGAATTCTATGAAAAACACCTCCCTTTTGAACTGACGAAAGCACAGAAAAGGGTTATCAGAGAGATCAGGAAAGATATGGGTTCGGGCAGGCAGATGAACAGGTTGCTCCAGGGAGATGTAGGAAGCGGCAAAACCCTGGTTGCCCTGATGAACATGCTGATTGCCCGCGACAATGGTTTCCAGTCGTGCCTGATGGCCCCCACCGAGATCCTGGCCAGCCAGCATTACCGAACCCTGAAGAATTTCCTGGGAAACATGGATGTACAGGTTGACCTGCTGACGGGATCAACCCGGAAGAAAGACCGGGAAAACATTCAGGAAGACCTGGTTTCGGGAAAAACAGACATCCTGGTGGGAACCCATGCCCTGATCGAGGAAACCGTCCGGTTCAGCCGCCTGGGACTGGCCGTGATCGATGAACAGCACCGGTTCGGGGTGGCACAGCGCGCCAGCCTGTGGAAAAAGAACGAACGGCCGCCCCATGTGCTGGTCATGACAGCCACCCCCATACCCCGCACCCTGGCCATGACCCTGTACGGCGACCTGGACATTTCGGTGATCGACGAGCTACCGCCCGGAAGAAAGCCCGTTAAAACCGTGCATTATTATGATTCCCAGCGGCTCAGAATGTTCGGATTCCTGAAAAAACAAATCGCCGAAGGCCGCCAGGTATATGTGGTATATCCCCTGATCAGGGAATCGGAAAAGATGGACTACAAGGACCTGGAAGACGGTTACGAAAGCATTTGCCGGGCGTTCCCCCCACCCGATTATGCGGTGAGCGTGGTACACGGCAGAATGAAGCCGGCCGAAAAGGACAAAGCCATGAACCATTTTATTGCCGGAAGAACCCACATCATGGTTGCTACCACCGTGATCGAGGTGGGCGTGGACGTGCCCAATGCCAGCGTAATGGTGATTGAAAGCGCCGAACGGTTCGGGCTTTCCCAGCTCCACCAGCTCAGGGGCCGGGTGGGTCGGGGCGCTGATCAGTCAACCTGTATTCTGATGACTTCGTATGAACTGAGCCGGGAGGCACGGATGCGGATCGAAACCATGGTAAGGACCAACGACGGTTTTGAAATTGCCGAAGCCGATCTGAAGCTCAGAGGCCCGGGCGACCTCGAAGGAACCCAGCAGAGCGGCATCCCCTTCACCCTGCGGATCGCCGACCTGGGCAAAGACGGACAGCTTCTGCAGTACGCCCGCGAAACTGCGGAAAAAATACTGGCCGGTGACCCGGAACTGAACTCTCCGGAAAACAGGATGCTGCTTGAAACCCTTCGCAGGAACCAGAAGGAATACATGAACTGGAGCATGATCAGCTAAAACACAACATACAAACGGAAAGGTGGTGAAAAACATTTTTATCCCAATATACCGGTTGTTTTTAGCTTATTTAAAATCATAATAAATTGGATTCCCGCATCCAAAACCTGACAAAAAGCAGGCAGAAAAATCTGCGCCTGCTATAAATTTGTGCTTTTTAATCAGGGATCAGGAGTATTTGCTTGATGGCCGAAATGATCGAACATACGGGTATTGTCAGGGAGATAGGCCCGGAAGGAATGAAGGTCAGGATCCTTTCCGAACCGGCCTGTTCCGCATGCCATGCCCGGGAAATTTGCGGATCCGGAAATTCCCGGGAAAAAGAGATCACCATCAGGGAATGGCAGGGAAATTTTCACCCGGGAGAGCAGGTGCAGGTAATGATCACCGAATCGCTCGGGCTGAAAGCCCTTTTTTACAGCTATATTTTACCGTTCCTCCTGGTGCTGCTCTGCCTGGTGGTTCTCACAGCCGGCGGTACCCGTGAATGGCTGGCCGGTATACTCTCCCTGTCGGTGCTGGTACCGTATTACCTGATCCTGTACGTGCTGAGAAAGCGGATTGACCGGGTGTTCAGCTTCTCAGTGTCCAGGTTTACCTAAACATATTGACCTCATGAACTCAACCATTCTCATTACCGTCATTACCCTGAGTGCCATAGGAATGGCTGCGGCCCTGATACTCTATTTCGTGGCAAGGAAATTCCGGGTGCACGAAGATCCCCGGATTGACGAAGTGGAAGAGGTACTTCCGGCCGCCAACTGCGGGGGGTGCGGATACCCGGGATGCCGGAATTTCGCCGAAGCCCTGGTCAAATCCGATTCATTCGAAGGGCTGTTCTGCCCGGTAGGCGGGAACGAAGTCATGGCAAAGGTGGCTGAAATTCTGGGGCGCGAAGCCGTTACCCAGGCTCCCCTGGTTGCCGTGGTCCGCTGCAACGGTTCACCCGGGCACCGGCCGAAAACCAGTGTGTACGACGGTCCGGTAACATGCGCCATTGCCCATGCCCTGTATACGGGCGAATCGGATTGTCCGTACGGATGCCTGGGATACGGCGATTGCGTGGAAGCCTGTACCTTCGATGCCATGTATATGGACCCGAAAACCAACCTGCCGGTGGTCATCGACAATAAATGTACCGCCTGCGGGGCCTGTGTGGAAGCCTGCCCCCGCGATATCATTGAACTCAGAAAAAAGAACCCGAAAGACCGGAAAATATTCGTATGCTGTATCAATGAAGAGAAGGGAGCCGTTGCGCGGAAAAACTGCAAGGTGGCCTGCATCGGTTGTGGTGCCTGCGTAAAGGTTTGCCCCTTCGATGCCATCACCCTGGAGAATAACCTGGCCTACATTGATGCTGAAAAATGCCGGCTCTGCCGCAAGTGTTCCCCCGTTTGCCCCACCAATTCCATTCTCGAGATCAACTTCCCGGAAAAGAAAATGGTAGTAAAAGGACAGGAGAAAAAAGATGCAAAAGAAGGCAGCGGGAAAGAAGAAAAAGTGGCAGCATCCGGCAGTGAGCAGAAAGAAAGCGGAGAAGAAAGCAAAAAGGATAAAGAATCGAATTCGTCAAATAAATAAAACAAACGCACCGTGTTAAAAACCTTTGCAAAAGGAGGGGTTCATCCGCCGGAAAACAAGCTGTCGGCCTCCCGACCCATCGAAAGCCTGCCCCTGCCTCAAACGGTTTCCATTCCACTGTCGCAGCATATCGGCGCCCCGCCCGCTCCGCTCGTTCAGAAGAACGACCAGGTGAAAACCGGCCAGTTGATTGCCCGGGGTGAAGGATTTGTTTCAGCCAGTATCCATTCCTCTGTTACCGGAAAAGTTGTCAAGCTGGAAGAGGTGATGGATGCCGGAGGATACCGCCGGCCTGCTGTCACCATTCAGGTGGGGGAAGACGAATGGATGCCGGAAATCGATACCAGTCCCGGCCTGATAAAGGAATTTGACCTCAGCGGGAAGGATATCATTGAAAAAGTAAAGGAAGCCGGGATCGTGGGAATGGGAGGAGCCACCTTCCCATCTCACGTGAAGATGAGCGTTCCCCGGGGCAAAAAAGCGGAACTTCTGATTATTAACGGGGTGGAATGTGAACCCTGGCTAACCTCCGACCACCGGCTGATGCTGGAAAAAGGAGAAGAGCTGCTGGTGGGTATCCGCCTCATCATGAAAGCCCTGCAGGTGGAAAAAGCCCTGATCGGCATTGAAAACAATAAGCCCGATGCCATTGAGCACCTTTCAGGACTTTGCCTGGGGGAAAAAGGCATATCCGTGGTTCCACTGAAAGTGAAATATCCACAGGGCGGTGAAAAACAACTTATCAAGGCCCTTACCGCAAGAGAAGTACCCTCGGGGGGGCTGCCCATCGATGTGGCAACCGTAGTACATAACGTAGGTACTGCCTTTGCCGTGTATGAAGCGGTGCAGAAAAAGAAACCCCTGATAGAAAGGGTGGTGACCGTCACGGGTCCGTCCGTAAAAAAACCATGCAATTTCCTGGTCAGGACCGGCACCCCGGTGAGCCACCTGATTGAAGCTGCCGGGGGACTGCCCGACGATACGGGAAAGATCGTCAGCGGAGGCCCCATGATGGGTAAAGCACTTAACTCACTTCAGGTGCCGGTTACCAAAGGAACCTCGGGTATTCTTATCCTGCCGGAAAGTATGTCGGTCAGAAAACCGGTGCTGCCCTGCATCCGTTGCAGCCGGTGTATCTTCGTATGTCCCATGGGGCTGGAACCATACCTGCTCATGACCCTTTCGGAGAAGAAAATGACCGAAAAGATGGAAAAAGAACATGTCATGGATTGCATAGAATGCGGTTCGTGCAGTTATATCTGCCCCTCGAACCGCCCCCTGCTTGATTATATCAGGCTGGGCAAAGCTCAGGTTAATCAATTGATAAGATCGAGAAAGAAATAATGGACAAACTGCTCAGAGTATCGTACTCCCCGCACATTCACGGGGAGAATTCCGTACCCCGGCTCATGTGGGGAGTGATCGCCTCCCTGGTGCCGGCTTTTGTGCTTTCAGTTCTATACTTCGGGCTCGGGGCCATTCTGGTAACCGCCACCTCCGTTTTGTCGTGTGTGCTCTTTGAATACCTCATTCAGCGGTTCATTATGAAGGTGCCTCCCACCGTGAACGACGGCTCGGCCGTGGTGACGGGTGTGCTGCTGGCTTTCTGCCTTCCCGCCACTATCCCCCTGTGGCTGGTGGCGCTGGGTGCCCTGGTTGCTATCGGGGTGGGGAAAATGAGTTTCGGTGGACTGGGGAGCAATCCTTTCAATCCCGCCCTGGTGGGCCGGGTTTTCCTGTTCATTTCTTTCCCCGTGCAGCTTACCAGCTGGCCGCTGCCCATGGGGTTCAAAACAAAACTGGTTGATGCGGCCACAGGAGCCACCCCCCTGGGAGTGATCAAGGAGGGTTTGCTGAACAACCAGCAGGTACCCCCCCTGATGGATGATATCCCCTCGCATATGCAATTGTTCTACGGAAATATGAACGGATCAATGGGCGAAGTGGCCGCCATGGCCCTGCTGCTGGGGTTCATCTATATGGTGGTCAAAAAAATCATTCCCCCCGTTATTCCCCTCACCATCCTGGGAACGGTTTTCGTATTCACCGGCATCCTGTGGCTGGCCAATCCGGAATCGAATGCCGATCCGTTATTCCACCTGCTAACCGGTGGGGTGATGCTGGGAGCTATATACATGGCTACCGATTATGTTACCTCGCCCATGACCAAAAAAGGAATGGTGGTGTTTGGGGTAGGCATCGGTGTCATCACGGTACTGATACGCCGGTTCGGTTCGTATCCCGAAGGAGTACAGTTCGCCATTCTGATCATGAACGCTTTCGTTCCCCTGATCAATTCCTGGTTCAAACCCAAACGATTCGGAGAGGAGGTGCAACATGGCTAAGAAGGAATCCACCCTGCTGAATATGGTGCTTACCCTGCTGGTGGTTACGGCTGTAGCTTCCACCGCTTTGGGATTCGTATATGAGTTCACCAAAGGGCCCATTGCAGCCGCCCGGGAAGCCAAAAGAATCTCAGCCATAGAACAGGTATTGCCTGAGTTCGACAATAATCCGGGATCGGAAGTGAAGGCCCTGGCTATGGACGGCGACAGCGTGTACCTGTATACCGGAAGGAAAGACGGCGAATGGGTGGGAACGGCCGTTCAAACCTTCAGCAAACAGGGCTTCAGCGGATATATCTGGCTGATGGTGGGGTTCTTACCCGACGGCACCATCCATAACATTGTGGTGCTGGAACATAAGGAAACTCCCGGACTGGGGGATAAAATGGAACAGGAAAAATCGTTCGACAAGAAAACCGGAAAATCGTGGAGCTCACAGTTTTTCGGAAAACACCCCGATAATTTTCAGTTAATGGTCACCAAAGACGGGGGAGATGTGGATGCCATCACAGCCTCCACCATATCATCCCGCGCTTACTGTGACGCCGTTAACCGCGCCTATCAGGCCTTTAAGGAAGGAGGTAACCAATGAACCAGTGGAAAAACTTCAGTAAAGGGTTTATCAGGGAAAATGCCGTTTTCGTGCTTTTCCTAGGGCTGTGCCCCACCCTGGGGGTGACCAGTACCGCCATCAATGGTCTGGGCATGGGGCTGGCCACTACCTTTGTCCTGTTTATGTCGAATATTGTGGTATCGCTTATCAAATCGCTGATACCCAACAAAGTCAGGATCCCCACCTACATTGTGGTGATCGCTTCGTTTGTAACCATCGTTGAACTCACCATGCAGGCGTATCTGCCTACCCTGTTCGAGCAGCTGGGACTGTTCATTCCGCTGATCGTGGTCAACTGTGTGATCCTGGGACGTGCGGAAGCCTTCGCCTCAAAAAACAACCTTCTCACCTCCGCCATAGACGGACTGGGCATGGGGCTGGGTTTTGCCTTTGCCCTGACACTGCTGGGAGCGGTGCGCGAAATCCTGGGCAGCGGGTCACTGTTCGGCCTTAAATTCATTGCCGGTGACGGTATCCTGCTGTTCATCCTGCCTCCGGGTGCCTTCCTCGCCCTGGGATACCTGATTGTGATCATGAACAAGATTAAAGAAAAAACCACCTAATCCGATCCCGCCATGGAATATGTGATCATCATCATATCGGCCGTATTTGTCAACAACATCGTTTTGACCCGGTTCCTGGGTATTTGCCCCTTTATCGGCGTGTCGAGCAGGGTCAGCACAGCCCTGGGGATGAGCGGGGCCGTAGCTTTTGTCATGACCATTGCCACTCTGGTAACCTATCTGCTCCAGGTCTATATCCTGAACCCTTTCGGGATCGCCTTTATGCAGACCATTACTTTTATCCTGGTCATTGCCTCCCTGGTGCAGCTCGTAGAGATCATCCTGAAAAAGGTGAGCCCGCCCCTTTACCAGGCCCTGGGAATATTCCTTCCCCTGATCACCACCAACTGTGCCATTCTGGGAGTAGCCATTCTGGCCCAGCAAAATGAATACAACCTGCTTGAAAGCGTGGTGTTCGGCATTGCCAATGCCATCGGCTTCGGCCTGGCTCTGATCCTTTTCTCGGGCATCAGGGAACACCTGAGCATGGTGAATGTACCGAAAGCGATGCAGGGAGTGCCCATCGCCTTTATTGTAGCCGGCCTGCTGGCCATGGCGTTTATGGGCTTTGCGGGAATTGTCTGAACCGGATAAAAAAGCAGGCCGGAATCTTCCGGCCTGCTGCGAAATTCATATCTCCTTTACCGGATACTATTTATTCCACACCCAGTTCGGCCAGGATCCGTCCGGCCCCGTACAGGTGGCGGAGGGCCGCAACAATACCCCCGGCATGAACTCCAACGGCCCGGTTTACTTCTTCATCATAAATAAAATTGCCCGGCAGCGACTCGATATTCCCGTCGAATACCAGTCCCACCAGTTCCTTGTTCCTGTTGATCATGGCGCTGCCCGAGTTCCCCCCGATGATATCGACCGTGGATACGAAATTCAGAGGTTCCTTCAGCAGTTCCACCGGAGGATCCAGCCATCTTTCAGGCATACTCCAGGGATATTCCCCGTTGAAAGAATGGTACCGGTCGTACATTCCAAAAAAATGGGTTTTGTACGGGGCTTCCGTTCCGTTGTAGGTATATCCGCTGACCCGGCCGTCGCTGATGCGCAGTGTCCCCGTGGCATCGGGAGGAAGCTTCAGTCCGAACACCCCGAACATCTCCCGGGCGATCTTATTTTCCAGAGCCCGGCGAACGTTCACATTGCCGTTCATGATGGTGCTTGACCTGACATATTCGGGAACCAGGGTCATGGCCATGAGGATAACCGGATCGTCATTTTTTCTGATCTTTTCAGCATCCCATTTCAGGAACCGCTTCATTTTTTTCTCACTGGCAAACAGGGTTTCTTTCAGTATCCTGTCGGCCGCCTCATCCGGGGTATCTCCATCAAGAATGGCCGCCACATAGTCGTCGTCGTCATCGGCATACCGTTTCATGAAAACCAGCAGGTTGGCGAGCTTTGTCTTTTCTTCTTCGGCAGAAAGCGATTCCGCTATTCCCGGAAGCATTTCCCTGAACTGCCTGAGTTCCGAAGTATCGGCATCTTCATCCTCCAGCACCTCGAGATAGGCATCAACGGCATAGGCCATCAGAACGGTTCCGCTGTTCCCCGACTGCGGGCCCAGCAGCAGCACTTCCATCATTTCGGGAGAGATCTTCCGGTATTCCCGTTCAAGTTGTTCCCAGTAGTCATCGCCTCCGGCATCGGTTACCTGCCGGCGGATGTAGTTTTCCATCTGCCGTTTCCGGTCCATCAGCTTTTCATTGTGCAATCCGTCGATAATCCCCTGGATTGCCTTGATAGAATTGGAGATCATGAACATCTGTTCCTGCAACATCCGGTCGCCCGATTCTTCAAATTGTTTCTCCAGTTCCCGGTAATTGGTTTTCATCCAGTCGAGCTGGATCTGGTACCGGTAATCGCGGTCGTATTCATACTGGGCCATGGTACGGTACCTCTCGGTACTTCCAGGGTTCCCCACCACAAAAATGGGCTCGCCGGCGTGAATGCCGTCGGGGTTGAAAGCATAATAAAAACCTGACGAGTTCACCGGTTTACCGTCTTCATATGCCCTCCACAGAGTAAAATCCAGGTTGTATCGCGGATAGGTAAAATTGTCGGGGTCGCCGCCGAAATAGGCCGCCTGCAGTTCAGGGATCATAACGAGCCGGATGTCGTCGTACCTTTTGTACCCGTAAAGCGATATTTTTACTCCGCTGTAATACAGAACAGGTTCAATTTCCAGGTTTTTCCAGTCTTCCTGTTCCGACACTTCTTCCATCACGGCATAGATAGCCGAATCACGCAGGGAAATCATTTCCTCATCCGTTTCCGCTCCACGGGCAGCCTGCATCACCCGGTCACTCACATCCATGATCCTGACCAGCTGCCTCACCCACAATCCCGGAGTGCGGCGTTCGTCGGCAGTATCGGCAGCATAGAATCCATGGGCATCGAAATCTTCCCCTTCTTTCATGATCCTTTCCAGCACCATGCGCGAACAGTGGTGGTTGGTCAGGATCAGCCCGTCGGGTGAGACAAAGGAGGCTGAACACCAGTTGGCAAATTGCAGGGCAGCCATACGCACATCATCCAGCCATTCCCCACCGGCCTGGAACTGATAGTTTTCACTGAACTCTTCCGCCGGGACATATTCAAAAGGCCACATCTTGCCGAAATCAGACATCTGTGGAGTGTACTGAGCCTGCAGCGACAGACTCATCCCTATGAATACCAGGGAGATGAATAAATAAGTCAAACGGTTTTTCATGAGATTTGAATTGGGTTACAATAATGATTAAAAACAATGAGCGGCAAGGTAATGATTTTTTCATTTCCCGCAGGCGGGCTACAATATGTTTAAAGCCATCACAGTGTCAGCCTTTGATCACCGCCAGGGGCTGTAACTCGGTTTTGATCTTTACCAGGTCAGCCTGTTCGTCCATCACCTGCCGGATATCCTTATAGGCATGGGGGGCTTCATCCAGGTCCCTGTGCGACCGGATGGAATGAATAATATTCCTGCTGTCCATTTCTTTTTTCACCGTATCGAGATCGAGCTTCCGCATAGCTTCTTTCCGGCCCATCACCCTGCCAGCCCCATGCGAACAGCTTTCAAAGCTGGAAGAATTTCCCAGGCCTTCCACAATGTAGCTTACGTTTCCCTGTGAGCCGGGAATAATGCCGGTTTGACCCCGGCGGGCCTGGGTGGCTCCTTTCCGGTGAACCCATACCCTCTCGCCGAAATGTTCCTCCTTTGAGGCAAAATTATGCGCAATATTGATGAGGGGATTATGTGAAAAGTCCCGGCCGCTGAGATCCTTCATAATCCCCAGGATGGTTTCCACCATCAGGCGCCGGCTGGCAAAGGCAAAGGCTATGCAATAGTTCATTTCCCTGATGTACTTTTGCCCTTCTTTATGGTCTTCCGGCAGGTAGGCAAGCTGCCAGCTTCTGGGTACGGGCGATTTCCACTTCTCATTCAGGGTAATGGCCAGCCGGTTATAATGGTCGGCCACCTGCTTTCCGATGTTCCGGCTGCCCGAATGAACCATAATCCAGATCCTTCCGTCGGTTCCCTTCTGAAACTCTATGAAATGATTCCCACCTCCCAGGGTTCCCAGCTGATACAGGGCATTGCGGTACTCTCTGGCCACCACGGGCATTTCTTTTTTCCAGTCGCCTTTCCCGCCCGGATCGGGCATCAGGTCTTTTGACCGGGGTTTCTCATGGTGCTTGAAACCCAGGGGAATATGCCTGCGAACGGCCGACATGATCTCCTTCAACACGGGTGTTTCAATGTTTGTAAGGCTGGTGGCTGCAGCCGACATGCCGCATCCGATGTCCACCCCAACGGCATTGGGAACGATCACGCCGTTGGTGGCCATCACACCGCCAATTGGCATCCCATAACCCTGGTGGCAATCGGGCATGATGGCAATATGATGAAAGGCAAACGGAAAATTCGACAGGTTCCTGATCTGATCCATAGCTCCCGGCTCCACCTCTGTTGTCCAGAGCATGACAGGGATTTTCCCGGTTTTAATCTCCTTTTTCATGAAGCTTTTGTTCAGCAGTCAATAAATGTAAGACTTTTACGGCAAAAATCTTACATTTACTCCCAGTAAGCACATTATGGCCATACCCACGCATCTTCCATCTGCCTACTACCGTATTCTGGGTGTTCGGCCGGGCTGCAGCCTGAACGATATTAAACAGGCATACCGGGAAAAGGCCAAGGAGTTCCATCCCGATATCAATCCCGATCCGGATGCCCCCGACCGGTTCATCGAAGTGAATGAAGCCTATGAATATTTTGTCAGGGAATTCAACAGCCCCCGGCAGAAAATTGTGCGTGACGGTATCAGCACGGCTGAGATGGATGATATCCTGAGGCAATGGATGGAAAGGGAACGGGCAAAAGCCAGGGCGCGGGCCGCACGCTATGCCCGGCAAAGGTACGAGGAGTTCCGCCGGTCGCCCCTGTACCGTACTTCCAGCCTGCTTTCCATAGGGGCAAATTACCTTATCCTGGGTTTCGGGATCATGATGATCAGTGGTTCTGCCTACGGGATATATAATATTTATATCACCTGGAATACCATTACCGCAGCAGGTGTTTTTGCGGCTGTGATGACCTCGCTGCTGGGTATGGTGATCATGGTTTTTTCCCTGTCGGATATCAGAAGAAGGCGGAAAGAGTTAAGAAGGATGAAGGATGAAGGATGAAGGATGAAAATATTGACCGGTTGAGCGAAAAAGGTTATTTTTACTGTTCAGACCTGAAAACCCGGCATGCGGGCAGGTGTTTCCCGGCCGGGACGGAACGATAAAGATGACGAACATGACAGAAAAACAAATCGAATTGCTGCGCAAACAGATGGAAAATCTGGATGCCGGTGATTTCAACCTGGAAGCATGGAAAACTTCCACCAAGCTGATGCTGGAAAGGATATTCGGTCCGGGCAATCCGCGGGCCAGGGAAATTGAAAAGATCCATTACGACCTGAGTTCCTGGGCTTTGCGCGATTCCCTGGGAGCCTCCTCCACCCTGGAAGGATGCAAACGAACCGGACGGGCCATTTTGGAAGCCTGCATCATGGAACTGGAAACCCTGGGCGACGCCGGCGAAACCGCCATCCCGAAAACCATCAATGCCGGTATCCTGACCGGGTGCCTTGAAAACCACCTGACCGTGTCGCAGCTGAGACGTTTAAAGGAGATCCTTCAATCGGAAAAAGAACCGGAAGAGAAGGTCAAAGCCGTGGCGGAATTTCTCGACAACCTGGGCCCGGATAATCTGACAGGGATCCTTTCCGAATTTCTTTCAGACCCGGGCGTATCCTCCCAAATCTGATGAATTATTATGAAGAAAAAGATCATCAATCCCTACAACAACTTTGATAATCCGTGTTATGGCTGTTCAGAACACAATGATGCCGGCCTGAAAATGGAATTCTGGGACAATGGGGAAGGTCTGGTATCCGAGTGGGCTCCCCGTCCTGAATTTCAGGGGTATGTTGGGGTGCTGCACGGCGGGATTCAGGCTACCCTGCTCGATGAGATCGCCAGCTGGACGGTGTATGTGAAGGCCGGCACTGCGGGGGTTACCTACTCTATGGAGGTTCGTTACCTCAGGCCCGTATACCTCAGTCGCGGGCCGCTTCATATCGTTTCCCGGCTGGAAAAACGGGAGGAAAAAATGGCAATGATCCATACCGGTTTGTACGATGCCAGGCAACAGCTATGCACCGAGGCAAAAATACAGTACTTTCTGTTTCCCGAACACATAGCCCGGGAAAAATACCACTATCCCGGAAAGGAGGCTTTTTACGTAAAAGGTTGGAGGGAGTAACTCAGTAATGGAGTAATGGAGTATTTGAGAAGCCTTAAATACACAAAATTTTCTTGAACACAAGTTTCGTCCTCAAATTCGCAAGTCTATCGAATCCCATCAAAAAATATATCTTTTTCCCGGACTACCTGAAAAGGACTGGCCTCTGAGGGTTTTATGAGAAAAACAAGGCGGGGGAATATGCGCCAAGGCCTGTGCAGCGATCCTGTCTGAGTCCCTGACAGGCGAAGCGCTGTCAGGGACGAGTTTGGATCGCGGCAGGCCTTCCCCCGCCGTAGTTTTTCCATAAACGCATCAGCAGCCAAAGGGTTTTTTGCATGCTTTTTTGCCCCACAAAAAAGCATGTCGCTCCGTTTCGGGAACGGAGCGAAAAAATGGCCGGTGGGATGAAACTATCAAAGAGCAAGTGGCCGGAACGAATTATTGCCTCACCAGACAGGTAATGGCTTTTTTTCTGTAATTGATGGAATAACTGTATTATATTAAATTCTGTAATAGAGACAGGCGAATTTGAGAATGTGATTAACTACGTAGTTGTCTACGGTGCTAACTACGTAGCTAATGGTCCGGGCGGATATTTATGCCGGTTTGCGGGAGGTCCGGGGCATTGGCCGCAACTGCATAAAAGATACGGCATTCTGCATGGAAAAGCAGGCGCCAGGTTGGAACCGGAAAAAGAAAGAGGCTTCGATTAACTGATTATTCATTTTTCCCCGGGTGCAACCCGCATTCCCTGTTCTCGGGCTGTTCCCACCACCAGCGGCCGGCCCGCACATCCTCATCCGGCTTTACCGCCCGGGTGCAGGGCTGACAGCCTATACTGGGAAACCCCCTGTCGTGCAGGGTATTATACGGGATATCGTATTCGCCGATATAATCCCAAACCTGTTTCTCCGACCAGTCGTACAGGGGATTGACCTTCACTAATTCGTGTTTCTCATCCCATTCCACCGGCATGACCGATATGCGGGTCACTGCCTGTTCCCTTCGCAGGCCGGTTATCCAGGCCCGGCAACCCTCCAGGGCACGCAGCAGGGGAAGCGTTTTCCGGATATAACAGCACAGCTTCCGGTTCTCCACACTGCGGTAAAACAGGTTGATGCCCCTCTCCTGCACCATCTTCTCCACTTCCCGGTAGTCGGGGAAAAATACCTCGATCTCCAGTCCGTATTTTTCCTGTGTTTTTTCCAGTACTTCATAGGTTTCAGGAAATAACCGGCCCGTATCAAGGGTGAAGATCCGTGCTTTTGGGCTGATTGAGGCCATCATGTGGGTAATCACCTGGTCTTCCGCCCCCAGGCTGCTGGCAAAGGTGATCTCCTTCCCGTAATGGTCCAGAAAAAAGCTCAGAATGGTTTCCGGGGATGCCTTTTTGAACTCCCGGTTCCAGGCATCTATCTGTTTTTTTATTTCTTCCTTTTTCATCGTCCTCAGTATGTTTCCTATCCTGAACATTTCCCGGTAAAATGGCCGGGAATTCTATAACCAAGGTAACAAAAATGCGGGAAATACCGGAAACAAGCAAGAACTATCAGGTCAAAGCATTATTTTTGGGTTCTGTTAAACAGTTAATGTCTATGATCATTCCCATGGTTCTGGTCCTTGTGGCCTTCACACTGTATTACCTGGTTATTTCCCGGCCCATGATGAAAATATGGTTGCCTGCCGTGAGCGCAGGACATCCCCGGCGAATAGCCCTGCAACGGCTGGCTGGCGTGTTCTTTTTAGGCATTCTTCCGCTGGCCTGGCTGCTGGCCACCAAACCATTCTTCCCACAAACTACGGGTACCGGCCCAATTTCCTGGTCACACACCCTGCCCGCCATCCTGCTGCTTTGCCCGGTCATGTACCTCACGGGATACCTCGCCTCCCACCGGTCAGGAAACCGGAAAGAATATCCGCAAATACGGGTAAACAAATGGAACGGCCAGCTGCTCCTTTTCAATGCCCTGTCGTGGGCGGCCTATCTGCTGGCCTACGAATTCCTGTTCCGCGGGTACCTTCTTTTCTCCCTTTACGAAGCTGGTGGGTACTGGCCGGCCGTGGGGATAAACGTGGGGCTATATGCCCTGGTTCACCTTCCCAAGGGATGGAAAGAAACCGCAGGGGCAATCCCCTTCGGACTGGTGATCTGCGTTCTGACCCTGCACACAGGCAATATCCTTACCGCTTTTCTGGCCCATCTCACCATGGCTCTGTCAACCGAGTATTTTGCCATCCGGGCCAATCCTGACATGCAATTTGTTTCAAAAAGAAGATCATGAAATACTTCATTACCGGCATTACGGGATTTACGGGGCAGAAACTGGCCGGAGAACTGACCGCCCGCGGACACATACTGCGCGGACTGGCAAGAGACAGAGGGAAAATTCCCACCGGTTTGCAGTCCGGGGTGGAATGGGTAACAGGCAATCTTTCGGACAAAGAGGCGCTGCAAAGGCTGGTCGCGGGATGCGAAGGAGGGTTCCACCTGGCCGCCAATACCAGCGTATGGTCTGCCGACCCGGACGCTCATATAAGGGACAATGTTACGGGGACCCTGAACGTACTGGAGGCAGCCCGGGAAGCAGGGGTAAAGAAAACCGTTATTGTCTCCACGGCGGGGGTATTCGGTCCCTCCCGGCAGGGGGAGAAAACTACCGAAGGTTCTCCCCGCCCGGCAACATACCACACAAGATATGAAACCTCCAAGGCCCTGATGGAGAAAGAAGTGAGGAAGCGGAACGATCTATCCGGACTGTGGGTTATGGTACATCCAACCCGCGTATACGGTCCGGGTATTCTGAACCATGCCAATTCGGTAACCCGTATCATCGACAGCTACCGGCGGGGAAAATGGAGAATCCTTCCGGGTAACGGCAATCCGAAAGGCAACTATGTATATATCGATGATATAGTGAACGGTATGATCCTGGCCATGGAAAAAGGGAAACCCGGGGAAAATTACCTGCTGGGAGGGGAAACCCTATCTTACCGGGATTTTTTTCACATTCTGGGAGAGGAATCAGGCCGCTCGAGGGTGATGTTGCCGGTTCCGGGAGCTCTGCTCACCCTCATGACCCGGATCATCTGCCTGCCGGCCAATCTTACCGGCCGGACACCCCTCATCACGCCTTCATTTATGAAAAGGTACCTGCACCACTGGATGCCATCCAGTGAGAAGGCTGTCCGCGATCTTGGCTACCAGATCACCCCTTTCCGTGAAGGAGTGCGGGAAACCCTGAAATGGCTGAAAGAAATGGAAAAGGAAGAAGGACGCTAAGGCCGGAATTATTCGTATTCAATAAAATTAAAATTGATATCGAGAATGGACGCATAGTATTCTCCCCGTTCCAGGATATCGTCATCGCCTTCCTCATAATACCAGTTGATCACAAGGCGCCCTCCGTTTTTCCCCACATTCAACAGCTCCTGAAGGATATCCAGAATCATCCGGGCAGAACTGCTGTTAAAATACTCCAGTTTGATATTCACTACGGTTTCAGGCCGGGGATTCTGCAAATATCCTTCCACCCAGTGTTTTACGGGCTCAAAAAACTCCACTGCATTTTCAGTGATGGAACGCCCGGAAAAAGAAATGGCTCCGGCAGGATCAAGGATAATCTCCGGGGTCCGTTTGGTAGATTCCAGTTTAAACAATTCCATAACGGAAAGTTCTGCTTAAAAATACACATTTTTTATGACTATTGTGCAGAGCAATTCATTTGCCGGAGTTTTTGGGCTGTATTTTCACATGGGGAAACGAGCCAGTGGCACCGTCTCCTGCCCTGTCCTTTCCCCGGCAAGGTACTTGTAATAAGCTGTAACACCTATCATTCCCGCATTATCAGTAGTATATATGAATTCAGGAATATAGATATTCCAGCCATACCGTTTTGCTCTTTCCTCCAGGGCATCCCGCAGGGCTTGATTGGCTGATACACCGCCGGCAATTCCAATCTCTCTGATCCCTGTCTGTTCACTGGCTTTCTCCAGCTTGTCCATCAGCACCTCGACGATGGTATGCTGGATGGAAGCACTGAGGTCGGCTTTTCTTTCTTCAATGAAACGGGGGTTTTTCTCAACCTCGTCGTGCACCAGGTAGAGGAATGAAGTTTTCAGTCCGCTGAAACTGAAATCCAGCCCCCCGATTCGGGGACGGGCAAAAGCAAAGGCATGAGGGTCCCCTTCCCGGCTGAGCCGGTCAATAACAGGTCCGCCGGGATAAGGAATCCCCAGTACTTTGGCGCATTTGTCAAAAGCCTCTCCTGCCGCATCGTCGATGGTTTGACCAATCACCTCCATTTCCAGAAACCCTCTGGCCACAACCAGCTGGGTATGGCCCCCTGATACCAGCAAACACAGAAACGGGAAACCGGGTGTTTTAACCTTTTTGCCGGGTTCTCCGGCCCAGTGTGCCATAATATGCGCATGCAAATGGTTGACCCCAATCAGCGGGATACCCAGGGAAAGGGCCAGTCCTTTGGCAAAGGAAACCCCCACCAGAAGCGAACCCAGCAAACCCGGTCCCTGTGTAAATGCCACCGCACTGAGCCGGTTTTTCTCCACACCGGCCTCTTTCAATGCCTGATCCACTACCGGCACCACATGCTGCTGGTGAGCCCTGGAAGCCAGTTCGGGAACTACTCCGCCATAGTTTCTGTGCACCTTCTGGTTGGCGATCAGATTCGACAGAACTATCCCGTTGCGCACCAGGGCCGCCGAGGTGTCGTCACAGGAAGATTCGATGGCAAGAATGGTCACGTGCATTTCGTACCGAAGATATTCAGGTATTCAAACTTTTTTTATTTCTTTTGCGTTAGCAAGTTAAAGGCCGTAAAGTTATCAAAAAAATCCTCAAAACCGGACTGATTATTCTGCTGGTGATCACCGGACTGGTGCTGGCAGGTTATGTGGCGATGCATATTCCCAGGGTACAAACCGAGGGGGTAAAGAAGGCCGTTACCTATCTTGAAAGAAAGCTGGGAAACCGCATCGGGTTTACCAGGGTACGGATCAAGCTTTTCAACCGGGTGATGATGTCGGATTTTTATCTGACCGACCTGCAGGGGGATACACTGGTCAGGGCAGATATTCTTACGGCCCATCTGCGGCGTTTCCATCCCGGTGACCGGGAATTCTTCATGAACCGGATCATTCTGGAAAATCCCGATATTCGGTTCCGCATAGACACGGCGGGAGAATTCAATCTTACTTTTCTGGCGGAAGCCCTGAAAAGAAAAGACCTCTCCAAGCCCAAAATGAGGCTCAGGTTCGACGAGATCATTCTGAGGGAAGGCCGGTTCACCTTCCGTGACGAAAGGGTCGACCCCGGGAAAGAAGGGGTTCAATTTGCCGACCTGGAAATGAACGATCTGGAGCTTTCCCTGGGCAGGCTGCGGGTAGTGCGCGACAGCGTTTCCTTCCATATCAGTCATCTTTCCTTCCTCGAAAAGTCGGGACTGCTTGTCAGGAACTGGAGTTCCGAAAACATGATCCACAAGCAATTTGCTGATATCAGATCAATCAGGTTCCAGACTGGCAGGTCTTCTGTGAGTATGCCATCCCTAAGGCTGGACTATCCCTCCTATTCTTCCATGAATTTTTTTTCCGACAGTGTTCGGATGCAAATCGGTATTGAAACATCGAACATCGCCCTTTCTGATATTGCGCTGTTTGCACCCGCGCTGGAGGACATCAACGAAACCGTCTTGCTGGAAGGAAAAATAAGCGGCAGGCTAAGCGATCTGAACGGCCGGGATCTGAAGATGTTTTACGGCGGCAACACCTATTATCAGGGAAATTTTGACCTGATCGGCCTCCCCCGGATTAACGAAACGTTCATTTTTTTCGAAGTGGAAGAGTTGGTCACTTCGGTTATGGATATCGAGGCGCTGGAATTCCCACGGAACAACGGAAAAATCAGGCTGCCCGACAACCTACGTAAACTGGGCAGGATCACCTACCGCGGCAATTTTACCGGGTTCACCGATGATTTTGTAGCTTACGGAAGACTTGATACCGATCTGGGGGAATTATCCCTGGACCTTTCATTCAAACCCGACTCCGCAAATTATTTCAGCTATGAAGGTTCAGTCAGAACCTCCGGGTTCAGGCTGGGAAAATTCATTTCAGCAGAACCGACAGTGGGCGATATTGCCCTTTCGGTGAATCTGGCCGGAATCAGCCGGAGCGGACGGGAATTCCGTGCCGAACTGGACGGGGTGGTCGATTCCTTGCTGCTGAAGGGTTACCGGTATACGAATATCGATCTGGAAGGGAAAATGACAGAAAAGATGTTTGACGGGTCGGTGGAGGTTGAAGACCCGAATGTGAAGCTGAGCTTCCTGGGATTGCTGAATTTTTCAGGAGAAACCCCGGAATTCGACTTCACCCTGAACATTCCACGGGCCAATCTGTACAATCTGAACATCGACAGGCAGGATACCCTGTCCACACTCAGTATGCTGATGACAGCCAATTTCAGGGGAAACAACCTCGACAATCTTGACGGCGACATTAAGCTGTTCAACTCATCGCTGCAAAGGCACGGACGGGAATGGAATATTTACGATTTTTCCCTGATGGCGATGAACCGGCCCGATACCAGTATGATCAGGCTTCGCACCGATTTCATGAATGCGGAGATCCTCGGAAAATATGAGGTGGCCTGCCTGCCCAACGCTTTTGAGTTCCTGTTACAACAGTACCTTCCTGCCATGGGAAGGGAAAAAATTGACCAGGACAGCCTGGCTATGAATGATTTTACCTATCACATCACCTTCCGGAACATGGATCCCATGTTGCAGGTACTGTTACCCGAGTACAGTATTTCTGAAGGGTCTACCCTCAGCGGAAGGTTTGCTCCGGCAGACACCGATTTTTCTATTACGGGAAACATTGACAAACTGGGATTCGGAAAGAACTATTTTTCCAATCTTCGGATAAATACCACATCGGGCGATTCCCTGTATATTGCCCGTTTACAGGCCGGACACCTGTACCTGAGCAGGAATTTCGACCTGGTCGATCTCCGTTTTTCTTCCCGTCTGCAGAATGACAGTCTTTCCATCGATATTCGCTGGGACGACCAGGCCCGGATGCGGAATATGGGAGAAATGCATACCATGGCACATTTCCGGCCATCCCCGTCTGGGAAACTTCCCGGCCTGGATGTCCTGATCATGCCCTCACAGTTCATGGTCCAGGACACCCTCTGGACCCTTTTCCCCACCCAGGTTACCATCGACTCTTCCTACGCACAGGTTGAAGGATTCCGCCTGCAGAACAAAGACCAGGTGCTGGCCATGCAGGGAGCCGTTTCCTCCGATCCTGCCGATACCCTGCACGTGGACTTTCAGAACCTCAACCTGGAGCTGATCAATCTTTTCCTGAACAATGAAAAAACCGTGCTGGAAGGGATTATTCACGGGCAGGCCTCCCTGTCAAGCCTTTACCGCCAGCCGATGTTCTCCTCACAGCTCATGATCCATAACCTGGCCATCAACCGGGAGGTTATTGGAAACACCACCCTGGCCAGTGTATGGGAACCTGAAAACAAAGCCATCAAAGCAACGGCTTATGCCATGCGGAATGACGACCGTACCATATTGCTCGACGGCCGGTATTTTCCGGAAAGCAGCGCCCTCGATTTCGATATCAAACTGGAAAAACTGAGGCTTCAGCTTCTTCATCCCTTCCTGTCGAAAGTGTTCAGGGATGTCAACGGAATGGCCAGCGGGAACCTTACCCTGCAGGGCACCACCCGGGAACCCCATCTGAACGGAATGATCAATATGCAGAAAGCCATCATTGAGCTGCAGTTCCTCAACACCCGTTACAGTTTCACCCATCCCCTGGTCATCAGGGACAATTCCCTGTTTTTTGAGGAGGTGCAGGTATACGATGACCGTGGAAATATGGCCACCCTGAACGGAAAGATCATCAACGAATCTTTTCGCGACCTGATGCTTGACATGACACTCGATGCCCGGAATTTTCATCTTCTGAATACCGACTACAGCGATAACACCGATTTTTATGGAACCGCTTTTGGCACCGGTGTGGTAAGGATAAGCGGCCCTCCGAATGACCTGGATATACGGATCAATGCCCGCACGGAGGAAAATACAATGATTTACATTCCGCTCACATCAGGGGAGGTAGTACAGGAAGTGAATTACATCCGTTTCATCAACACACTACCCGATGCCGCCCGCGAGATAGACAAAAAGGAATACGAAGTAGACCTGTCAGGCATCAGAATGAATTTCAACCTCGAGATCACTCCCGCCGCTGAAACACAACTGATCTTTGATTCGCGGATGGGTGATATCATCAGGGGCCGGGGTTACGGAAACATTAACATGGAAATAAACACTTTCGGCAGGTTCCGGATGTTCGGGGAGTATGAATTCACTGAAGGCGATTACCTGTTCACCCTGCAGAACATCATCAACAAACGCCTGGATATCAGGGAGGGTAGTAAGATCATATGGAACGGCGATCCCCTCGATGCCCATATTGATCTGGAGGCCGTATACAGCCTGCGAACTTCTCTCTACGAACTGTTTATGGAAGAGAATTTCAGAAGAAGGATCCCGGTGGAATGCCAGTTATTTCTCACCAACAGGCTGATGAACCCCAATATCCGCTTCGACATACACCTCCCCACCGCTGATGAGGAAACACGTAATTACCTGAGAAATGCGATCAACACCGAAGAAAAGCTCAGCAAGCAGTTCCTATCCCTGCTGGTATTGAACTCATTCCTGCCCGATCCCAATATCAATCCCATGGCCTCGACCAATCCGCTGGGCAGCTACACCCTGGGAGCCGAAAGTGTGGGGGTCACTACCAGCGAGCTGCTTTCGAACCAGCTCAGCCGCTGGCTTTCGCAGATCAGCAATGACCTGGATATAGGGTTTACTTACCGGCCGGGCGATGAGATCAACCGCGACCAGGTGGAACTGGCTCTGTCGACCCAGTTGCTGAACGACCGGGTTGCCATCAACGGGAATGTGGACGTAGGCGGCTACCAGTCGCCGACCAATACCAGTAACATTGTTGGCGATTTCAATGTGGAGGTAAAGCTGAACGAAAGCGGAAGACTGCGTGTGAAAGCGTTTAACAGGGCCAATGACAAGCTGATTTATGAGCAGGCTCCATACATCCAGGGAATCGGTCTTTTTTACCGGGAAGAATTCGATTCCTTCAGTCAGCTGATGAACCGTTACCGGAACAAATTATTCAGGAAAAAAGAAGAGGATGAATAACCGGTCCGGGAAATCACAAGCCCAAATAATATTCCGGGTTCATTCTCGTTTTTTTCTTAACTTCGCAAACAAAAATACAGAGCATGCTGAATTGGTTTTTATTACAGATCCAGATGGCGGATACCGCCGCCGTGCAAACAGGTGAAGTTCAGGTTGAAACCCTTTCCTACTGGGACCTTGCCTTCAAAGGGGGATGGGTAATGATCCCCATAGCCCTTCTTTCGGTTATCGCCGTGTACATATTTGTGGAAAGGTTTTTTGTCATCAGGAAAGCATCGCAGGAGGACATTACTTTCATGAACCGGATCAAGGAATATATCCATGAAGACAAAATAGAATCGGCCTTCACCCTGTGCCAGTCGACCGATACGCCCATTGCCCGGATGATCGAAAAAGGGATCAGCCGTATCGGACGGCCGCTGAACGATATCAGTGCGGCTATTGAGAATGTGGGCAAGCTGGAAATCTACAAACTGGAAAAAGGGCTTCCCACCCTGGCAACAGTGGCCGGCGGGGCTCCCATGATCGGTTTCCTGGGAACGGTCATGGGGATGATCATTGCTTTTTATGATATGTCGAATGCCGGGAACAATGTGGACGTGGGTATGCTTTCGAACGGCATCTATACCGCCCTGGTCACTACAGTTGCCGGGCTGATCGTTGGCATTGTGGCATATTTTGCCTACAACATTCTGGTAGCCAAGGTGGAAAAGGTGGTATTCAACCTGGAAGCCCGGACCACTGAATTTATGGATATCCTTAACGAACCCGTCAAATAAGGAGAAAATGGCCATTCAAAGCAGAAATAAGATCAGCGCCGGATTCAGCATGGCCGGAATGACGGATATCATTTTCCTGCTGCTGATCTTTTTCATGATCACATCCACCCTTATCCACCCTACGGCGCTCAAGCTGCTGCTCCCACAGAGCAACACCCAGACATCTGCCAAGCCCCTGACCACCGTATCCATTACCCGCGACATTGAATATTACGTGGAAGACAGGCCGGTGGCCTTTGAAGATCTGGAACGGGTTTTGCAGGAAAGGATCGGGGATAACCGCGATATATACATTTCCCTGCATGTGGATCAGAGTGTCCCCATTGAATACGTGGTGAGGGTGATGAATATTGCCAAGGACAACGAATACAAGCTCATTCTGGCCACCAGGCCCAAATAGGTATGCTTCATGATCTGTTCATACACCGGAGAGGACTGATCGGCACTGTGATTTTTCACGGGGTGCTGCTGGTACTGTTTTTGATCCTGGGATTTTCCCCCCCTGAAGTTCCCGAGGAAGAAGGCATACTGATCAATTTCGGATCGACGGAAACCGGCAGCGGACTGATCGAACCTTCCCGGGCTTCCGCTACACCCGAACCACAACCTTCCACACCTCCTCCCACCGAAACCAGGCAATCGGAAGAAGAAATCATGACCCAGGATTTTGAGGAAACGGCTGCCGTGGAATCGGGCCGGGAAGAAACCACTCCCCCCGAAAAAACACCCGAACAGATAGCACGGGAAAAGGAAATGGAAAGACAGCGACAGGAAGAACTGGAAAGGCAGCGGCAGGAAGAACTGGAAAGGCAGCGCCGGCTGGAAGAACAAAGAAAGATTGAAGAGATATATGACCGGACCCGGGCTGCCCTGTCGGGGAAAAATCTGGAGTCAGCGCAGAGCACGGGTGAAGGGGAAGCCGGAGAAGAAGGGAACCAGGGCCGCACGGAGGGTTCGGTGGAAAGCACAAGCCGGACGGGACGGGGATTGGGTGATGAAGGCATTTCATTCGATCTGGCCGGCAGAACACCCCAGTACCTGCCCAAGCCCGAATACAATTACCAGAAAGACGGGCGGGTGGTGGTTGAAGTCACCGTCGACCGGTACGGGAATGTCACCAAAGCCATTCCCGGGGTAAAAGGATCAACCACTCTTGACGATTATCTACTTGCTGTGGCAAGAAAAGCGGCCCTGGCGGCCAAATTCGATCCCAAACAGGATGCTCCTGCCTTTCAGAAAGGAACCATTACGTATTACTTTATTCTGGAATAGCTGTCAGCCGGTGACCATGCCGATTACAGGATCGAGCAAACCCACCAGCTTGGCCGCCGACAGCAGCAGGGTTACAAGCAGGATGATCCTGACGAATCCGGCCCCGCGTTTTACCGCCATCCTCGACCCAACGAATGCGCCCAGCATATTCCCTATTGCCAGGGTAAGTCCTATCCCGAACCTTACCTGATCGTTGAACAGGAACACACCCAGGGCGAAGATGTTATATACCAGCACCACCAGCAGCTTGATGGGGTTTGCCCTGACCAGGTCGATACCGGCGCCGAGCACCAGGGCAGCCAGCAGGAAAAAGCCCACACCGGCCTGGATAAAACCACCATAAAGACCGATGGAAAAAAACAGGACCGCCTGCAACCAGCTGGTTTTCGAACGAACAGAGCCGGTCCGTACCTGCTCCTTTACCCACTTATCGGGCTTATACAGAATAATGAAGAACATCACTACCAGAAGGGCGCCGATGGTTTTTTCCATCACCTCTTCATTCAGGTTAACCGCTACCTGTGCGCCGATCAGTGATCCGACAATTGCCGGCAGAGCGAGCCTGATCCCGGTTTTCAGGTCCAGTACTTTTTGCTGACGGAAACTGCCTACCGCCACCATGTTTTGCAGGATCAGGGCAACACGGTTGGTCCCGTTGGCCACATTGGCCGGTAGCCCCAGAAAGATCAGAAGAGGCAGGGTAAGAAGGGAGCCGCCGCCGGCCAGGGTATTGATGAAACCGGCCATAAATCCAATACCGATCACAGCCAGTATCATGTACCACTCCATCGGAATCCAGTCCATTATCCGTTGCTATTAAAAAAGCAGAGGCTTCCTTCTTTCAGGCACCCCTGCCATGCTTTTTTTCCCCGGGAAAAATAGCGGAATGACAACAAAACGGTTTACTGCTCCGCACACGGTTTTGTTTCATTCCTTCCTGAATAGTTCGTTGATGGCTATTTCCAGGTTATCCATCAGTTCATTGTCTTTGATCACGTAGTCTTCTATGCCTTTTCTGGCAAGTTCGAGCACAATATTCCCGCTGTCCTGCCCCGACAGCATGATCACGGGAATATCCGGTTCTTTTTCCCTGATCTTTTCAAAGATTTCCATGCCGTTCATTACCCGGGTATCGGGTTTCATGAAAAGATAATCGAGAATGATCAGATCGGGTTTTCGGTCGAGTTGATCCAGGCACTCCTCCCCGTACATGAACGTTTCCAGTTCATATGCCTTGTTTTCCAGCCTTTTTCTGACCAGATTCAGGATGAAGGGATCGTCATCCACCACAAAAATCAGCTTGTTGTCTGACATGGATTGCGATTGGATTGTAAAGAGCCGGTCAAAGTTAATAAAAATGAATCAATACGTTACGCTTCCGGGAAAGTTCATCCTGCAAACAGGGGATATTCCGCCATCATTTCGTTAACCTCTTTCTTCACACTCCGGATCAGATCCACATCCTGGTAGTTCTGAATAACCCTGTCAATCAGTTCCACAATGGTCGCCATATCGTTTTCTTTCAATCCCCGTGTGGTTACGGCAGGGGTTCCCAGCCGCAGACCCGAGGTATGCAGGGGCGGACGGGAATCGAACGGCACCATGTTCTTGTTCACGGTAATGTCGGCCTGAACCAGGGCATCTTCCACCTGTTTGCCGGTAATTTCGGGATATTTGGTTCTCAAATCGATCAGCATGGAATGGTTGTCGGTACCCCCTGACACCACCTGGTAACCCCGCTCTATAAATTCAGCCGCCATTCTGCGTGCATTCTTCACAACCTGTTTCTGGTATTCCCTGAACCCAGGCTGAAGGGCTTCGCCGAAAGCCACTGCCTTGGCAGCGATCACATGTTCCAGCGGCCCGCCCTGTGTTCCGGGGAACACACCTGAATTCAGGAGGGACGACATTTTCCGCACCACGCCTTTCCGGGTGGTTTTTCCCCATGGATTCTCAAAATCTTTCCCCACCAGAATGATCCCTCCCCTCGGGCCTCGCAGGGTTTTATGGGTGGTCGACGTAACAATATGGGCGTATTTCAAGGGGTTATCGAGCAAACCGGCAGCAATGATCCCTGCCGGATGGGCCATATCTACTACCAGGATAGCCCCTACCTTATCTGCAATCTCCCTCATGCGGGCATAATCCCATTCGCGGGAATAGGCCGAAGCCCCGCCCATGATCAATCGTGGTTTTTCCTTCAGAGCCAGTTCCTCCATCATATCGTAATCCACCGTACCGGTGTCTTTTTTCACACCGTACGCTACCGGCCGGTACAGAATACCCGACAGGTTGACCGGCGAACCATGGGAAAGATGTCCGCCATGTGACAGGTCCAGGCCCAGAAAGGTATCGCCGGGGTTCAGGCAGGTAAGGAATACGGCTGCATTGGCCTGCGCTCCCGAATGTGGCTGGACATTCACATATTCTGCATCATACAGTTCCATCAACCGGTCGATGGCCAGCTGCTCGGTCTGGTCAACTATTTCGCAGCCACCGTAATACCGGTGTCCAGGATATCCTTCGGCATACTTATTGGTAAGGCAGGATCCCATGGCTTCCAGAACCTGCGGACTCACAAAATTTTCCGAAGCGATCAGTTCGATCCCGTTCTTCTGTCGGTTTTCTTCCTGTTTGATGAGATGGAATACCAGTTCGTCGCGTTTCATAGATATGAAATTAAGATATTTTCGGGCAAAGTTAAAGATTTTGGTGAACTTCCATTCCCTGCAAAAACAGTTGTTCAGCACTATGAGATTTCCATAAGCCATTTTCTGTAAACCGAGAACATTTTCGATTTCGAGATCATGCCCGTGTATTTTTCCCCGTCCACTACCGGAAGATTCCATGCCCCCGTTTCATTGAATTTTTGCATTACCACCTCCATGGAATCACCCGGGGAAATGGTCTCAGGCGGCAGGATCATCAGGTCGCGCACAAACATGGTTTCATACAGACCGGGATTGAAGATAATATCCCTGATCTGATCCATGTGCACAATGCCTTTCAGGTTCCCTTCCCCGTCCACCACGGGAAAGATGTTCCTTCTGGATTTGGAGATCACTTTTACCAGTTCCCCCAGCGAGAGGTCGGGAGAAACGGTTTTCAGGTCTTTCTCGATCACTTCATCAAGCTTCATCAGGGTAAGCACGGCCTGATCCTTGTAATGGGTCAGCAGTTCACCTCTTTCTGCCAGACGCCGTGTATAAATGGAATGCGGTTCGAAATACATGATGGTCATGTAGGAAATGGTAGAAGTAATGATCAGCGGGATGAACAATCCGTATCCCCCGGTCAGCTCTGCGATAAGGAAGACAGCAGTCAGGGGGGCATGCATAATGCCCGCCATGAGTCCGGCCATACCCACCAGGGCAAAGTTGCTCTCCGACACATGGATCAGGCCCGTTCCGTTCGCCGCCCTGGCAAACACAAATCCCAGAATCCCGCCGCTGAACAGCGTGGGAGCAAATATTCCCCCCACTCCTCCGCTTCCGGTGGTAACCGCCATGGCCACCATTTTAAAAACTACGATCATGCTGAGAAAAAGCAGGAAAAGCCAGTACCGGTCCCTGAACGAAAAGAACAGGCTCGAGTGCAGGGTTTCCACTGCCTGCCCACTGAGAATGGATTTCAGGGTTTCATAGCCTTCCCCGTAAAGGGGCGGAAACAGAAAGATCAGCAATCCCAGTATCACCCCGCCGGTGAGCAACCGTATCCAGGGTTTGTCCATTCTGAAAAAACGGCTTTCCACCTTCATGGTTCCCCAGGTATAGTAATAGGATACCAGACCACATACCACACCAAGCAAAATATAGAACGGGATATTGTTCAGCTCGAAAGGTTCCTGCAGGGTGTAGTTGAAGATCACGTCCCTTCCCAGAAGAAAATTAGCCACGGTGGCCCCGGTAACGGAAGAGATCAACAGGGGAATCAGCGACGACATGGTAAGGTCGAGCATCAACACTTCCAGGGCAAACACCACGGCAGCAATGGGGGCCTTGAAAATCCCTGCAATGGCAGCCGAGGCCCCGCAACCCACCAGCAGGGTTATTGTTTTGTAGTTCAGGCGAAGGATTCTTCCCAGATTGCTACCGATAGCAGAGCCGGTCAGTACAATGGGTGCCTCCAGTCCTACCGAACCCCCGAACCCCACGGTAAGGGTACTGGCCACCATGGATGAATAGGTATTATGCGGGGCCAGGTAGCTGTTCCTCCGGCTGATGGCGTATAGAATGCGGCTGATACCGTGGCCGATCTTATCTCTTACAAAGCGGTTCACAAAAACCACTGTCAGCAGGATCCCGATCATGGGGTAGGCAAAATACAGCACGCTGGCACTCTCGATAGAAAGCCAGTTGGTAAGAAGCACACTGGTGTAATGCACCGTATTTTTCAGCAGGATGGCAGCCAGCCCTCCCAGCACCCCAATCACCAGGCTCAGGATGAACACAAACTGACGGTGTGGTATATGCTTCAGCCGCCAGACCAGAAACCTGTGGAGAATACGCTCGGCCATCATAACGCAGCAAAAGTAGTATTTTACCGTTAACCGGAAAACTGGTTCATGAAAGAAAACAGGGAGGAAACTCAATCATCGGAAAAATCCCTGATGAGTTGCCGGTACCTGCTGAATACATTGGCCCGGGACACAAACCCCACATACTTCCCGTTGTCGATCACAGGAAGATTGTAATGTTGCGTTGTTTCGAACTTATGGGCTACCTCCTCCATCGATTCTTCGGGATGCACAATGGGTGTGGGCATGAACATGAGGTCGCGCACATAGGTGTTGTCATACAGCTCGGGGTTGAACACAATGTGCCGGATATCGTTCACAAAAACGATTCCCATCAGGTTATTCTCCTCATCCACCACCGGAAAAATGTTCCTCTGGGAACGTGAGATGACCTGCACCAGTTCTCCCAGCGTGGCATCCGGGTGAATGGTATTGAAATTGGTTTCTATCAGGTGAGAAACCTGCATCAGGCTGAGCGCCGCCTTGTCCTTGTCATGCGTCATCAGCTCACCTCTCCGGGCCAGCTGAATGGTATACACCGAATTGGTCTCGAAAATCCTGACAGTGGCAAAGGATATGGTAGCGACAATCATCAGGGGAATAAACAGCTCATACCCGCCTGTTACTTCGGCAATAAGGAATATGGCGGTAAGCGGTGCGTGTATGATCCCGCTCAGCATCCCCGCCATTCCCACCAGGGCAAAATTACTTTCCGACACCTGGGCATTGAACAGGTTCAGGATTTTGGCAAAAAACAACCCCGAATTGGCCCCCAGGAACAGGGTTGGTGCAAACATACCTCCTACCCCTCCGGCAGAAAAAGTCAGCGAAGTAGCCGCCGCCTTAAAGAGGATAATTACCAGGAACCCGAGAATAACGGCCGGCAGGCTGTCATGAAACGAATGATAGAAAGTATTGTCGAACAGGTGGCTATAGTCTCCATTCAGGCTGTTGTTGATAGCCTCATACCCTTCCCCGTAAAGGGAAGGAACCAGGAAAATCAATACTCCGAGGCCCAGCCCCCCGAACAGCAACCTTTTCATCCAGCTGTGGATCATTTCAAAACGACTGGTTATCAGCATGTACATACGCGTGAAATACACCGACACCAGGCCGGCAAATATTCCCATGATGATGAACCAGGGAACATCGTTCACCATGAACTTCTCATGAATATCGAAGGGATACAGCACATTCTGTCCCAGAAAAGCATAGGAAATAAGTACGGCCGTTACGCTGGAAATCAGCAAAGGGATCAGGGAAGCCATGGTCAGATCGAGCATGATCACCTCCAGAGAAAAAACTATAGCTGCAATGGGGGCCTTGAAAATAGAAGCCATAGCAGCGGTGGAGGCACATCCCAGGAGCAGGATGATCTGCCTGTAATTCAGGCGGAATAACCTTCCCAGATTGGATCCTATGGCGGCTCCGGTTGCAACCGTGGGTCCCTCCAAACCCACCGATCCTCCGAAACCTACCGTAAGCACACTTGACACGATGGATGAAAACATGTTGTGCCTTTTGATGATCCCGTTATTTCTGGAAATCGAATACAATACGGTGGGGATGCCATGCCCCACGGTATCTCTGAGCAGGTACCTCACAAACAGAACCGTAAGAAATATTCCGGCAAGGGGAAAAAGAAAATAAAAATAATTCTGCATATCACTGGGGAAATGGGAGATCAGCAATTGCTGAATCCACCGGACCATACTTTTGATGATCACCGCAGCCAGCCCTCCGGCAAAACCCACCACCACACTCAGTATCAATATAAACTGGCGGTCGGTGATCCTCCTCAACCGCCACTTGTAGATCCGGACCCACAGCGATTTGATATCCATGACGAAACAAAAATAATACAATCTTCTATTAACCAAAGGCATAGTAAAAGAGATTTATTCTGTATTTTGAAAGCATGAATTATTCGGTAACTTTGTGTTTCACCTGCAGGCAACCCCTCGTTGGGTTAAGAAAACGGGAAGGAAAACGCCTGCTTCCGGAAACAATATGATCCGCTTTGAAAAAACCACATTGGGCAACGGGCTGCGGGTGCTGGTGCACCATGATCCCGCTTCGCCCCTGGCCGCCGTGAATATTCTGTACGACGTGGGTTCGAGAGACGAAGATCCCGGCAGAATCGGATTTGCCCACCTGTTTGAGCATCTGATGTTCGGCGGATCGGTAAACGTCCCTTCCTATGATACTCCACTGCAACAGGTGGGAGGGGAAAACAATGCCTTTACCAATACCGACATCACGAACTATTACCTTACCCTTCCCTCGAACAATCTGGATACGGGCCTGTGGATTGAATCGGACCGGATGCTGGAACTGAATTTCACGGAAAAGAACCTGCAGGTGCAACGCCAGGTGGTGATTGAAGAATTCAAACAGAGATACCTGAACCAGCCATACGGAGATGCCATCCTGCTGCTGAGGCCACTGGCCTACAAAGTGCATCCGTACCGGTGGCCCACCATCGGCCGGGAAATCAGTCACATTCAGGAAGCGGGGCTGGAAGAAGTGAAGGATTTCTTCTATTCGCACTATGCCCCGAACAATGCCATCCTGGTACTGGCAGGAAACGTTACACCCGACAGGGGATTTGAGAGGGCGGCATACTGGTTCGGAGATATCGAACGCCGGAATATCCGTCCCAGGAACCTGCCTGTCGAACCACCGCAGGAAAGCCACCGGCATCTCACAGTACACAGGCCGGTCCCTTTCGACGCCCTGTACCTGGCTTTCCATATGCCCGAAAGAACACACCGGGATTATCATGCCTGCGACCTGATCTCCGATATCCTTTCGAACGGTAAATCATCCCGGCTTTACCGTTCCCTGGTGATGGAACAAAAACTTTTCAGCGATATCAATGCCTATATCACAGGAGAAAGGGATCCCGGACTGTTTATGATAACAGGCAAACTTACCGATGGGGTTCCTGTGGAAGCAGGGGAAAAAGCCATACACAACGAATTGGAAAAAATGAGGGAAGAAAGGGTGCCGTCCCATGAACTGGCGAAGGTGAAAAACCAGGTGGAAGCCAACTGGCTGTACGGGGAAACCGATATCCTGAACCGGGCCATGAACCTGGCCCTGTTCGAATGGCTGGGAGATGCGGATATGATCAACAGCGAAACGGAAAAATACCACAAAGTAACGGCTGAGCAAATCAACCAGGTTGCCAGAAACCTTTTCCGGATGGAAAACCTTTCCACCCTGTATTACCTCAGGCAGAAAGAACCCCTGAATCACGAGACCAGCACATGATCGACAGAAAAACCCCTCCGCCATACGGGATCATCGACAAGATCCGGTTTCCCCTGCCCGAACAGGAAATTCTCGGCAACGGTCTTTCCGTGCACACCATACAGGATGGCGTACACGATATTGTCAGGCTGGATTACTCATTTCCCGCCGGCTCGCGGTACGCTTCGCTTCCCCTGACTGCCTTTGCAGTCAATCAGTTGCTCCAGGAAGGCACAAAGAAATACCATGCACGGGAACTAGCCGAAAAGCTGGACTATTACGGTGCCGTTTTCAAACCCTGGATCACCTCCGATACCGCAGGACTCACCGTTTTCACTCTGAGCAAACACCTGATACATGTCACCGGTCTTGTGCAATCCATGATCATCGAACCCCTGTTTCCTGAAGAGGAACTCCTGGTATTTCTTCAGAAAAGAAAGCAACAATTCCTGGTGGAAATGGAGCGGGTTTCCTACCGGGCCAGGAACCGTTTCACGGAAGTGCTGTTCGGTGAAAACCACCCGTACGGAAGAACCCTCAGGGAGGATGATTTCCAACTGATCAACCGGGAGGTGCTCAGGCATTTCTGGGAAAACACTTACTCCTCATCCCAGTCATGGGTGCTGGTTTCAGGGAAACCGGGCCCTTCCCGCCTGAAGGATCTGAAGAAAAAACTGGCCGCTATTCCGTTGCGTACGGAGAAAGATGCTCTTCCTTCTTTCCCCGATATCGAATCATGCCCGGGCAAAAGGCATGTGATCCCTATGACCCGGCATGTGCAGTCGGCCCTGCGTATTGGCCGCCTAACCTTTCCCCGCAACCACCCCGACTTTCCGGCCATGCTGGTTCTCAACACCATTCTGGGCGGGTATTTCGGATCAAGGCTGATGCGAAATATCCGGGAAGACAAAGGATATACCTACGGCATAGGATCATTTATTCTGCCCCTGCACAATGCAGGGTACTTAACTGTCGTTTCTGAAGTGGGGTCCGAATATACCGCAAACGCCATTGCAGAAATTTACCGTGAAATGGAAATCCTGCAGCGTGAACCCGTGAAAGATGATGAACTGGACCTGGTACGTAATTACATGATGGGAGACCTGCTTCGCGAACTCGACGGACCCTTCTCCACGGCAGAAACATACCGTCACGTAGTAGACGCCGGAATGGATATGTCGCATTTGCTGCATATTATGGAAACGATCAAACACATCACTCCAGGTGAGATCAGGGAACTGGCACAAAAATACCTCTGCCCGGAAGACATGAAGGAAGTGATTGCAGGCCGCATGGATGAATAACACACCCAACATGAACCTCCCGAAACCATACCTGCTCTGTTTCCTGTTCTGTCTGCAGGCCGTGCTGCCCGTTTGCGCTCAATACAGTGATACCATCCCGCAAATAGATTCTCTCAGTGTGGTGGTGGAGGCCGGGATGGAAAAACCCTTTATGGTATGGAACCGGCTTCCCGGTGCCGAAGGATATATTATTTTTCATTATGAATATGAAGATCAAAACCCCAACCCGATTTGGAATGGCATTGACACCACCTACTCGGAAACAGATACCAGCTATCTGCATCCGGGCGGCATGCCGGGATCGCAGCCTGAAGAATACCGTATAGGAGAACTGGACAGTACGCAGGAAGGAAATTTTTCCGGAGCAATGGGAGAAGTCCACACCACCATCCACGCCACGGCGGAATTCGATCCCTGTGAAGGCAGCGTTGCCCTGGAATGGAACAAATACAGGGGCTGGCAGGAAGAAATAATCGAATACCGCATTTTTACCTCAGAGAATGGCGGACCGTTTGTATATTCTGCCAGCCAGATGCCGAACGACACAACATGGCTATTCACCGGTGCCGGTGCCTACACGGAATATTGTTTCCGTATCCGGGCCGTGTCGGAAGAAGGGCGAACCTCCACATCCAATACGGTATGCGTAACAGCCGACATGCCAAGGCCTCCCGGGTACATCAATGCCGACCAGGCTACCGTAAAAAACAACGAGGAAATCGTAGTTTCCTTTCATATAGATCCCCTGGCTGAATCCGGAGAATACAGGCTGCTGCGGCGGTCTGCCGGACAGGAACCGTATGACACCCTGCATGTTTATTCGGCAGGGAATCCTGGCTACCTGGAATACACCGACGAGGAAGCAGACCTGAACCTGATCTGGGAATACCGCCTGGCTGCTGTGAATGAATGCGGAAAAACGGTTTGCCTTTCAAATACTGCCACGAATATCAGCCTGCACGGCAATGCCATAGATTTTTTGATACATCTTGTCTGGAATGCATACCGGGAATGGAATGGAGGGGTTGACAGATACGTCATCTACCGCTCCATCGGCAACGGGCCCTTTCTGGAAATAGGTACCACAGACAGACTGAACAACACATTTACCGACGATATTTCCGGATTCCGTACCCAGGCGGTGCCCGGCCTGTTCTGTTACCGGATAACAGCCATCGAATCTGCCGGCAATCCCTACGGTATTACCGGTGAAAGCCGTTCCAGCATCACCTGCATCGAGATGGAAACAGATATCCGGTTCCCTTCGGCCATTGTTCCCAACAGCGATATTCCTGTAAACAGGGTCTTCAAACCCGTATATACCTTTTTCCCCCGCGAATACTACCTGGTGATCTATAACCGCTGGAACAACAAGGTATTCGAAACCACCAATCCTTCAGAAGGCTGGGACGGCAATCCCGGCGGTGGAGCTACTCCTCAGGAAGGGATCTACATTTATTACTGCAAAATCAAAAATATGAACGGAGATGTGGTGGAAAAAACCGGAAAAGTAGCCGTACTTTTCAGAAAGTAATTCCTCCGTCCATACAATCGGTTTCCGGGTTCAGCAGATATGCAAATTAGTTGTACCTTTGTGTTTTCGGGCATAAAACCAGTTCATCGTGCGGGAATGACAGTTGTGACAAAAACAGAAAAGGAGAAAATTTTCGCCGCTTTTGAGTCGGTGCTGGACCGGTGTGCCCGTTGCCAGAAGGAAGAAGACAGACAAAAGATCAGGAAGGCCTTTCAGATGGCCTTTGATGCCCACAAGAACAACCGGCGGAAATCGGGAGAACCTTACATATACCATCCCATTGCGGTGGCCGATATTGTGGTAAACGAAATGGGGCTGGGAATTACTTCATTCATTTCCGCCCTCCTGCACGATGTAGTGGAAGATACCGATTACAGCCTGGAGGATATCCGCTCCCGGTTTGGCGAGAAAATCGCATCCATTATCGACGGATTAACCAAGATATCGGGAGTATTTGATTCCCGGTCATCCCTGCAGGCTGAAAACTTCAGAAAGATGCTGCTCACCCTGTCGGAAGATGTCAGGGTTATTCTGATCAAGCTTGCCGACCGGCTGCACAACATGCGCACCCTCGATGCCCTGCCGCCCAACAAGCAGGTAAAAGTTGCCGGGGAAACCATTTATCTGTATGCCCCGCTGGCTCACCGTCTGGGATTGTATGCCATCAAAACCGAGCTGGAGGACCTGAGCCTGAAATACAGGCATCCGCTGGTATATCAGGAACTGTTAAACAAAATCAGGGACAACGAAAAGAAGCGGTTGCTGGAGATCAACCGGTTTTCCCTTCCCATCATAGAAAAACTTACCCAGGCAAAAATAGATTTCGAGATCAGCGGCCGGCCCAAATCCATTTACTCCATCTGGCACAAGATGCAGACGAAGAACGTGCCTTTCGAAGAAGTATACGACCTGATGGCCATTCGCATTGTATTCGAACCCAGGCCGCGTATTCCCGAAAAAACACAGTGCTGGAACATCTACTCCCTCATCACCGATATTTACAAGCCCAAGCCCGACCGCATACGCGACTGGGTATCAACCCCCAAGGCGAACGGTTACGAAGCCCTGCATGCCACGGTGATGGGGCCGAACGGAAAATGGGTGGAAGTACAGATCCGTTCACGAAGGATGGATGAAATAGCGGAACTGGGGTTCGCAGCCCACTGGAAATACAAGGATCAGAAAAATGCATCGGAAGGGGAACTCGATAAATGGATCAGAAGAATCAGGGAAATGCTGGAAAACCCCGAGCACAATGCCCTGGAGTTCCTCGACGAATTCAAGATGAACCTGTTCTCCTCGGAGATTATGGTATTCACTCCCAAAGGCCATCTGCGCACCCTGCCGAAAAATGCAACTGCCCTGGATTTTGCCTACGATATCCATACCGACATCGGAAACTTGGCTATCGGGGCCAAGGTCAACCACAAGCTGGTTCCTCTGAATTATATCCTCTCGAGCGGCGACCAGGTGGAGATCATCACTTCCGAAAAGCAGAAATCACAGGAGCAATGGCTTGACTATGTGGTAACGGCCAAGGCAAAGGCAGCTATTAAGAACGCCTTCAAGGAAGAACGAAGGAAACGCATTGAGAACGGGAAACAATTGCTGGAAAGCAAGCTGAAGGAACTCGGCATGCGCCCCACTTCCCGCATTCTGCAGAAACTCTTCTCAGAATATAAGGTAACCGGCAAGGACGAGCTGTATGCCCACATAGGCGGGGAATCCATTCCCCTGGAGGAACTGAAGAAGGTTCTGAAAAAGAAAAGAAAAAGCAAACTGACCCGCTACTGGACCCTCCGTTTCGGAAGGGCATCCACTGAAAAAACCATCCCCCCTGAAACCGACGACCTGAAACAGCAGGAGGATGAAGAATTCGATTTCAAAGCCCCCTTCGTATTGCAGGAAAATCCCGATCCGGATAAGATCTCGCATAAAATCGCCCGCTGCTGCAATCCCATACCCGGAGACGACATAATAGGATACAAGAGTCCCAACGATAATGTGATCATTATCCATAAAACCAACTGCCCTACCGCCACCAAACTTATAGCCAGCCAGGCCGACAGAATTGTTTCAGCCAGGTGGGAAACCCACAAGGTGCTCTCTTACCTGGCCCGGATTTCTGTCAAAGGCATTGACCGCATCGGCATGGTGAATGAAATTACCACCGTGATATCCAAGGAACTGGACGTGAACATGCGGTCGCTCAATTTTGATGTTCAGGATGAAATATTCGAAGGCACCATCGACGTATATGTACACAACACACAGGACCTGAACAACCTGATCATGAACCTTATCAAGATCAAAGGCGTTGATACCGTACAGCGGGTAAACATCAGCGAGGACTGATTCACTCAAAATTATTCGGAATTGTTTTTCAGGATTCCAAAAAATCTGTAATTTAGAACACTATTTTAATTTGGACTAAGTTATGGGTTGTGTGGAAACAAAGGAAACGGTAAAACAGATATTTACGGAATACCTGGAAAAGAAAGGCCACAGGAAAACTCCTGAACGGTACGCCATTCTGGATGAAATATATTCGAGGGACGGGCATTTCGATATTGAATCGCTGTATATTTTCATGAAGAATAAGAATTACCGCGTCAGCCGGGCAACCCTGTACAATACCATTGAATTGCTGCTTGATTGCAACCTTGTGATCAAACACCAGTTCGGCAAGAACATTGCCCAGTTTGAAAAGGCATACCGGTGCATGCAGCATGATCACCTGATCGATCTCGATTCCGGGCAGGTACTGGAATTCTGTGACCCCCGCATTCAGGAGATCATAAAAACGGCCTGTGAACTGCACAATTTCGATCCCTCACACCATTCTCTCTACATCTACGGCCGGCTGAAGGAGCCGAAGAAAAAGGACTGACCCCGTTCCGATGCAAATCACCTGCATACATTTCTTTCCGGCTGATTTTTTTCCTCCCGATTCTTGATTCTTTTTCATACCTTAGTGTGGTTTTTTTTCAGAAAATACTCATTCCGAATGAAAGTTGACGTATTACTGGGCCTTCAATGGGGAGATGAGGGAAAGGGAAAGATCGTGGATTACCTCACCCCCAAGTATGACATCATTGCCCGATTCCAGGGAGGGCCCAATGCCGGCCATACCCTCGAGATTAAAGAAATTCAGCATATCCTGCACACCATCCCGTCGGGAATATTTCATCCCGGCAAGATCAACCTGATCGGTAACGGGGTGGTGATCGATCCCATCGTACTGCACCGTGAGATCCGTTCGGTGGAAAAACTGGGAGTGGATATGAAATCCACCCTGCTGATCTCGAAAAAAGCCCACCTGATCCTTCCCACCCACCGTATTCTCGATGCCGCATCGGAAGCACAGAAGGGAGACACCAAAATCGGGTCCACTCTGAAAGGCATTGGCCCTACCTACATGGACAAGACGGGAAGGAACGGCCTGAGGGTAGGCGATATCCTCCTTCCCGGATTCAGGGAAAAATACCATTTCCTGGTAAAAAAACACCGCGAGCTTTTAAAACTGTACGATTTCAGTTATAAATTGAAAGAATACGAAGAAGGCTGGTTTGAAGGCATCGAAGCCATCCGGTCGTTTCATCCCATCGATACGGAACATTATATCAACCAGGCCCTGAAAGAAAATCGGTCGGTACTGGCTGAAGGAGCCCAGGGAACCCTGCTGGATATTGATTTCGGCTCCTACCCCTATGTCACCTCCTCCAACACCATCTGCGCCGGCGCATGCATTGGTCTGGGCATTGCTCCCAACCGAATCGGCGAAGTAATGGGCATTTTCAAAGCCTACTGTACCCGTGTTGGCAGCGGTCCGTTCCCCACCGAACTCGACAACTCCACGGGAGAGATGCTCCGGGAAGCAGGTCATGAATTCGGTTCTACCACAGGACGGCCCAGGAGATGCGGCTGGCTCGACCTCGTGGCACTGAAGTATTCCATCATGCTGAACGGGGTAACCCGCCTGATCATGACCAAAGCCGATGTGCTGAACCGTTTCGATACGATCAGGGTGTGCACCGCATACCGGCACAACGGGAAAGAAACCTTCTCACTGCCCTTCGACCTGGGTGACAATGTACAACCCGTATACCGGGACTTTAAAGGGTGGATGACCGACACTTCCGGCTATACTTCCTTCAGCGAGTTGCCACGGGAAATGAGTGAATATGTCCGTTTCATCGAGGAAGAAACCGGTGTGCCGGTAAAAATGATCTCCGTGGGGCCGGAGCGCGACCAGACCATTTACCGATGAATTTCCTGACCGGCCTGAACCGAAAAAAAACAAGTATTTTCTCCCTTTTGAGCTTAATGTAAGGCATCAATAGGGGGTGTTTCTTCATGCCATGTCCCTGTTTTTTTGTATATTGTGGAGGATCAGAAAACAATTTCCGGCCCATGAAAAAGATTGACCTTACCCGTTATGCCCTTGAACGGTTCCGTGAAAAAGAAAAAGCGCAGGAACCCGGACCCGTGGTGACCATCTCACGCCAGTACGGTTGTCCATCCAAACCGGTTGCCGAAGCCCTTACCCGATCGATTAATAATTATGTGGATGCGAAAGGAAAAAGGAAGCCGTGGTCATGGATCAGCAAGGAATTGCTTGAAGAAACTGCCAAAGAGCTGCAAATGCACCCTTCCAAGATTGAACATGTTTTCAATTACGAGGAACGAAACCTCTTCGACGAAATCCTTTCGGCACATAGCAGTAAATATTATGCCAGCGACCGGAAAATAAGAAAAACCATCGGACAGGTCATTCATTCCATCGCACACGAAGGAAATGTGGTAATTGTGGGAAGAGCCGGAGCAGCCATCACCCGCGATATCCAGCAATCATTGCACATCAGGTTGATTGCACCCCTCAAATGGCGGGTAAACCGGATCATGGGCAGATTTCACCTGACCGAGGAAGAAGCCCTTAAACGGGTTGAAGACATAGACAGGAAAAGGAAACAGTTTATGGAATATTTTTATGGCAAGGAATGCAATGACAGCCTTTTCGATATGGTCTTCAATTCCAGCACTCTGTCACAGGACATGATCGTGGAATCAATCCTCACCATGATGATCATGAAACAGCTTGTCTGATCCTATTCATCCACATACACCCAGGCATCCCGCCCCTCATAACGAAATTCCATTACCTTTTTCCAGGCATCGCGGGAATTGTCGTACCGCAGGGCAGAAACCAGATGAAAATCATTGGGTGAATATAAACGCACCACTTCGTACCCTTCACTGTCAACCACCGTTTCATAATGATCGGCATTCCCGGGCACCTTGAAGCTTCCCAGCACCACATGGTACTTATAGCGGGCACGCATCTCCTCTTCATACTCCCTTACCCGCTGCAGCGAATCCAGACGGGCCTGTTCAGCAAAACGTTTTTCTTCAACAATTCTCAGTGAATCGGCAATGCGTATGCTGTCGCGGCGTGCCTGTTCCGCCTGTTCGGCGGCTGCCTTCTTTTTGCCGAACCATCCTTTTTTCTCGATGAATTTGCAGCTACCGAGAGAGAGAAGAACGGCCAGGGTCAGAAGCAAGGAAATCCTGTTCGCTTTCATAATGCTGTTTACAAATTGGTTATCAGATACAAAAGTAGAATTAACTACCGAATTATCAAACAGAAATTTTTTATATCCGGAACAGGAATCCGGTGCATTTTCCATGAAGCCATAGAAAAACCTTCACATTTTTTCCTAAATTAGCCCGTCAGATACTAAAAAAACCGTATTATGAGAACGATTCCGCATTTCTTTGAAGAAAACGTGGCCAGGTTTGCCGGTAACCCCTATATGTGGGAAAAAAAGACCGACAGGTTCGAAGCCGAAACCTACGGGCAAATCCACGAACGGGTGGTCCGTTTCGCCTGTGGCCTGCTCAGTATGGGAATCAATCACGGCGACCGCCTGGCCCTGCTCTCGGAGGGAAGGAATGACTGGATCGTTTGTGAGTTGGGCATTCTCTATACGGGAGCCATCAACGTTCCCCTGTCTACACTCCTGTCCGATGCCGAAATCAAATTCAGGATTGTCCACAGCGGCTCCCGCTTCCTGATTGTTTCCGGAACCCAGTATCCGAAACTGGAAACCATTCGAAAAGAACTGCCCGAACTCGAGAAGATCATCTGCCTGGATGAAAAAGAATACTATCTACCCGATGAGATCCCCTTTTCTGAGGTCATGAACCGGGGAAAAGAATACCTGCAGAAAAACAGGGAAACATTTGAAAAAAGATGGAAAGCCGTGCAGGAAGACGATTTTGCCAATATAAGCTATACCTCGGGAACCACGGCCGAACCCAATGGCATCATTCTTTCACATAAAAATTATTATGCCAATGTGCAACAAGCCTATTCCCTGATGAGTATCGAACCCGACTGGAAAATCTTTCTTTTCATACCGTGGGACCACTCCTTCGCTCATTCTGCCGGTTTATATTGCTTCATGGGAAAAGGCGCCAGCATCGGTTCCCTCCAGGTAGGAAAAACCTCGGTGGAAACCCTGAAAAACATCCCCCTGAATATCAAGGAATTCAAACCTGATATGATGTTCAGTGTCCCCGCCTTTTCCAAAAACCTGAAAAAAAACATTGAAAGCGCCATCCGGCAGAAAGGCCCCCTGGTACAGAAGCTCTTCAACCACGCCCTGAAGATCAGTTATTCCTATAATAAAGAAGGTTTCAACAAGGGTGGGGGGTTGCAATTCCTAAAAATTCCGCTGATGAAACTGTACGACCTGATCCTGTTTAAAAAGATCAGAGAACAGCTGGGCAGAAACATGAAATTCTTCATTGGCGGGGGAGCCCTGCTCGATATTGAATTGCAGCGTTTCTTCTATGCCATAGGCATTCCCATTTACCAGGGATACGGCCTGTCGGAAGCCACTCCCATCATCTCCATCAACACGCCCCACCGCCACAAGCTGGGCTCATCAGGTATGCCTGTTAAAATGATGGAGATCCGCATCCTGGACGAGGACGGAAAAGAACTGCCGGTGGGAAAGAAAGGAGAGATCGTAATCAAAGGCGACAACGTGATGATGGGATACTGGAAAAACGAGAAAGCTACCCACGAAACCATCCGGAACGGATGGCTGCATACCGGCGATATGGGATACCTCGACTCCGACGGATTCCTTTATGTTCTGGGCCGCTTTAAAAGCCTGCTCATTGCCGACGACGGAGAGAAATACAGTCCGGAAAGCATTGAAGAGGCTATGGTATTCCAGTCGAGATACATATTACAATGCATGCTATATAACAACCAGAATCCCTATACCGTGATGTTCCTGGTTCCCGATAGGGAAGAATTAAAAAAATACCTCCAGGAAAGAGAACTGGATATAAAAACAGAAGAAGGGAAAGAAGCCGCGCTGAAACTCCTGCAACAGGAAGTAAATGCCTGCCGCAAAGGAGGGAAATACGAAACGATGTTCCCCCAACGCTGGTTGCCGGCTTCCATCGGGATACTCGATGAAGAATTTACCGTACACAATAAAATGCTGAACAGCATGCAGAAAATGGTGAGGCGGAAAGTAGTGGAGAAATACCAGGATTTGCTCGATTATCTGTATACTCCCGAATCGAAAAATATAATCAACGAAAGAAACAAGGAAGCCATAACCAAACTGTTGAGCTGATGCTAAACCCACCCAGCAAAGTAATTGAATGGTATGCCCGAAAGAAAGGCCTTTCTGTCAATGTAAGATGAGCACTCAATCCACAGAACGGGAGCATATCGCACGAAAATCAAGGTCCATTCGCCTTGTTAGAAAAATCCACCGGGTTTCGGCCATTGCCCTGTTCTTCTTTATGTTTGTAATCGCCGTGACAGGAATCATTCTGGGATGGAAAAAACACAGCGGCGATCTGATTCAACCCCGTTCGTATACCGGCACCACCAGCGACCTGAGCCGATGCCTGCCTGTGGACAGCCTTGCCAAAAGGGCTTTTCACTTTCTGCGCGATTCCGTTTCCCCCCACCTGCCGGCAGAGCTCGACCGCATTGACCTACGTCCGGATAAGGGCATGGTCAAGTTCATTTTTTCCCGCCATTACCATGAAGTACAGCTGGATATGGCCACAGGGGAATTGCTGAACCTGGGCTTCCGTACCTCCGACCTGGTAGAAAACATCCACGATGCTTCGCTGCTGGACCGCCTGCTGAATACACCAAACGGCCAGATCAAACTGGTTTACAATACCCTGATGGGCCTTGCCCTGATCACCTTCGTGTTAACCGGACTGTGGCTGTGGTACGGCCCCAGGGGAATCAAAAAAACAGGCGGGAGAACCAAACGGCCCAGACGAGCGGCCCCCCGCACAGGCGGATAGTTTTGATTTATTTCACTGTATCCTTCAGTAACATTACATACCATGAAATAAAGCAGGAAACATGATCTCACCTTTGTTTAATCAACTGCTTTTGCCCTTCCTGGCCGCCATGTTTCTGGCCATCAATATGGGTGGCAGTGGAACCGGGCCCTCCTTTTCGGCAGCATACGGATCCGGGATCATCCGCAGGGGGCTGATTCCGGGAGTGTTTGGAATCATGGTTTTCCTGGGAGCCATTATTGCAGGTAAAGGCACGGCCACCACCATGGGAAAAGAACTGCTCGATCCGGAAAAGATGACTTTTGGTGTGGTAACCATTATTCTGCTTTCGGTGTCGGTTGCCCTGCTTGTGGCCAATCTGGCCGGAATTCCTCAATCGACCAGCCAGGCCACCGTACTCTCCGTTACAGCAGCAGCCTTGTACTTCAGTGAACTGAACTCCCGCAAGCTCCTGCTGGAAATCATTCCCACCTGGTTCATCCTGCCTGTCATTTCCTTCGGGATCTGTTACCTTATTGGGAATTACATCTACAAGCCCATCCGGAAAAGGGGATATACGCTTTCGCGGAAGGTGAATCAGAACCCTATTCTCAAAATCTTCATCCTCCTCATGTCCATGTACGTGGCATTTTCCATCGGGGCGAACAATGTGGCCAATGCAGCAGGACCAATTGCTAGCATGACCCTCAACGAACTCGACATTCAGCCCGATCAGAATTTTGTGTTGATTATGATCCTGTGTACCCTGATTGTAGCCCCCAGCTTCGGAATCGGGAGTTCCCTTTTCGGGAAAAAGATCGTTGCACGAACAGGAAAGGAAATTGTGATGTTCGGCAGAATTGAAGCCGTGATCATCTCTTTTGTTTCAGGAACCCTTCTGCTTCTGGCTTCCGTTACCAAAGGCATCCCCACTTCTCTGGTACAACTCAACGTGGGGGCCATCCTGGGGATCGGTGTGGCCAAGCTGGGTGCCAGGAATATTTTCAGAAAAACCGAAGTCAACCAGTTTTTTGCCATGTGGATCATTGCCCCGGCCATTGCTTTTCTTCTTTCCCTGGGAATGATCTGGCTGTCGGACAAAATGGGATGGTTCGGGATGTGATTAATAAAGCCCCTTTCTGAAGATAATCCGACCGGCGCGATCCGGAGAATATAAACTTCAGGCGGATATTAAAAGAACAGCCGGGTGATCCTGTCCGCTACCTCCCGGGGATCGGGATTGATATCAAAAACCTCGCTGGGTTTGAGGTAGTATAATTCCTTTTCCCGCATAAATTTTCCTTCTCCCCCGCCTGTTATATTGAGCATAACGCAGGAATTCTTTTTTACCAGGCCATCTTTCACCGCTTTCATCAGGGTAGCCACAGCCACACCTGCCGCAGGATGCAGATCGATGCCTTCGGTTTCCTCAAACAATTTACCGGCAGCCAGAGCCTCCTCGTTGGTAGCAGCCATGACATGGCCTCCCGCATCCATCATGGCATCGTACAACCCACCGGCCATGTGATAATTGGGACGGCGGTTCGACAATACTTTGGCGATAATAGCCTCTGCCTGGCTGCGGGCTTCTTCATCATCCATGGGCAGCATGGTCCGGGACCCGGCTTCCCAGGCATGGCGAATGGGTACAAAGGGATAATTCTGGGATACGATAAGTTTCATTTTCCCCTTTCCAAAGCGTCCGTCCTCCAGTAAGCGCAGGTTGGCCTCCCAGGCAGCGATAGCTCCCGTACCACTCCCGATGGCCTGGAAATAAAAGTCAGGAATACGCCCCATGGCGGTAACGGCCGAAAGAACCGTGGTACCCATTCCATCACGCCGGGCCACATTTTTGGCTCCCCCCTCGGGAATAAAACCTGGAACCTTTGAGGCAATGGACGACAGGTGGATGGAGTCAAAATAGTCGCTTCCCGAACGGCTCACGGCCAACTTGACGGAATCATTCAATGGCCTGTCAAACCACAGACAATCAATATAATCTTCCGGCACGAAAAGCAGCAGGGGGATATGGTTATCCGAACAAACCCTGGCAAACGAACGGGCCGTGTTACCGGCCGATGCCACCACCAGCACCTTCTCGGAACCGGGATCCATCCTGCCGCAAACGGAATACGCTTCGGTTTCCTTGAATGAGCAGGTCATCATCATCGCTCCCCTTTCAGGCCAGTAACCGCTGAAGGTAATCCAGAGGTCGTTCATTCCCAGCCTGCCGGCCAGCGCTTCACTTTTGTAAGTTACAGGTGCGGAAGATCCCTCCAACATTCGTTTCACTGGTAACCAGCCGGAAAACCTGTAAAACCCCCACTCCTCAGAACCTGGTTCCAGCTGTTTCTTCTCATAAAGGGCACGGATCAGTGTGGGTTCTTTCTCTCCCGGAGCTTCCAGTGTCCAGCCTTCATCGTCGAAAATCTTACCGGAAGCCACCGATTGCAATCTGTACAGGGTAGGTGTGAATGTTTCTGTCATAATGTCTGGGGATTGAGGAGCAAAAATAATGATTTCTGCGGGCTGACAAAACGGGGTTTTCTTTTCTCCGGAAATATAGTAAATTGACCTTCAAAAGTCCGGCCATGAAAAATATCCTGTTACTTCTTTTTTTTCTTACAGTCACTCAGGCAATTTACGGGCAGGCGGCTCTCAGCCCGCGCATTGCCAGTTACGACATCCGCGTTGAACTCGACACGGAAAAGCATGTTCTGACAGGAACTGCCCTCCTGAACTGGACAAATCCCTCGGCCGACACGGTAGGTGAACTCCGGTTCCATCTCTACATGAACGCATTCAAAAATTCCCGGTCAACTTTTATGAAAGAATCCGGCTCACGCTTCAGGGGTACGAAAGCGAAAGAGGATCCGGAAGCATGGGGATGGATCGATATCACACGTTTGAGCCTGCCCGGCGGCGCCGATCTCACATCTTCTATCCGGTATATCCAGCCCGACGACGGGAATCCTTTCGACCAGACCGTGATCAGCGTGCCGCTCACCGAACCGGTGTTCCCCGGAAAAAAGCTCAGGGCAGAAATCGATTTTACCACCAAACTCCCGAAAATCCTGGCCCGCACAGGGTACAGCGGCGATTTTTACCTGGTGGCACAATGGTTCCCCAAACTGGGGGTATATGAACCGGCCGGCATGCGGGGCAACGAAAAAGGAAGGTGGAACTGCCACCAGTTTCATGCAAATTCCGAATTCTACGCCGATTTTGGGGTATACCGGGTCAGTATAACCCTCCCTCCTGAATACAGGGTGGGCGCTACCGGAGTAAGGATCGATTCGGTGATGAACGCCGACAGCAACCAGGTACTGACTTATCTGGCCGAAGACGTAGTGGATTTTGCCTGGACGGCTTCCCCCCGTTTTGAAGTGTTCAACGACCGGTGGAACCAAGTTTCCGTACACCTGATGATACAGCCCGAAAATGCCGGCCAGGCCGGACGCTACCTCCACGCTGTGAAATCGGCCATGGATTATTTCGCCGAAGCACTGGAGCCATACCCCTACCCTTCCATTACGGTGGTTGACCCTCCCCTTCACGGAATACAGGCAGGAGGCATGGAATACCCCATGTTCATCACAGCAGGTACGGTGGCAGGAATGCCCGAAAGGGTAAGGATTCCTGAATCACTCACCATCCATGAATTCGGGCACAATTATTTCATGGGGATACTGGCTACCCATGAAGGGGAGGAGGCCTGGATGGACGAGGGAATGAACAGCTATTTCGAATCGAAGATCATGGACCATGTGTACGGAGAACAACGCAGCGTATATGATTTTCCCCGGTTCCATGCTGGAAGCGCTGAGAACCAGCGACTGGGATACACCGGAATGAGCAATCCCCGGATCGCTCCTCCTGCCCGGTTCTCCTGGGAATTCCCCCACGGAGGTTACAGTCCCCTTTCATACAACAAAGCGGCCACCCTGCTTTTTACCCTGGAAAACCTTGTTGGCCGGCCCACCATGCAGGAAATCATGAAAACCTATTACCGGCTGTGGAAATTCAAACATCCGTGCGGGCAGGATTTCATTCACGTGGTCAATGAGGTGGTAAGGAAAAACCACGGCACCCGCTTTGGAGAGAATATGAACTGGTTTTTCGACCAGGTATTGTTCGGCTCGGGGATATGCGATTATAAGATGGCTTCCGTTCATGTGAACCGTATCCGGCCTCCTGCAGGAATAGAAGAAGTGGGTGAAAACAAGGTGACCTACCGGAATATAGAATACTCGGAGGAATTGTATGAAAACCGGGTGATCATTCACCGGCTGGGAGATGTGGTCATGCCTCTGGAGGTAAAAATAGATTTCGACGACGGTTCATCGGTAACGGAATACTGGGACGGAAAAGAGGAAACCTGGGAATACAGGCACGAAGGAACCCGGAGAGTGGTGCGGGCAGTGCTTGACCCGGAAAACAAAATCCTTCTCGACCTGAACCGGCAGAATAACAGCTACACCCTGCAACCGCGGCAGGGAACCATCAGGAACTGGGCTGTGAACTTTCTGTTCATACTCCAGCACCTGTTTCATATAATGGCCATTTTCCTGGCATAACCTTCATAAGATCCAGCCATGAACATTGTAAAAATTTATCTCCGTGGAGCCAACTTCAGTATTCGCAGCTGGCAGCTTGTTACCCTGCTGTACCTGGTTCATACCCTGCTCAGCCTGGTGCTGGTCCTGCCTTTTTATTCCGCTATGAAGGATACCATTGGACCCTCGATGGCTCTTGAAAATTTTCATAAAAGTTTTCAATTCACGGCATGGACAGAATTTACACGGGATTTTTCTCAGAAAATGCAGGTCTTTGCCGGAATCATCGGGTATGCTCTTCTGTTTTCCCTGTTTGTTCAGGTTTTTCTGAAGGGAGGAATCCTGGCCATGATCCGTGAAGATTATGCACGGTTCACCATAAAACGGTTTGCCGAAGCATGCGGAATATGGTTCATGCGATTCCTGCAGGTCAGTCTCATGGTTTTGCTATTGCATCTTGTTCTGGCTTTTCTGATATGGTTGCCCGCATCCCTGATACTGCAACACCAGTTCACCCTTACACTCACCGGCCAGTCATTGATCCGCACGGCCCTTATCGCTCTGACCCTGCACTTTGTGCTCGGCTCACTGGTTTTTCTCTTCGGAGAATATACCAGATACATTCTTTTCGTTTCAGGAACAAAAGGAGTGTTCCGTGCTTTCCGGAAAGCCGTGGTGCTGGTCCTGAAAAAGATATACCTCGTTTATCCGCTCTTCCTGTTGCTCCTTGTAAACGGCATACTTCTTTCTCTGGCCTGGTTTTTCCTTCAAAAAGTTACGGGTTTCGGAACCGGCTTTACCCTGCTGTTCCTGGTTCTTATGCAGCAGGCGGTTTTCTGGCTCAGGAATATGCTACGCCTGTGGCTCACTGCCAGCCAGTTTTATCTGTACAGTAAATTCCCTACCCCATTGATAACCTGAAACATGCCGACTGAGGAATAGCCGGCAATAAAAAAAATAACTACCTTTGGGTTATGCGCAAGGGCCTGATCATAACCCTGGGATGGTTATTCTGTATTTTCTCCTGGCCGGATGTGCTGAAAGCACAGCTTGGCAATCCGTTTATTGCCCAGCCCAAGCTGCCGCCCGATATAACCCCGGAAAACTACAGCATTATTCAGGACCCTGACGGGGTAATGCTTTTCGCCAACCGGCAGGGAACGCTTTCCTATAATGGCATTGAATGGAAGTATCTGGATTTGCCTGTCGTACCCTCCGTTCTGTATCTGGAACCTGAAAACCGGCAGGTATATCTCGGATCGGCCAGCAGTTACGGACGCCTTGCCAGAACGGGAAACCAGCCGTACCGGTATGAAGAGCTGTCAGGCGATTTTTCGGAAATAGGCCATATCGTCGAGATCCAGTCAAATACCACCCATATTTATTTCATGAGTTCCGAAACCCTTTCGGAAATCAGCCTGGAAGATCCCGGACACAAGAAAATCTGGAGGGCCGCCCCGGGACAGGTTTTCGACGGGCTGCTGGTTCACTCAAACGGCTTCCTGCTCCACATCAGGCATCAGGGTTTCTTCCATACCCGGTCTGACAGCCTCGTCCGTTTTCCCGACGAATACGGGTTCGATTCCACCTCCCCTGCAGCAGTATTTCCATCCAGCCATAACGAATGGACCCTGTGTACCCGGGAAAATCAGATATACTTCTTTGATGGGGAAAATTTCAGGCTGTTTAAGCCCGAAGACCAGGATTATCTCAGCAGCAATATCATCTCATGCGGCCTCTCCCTGCCTGGCAAACAGATGGTTATAGGCACCTATACCGGAGGGTGTATGATCATTGACCGGAATACCGGGGAAACGAACTATCTGTTCAATTACCGAAACGGTCTCCCCGAGGACGAGATCCTGGCCATGGGTACCGACAGAAATCAGGGTTTATGGCTGGCACAGGAGGTGGGGCTGAGCAGGGTTGATTTTTCCTTTCCTGTAAGGAATTTCAACATATATCCCGGTTTGGAAGGAAACCTCCATACCAGCCTCCACACCGGGAAGGATTTGTATGTCGGAACATCGGAAGGAGTCTTTTACCTGAACGAGATCAGGGAATACAAAGAGGTGGAGGTCTGGGTCAGGGCGGAAGACAGGCAGCCACAGCAGGTACCGGTAGCAGAGGAATCCGCAGGAAAAGATACTGTCCGAAAAGATGAACCTGCCGGGGAAAAGGAATCCGTTTCCGAAACAAAGGAAAAAAAAGGTTTCTTCCGTTGGCTGTTCGGAAAAAAAAACAAGGAGGAGGAAGAAAAGGAAGAAAGCGAATCTGAAGTAAAAGCACAGGAAGAATCCAGCGAAGAAACCATCGAACCCGTGGCTGTAGAACCCGCCCCGGTACGACCCCGGTATGTCAGGCGAAAGATCAGTACCCTGGAATCCGTCAGGTACGAATTTACCCGGGTAACCGGATTGCATGCCAAGTGCCGCCAGCTGATACAAATGGGTAACAGGCTTCTGGCAGCCACCAACATCGGTGTTTTTGAAATAAACGATCAGACGGCCAGTCCCGTTATCGAAAACATGAACATCCGGTATATAACTCCATCTTGCCGGGAAAATGTATTCTACGCAGCAGGTTCGGCCGGCATCCTTGTACTGAACCGTGAACCCGGTGGTTGGAAAAAAGAACTGTGGGCCGCCGACCTCGGAGAAACCGCCTCCATACTGGAGGAAGATGCGCAAACCCTGTGGGCAGGAGAAACGAACCGGGTGTTCCGTATCAAGGTGAACAACCGGCTTCAGCCTGTCGAAATATCGGAATATACCCTTCCTATGGTCCGTCCATACCGGGTTATGGCCAGGGCCATCAGTCACGAACCCTTCTTCTTTGTCGGCACATCCATATTCACCTATAACAGGGAAGCCGATGCTTTGGAACCCGCCATCGGGAAATTTCCGGAATTCACTTCTACCCCGCAGCTGATATGCAACCATTACCGCATCACCTGGCTGCGATCGGAGCAGAACTGGGAAGTACTGAATTCGCCCGAAACCATCGATCCCCGGCTGATACGATACCTCAGACTGTTCGGCAACATCCGCGACATTTCCCTGTCTCCTACAGGCGAGTTGTGGGTTATTGACGGCGACAACCGTCTCAGTAAAATCCTTCCGGTTTCAGATACCGGGGCCGAAACCCCCTTCCATGTTTATTTTACAGGCCTTTCACACGCCAATGGCTATCAGGAGATAGCAACCTACCAGGAAATCGGTTATGACCAGTTCCCGATCGATATCCATATTACCGCTCCCTATTTTGTCAAACCCGAAAATACCGCATACCAGTACCGCATGGATCCCTTCATGAAGGACTGGTCAAAATGGAGTTCTCAATACAGCACCATCACTTTTCATAACCTGCCGCCGGGAGAGTACACCCTGTATGTCAGGGCAAGAAATATCCTGGGCAACACTTCGAACATCCGGTCTGCACAGTTTGTGATACACCCTCCCTTTTACCGCACAACCTGGTTCATATTGCTGATGGCGATGGGCGCCCTTTTACTGGTGGGTCTGATCCTCTGGTTATGGACCCGGAAACTTCAGCACGACAAAAAGGTGCTGGAACAGAAAGTGGTTGAGCGAACCCTCGAGATCACCAGGCAAAAAGAAGAGATCGAGTCACAACGTGACGAACTGGAGCGGCAGCGCGACCAGATAGCCCATCAGAAAAAAGAAATCACCGACAGTATTCTGTACGCCAGCCGTATCCAGACTGCCATACTTCCTCCGCATGAATCCATCACCCGTTTTTTCAGGGATTATTTTATCATTTATATACCACGGGACATCGTAAGCGGAGATTTTTACTGGTTCAGGGAGCAGAACGGAAAAATACTGGTGGCTGCAGCCGACTGCACCGGGCACGGTGTACCCGGAGCGTTCATGAGCATGCTGGGATTAACGGCCCTGAATGATATTGCCGTAAATACCCGCATACGGAATGCCGGGCAGGTTCTGGACGACCTGAGGAACCGGGTGATCACTGCCCTGCACCAAACCGGGCGGGAAGGAGAAGCAAAGGACGGAATGGACATATCCCTGTGTGTTATCGATCAGAAGAAGAAAAAGATTCATTTTTCCGGGGCGTTCAATCCGCTCCTCCTGTTCAGGAACCAGGAACTGATTGAGATCCCGGGCGACAAAATGCCTATCGGAATATACGATCGATACCTGAAACCTTTTACCAACCATGTACTGGATTATTATCCAGGAGATACGATCTATCTGTTCTCAGACGGATTTATCGACCAGTTCGGTGGAAAAAAGGAAAAGAAATTCAAATCCCACCGGTTCAGGAATCTGCTGGCATCGATACAGGACCAGCCGCTGAACAGGCAGATGGAGCTGATGGAAGAAGCCTTCCTCACCTGGAAAGGCACCCTTGACCAGCTGGATGATATTCTGGTCATCGGGATCAGGCTGTGATCACATTTCCGCGTGTTCGGTCCTGCGGATAATCTCTTCCTGAAGGTCAGGTCCCAGATTATTGAAGTAATCGCTGTATCCCGCCACACGCACAATCAGGTCCCGGTATTTTTCAGGGTGCTTCCGGGCATCCCGCAGGGTTTCGGCATCAACCACATTAAACTGAATATGGTGCCCGTCAAGGCGGAAATAGCTTCTGATAAGGCTCCCCAGTTTCCTGATGGCTTCTTCTCCATCGAAAAAGGATGGAGAAAATTTCTGATTCAGCAGGGTGCCGCCCGTACGGAGATGATCGATTTTTGAAACGGAACGGATTACCGCAGTGGGCCCTTCCCTGTCGGCTCCCTGTACAGGCGAAATCCCTTCGGAAAGAGGTTCCCGGGCAGGCCGGCCGTCGGGCATGGCACCCGTTACACTGCCGAAATATACATGACAGGTGGTGGGCAAAAGGTTCACACGGAACGTGCCCCCCCTGGAAGTAGGCCTGCCGTCCACCGCTTCGTAAAATGCATTGAATACCCTTACGGCAAGCTGGTCGGCAGTGTCGTTATCATTTCCATATTTCGGGGTATGATACACCAGACTGTAGCGCAGGTCTTCCGAACCTTTGAAATTATTCTTCAGAGCGGCCAGCAACTCATCCCATGCCATATCTTTCTTGTCGAACAGATGGTATTTCAGCGAGGTGAGATTATCGGTCAAGCTGCCCAGCCCCACTCCCTGAATATACGAAGTGTTATACCTTGCCCCTCCGGCATTATAATCCTTTCCGTTGCTGATACAGTCGTCGATCAGCAGTGAAAGAAAAGGTACCGGCATGTGGGTGGCATTGATCTTCTCAATAATGTTATTGCCTCTGATCTTGATATCGATGAAATATTCCAGCTGTTTCCTCCAGGCCGCAAACAGGTCGTCAAAACGTTTGAAATCGCGCGGATCACCGGTGGCCAGCCCGGTCTGTTTGCCGGTGCGCGGATCTTTTCCGTTATACAGCACCAGTTCCAGCAGCTTGGTCAGGTTAAAATACCCGGTAAGAATGTACGCCTCGGTACCGAAAGCCCCGCTTTCCACACATCCGCTGGCTCCTCCCCGGCGTGCATCGGTAATGTCTTTTCCCTGCCGCACCAGTTCTGCCACAATGGCATCGGTATTGAACACCGAGGGTTGCCCGAAACCCGTTTTGATGATCTTCAGTGCCCGGTACAGGAAACGGTCGGGATTTTTCCGGCTCAGCTGCACCATGGAAGAAGGCTGCAGTATGCGCATCTCCTCAATCACATCCATGATCAGATAGCTCAACTCATTCACGGCATCGGAACCGTCGGGCCGCACCCCTCCCAGGTTGATCAGGGCAAAATCGGTGTAAGTATTGCTTTCCTGGGCGGTAACCCCCACTTTCGGAGGAGCAGGATGATTATGAAACTTCACCCAGAAACACTGCAGCAGCTCGGTGGCCTTTTCCCTGGTGAGGGTTCCTTCGGCCATCTCCCTGCTGTAGAAGGGGAACAGGTGCTGATCGAGCCGGCCGGGATTGAAGGAATCCCAGGGATTAAGCTCGGTGATCACCCCCACATGCACGTACCAGTAATACTGCAGGGCTTCGTGAAATGTGCGGGGAGCATGGGCCGGCACGTGCCGGCTGATGGCAGCCATCTGCTCCAATTCCTTTTTCCTTTCCGGATCTTTTTCCCCTGCAGCCAGTTTTTCAAGCATGGCAGCATGCCTGCCGGCAAATCCGATCAGTGCATGGGCTGCAATTTCCATGGCTTCCAGCTCCTCATTCTTTTCATAGGCTCCGGGATCATTGAAATAGTCAAGCCGGGCCCTGGTTTCCCTTATCTCACGGATGAGGTCAAGCATCCCCCGGGAATAGATCTTGTCGCCCAGAACTGTGTGCCCCGGAGCCCGCTGCTCCTGAAACTCCGTAAAAATACCCGCTTCATAGGCCAGGTGCCATTCGGGCAACATAGCCTGCATGATCCTGTCGCGGTTGGTTTTTCCCTTCCAGAAAGGAATGATCTCTTCCCTGTAAATTCTCCGGGTCTCTTCATCCACCTGAAATGAAACCTTTTCGCGGTTATGAAGGGTATCGAGGTCCTCCGGCGTATGTAGGGTGATCTCGGGATAAGTGGGAGTGGCGGCAGGCGCCGGCCCTCTTTCCCCTACAATCAATTCTCCGTCGTTGATACAGATCTCCTTGTTTTCAAGAATATACCGGAAACAAAGGGCGCGCTGAACGGGAACGGATTTCCCCACAGCCTCACCGCTTTTGTAAAAACGGGTGACCAGCATGGCTCTCTCGGGAGAAATCCGGGGAACAGCCTGCAGGCTTTGATCACGTAATTTTTTCACCCTTTCAGTCATCATGATTTCCTGCTGTTTAATGGTTCTTTCTTATATTGCTTTTTTAAAACTACCGGTTGACAGAAATTGCTCTCATCCTCCCACCTCCACCGGGACGTTTGCATGGTTTGCAAGCCTCCACCGGATCGATTCCATGGTTTCGCCTGCGGGAACCTGTATCTCTCCCGCGGCGTATTCTCCCCGGAAGGTTCTATGTTTTCGTGCAGCCAGATTATGGTACGGCAACAGATCCACTCCCTGAACAGCGGTTCCTGCTTCGGTAAGCAGTGCTTCCAGCGCTTTCAGGTCTTCCTCCCTGTCGTTGACCCCCGGGATCAGCGGTACACGAAGCCGGATGTTTGCACGCATTTTGATCAGCCACCGCAAATTTTCCAGGATCAACCGTTGGCTTTTACCCGTGTACCGGCGGTGCCGTTCGTTATCAAGTGACTTGATGTCATATAGAAACAGATCAATATACGGAAGGATACGCTGCAGAGCGTCGTTTCCGGCATATCCCGACGTGTCAAGACAGGTATGAAGTCCCTCACCCACACACGCCCGGGCCAACTCCTCCAGAAACCCGGCCTGCATAAGCGGTTCGCCTCCCGAAAAGGTTACCCCTCCCTCCGATTCATTCATAAAAACCGCATCTTTCCTGATCCTCTCCATCACCTGTTCCACCGTCATCCATTCCCCTACCTTTTCTTCCTCCCGGTAGGTCCTGCCATCCAGCTTCCGGGTATTTACCGTTTTTTCCACCTGTTTGCGATAACTTTCGGGATTATGGCACCAGACGCACCTCAGGGGGCACCCTTTGAAAAACACGGTGGTCCGGATTCCGGGACCGTCGTGTACGGCAAAACGTTTGATATCGAACAGGAGACCTCTGGACATAAGGGAATGCGGATTATTGATTACGGATTGACAATGCCTGAATAGTATAATAACGATCCTGTTTTTCTTCGACTCACCAACCCGCCAACCCCCCACTTCACTATTTTCACTGAATTTTTCCATCCGGAAGCATAGCGAACCGGATGAAATAGTCGAACATTTCCTGAGATGATGAAATGATCGTCAGGTGTTACAGGCTCTTTATTATTACAGAAAATCAATGAACGGAAAGAACAGTTCATTACAAAAATTTATTATGTAAACCTGAAAATGGTTACAATCCGTGCATGAGGCAACGGAAAACAGAAAGTTATCTTATCCAGCACTCGTAGAGTCCCCGGTTGGAGAAGCTTTTATACCGCTTTGACACAATGGGAGAGTGCATATCCGGAGATTTTATTCAAAATTACATGATTTTCATGAAAAATAAAATTTATTATTCTTTTTCATGAAATACTGCGGAGTAACATCCCCGCCAGAGTATGCGGACAGTCACTGTATGAAACCGGGTCGCCAGGAATAAGGGGCAGGCAGGCAGGCCTGTGTGTCCTTCGCAGAGAAACAAAGGCAACCAATGCTGAGTGGCGCTAAATACCTGGTGACAGTTACTTTATTCCGTAATTAACAAAATCACAAAATGATATCAGATAACAGAGAAAGATCAGCGAATATGACGAAACAGACAACTACGTAGACAACTACGTAGACAACTACGTAGGGTTTGCTGATTTTCTGGCGACAAATTCGTATATTGTTGATAATTAGTATATTATGTTAATAAGTTTCACCATAAATGCAGGGAAATGTGACCGGAATTTACTAAAATAGCCTAAATTCCGTGC
>Ga0209614_1000088_pt1 | contig 78629 bp, 80 predicted proteins | sample BlaSprsedimmetaG_FD_185484 | JGI IMG/M metagenome (GOLD analysis project Ga0209614, IMG submission 185484) | Hot spring sediment bacterial and archeal communities from California, USA to study Microbial Dark Matter (Phase II) - Blank Spring... ... | reverse complement strand
TTGTTGTAGGCCAGCACCTCGGGGATGGAGTCCACGCCCGGAATCGATTTCGGGAAGTTGGTGAACACCACCCGCTCCACGGGGACGTTCCGGTCAAGAAGGGCCTCTTCCACCCCCTTAGCCAGCTCGCCGGACTGCATGTTCTCCACAATGTAGCGGACGTCGGTGTATGTGTCCGGGTTTGCTATGATGTCATCGACCAGCCGCACTGCGGTGTGGTTGCCGCCCAGCGGTGGCAGATGCATGTGCCGAAGCCTCCCCTGGCGTATATTCTTGGTGTGTCCTGACCGGTGTCCCCGTGTGCGGCCGTTTCGCAATCTCAGTTCCACTGTCACGTGATCTCTCTGATGACGGGGAGATGGATGGGCGTCGCCTGTACTACGCAGGAATGGTCGGGGGCGAACCCGCAGGCCCCCCCGGCGGCCGGAATGCGAGGGAGTGCACGGGGAATCCTGCGGGCATGGCGAAGACGCGGGCCGGCATCTCCGTTGCCGTGGGGAATTCTTTTATAGTCACCCGAGAATATCTTGGGTGTCAGGACGTCCGTAGATGGACACCGATCGCGAGATGCAGGCATATGGTGCGAGTCAAAGATATCCCCGAGGGAATGCGGTGGCGCATGGCAACCCGTGTCCTTACCCGCCTCGTCGTGGCGCTGGGCAGGGCGCCTCCCGGCAATCGGGACCTCTCCCGTTGTACCGAACAGTTGTTTGCCGAGATGGGCGATGAAATCCGCCTCGTCGCTGACCGGTACAGCATGCCGCGGGAGCATGCTGCCGACCTTGTCCAGACCATGGGCGCCGTTTCGGTCATCCTCTTCGGGCCGGCATTCGAGACGCGGTTCATCGAAGGGTTCCCCGACGAGGCGGTCATCCGGCTGACCGAGTGCGCCCTTTTCCGCGATGAGCGTGCGCCCGACATCCCGCCCTCCGGCGTGCACGCCGTCTGCACCGCCTACGTCAGGCATGCGATCGACGCCCTGAACCCCGCGTTTGGCATCACCATCACCCGGTCGATGTGCTGCGGGGACCCATTTTGCGAAATGGTCATCACGCGGAAACGAGGCTGACGCCTCATCGCACTGTTCTGCCCGGATCAGGCCCCGGACGAGGAAGCCCGGTTTGCGACGATCCCACCGGAAACACCAGACATGAACGACGAACCCGTGACCGGCGAACCGGCACTGCCCGCAGGCATGCCCTGGCATGCGCTGCCCATCGATCGTATCTACGCGACGCTCGACACCGGCCCGAAGGGGCTCGCGTCGGAGGAGGCCGCCCTCCGGCAGAAGCAATACGGGAAAAACGTCCTGCCGGCCAAAAAACCGCCGGGACTGCCGGAGATCGTTCTTCACCAGTTCAAAAGCCCCCTGATCTATATCCTTCTCATCGCTGGCGTCATATCCGTGCTGATCGGCGATTTCAAGGACGCCGCGTTCATCCTCCTCGTGGTGGTCATCAATGCGGTCATCGGGACCGCGCAGGAATGGAAGGCCGAGCAGAGCGCATTGAAACTCCAGACCCTCCTGCAGGTGACGGCGCGGGTACGGCGGGACGATGCCTGGCGGACCCTTCCCGCCGAGGATGCGGTCATCGGCGACCTCGTCCTCCTGGAGTCCGGAAACCGTGTCCCCGCCGACATACGGCTGCTCCATGCGGCCAACCTGAATGTCGACGAATCATTCCTCACCGGCGAGTCGGATGCGGTTACAAAGACCGTCGGGGTGCTGGACGAGCAGATCCCGGTGAGCGACCGGTCCAACATGGCCTACGCGGGCAGCACGGTCGTGACGGGCCGCGGCTGCGGCGTGGTGACCGGCACCGGCACCGGCACCGAGGTGGGGCTGATCGCCCGCGCCGTCTCGGGGGCCGAATCGGCAAAACCGCCCCTCATTATCAGGATGGAGGAGTTCTCCCGCAAGGTGGGCATCCTGATCATCGCCGCGAGCGCGGTGATGGCAATCGTGGCCCTCTCCCAGGGAACCCCTCCCGTCGAGGTCTTTTTCCTGGCCGTCGCCCTGGTCGTCTCCGCCATTCCCGAGGGGCTCCCGGTGGCCATCACCGTGGCCCTCTCCATTGCGGCATCCCGGATGGCGCGCCGCAATGTCATCGTGCGCAAACTGGCCGCCGTGGAGAGCCTGGGGAGCTGCACCACCATCGCCACCGATAAGACCGGGACGCTGACCGTCAACCAGCAGACGGCGCGGGTCGTGCTCATCCCCCCGTCCGGGCTGGTCGAGGTGAGCGGCGCGGGCTATACCCCCGAGGGGGAGATCGCCGCCGCCGGCGACACCCCCCTTCCCGCGTCGATGACCGCTGCCGTGCAGACCCTCGCCCGCAGCGCCGTGATCTGCAACGAGGGGTCCCTCTATCTTGAGGACGGCCAATGGGTCAACCACGGCGACGCCATGGACGTGGCGCTCCTCTCCCTGGCGTATAAGGCGGGCATCGACCCGGACACCGTCAGGAACTCCATCCGGACGGTGGCAGACGTCCCCTTTGAATCGGAGCGGATGTACGCGGCCGTCTACTATCACGAAGAAGGCGACGGCGCGGAATCGCCGGTCGGCGTCGCCGTCAAGGGCGCACTGGAAGCGGTCCTCCCGTACTGCACCACGATGACCACTGCGGAGGGGACGGTCCCCCTCGACGCCGCTGCCGTCGAGCAGCAGCTCGTGGAGCTGATGGAGAGCGGCTACCGGGTGCTCGTCGTCGCCGAAGGCCGGGTAGCATCCCTTCCCGGCGAGGACGCCGAATTACGGGACGTGCAGCCCGACCTCTCGCTGCTCGGCATGGTCGGGTTCATCGACCCGCTCAGGCCCGATGTCAGGGAGTCGGTCGTGACGGCCCACCGTGCCGGTATCGACGTGGTGATGATCACCGGCGACCACCCCCGGACCGCCCTCACCATCGCCCGCGAGCTCGACATCGCCCGCTCCATGGACGAGGTGATGACCGGGCCACAGCTGGAGGATCTGGGAGACCCTGCGCTTCCCACCTTCGCTGGGGCCATCGACCGCATCCGGGTCTTTGCCCGGGTGAGCCCGGTCCAGAAGATGGAGATCGTCGACACCATGGTCCGGCGCGGGCATTTCGTTGCCGTGACCGGGGACGGGGTCAACGACGCCCCGGCACTCAGGAGGGCAAACATCGGCGTGGCGATGGGGTCCGGGACCGACGTGGCCAAGGATACGGCCTCCATGATCGTCACCGACGACAACTTCGCGTCCATCGTCGCCGGGGTCGAGGAGGGGCGGTTTGCCTACGACAACATCCGGAAGGTGACCTACCTGCTCATCTCCACCGGCCTTGCGGAGGTGGTGCTCTTCATCCTGGCACTCGTTGCCGGGCTGCCCCTGCCGCTCATTGCCGTGCAGCTGCTCTGGCTGAACCTGGTCACCAACGGCATCCAGGGAGTGGCGCTGGCCTTCGAGGCGGGGGAAGAGGGGGCGATGCGCAGGAAGCCGCGTGACCCCGAAGAAGGCGTCTTCAACCGGCTGATGCTGCAGCAGACCCTGCTGTCCGGGATGACCGTCGGCCTTGTGGCGTTCCTGACCTTCGGGTGGCTGATCGGGACCGGCATGGAGGAGACGATGGCCCGGAACCTGCTCCTGCTGCTGATGGTGCTCTTCGAGAACTTCCACGTCTTCAACTGCCGTTCCGAGTACCGCTCCCTCTTTGCGGTCCCCCTGCAGAGCAACACCGTTCTGGTGCTGGGCGTGGTCCTGATGCAGGGGCTGCACATTCTCTCCCTCCACATCCCCCTCATGCAGGACCTCCTCGGGCTGGCCCCCGTGACCCTGGAGCAGTGGCTGACCTTCCTGGTCATCGCCGCCATCGTCATCGTCGTGATGGAGACGTTCAAGTGGGTGTCCTTCGGGAGAGATCGGGCCGAAGGGCAGAACCCCCGGCACTGATCCGCCGAACACGGCGGGCTGTGCCCGGCCCCCTCCTGCAACGCACAGGAGGCCGATCCGGGCAACGGGAACAGCCGCCCGACCACGTCGGAGCGCGTGCCTGCTGAGAAGGTCTTTTTGCAGATGGAGAAGGAATGATCTAGCAGGAAGAACGGGCGCGGAACCATGCCAGAACGACTGACAATCTGCCGGTTCCCCGTCGATCAGATCTCCGGGGTTATCTGCGATGATGCATGACTACAAACACACCTTTCGGGAAGTTACACAGGCGATCCTGCCCATACTGCTGGTAATCCTGCTGGTCCAGATATTCCTGCTGGGATCGTCGACTGCCGCCATTCTGCAGTTCCTCATCGGGGCCGTCATGATGGTCTTCGGGATTGCCCTCTTTCTGATCGGCGTCAGGGTCGGCCTGCTGCCCATGGGGGAGGCGATCGGTGCGGAGCTGCCGAAATCTGGTTCGATCCTCCTCATTCTCGTCGTATCCTTTCTCTTCGGGGTGCTCACCACGGTTGCCGAACCAGACGTCCGCGTGCTGACCACGATGATCGACACTGTCTCGAACGGCAGCATCGCCCAGACCCCCCTCGTCCTCGTGATCGCAGTCGGGGTCGGGTTCTTTGTGGCGACTGCCATGCTGCGCATCATCTACCGGGTGCCCATCCTGTACCTCTTCACGGCGGGATACGGCGCAATCATCCTGCTCTCGTTCTTCACGTCGCCGGAATTTCTCCCGATCGCCTTCGATGCAGGCGGCGTTACCACGGGGCCGATCACCGTCCCGTTCATTCTCGCGCTGGGGATCGGCGTAACCGCGGTCATGGGAGGGCGTTCCGCGCTTTCTGAAGGGTTCGGGCTGATCGGGCTCGCCTCCATAGGCCCCATCCTGGGAGTCATGCTGCTGGGGGTGGTCATGCCCCTATGATCGGTCCCGGGATCCTCGAGGGAATGGATCACATCATCCTCGATGTGCTCATGGCACTCACGCCGCTGGTCATCTTCTTCGTCGCATTCCAGCTCCATTCCCTCAAACTGCCGCGCGAATACGTGGTCGCGCTCTTCAAGGGGATCCTTATCACCATGGTGGGCATGGTGCTCTTCTTTCAGGGCATCAGCATCGCTTTTATCCCGGCCGGACAGGAAATCGGTGCATATTTCGGCTCGCTCGACCGGGTTTGGCTGCTGGTCCCCTTCGGGTTCTTTCTGGGGTTTCTGGCAACCTATGCGGAACCCGCGGTCAGGGTGTTGTGCGACCAGATCGAACACTCGTCGAGTGGCTCCGTCCGTGGATCCCTGATCCTGTACGCGCTGTCGATCGGGGTCGCCGCATCCGTCGCCCTCGGCATGGCGCGCATCATCTACGGGTTTGCCTTCCTGCCCATTCTTGTCGGAGGCTACCTGCTGGCAATCGTCCTCGCCCGGTGCACCGACCCTGATTTCGTTGCGATTGCGTTTGATTCCGGCGGCGTGGCGACCGGGCCGATTGCAGTGACATTCCTGATGTCGCTTGCGGTGGGGGTGGCGGCATCCTTCGAAGGGAAGAACCCGCTCACGGAGGGGTTCGGGCTCATCGCATTGATTGCGCTCGCACCGATTCTATCGGTGCTGATCCTCGGCATCCTGTTCAAACGAAAAAAGGAGAATCGTCTATGATCTGTGAAGGCTGTAAAGAGCTTATTGTCACTATCGTGAATAAAGGCTGGGCAGAACGGGTGATCCGGGCGTCGCGCGAGGCAGGTGCCGAAGGGGGCACCATCCTGATGGGGCGCGGCACCGGGATCCATGAAAAACAGTCGTTTTTCGGCGTCCCGATTGAGCCGGAAAAGGAGATCGTCCTGATTGTGCTGGACCCGTCTCAGACGGACCGCGTGCTGATGGCAATTTCCGATGCCGTGGAACTGCACCTCCCCGGCAGGGGAATTGCGTTCGTCCTCCCCGTATCACGGGTGGCGGGACGCGTGCACATGATGCGCGACCGGGGCGAGCAGGAAGGCGATGGGGCCGATAAATCCTGACGTCAGGGATCCGGCGATCTGCCGGGTGCCCCCGTCTTCGCCCCGCTGCCCGGATGACCGTTCGTGATAGTGACGGCCGGTGCGGGCCTGCGCAGGCTTCTTCTCCGGTACCGGCGGCAGGTCAGCCCTGCTCCGCCGGATCGCCCCGGCGTTCCAGATCCTGCAATGTGTTCCAGAGGTCCTGGTAATCGGCGACCGCCGTCGCCCCGCGAGCTTTCAGCAGCGCAAACAGCCGCTCCGCCTCCCCTCCCGTAAAATCACGGGCGGCTCCGGTTGCATCGCTGCGCCCGAAAAGGATGATCGGGGTGGCACAGTACCGCTCCAGTATCCTGATATTGGCGAGGTTGCCCCTGCCGACGGGCATGTCGGTCACGATAACGGCATCGGCGCACCCCAGCATCACCTCGAGTTCATGCAGTGAATCCGGCCGGATCTCGCCGAACGGGGGCTCCGTGATACAGGGAATGCCGAGCTCGGCGGCAATCTCGTAGTCCGAATCGTTGATGCAGAGCACACCGGCGGACAGGGCATACCCCTGCTGGTGGAGCTCGTGCATCAGGTCCGATCCCGTCCCGCCCCCGCAGATGAGGTGGATGCGCAGGGCTCCCCGGAGCGGCGCGCCCTCCCCGATGATGGGGATGACGTAGGGCTTGCCGGTGCGCGGGCTCTTTTTGACCGTGGCGTTGATATGAAAGATGCGCCCGAGGTGGTCGCGGGTGAGCACATCCGCAGGGCTCCCCATGGCCCGGATCTCCCCCCTGTCCAGGAGGATCAAGGTATCGCAGTAGTGGGCGGCGAGGTTGAGGTCGTGGAACACCCCGATGGTGGTGACCTCTCCTTCGAGCTTCTTGAAGATGTTGAGGATCTCGATCTGGTGGCTGATATCCAGGTGCGAGGTGGGCTCGTCGAGCAGCAGCACCTTCGGCTCCTGCGCCAGTGCCCGGGCGATGATGACCCGCTGGCGCTCCCCGCCGCTGATCTCGTTGACCGACCGGTCGCGGAACTGCTCGGTCCCGGTCATCGCCATCGCGCGCCGGGCAATGGCGATATCCTCTTTAGACTCCGATGCAAGGCGGTCGATGTGGGGGTGCCGTCCCATGAGCACCACGTCCATCACCGTGAAATCGAAATTGATCGCCGTCTCCTGCGGCACGACCCCGAGGGTCCGGGCGAGGTCGCGGTTCGGGATGGAGGCGAGGTCCCGCCCGTCGATGCGCACCACGCCGCCCGTGGGCGAGAGGATGCGGCTGATGGTCTTGAGCAGCGTCGTCTTCCCCGAGCCGTTCGGCCCGATGATACCGATGAACGCACCTCGCTCGACCGTAAACGAGAGCTCTGCGAGTATCTTTGTTGCGCCGTCGTAACTGACATCGATATGGTCGACGCGTATCATGTTCTCATCCTCGTCCTGAGCAGGTAGACAAAGAAGGGCGCCCCCAGGAACGCCGTGAGCACGCCCACCGGCATTTCGCTGGTGAAGCTGCGCACCATGGTGTCGGACCACAGCAGGATCAGTCCCCCCGCGATCATTGATGCGGGGATGAGGACGCGGTGGTCGGGCCCGACGATCAGGCGCATCACGTGCGGCGTGATCAGCCCGATAAAGCCGATGATTCCGGAAACGGAAACGGCGAGGGCGGTGATGAACGAACTGACGCACAGCAGCAGCTGCTTGAACCGCTCGACGTTCACCCCGAGATGCGTCGCCTCTTCTTCGCCGAGGGCGAGGACATTGAGGTCGCGTGCGTAGACGAAGATGATCGCGCAGCCGACCAGGATGAGCGAGGCGATCCAGACATCGCCCCAGGAAGCGAGGGGAAACCCGCCCCAGAGCCATGAAAAGATCTGGTGGACGTTCTCCCCGGCGGTCCACATGATCAGGGTGAGGACGGCGGAGAGCAGCAGCGAGACCGCGATGCCCGACAGCAGCAGCGTCTCCACCGGCGCCCTCCCCCGCTGGCGGGCAACCGTGTAGACGAGAAAGGTGGCCATCGTGGCGCCGACGAACGCCAGCAGTGTCTGCCCGTGTCCGCCGAGGAAGACCAGGGAGAACACGGCGGCAAGGGCGCCTCCCGAGGAGGTGCCGAGGATGTAGGGGTCCGCCATCGGGTTCTTGAAGAGCCCCTGCATCGCCGTGCCCGCCACGGCGAGGCCGAACCCGACCAGCACCGCCGCGATCACTCGGGGGAGCCGCAATTCAAAGATGATGAGCGATGCCGTGGGATCGGAGAGGATCATATCGAGGGCCACGCTGGTCGAGCCCATGGTGACGGTGGCGGCCATGCTGAGGCACAGCAGGCAGATGAGGAGGGCCAGCACCAGTACGTGTCTGCGGGTGATCATGCTGTGCCTGAAAGGTGGGCTATGAAAAAATAAATTGGTTTGCCTAAAATTTTCTTGTATACAGGGGCCTCCCGGCGGAACGGGCGGCGGGGTGTGGTACCATGCGGCATGAGCGCCGGCACGCCAGATGAGGTACCCGGGTCCGGGACGGCTCGGCGGCATGGTGACCGGGCTGCCGCAGTGCCCCTGCCGGTTCTCTCCGTGCAGCAATGTGCCCGAACTCCCGAACACAGCGGCGAAGGCTGGCAGGCTTCGGCCCATCCGGTCAGGCGCCGGACTCCTCCTGTCCCGGAACGGCCCGGAGCTGCGCCCGGCACGCGCTGCAGAGGTCTTTCTTCTTCCGGTCGAGGTCGTCGAGTGTCTGCGGCATGAACATGATGCACTCGGGGTCGCTGCAATGGTCGAGCCCGAAGAGGTGGCCGATCTCGTGTGCGCCCTCCTTCACGAGCCGGTCCATCACGTCATCGTCCGAATGCATCCGCCCATAGTAGCCGTTGGTCAGGCGGGCGGTGGACACAATGCTCGCGTTGATCCGCTGGCGGGCGAGGCCGAAGACAAAATCAAGGCCCGGGATGAACAGGTCGTGCGGGACGACGAGCAGGATGGGCAGGTCGGTGCCGTTCTGGCGGGTATAGACGTCCTGGAGAGAATCGAGGATGGACTGTGCGTTGTACTGGTTGCGCCCGTGATCAAAGCCCCGCAGGAGAATGGGGCTCTCCTCGACGTCGACGGGGAGGTCGAGGATCTGGGAGAGCATCCGGGCGACGGGGAGCTGCAGCCCTTCCGGCGACTGCGGATCCCAAAAAACTTTGATATGCATTTCCCATAATTATCAGTGATGGGTGGCTATAAACATATTGAAGCATTGATTGCCCGTTATATCGCCTCCCGATACCGCTGTGCGGTCGAAATCGGAGTGGGTGCAAACACCGCCGTGGCGCGGGCGCTTGCCGACGCCGGACTGGAAGTGCGCTGCACCGATATCAGGGCGATCTCGCCTGCAGCAGGGATTGCCTGCGCGTGCGATGACGTCTTTTGCCCCGCGCTCGACCTCTACCGGGGGGCGGACCTCCTCTATGCCATCCGCCCGGGCGTGGAGATGGTCCCCCCGATGATCGCCCTCGCCCGCCGGTGCGGCGCCGACCTGCTGGTCTACCATCTCGGCAATGAGATCTACCACCACGGCGGGGAGATCATCGACTGCGGTGTCGTCCTGCACCGCTACGTGCGCGGTCAGAACCCATCGAAAAGGGTCGCCTGATTCTCTCTCGCTGCGGCGGGCTTTTCCTTCTCCTCAGCGTTCACCGGGTCTGGTTCGCCCTCCTGTGCGGCGGCGCCCGTTGTACGCTGTTTTTCCGTCTCCCGCCTGCTCTTTGCCATCGCTTTGATGATGGATTTCGCCCGCTCCTTGTCGTGGAGGAAGAAATTCAGTTCATCCTGGTCGAGGCCGAGATGCTCGACGAAATATTCGGGATCACCGTCCACCATCAGGGAGATGGGCGTGAGAAAGTCCTCGCGCAGCGTCGTCTGGGGGATGTGCAGGCGGGAGGAGAGCCTGGTGAGCACCGACGTCCGGATCATCTTCTGCCGCCGTCCCCGCGCCATCGACTGCCACCGGGAAGGGGGAGCGATCCGCCCTTTCAGCCCGCCCCCGCCCGCGGCGGATGCCGTGCCGAGGAGCATCAGTGCGGTGGCATACCGCCACAGCGTATAGTACTGCCGGCGATATGTCAACCCGACAAACTCGTCGGCGCGTGCGAGCCAGCGGTACGCCTCGGCCCTCGAGTGCAGGTCCCCGATATGGCCCAGGTTCGCGCCGATCCACTGCTCCACGGTGTCCGGGGTGTCGGAGACCTCCCGGGAGAGCTGCATGAGCTCGGCATCCTGTTTTCCCCGGAAAATGCCGCTGATAAGGTCAAAAATGGTCGACCGCTCATCTTTCTGGCCGGTCGCCACATCCCTCTCCGTCAGCACGGGAGACCCGATCCCCGCCGCACAGAGCATGTTGATCGCCGCCCGCATATCGCCGCCGCTGGCCTCTGCAATGGAGGCGAGCACGGCGTCGTCATCGCACCGGATATCTTCCGCGGCACAGATATGGCGGAGACGGGGGACGATGGAGCGTGCCTGCAGTGCACGGAACTGGACCGGTTCGCAGAGTTTTTTCAGTTCCCCGGGGATCCCGTAGAGATCATTGGCGATGAGGAGTATGGGCTGGCGGCTGTTTTTGATCAGGTCGATGATCGCACGCGCTCCGCCGCGGTCGGCCGACCCATGGAGATTGTCGGCCTCGTCGAGGATGATCAGCTTGCGCCGGGCCCCGGTCAGGCTCGCCGTGGTGCTGCTGCTGCCGGCGATCCGCTCGATGATCGCCTTCGTCCTCTGGTCGCTGGCATTCATCTCCACGACCTCCCACTGCATGTCGTTGGCGAGTGCGTACGCGGCCGTGGTCTTCCCGATGCCCGGCTTTCCATACAGGATCTGCGGCTTTGCATCCCTCGTCCAGGTCCGCGCCCATTCTGCCATTTCACGCACAGCAGTGGTGTTGCCGACGATGTCCTGCAGGTGCTGCGGCCTGTACTTCTCAGCCCAGTCCATCATGTACCATTCTCCCCGGTGCCAGAAAAATTGAGTGGTAGCGTGATGAATCTGCTCCATCCCACATCAAATACATTATCTTTTATGCAGGAGAATACCATAAGAACGACTTTGTTACGGTGTTATTGTGGTGAATGAATGTTCCACCGAGGCGATCGCAAAGGCTGTCCGGGAGTACCCGGGCGTCACGCGAAAGCGTGCAATCGGGGATATCATCAAATCCCTCCGCATCGATGTCCCCGAAGTCGATGTGGTCGCCTCTTTCGGAGAAGATGCAGCGCTGATCAGGAATAACGACGAGGGTCTGTTGCTCGCCGCAGATGGCATCTGGAGCAAACTCATGGAGGCTGACCCCTACTGGGCCGGGTATTGCTCTGTACTGGTCAATATCCATGATATTGCCGCCATGGGCGGGAAACCGCTTGCCATGGTCGATGTGCTCTCCATCAATAATGAAGCAATCTGCAGGGACGTATCCCGGGGGATGATCGACGCATCGCGGCAGTTCGGCGTGCCCATCGTCGGCGGCCACCTCCACCCCGATACGCCGTACAATGTGATCGATGTCGCGATCCTCGGGATTGTCAAAATGGACAACGCGATATTTTCCCACACCGCACGGACGGGCGACCGCGTTATCGCCGCGATCGATCTCGATGGCAGGGTGCACCCTTCGTGCATTCTCAACTGGGATTCGGTCACCATGAAATCCCCTGATGCGGTGCGGTCCCAGATTGCGGTCCTGCAGGGCCTTGGCCGGGACGGTCTTGTCAGTGCCGGCAAGGACATCAGCAATCCCGGCGTCATCGGGACGCTGGGCATGCTCCTTGAGGTGAGCGAAAAGGGGGCGGTGGTCGACCTCGACGGGATACCCATGCCTGACCTGGACGCCCTCGGCATCACCTTCGAGCACTGGGTGAGGATGTATCCCGGCATGGGATTTGTCCTGACCGCCGCGGCACCGGACGTCGCCGAGGTTTGCCGGCGGTTTGAAGCGGTGGGGATGAGCGCCGCCGATATCGGCGTGGTGGACGATTCCCGGACGCTCGCCATCCGCCGCAATGGGGAGCTGGCTTCGGTCTTCGACCTCAAGAAAGAGGGGATCATGCGCATTCGCGCCGATGGTGAAGGGTGTCAATGAAGATCGGCATCGGTGCCGGGTCGGAGATCCGCACGGTTGTGGAGGCCCTCGAAGGACTGACCGGGGATATCACCGTCGTCTGCTATGCATCCCCCGGCACCGGAACTGCATTCCCGCCCGGCACCGACGTGGTGGAAAGCGATCCGCCGGAACAGGCGCTCGTCGCCGACCTTGCATCGGGAGCGATCGATGCAGCCGTCCGCGGTGCGCTGCCGGCGAGTTCCACCCTGTCCCGCCTGAAAAAGGCGATGGGGGTCGAACGGCTCGAACGCGTGGCGCTTCTCGAAACCGCGGCCGGGACGCGGTTTCTCCTCGCACCGGTCGGCGTGGACGAGGGGTGGACGATCTCCGATAAACTGGCACTGATAGAGAAATCGAGGGGTATTGCCCGCAGGTTCGGTCTCGATGAACGCACGGCGGTCCTTTCCGGGGGACGAATGGGCGATGTGGGACGGCACGAGCGGGTCGATGCCACGCTCGCCGAAGCCGAACTCGTCGCCCGCCTCGCGGGCGCCGATCATACCGAGATCCTGATCGAGGACGCCGTGCGGGATCACGGCATCATCATCGCACCCGACGGTATATGCGGCAACCTCATATTCCGGACACTCGTCTTTCTCGGCGGGGGGGTGGGCCATGGTGCCCCGGTCGTGAATATCGATAGAATATTTGTGGATACCTCGCGCGCTTCACCAAATTATGCGAATGCGATATTGCTTGCCTCAGCTCTTGTTAAATAAATTTTATCATCAATATGGTCTTTTATTTCTAAAATAATGCCTTTTTGGTCTTATTTTTTGATTCATGCGGCAATAGGTGCCGCGCCTGAAAATCTCAGTCTATGGCACCCCGATGTCACATTTCGCCCACCATTTTGGTGCAAATCCCGAAATGTTTTTATATGTGCCGATATACTTCTTTTTGAGGTGGAATTGATTATGGCTGATCTACCTATTGCTGCAGTTGTTCGTATTGCAAAAAAGAACGGTGCTGAGAGAGTTGGAAGCGATGCTGCCGAGGCACTTGTAAAGGCTGCCGAGCTGTACATTGCAAACCTGACCAAAGAGGCAAACAAGCTTGCACAGCACGCAGGACGCAAGACGATTAAAGAAGAAGACGTAACCATGGCGGTTTCCGCCTGAATTACTCTTTTTCTTCTCCGATCAATCGCTCAGAGCACACCTTTTGTACTGGGAATATCATTGCTGCCGGTCTGTCGCGCCACTGCATCCCTGAGTGCGATGCCGAATGCCTTGAACACCGCTTCGATCATGTGGTGATCGTTTCTGCCCTCGAATGAGATATTGGCGGTCATGCCTGCATTGATGCAGAGACTGTAAAAAAAGTGCTCGAACAGGTCCGGGGGTATGCCGCCCACCGGATAGCCGGAAAACGCGCCCCTGAACACGAGATACCCTCGCCCGCCGCAGTCAAGCGCCACGCGGGCGATCGATTCGTCCATGGGCACCGCCGTATCGGCAAACCGGCAGATGCCCGTTCCTGTGCCGATAGCATCCTTCAGGGCCGTTCCCATCACGATCCCCGTATCTTCCACGAGGTGGTGGCAGTCGACCTCGAGGTCACCCTGCGCCTCCACCGCAAGATCCACGCGGCCGTGCCTGCCGAAGGCGTCCAGCATGTGATCGAAAAATGCGATGCCCGTGGAAATTGTGGTGTTTCCCGTACCGTCAAGATCCAGAGATACCCGAATCGAGGTCTCTTTTGTCTCCCTGCTCACCTCAGACTTTCTCATATGCAACTCACCTGGTGAACTTCAGTTCGTCCCCATGCTTCTCGGATGCGACCCCTGCCGCCCGGAGCGCCGCCTGGAAATCGATGGCGCCGCGGTACAGCGCCGATCCGAGCACGATGCCGTACACGCCCATCGCGGCAAAGGTCGAGACATCGTCGGTGCTGCTGATCCCCCCCGCCGCCACGACCGGGATGCGGACGCGCTCGGTCACGCGGCGCACCGGGTCCGGGGCGATACCCTCGCAGAGCCCCTCCACGTCGACATTGGTAAAGAGCAGGGATCCTGCCCCGAGCTGCTCGAACCGCTCCGCCCAGGCCAGGTAATCTCCCGCGGACCGCTCCCAGCCCTCGACCACGATCTCGCCGCCCCGTGCATCGATACTGGCCATGACGGCGCTGCTGCCATGGCGGTCGGCAAGCTCGGTGATGGCGCCGGGTGTTCGGGTGGCGAGGGTGCCGAGGATCACCCGCTCGACCCCCACATCGAGCCACTCGTCGGCATCATCGATGCTGCGGATGCCCCCGCCCAGCTGGACCTCGACCCCCGTCTCGGCGATCAGTTCCCGGATCTCCCTGGCGTTTGCGGCCGCATCCCCGAAGGCGCCATTGAGATTGATGATGTGCAGGGCCCGGGCTCCCTGGTCGATCCACCGGCGGGCGCACTCGAGGGGGGTCCCGTACACCGTCGCCCGGTCCCGTTTGCCCTGTACCAACTGGACGCAGGACCCGTCCAGCACATCAACCGCAGGATAGACGTTCATGGTATCAGCGAACCATCCGTTCGATGGGGACGACGAGAATGTCCCGTGCACCGGCGCGTTTGAGCATGCTGATCAGCCGGTAGATCCTCGTCTCGTTCACCACCGCGTGGACGGCGACGAGGTGCTCGCTGGAGGCGACGTCCATCACCGTCGGTCCCGAAAGGCCCGGGATCACCTCGCGCACATTCTGGAGCGCATCGCGGTGGACGTTCATCATGAGATAGCACTGGCCGCGGGCGGAAATGACGCTCTCCAGCGCGAGCCGCAGCTCCTCCACCTTCTCCGCGTGCTGTGCGTGGGCCCGGGCGTTGACGATCAGCATGGTGCTGGTTTGGAGGATCTCGTCGATGACCCGCAGGCGGTTGGTCTTGAGCGTCTGCCCCGAGCTCGAGAGGTCGACGATGGCGTCGGCGATCCCGAGGTAGGGCGTCGCCTCACAGGCGCCGCTCACTTCCACCACCGTCACGTCGATCCCCTTTTCCCCGAAGTACTGCCGGGTAATCCGCGGGAACTCGGTGGCGATGTTCGCCCCGTCGAGCTGTCCGGGTTCGGCGATGGCCGCATCGTCGGGCACCGCCAGCACGAGGGTTGCCCTGCCCATACCGAGATCCAGCACCTCTTCGACGACGGATCCCCGCTCGAGCACCATGTCGTGGCCGGTGATCCCGAGGTCTGCGGCGCCGTTGGCCACGTACTCGGGGATGTCGATGGGGCGGGCATAGAGAATCTCCACGTGGGGGTCGCATGTCTGTGCGACGAGCCTGCGCTCGCCGCCGCTCTCGATATGAAACCCTCCTTTTTCCACGAGATCGAGGACCGGCCCGGCAATCCTCCCTTTGTTCGGGACGGCAAGCCGGAGGACATCAGAACGTCTTGATTTCACCTTTGATTACCCTCTCGGTGATGCTCCTGATATCTGCGAGGCTCTCGTCGATAATCGCTTCCATCTCCCTCTCGATGCGAACCCTGTCCGCCCCCGCGGCGGGGAGGTACTGGGCGCTCGCCACGAAGGGCTGATCGATGGGCCTCCCGATCTGGGAGAGCAGCCTGATATAGAGTTCATCGACGCCGTCGATCTGGCGCACGCTCTCCTGTGCAATCTGGGTGGCAAGGAGGTTGTAGATTTTACCGATATGGTTGATGGGGTTCTTCCCGCTCGTCGCCTCCATGCTCATCGGGCGGTGGGGGGTGATGAGGCCGTTTGCGCGGTTGCCCCGCCCGACCGAGCCGTCGTCCCCCATCTCGGCCGACGTCCCGGTGACCGTGAGGAACAGGCTGTTGGTGGCATACTCATCGCCGACGTTGATAGCAACGCTGACGTCCCGGTCGGTATACTTGTTGGCGAGCGTGCCGATCTCCTCTTTGATCATGTCCACGGCCTCGATATAGTCCCTGATCCCCGAACAGAACCGGTCGATCATCGCCACGCAGAGGGTGAGGGAGATGGCGTCATCGTCCCGGAGCCCCATGATCTTGACATCGGTGCCGACGATCGGGTGGCGCGGCCGTATGACGTCGTCGAGGTAGTCGCTGACCATCAGGATGATATTCTCGAGATCGCTGAACGGTGCGTGGCCGACGCCGAACGAGGTATCGTTCGCGTGGGGGATCGGGTTGTTGCCGTTTGCACGAAAGACGTTCTGGAGATCGGACGACCCTTTCCCCATCCTGCAGTCCACAATGACGTCCTGGTCCATGTCAAGGTATTTTAACGTGGATTTGAGGTACTCGCGGGCTGCTTTCACGGCGATGGCATCGGTGGGGATGACCTTTCCCTCGAAGTCCTTGGACGCCCTGCCGGTCAGGAGCACGTAGATGGGTCTCGTGACCCTGCCGCCCCCGTACCGGGGAAGCGATTCCCCGGCGACGATTTCCCCCTGGTCGGTGTTGTGGTGGAGTACTGCTCCGCATTCTTCAAGATATGCTCGTGAGAGCGCACGGCTGATGGACTCTGCGATGCCGTCGGCAAGGCTGTCGGGGTGCCCGATACCCTTGCGTTCCGCAAGTTCGATACGCTGCTGCTCGATCGGTACCTGGTGCAGGGTTTCTATACGGATATTGCGCTTCATGTCAGCCCCCAAAATCCACGGGATGGTACTAGTAAAATTGCTGATAATTCATTTAACCATTTCCTTCGGGGATACCTGCCGAATGCCATCCATTCACGGCATTTTCGCCCCGAATTCGGCGGGAGGGCACCACGCTGGATCGGGGTGCCGGGAACATTATATGCTGGTGGTCAGGCGCACGTTGGACCTGATGGAGAGTTTGCATTCGCCGTTGCGGAACACGCGCAAGGTTCCGCCGCTCTCTGACACCGTAATCCCCGCGACGGGGAGATCGTTGGTGATGGCCGCGGTCGCCCGGTGCCTCCCCCCGAGGCCGCCGGGAAGGTGGACCGAGCTGGCATTGACGTCGAGATACCTGCCCGCGGCGAGGATGCGGCCTTCCGCATCCACCACGAAGACGCCGTCAAGCTGGGCAAACTCCTTGATGCTCTCCCAGTTGTCCCGGTTCCTGATGTCGCAGTATTCCGCGGGCTGGCCGTGGTAGGGGTTGAGAATGGCCTGGTGGGACCGGGCGAGGATGGCGTCGCCGTTCCCGATGATAAACGCCGTCCCGATGGAATGCCCCTCCCTCCCCTCGTGGGCGATTTCCAGTGCAAGGGTGAGCACCGCGTGCATGACCTCCCGTGAGGCGATATCCTCGAAATCCTTGACGCTGATGAAATCTTTCCCCTCTTTGATGTCGTAGATGAGCAGCGCATACGGGAACACGCCGATCACCTGCCCCTCCTCGAACTGCCGTGAGAGGTAGATCTGGACCGCAGCATCGAGCAGATGGCTCTCGGAAACCTCCAGGATGTCGGACATGGTCAGGTCTTTGAGGACGTCGAGCTGAAGGCCATGCACCCAGATGATCGGCACGGCGCTCTCGATCTCGCAGGGGGTGGTGAAGGCGACGATAACTTTCGCCCCGATCTCCGGGGCGAGGTGCAGTGCCGCCTGTATCAGGAGCTGCTCGTTCATAGAAGGTCTCTCACAAGGGTGGGTATCTCCGAGGGTTTTGCGGCGACCGGGACGCCGAGCGCCTCGAGCCGCCTGATCTTGGAGGCTGCATCCCCTTCGCCCCCCTCGACGATAGCGCCGGCGTGGCCCATCCGTTTTTCGGGCGGTGCCGATTTCCCCGCGATGTATGCCACGATAGGAAGATCGGTCGATGCGGCCCCCTCCTCTTCGAGGTTACCGCCCACCTCGCCGATCACGACGACCGCATCGGTCAGCGGGTCCTGTGCAAACCGGTCGAGCACATCGACGAATGTCTCGCCGATGATGGGATCGCCGCCGATGCCCACCACCGTGCTCTGGCCGATCCCCGCGCGGGTCAGCTCGTCGACCACCTCGTAGGTCAGCGTCCCGCTCCGGGAGATCACGCCCACGTTCCCCCGGGAGAAGAGCTGGGCGGGCATGATCCCCAGCTTGATCTCGCCCGGCGAGAGGATGCCGGGCGAGTTCGGGCCCACGACGCTGCAGCCGCAGGTGCGGGCATAAGCGATCGCTTTCGCGGTGTCGTGGACCGGAATGTGCTCGGTAATGGCGACCACGAGCTCGATGCCCGCTTCGGCCGCCTCCATGATGGAATCGCCCGCAGCCTTCCCGGGCACGAAGAGCACGCTTGTTGCGGCATCATGGACATCGAGCGCTTCCCGGACGCTGTCGTAGACCGGCACGCCGTGGACAACCTGTCCGCCCTTGCCAGGAGTGACGCCGGCGACCACGCCCCTGCCGCCCGCGCCGCGGGCATACTCGTTCATCAGATCGAGGTGGAACGCGCCCTGGGTGCCCGTGGCCCCCTGCACGATGATGCCGTCGTCCCTGGCACCGAAGATCACTGCACCGCCTCCACTGCGGCCCTGACCGCCTCTTCCATCGTATCAAGCATCATATAGCCGTGCTCCTGCAGGATGTTCCGGCCCTTCTCTTCATTGGTCCCCGCGAGCCGGACGATGACCTTCTGGGGGATGTTTGCGTCCACGATGCCCTCCGCGACCTCGTCGCAGCGGGTGATCCCGCCGAGAAGGTTGACCACGATCACCTGCACCCCGGGCATGCCCGCCACGAGCTGCACGGCGTGGGTCACCCGCTCCCTGCCGGCCCCGCCCCCCACGTCGAGGAAGTTGGCCGCCCTGCCCCGGTAGTGCTCGATGAGGTCGAGGGTTGCCATGGTCAGTCCCGCACCGTTGCCGATGACGCCGATGCTGCCGGCGAGCTCAACATAGGAGAACCCGTGCCGTTCGGCTTCGCGCTCCCGCTCGGTCTGGTCGCGGTTGACGTGGATGCCCTGGCGGGCGAGCGCATTATCGTCGATGATGAGCTTCGCATCGGCGGCAAAGACGCCGTCCGGGGTCGTGACCAGCGGGTTGATCTCGGCGAGAAGAGCGTCCTTTTCGCAGAATACGCGGTACAGGCGGTTGATGACCGGGGCAATCGCTTTGGGGGCGGTGCCGACGAGGCGGCGGAGGAGGAAGGGGGGCACGTCCGCCAGAAGCGGGTTTACCAGGGCTTTCCGGACCGCTTCGGGCCGGAGGCTTGCCGTCTGCTCGATGTCCACGCCGCCTGTCTCCGCAAACAGGATCAGGTACTGCTTGCTTGCCCGGTCGATGGTGATGCTCAGGTAGTACTCGTGCTCGATGGGAAGGCGTTCCTCCACGAGGATCTTATCGACCGGCACGCCCTTGACGGAAGCGCCGAAGAGGCGGTTTGCGGTTGCGAGGGCGTCTTCTGACTTCGCCATCAGGATACCCCCCGCCTTCCCGCGCCCGCCGACGTCGACCTGCGCCTTCAGCACCACCTCCGGCCCGAGCGTGTGCAGGTGGAGCACCATCTCCTCCGGCTGCGTGATGATCACGCCGTCCGGAACGGCGATCCCGTGATTGATGAATATCTCTTTTGCTTCGTATTCCAGCAGTTTCATCGCGTGTCCACTTCCTTGTCTCCCAGTTCGAATCCTCTGCGCAGTGCTTTCATGTTGAGTTCCTCGGTCCCTCTGGGCACACTGTCCAGCACCGCTTTTTCGATCGCTGCTGTGCTCACCACCCCGGTGACCGCAACCAGCGCCCCCAGCATGACGATATTCGCCACGATGACCCGCCCGAGTGCGGTCTTGGCTTCCGTTGTCGACCTGATTTCATAGAAGGTGCATGGCGGGCGGGAATGCACCAGATCCGCATCGATGAGCATCACTGCCTCCGGTGCCGGACGGGTCCCGTATTTCTCGAACCCCTGCTGCGACATGATCACGTAGATGTCGGGGTCGGTGACCTCCGGGTAGAGGATGGGTTCATCGGAGATGATCACGGCACTCATCGAGGCGCCTCCCCGCGCTTCGGGCCCGTATACCTGTGTCTGCACTGCGTAGTTGTGGTCGTAGAGGGCCGCCGCCCGGCCGAGAATCACCGCGGAAAGGATGATCCCCTGCCCGCCAAACCCGGAAAAACGGATTTCATGTCTCATTTCTGCACCCCCATCGCCGGCCGGTTCCGCCGCACGAACTCCCCGACGGGGATTTTGTCGTCGGGGATCGGCTCGCCCCGCTCCCGCATCCGCTGTATCTTCTGGACCATGATGACATTGGTGCGCAGGTACTGGATCATGTCGGAGACCTGCCGGAGTTTGTTGCGCCTGCCGTAGGCGGTGGGGCACTGGGTGAGCGCCTCGATAAAGGAGAAGCCCGGCGTCTCAAGTCCCGCCTGCACGGCTTTGGTGAGCTCCCTGACATGGTAGGAGGTCCAGCGGGCGACATAGTTGGCGCCGGCGGTCACCGCCAGCTCCGAGAGGTCGAAGGCCGGTTCCGCCGCACCGTAGGGGGTGGTCGTCGAGATGGCGCCCACGGGCGTGCAGGGGCTCCCCTGCCCGCCGGTCATCCCGTAGATCATGTTGTTCATACAGACGACCGTCAGGTCGATGTTCCTGCGGCAGGCGTGGATGAAATGGTTTCCGCCAATCGCCGCAAGGTCGCCGTCGCCCGTAAACACCACCACGTGCAGGCGCGGATTTGCCAGCTTCACGCCTGTGGCGAAGGCAAGGGCCCTTCCGTGGGTGGTGTGGAGCGAATCGGTCTTAATATAGCCGGGGGCGCGTGAGGAGCACCCGATCCCCGAGATGAAGACCGTATCGTCGACGGCCCATCCCATCTGCTCCACCGCCTCCAGCGTGCAGTTGATCACCGTGCCGTTGCCGCAGCCCGTGCAGTAGATGTGGGGGAGGCGGTCCTCCCTGAACCAGTCCTCGAAACTCATGGGCGCGCCTCCAGCAGTGTTCGCAGTTCGCCGGGCGTATGGAGCTCCCCGCCCAGTTTGGGCACGCTGATCACCGGCAGATCGGTGTGCCGCTCGACTTCCCGGGCAACCTGGCCCATGTTCATTTCGGGAACGATGAAGGTCTTTGCGTTGGTAAAGAGCCGAAGAAGGCGTTCGGGAAACGGCCAGACGATCCTGAGGTGGAGGTGGCCCACGCCCTCGTCGGGTTGGTCGTGCATGACCTGCTTCACCGACCGGGTGGGCGGACCGTAGGTGACGAACACCGTCTCCGCATCCGGGTTCACCACCTCGTAGTCGGCGATATCGTGCCGCGCCGATTCCACCTTGGAAACGAGCCGTTGCACGAGTGCCGCATGGACGTGGGGGTCGGTCGCCTCGGGGTACCCCCGCTCGTCGTGAGTCAGCCCGGTCACGTGCACCCCATGGCCCATGCCGAATTCGGGGAACCCGGGCACGCCGTCGTCGCCCCCGCGGAATGGCAGCGTTCCCTTTTCCAGCGGACGGCGGGTGACGATCTCCACGCGGTCGGGGATGGTGATCCGCTCCCTCGTGTGCCCGATGACCTCGTCGGACATCACGAACACCGGCACCCTGAACCTGTCCGCGAGATTGAAGGCTTTTGCAGTGAGATCATACATCTCCTGTACGCTCGAGGGGGAGAGCGCGATGGTGCTATAATCCCCGTGGGAGCCGAACCGGCACTGGAGCATGTCGCCCTGGGCGCCCATGGTCGGCTGCCCGGTGCTCGGCCCACCGCGCTGGATATTGACGATCACGCAGGGCGTTTCGGTCATGACCGCATAGCCGATGTTCTCCATCATCAGGGAAAACCCAGGCCCGCTCGTGGCGGTCATCGCACGGGCGCCCGTCCACGAGGCGCCGATCACCGCGGCGATGCTCGCGATCTCGTCCTCCATCTGCACGAAGACGCCGTCGGTTTTGGGGAGCCTTCGCGCCATATGTTCGGCGATTTCGGTGGAGGGGGTGATGGGATACCCCCCGAAAAACCTGCACCCGGCAGCAAGAGCCCCCTCCGCACACGCCGTGTTGCCCTGCATGAACTCGATTTTACTCAATACTCGATCACCACCTTCCGCGCTTCATAGGGTTTCTCCTCTTCCCAGTGTATCGCCTGGTCCGGACAGATCAGTGCGCAGGCCCCACAGAGCCGCCGCCCGTAGAGCTTCTGGAGGCGGCAGTTGGGGCAGCGTTCAGGCCGATCGAGCCGGGGAACGACGATCCCCCGCTCGTTCAGGCGATCCCCCTCCTGAAAGATGTGGTACGGGCAGACCATCGTGCACAGGTTGCACCCCTTGCACCTGCTTTCATCGATAACGAGTTTCATGAGGTAAATCCTGTCAATATATTGGAATCTTATTACTAATAATCATCCTGATTTCTGCCCGTCCCCATCGATTCCCTGCCGGACGGGCGCGCGAATCCCCCTGCCGTTCCGGTATGCGGGCCGCCCGTTCCGGGTGACTGCCGCCGCTACTCCGGTTTTGGATGGCGCATCGTGCGGAACCGCATCGAAGCCCTTCGCATCACCCGGTCAAAGAGATCGCCGCCGCGGGAATCGATGCCCACCACAAGGGGGAGGTGGTCGAGTTCGATCGCCCACACCGCTTCGGCCATCCCGAGATCTTCAAAATCGACCCCCTTCAGCTGCATCCGCGATGCGGCAAGAGCGGCGCACCCCCCGGTAAACGCAAGATAAACGCCGCGGCCGAAGAGCTGCTCTGCAACCCCTCTTCCCATGCCGCCTTTGCCGATCAGTGCCTTCACGCCCGCATCGATCAGGAACGTGCTGCAGGCGTTCATGCGGGCGGAGGTGGTGGGACCGGCCGCGATGATCGTCTCGTTCTGGATCACCGGCCCGCAGTGGTAGATCGCCGCGCCCTTCGGCTCAAAGGGGATCCCCTCCTCGTGCATCCGGCGGTGCGCCTCGTCACGCGCCGTATAGATGGTGCCGGAGAGGCTGACCCGGTCGCCCGCCCGGAGTGCGAGCACCTCGTCGCCAAGGGGGGTGGACAGGTCCATCACGGCACCTCCACGATCTCGGTTGCTCGCCTGCAGGCCCAGCACTGCACGTTCACGGCCACGGGGAGGGATGCCGTATGGCAGTCCGCGGTTTTGACTTTGACCGCAAGGGCGGTCGTGGCGCCCCCCAGCCCCATCGGGCCGATTTCAAGGCTGTTGACCACGTCGCAGATCATCTGTTCGAACGGGTCCATCGCATCGATTGGCTGCAGGAGCGCCTCTTTTGCCAGCGCCGCAACCCCGTCGAACGTGCTGCCGATCCCCACCCCGAGCACGACCGGAGGACAGGGTTTTCCGCCGGCGAGCAGCATCGTTTCTGCAACAAATCGCGGGATTTCGGCCTGCTGCGAGGGGAGGAGCATGGCGGTCCTGGAGACGTTTTCCGATCCGGCCCCTTTGGGGAGCACGGTCACCGTGATCTGGTCGCCCGGCAGCACGTGGACGACCGGCATGCCCTGCCCGGTATTGGTGCCGGTGTTGTGGCGTGCGATGGGGTCGACGACGTTGGGGCGGAGCGGGACCTCCCCGGTGGCCCGCGCCACCCCTTCAGCGACCGCGTCGCCGAGGCGGCCCGAGAAGGGGATGTCGGGGGGGACGGTGAGGTACACCACCATGACCCCCGTGTCCTGGCAGATGGGGATCTGCCGGCGTTCTGCCTCCTCGATATTTGCAAAGATATTCTGCAGCTCCTGCCTCGCGACCTCGCTGGTCTCCGATGCTGCGGCGCGGCGGAGACGCGCGAGGACGTCGGGCGGCATCTCGATCTCCGCCCTTCGTATCGCTTTTGCCGTTGCTCCTGCGATTGCCTCGAAAAGCGCTGCATCTGCAGTCTCTGCCATCGCATAGTACTGGCGCGCTGCGAGTACAAAGTTCTTCCCACCGGGATGGGGGAACCGATCGGGCGGGTCTGCAATGGTGGAAAAAAAGTATCAGGAGAGTCGCCGGGCCTTTTCGACGACCACGCTGGTCGGTGAGGGGAGTTTGTATCCGGCGTGTTTCAAGATGTTTTTGGCCTTTTCCGCGTTTGCTTCGCTGGTGTAGATGGTAAAGATCTTCTGCCGTGCCCGCACACGGGCGGCAGTTCCCACCGCTTTTCCGAATGCAAGGCGCATTCCTTCCGACACACGGTCTGCACCCGCACCGGTCGCCTGCTTGTTCTCCCTGAGAACATGGTGGGGAAAGACGCGAAGCTTGAAGTGGAAGTTCATTCTCCCGATGTCCTTGACGAGTTTCCTGTTCACGTTCACACGAGCAGCTTCGAGTGCGGTGTGGCGGATCTGGCATGCTTCATCCACGAGAATCGAGATCTCGACCGGGAAATCCTCCCGGAGGTTGCCCATGTCGAACTGGACGATCTTGCTCCCGGGCACCCCTCCCATGTATTCCCTTCGAGTATATGCCTTTTTGGCAAGATTTCTGTACATTTTTGCGGGTTTTCTAACCATCGAAACGAACTCCTCGCGTTTATGACGTGCTTTAAAAAGTGGAGGTATAGATAGTTAAATCTTACTGGGGAGCCTGCAACTGTCCATCAGCCCCAGCACGTATCGCCGCACGTTTGCAAACTCCGGACCGGTCCTTTCGCGCGGGCGGGGGAGATCGACCCTGATGGTATCGCAGATGCGCCCGGGCCGCGGGCTTAAAATCACGATGCGGTCCGCTAAAAAGACCGCCTCGTCGACGCTGTGCGTGACAAAGAGGATGGTCTTCTGCGTCTTTTCCCAGATCTCCAGCAATTCGCGCTGCATGGCGTTGCGTGTCTGGGCGTCGAGGGCACCGAACGGCTCGTCCATCAGGAGCACTTCCGGTTCGTTGGCAAGAGCCCGGGCAATCGCCACCCGCTGCCGCATGCCGCCGGAGAGCTCGTACGGGTAGGCCTCCCGGAACTGCTCAAGGCCGACCATGGCAAGATAGGTCTCTGCGGCGCTGTCCTGGTCCGCTTTCGGCATGCCGCGCATCTCGAGACCGAAGGTGATGTTGTTTTTCACGGTCCGCCAGGGAAAGAGCGAGTACTCCTGGAACACCATGCCCCGCTTCGGATCCGGTCCCCTGATGGGTGCGCCCATCAGGCTGACCTCCCCCGAGGTCGCTGTCTCGAGGCCGGCAATGATGCGCAGGAGCGTGGTCTTGCCGCACCCGGAGGGGCCCACGAAACAGACAAATTCCGAATCCTCGATCTCGAGGGATATGTCATCGAGGGCGACGACGACCTCTCCCTGCTTCTTTGCAAAGACCTTCGAGACACGATCGATGGAGAGTTTACTCATCAGGCCACCTCGCCCGTCCGCCATTTGAGCAGTTTTCCGTCCACGTACCACCGGAACACCACATCCATCGCCAGGCCGAGGATGCCTAACAGGAGCATATAGACCACCACGTTGGACATCTGCTGGAGGCTGTAGGATACCCACAGCTGCTTGCCCAGGCCGTACCGTCCCCCGACAAAGAATTCCGCGGCGACCAGGCACATCCAGCCGACCCCCATGCCAATCCGGATCCCCGTGGCAATGGAGGGCATCGCAGCGGGCAGGGCGACATGCCGTATGAGCCGGCCCGGGCTCGTGCAGCCCAGCACCCGTGCGGCCTCGACGAAGAGTCTCGGGACCCCTTTGAACCCGGCATAGGTGTTGACGAGGACGGGAAAAAACGCCCCGACGAACACGATAAAGCCGGCGGCAACAGGGGTGAGTCCGAACCAGATGATCGCAAAGGGGATCCACGCCAGCGGCGGAACCGGCCTGAGAATTTCAATGATGGGGTTTGCCGCCGTGTCCATATCCCGGAACCAGCCCATGGCCATGCCGAGCGGTATGCCGAGAAGAAGGGCTGCACCGACGCCGATGCCGAAATGCGTCAGGCTGGTTGAAAAGTCGGACGCCAGCCGTCCGCTCTCGAGGAGCACGAGAAACGCCCCGAGGACATCGGTGACGCTCGGGAGGAGGTTTTTGTTCTGGACGATGAACTGCGCAACAAGCTGCCAGACGATCGCGACAGCGGCGATCGAGACGACGGGGAGCAGCCTGTTCCGGAGGAGGTGGGTCCGCGTGGCATCCATGAGTCGATTGTCCCTGCCTTTTCCCTGCACACGGGTGCGATGCCGCATGGGCGTGTGGAGAATGGATTAGATTTTTTCTCTGGCAATCCATTAAAGGTTGCCTTTTGGCAAAAATGGGGTATGATCGGGATTTATGCGGACACGCGGTCGTAGAACGACGTGTCCAGAAGATCCTCTGCGGTCAGTGGCTGTTCGATGTAGCCGAGCTCGTACTGCACCTGCGTGTAGTCCACCACCGAGTCCTCGATGATGGCCGGGTCGGAGATCCATGTGCCGTCCCACTCGTCGAGCGACGTCGTGACCACGTCGATATCCTGGCCGATCTTCGCGGCATAGATCGCGATGGCTTCATCGGTGTTTTCGTAGTTGTACTCCGTGGCCCTGATGTGCGTGCGGACGATCTGGTCCACCAGGTCGGGGTGGTTTCGAATCAGGTCACCGCGTGCCACCAGCACGCAGCATGCGTGGTTGGGGGACATCTCGCCCGACTGAACGACCGTCCTGCCGTTCCCTCCCTCGGAAATGATTGTCGGTGACGGGTGCGGGAGGAAGACGGCATCGACCTGCCCCGCCGTGATGGCGGTGACGGCGTCGCCGGGGCCCATGCCCCGGATGGTCACGTCCACATCGGGCTCAAGGCCGTTTTCGAGGAGCCAGTTGCGAAGCAGCGTGTCCTGTATCGTGCCGGGCGGGAAGGTCGCAATCGTCAGCCCCCTGAGATCCTCGGGGCTGCTGTACTCGACCTCAGGCCGCACCACGAGGTCCGAGCCCTGCGTCTGGGCGCCGGCGATGATCTTCGCATCAAGATCGCTGTTTGCCACCGCAGCGACAAAGGGCGCCGCACCGACATAGGCGATGTCAATCTCGCCGGCAATCATCGCACTCATCTCCGGTGCACCGGTGGGAAACTCCCGGTCGGTCACCCTCTGGACCCCGAACGGAGCCAGATCCTCCTGCCACCAGCCCTTTTCGAATGCGGTCATATGTGCCATCTGGTGGGTGCTGGGCTGATACCCGATACGCAATTCGGTCAGCGTCTCCTCGCCGGAAGGTTGGGACGAGATGCACCCGCACACAAGTGCCAGTGCTGCGAGGAGGATGGCTGCTACAAACATTCCCTGTACTCGGTTCATACACGTTCCTCTCGGTGTTCTATGGTACCTCTCAATTACGTGCACCGTTCTATATATGGTTATCGACGGCGGCATAAAAAATGGCTTATTATACAAATTATAATTTAATTTTTGTACTAATTTGATTAGATCATGGCATAGTAAGGAAACACTGTGGTCCGCTACGGTGCCGGGCAGCGCACGGGGGTACGGCAGGTCTCCGTTTGCAAAAATCCCCGGTATGTGCGGGAGAATGCGAGCTATTAATCACTCACGGCGCAAGTATTTGATCAGGAGACGATTGGATATGCCGGGAGATCCCCTTCGCAAAGGCCGGCTCGGCGATGTGCGTCCGCCGGAGGTGGCGGAATTCCTCTCTTCGATGGAGGCGGATCGCTGGATAGCCGACGCGGATATTTTCGTGGATATCGCCCACCTCCTGATGCTGTCCGGCCGGGGCATCATCGACCGGGGTGCGGCGCGGGTGATCATGGCGGTCCTTCTCGAGCTGCTCGAGGATGGCATCCCCGGGGAGGTGTTCGACGACCGCTACGAGGACATCCATGCAGGTATCGAGGCGCATCTCATCGCACGCGCCGGGGCGGACTACGGGGGCCGCATCCACATGGGCCGCTCCCGCAACGATGAGGTGGCGACCTGCATCCGCATGCGCCTGCGGGAGGAGCTGCTCGGCCAGATGGACGCCCTCGTCCGGCTCCGGGCCCTCCTGATCGCGCTGGCGGACCGCCACAGGGAGGGCATCATGCCGGGGTTCACCCACCTCCAGCATGCGCAGCCGACGACCCTCGCGCACTATTTCCTTGCCTACGAGCAGGCGTTCGGCCGCGATTTTGATCGCATCCGGGACTGCTTCGCACGCGTCGACCGGTGCCCCCTCGGGGCGGCGGCATTCGCATCGACCGGCTATCCGGTCGACCGGGAACAGACCGCAACGTATCTCGGGTTTGCAGCGATTGCCGAAAACACGATGGATGCGGTGTCGGCACGCGACTTCGCGCTTGAAGCGATGAGCGCGAGCACGCTGGCAATGGCCACGGTGAGCCGGATGTGCGAGGAGCTGGTGCTCTGGAGCTCCTCGTTTGTCGATTTCGTGCGCCTTGCGGACCCCTGCTGCTCCACCAGCTCCATCATGCCCCAGAAGAAAAATCCCGACACCGCCGAGATCATGCGGGCGAAGGCCGGCACGGTCAGCGGAAGTCTGGTGGGCGCGCTCAGCATCATGAAGGGGCTGCCCATGAGCTACAACCGGGACATGCAGGAGCTCACCCCCCTCCTCCGGCGCAGCGTTCAAGAGACCAGCAGGGCCCTTCTCCTGCTCGCCGGAATGCTGGAAACCGCAGTGTTCAACACGGAGCGGATGGCGGACGAGGCGGGAAGAGGATTTTCCACGGCGACCGAGGTGGCGGACGTGCTGGTCCGGGATTTCGGGCTCCCCTTCCGGACCGCCCACGGCATCGTGGGCCGCGCCGTCCGCAAGGGCACGCTCGACCTCGCGTCGCTCGAGGATGCGGCGGGGGAAATGGAGGGGATATCGCTCATCGACCGGGGGCTCACCGAAGAAGGAGTTGCCGCGGCGCTCGATCCCGGGTACGGGGTGGCGGTGCGGAAGGCGCCCGGCGGGCCCGCCCCGGTGGCGACCGCTGCGGCGATCGTAGCGCGGCGGGAACAGTGCAGCAACGATGAAGCGTGGATGATCATGGTACGGGAACGGATTGATACGGCACAGGCAGCGATGATTGATGAGGCACGGAGGCTGGTAGCATCACCGGAGCACTGAGAACGGGCGACCGTGTCGTCTGCCGCTATGGAGGCGCCGAGCTCGAAGGCACGTTCATCACGACCCGCGATGACGAGGCGGTCATCAAGCTGGACAGCGGGTATAATATCGGGATCGGGCCCTCGTCCATCATCGAGATTCGCCGTCAGGAGCTGCCCGCCCCGGTCGTTTCGGCCGTGGAGCAGAACCCCGATCTCCCCGAACTGGCCATTCTTTCCACGGGAGGCACCATCGCCAGCAGGATCGATTACCGCACCGGTGCGGTCACCAGCCAGTTCGACGCGGACGATATCCTCCGCGCCATCCCCCGGCTCGGCGAGATGGCCCGGTTCAATGCGCACCAGGTCGCCAGCATCCTCTCGGAGAACATGACTACCTCGCTCTGGATCGACCTGGCGCGGGGCATTTACGACGAGATCCGGAACGGCGCGATGGGCGTGATCGTCACGCACGGCACGGACACGATGTCGTTTTCCGCCTCCGCAATCAGTTTCATGCTTGATACCCCGGTCCCGGTGGTGTTTGTCGGTTCGCAGCGTTCTGCCGACCGGCCGAGCAGCGACAATGTCATGAACGCGCTGTGCAGCGCGAGCGCGGCGCTGAGCGATCTCGGCGAGGTCGCGGTGGTCATGCATGCCAGCACCAGCGACGATCGCTGCGCCGTCCACCGTGCGACGAAGGTGCGAAAGATGCACACCTCGCGCCGCGATGCTTTCGCAAGCATCGGCATGCCGCCGCTGGGGTACGTGGACTACCCCTCGCTTGCGGTCAGGTTGGGAGACGACGCCGTCCGGCGGCGGAGCGGGGAGGCAGTCCTGCACGATGCCGTCGAGGAGAAGGTGGGGCTGCTCTCCTTCTACCCTGGCATGCCGGCCGATCTGCTGTCGCAGTTCGAGGGCTACCGGGGGCTCGTGCTCGCGGGGACCGGGCTCGGCCACGTCTCCACCGCGAGTATCGGTGGCTTGCGCGATCTTATCGGGGGCGGGTGCCACGTGGTGATGACCTCGCAGTGCCTGCACGGGCGCGTCTGCGATCGCGTCTACGATACGGGCCGGGACCTTCTCGCCCTCGGGGTCATCGAGGGGGAGGACATGCTGCCCGAGGTCGCGCTGGTCAAGCTGATGTGGGTGCTGGGGCGGCACGACGATCCGGGCGAGGTGGCGCGTCTTGTGCGCACCAATCTCCGCGGCGAGATCAGGAGGTGTTCGTACAATGGATTTTGAGCAGCTCGGGCTGAAGGCCGGCATCGAGATACACCAGCAGCTGAACACGAAGGAAAAACTCTTCTGCCGCTGCCCCACCCGTCTCCGCGATTTCGAGGAGCGGACCGGCGAATTTTTCCGCTATCTGCGGGCCACGGAGAGCGAGATGGGAGAGATCGACCGGGCGGCAGAAGAGGAGATGAAGGTGATGCGCAGGTTCACCTACGCTACCTACGATACCACCTGCCTCGTCGAGAACGACGAGGAGCCCCCCGCCCCGCTCAATGCCGAAGCCCTCTCCATCGCCCTCACGATCGCAAAAATGACCGGGATGACGCCGGTCGACCAGGTGCACGTGATGCGCAAGCTGGTGATCGACGGGTCGAATACCAGCGGGTTCCAGCGGACCGCCCTCGTGGCCCTCAACGGGCGCCTGCCCGAAGGTGCCAGGATCGAGACGCTCTGCCTGGAGGAAGAGGCCGCCCAGCGGGTGGAGGGGGAGACCTTCTCGCTCGACCGCCTGGGCATCCCCCTCGTCGAGATCACCACCGCCCCCGATATGCACACGCCCGAGTCGGTGCGGGAGGTGGCCCGCACCATCGGGATGATCCTGCGCTCGACTGGATGCGTGAAGCGCGGGATCGGGACGATCCGGCAGGACATCAACATCTCGATCGCCGAAGGCGCGCGGGTGGAGATCAAGGGAGTCCAGGAACTCGACCTGATCGACGAGGTGGTGCGGCGCGAGGCCGCCCGTCAGGTGAACCTGCTCGCCATACGGGACGAGCTCCGCCGCAGGAATGCATCGGTGACGCCCGAGCCGGTTGTGGTGACCGGCCTCTTCGCCGATACGAAATCCTCGATCCTGCAACGGGCGACGTATATTGTGGCGGTGGTGCTCCGCGGCTTCGACGGGCTGGTAGGCCGGGAAATCCAGCCCGGACGGAGGCTCGGCAGCGAGATGGCCGACTACGCGAAGAAGTGCGGCGTGGGAGGGATCTTCCATACCGACGAGCTGCCCGCCTACGGGGTAACGGCAGAGGAGGTGGCGCACCTGCGGGAGTGTGTCGGTGCGGGAGAGGCCGACTGCGTGGTGCTGGTCGCCGCAGCGAAGGAGCGCGCCCTGTGTGCGGCGCAGCAGGTGGTGCGGCGGGCAGAACTCGCTCTTGCGGGCGTTCCCGAGGAGACGCGCAAAATGCTCGAAGATGGGAGCACCTCCTATATGCGCCCGCTGCCGGGCGCGGCGAGGATGTATCCCGAAACAGACGTGCTCCCGGTGCGAATACGCGCGGAGCGCTGGGAGGAGATCGAGCTCCCTGAGTTGATTTCGGTCAAAGCGGAACGCTTTGCAGCGGAGATGGGCCTTGACGGGGCGCTTGCCCGCCAGATGGCATATTCGGAGAAAGCGGGCGTTTTCGAGCGCGCTGTTGAGAGCGGGGTGAGACCGTCCCTCGCCGCCCGCACCCTGCTCGGGACGCTGCGGGAGTTGAGCCGGGAGGGAGTCGCCGTCGATCGCCTCGAGGATGCCGCCTTCCTCGACGTCCTTACGCGGGCGGAGTCGGGGGCGATTGCAAAGGAGGCGGTTCCGGGCGTCATTACCGAAATATGCGGGGGGCTGAGTGTCGATGCAGCGGTCTCGAAGGTCGCACCGGCCATGAGCGAAGAAGCGCTGCTGGCCCTCATCCGCGATATCCTCGCCACCCGCGCGGAGTTCGTGCGGGAGCGGGGCATGGGCGCCCTCGGGCCGCTGATGGGCGTGGTCATGCAGGAGGCGCGGGGGAAAGCGGACGGCAGGCTGATCAGCGAACTGCTCAAAAAAGAGCTCCGGCAGAGGGTCTGAGCGGGATCGGCGCCCGCCCTGCCCTCCACGGCAGGGCGGTGTGCCGTTGAGGGTATCTTTATCAACCTGCCTGTTCAAATTTATAAGGAGTGTTCTATGGGAAAAACAGGTACGACAAAATGGATACAGGTCAAGGGCGTGAAAGGACAGATCAGGCTTGTTCCCCAGCAGGAAGGGGATTATAAAAAACCGGGCCCGAACCAGCGGTTCAAGTCCGGTTCGACCCTGAAGAAAGCGATGGCCGGTGAAGCGGACGATCAGGGCCGCGGGCGCCGCAGGGGAGGAAGAGGTGCTCGCGGGCGCGGCGGCGCCATGGTCGACAAACGCGTGCGCAGGCGCATCAAGCGGAGCCGCAAAAGCGTTATGGGCCTGAAGACGAAATAGGGGCGCACCGTTTTGATCCGCGGGGAACCGCCCGCCCGTCCATTTTTATAGACGCGCTGCCTGTAGTATGAGTATGGAGTCGAAAGACGCAGTGCTGCGGTATCAGTTTGCTGAACGCGCCAAGTCCGAACTCATTATCGCCTCACAGCTGGTAATGACGCTGAACGATTACAAGGACGTCGAGCTCGCGGGTGCACGGCGGATGCTGATCTTACTGATGGACCTTGTGCGCAACGAGATCGAGTTCGGGTACCGGGCTACCGGTGCCACCGAGTTCAAAAAATCCATCGATGCACTCAATGAAGCGATCAGTCTTGTAGAAAGCGACAGTCTGGGTCCCGCATCGGTCAAGCTCGGCGAGTCGATCAGCCAGGCCACCACCGTAGCGCAGAACGCCTGGGGTGTTCTGGAAGGACGAGGGTTCCTCTGATCGGCCCCTGCTTCCTGGTTTTTGCGTAGCGTGGAGGGTACGGCGGGGTCCTCATGCCCGGGAGGAGGCACCAGGCCGCGCGGCGTGCCTCCAACAGGCCGTGCGTGAAAAGAAACGCCCATATGATATGCAATAGAAAGAATGGTACAACTGGCTTGTGCGAGAGAATGAGGGAAAAATGCCGGATTATCTTATCACCCTGGAATCAGCGTGGATCATAAAAGACGCCAAAACACTCGACGACGCCATCGGGATCGCGATCAGCGAGGCCGGAAAGCGGCTCAATCCCAGCGCAAAATATGTCGAGATTGAAATCGGGCAGCTTGAATGCCCTTTTTGCGAGAATGAATTAAACAGCGGACTTCTTGTGGCGAACACCGCACTGGTCGGCCTCCTGCTCGAGATGAAGGTCTTTCGTGCGGATTCACAGGAACACGCGGTCCGGATTGCCAAATCGGTGATCGGAAAGGCGCTGCGCGATGTGCCGCTCAAGGTCCAGGACGTGCAGGAACTATGATCTCCGTGGTGGGGCACACTGCCGTCGACCATATTTTTCTTGTTCCCCACCTCCCGAACCGGCATGCGTCCACCTTCGTGCTCGACCACCATGTCTATTTCGGGGGGGGTGCGGCGAACATCGCTGCAGGCATTGCGACGCTCGGTGAACAGTGCACGCTGGTAAGCGCCGTGGGCGGCGATTTTTCTGGAAGCGATTACGATCGCTGGATGGACCGTCTGGGCATTACCAAACAGTTTTTTGTGGAGCAGGACACCCGTACGGCGACGGCGTATATGTTCAACGACCAGGACGGCGATCAGGTGACCTTTTTTGAGTGGGGCGCTTCAACCACATTCAGGGATATGCCGGCCCCCCGCCTGGATTTCGTGCATATGGCGACTGCGGATCCGGACTTCAACGTACGGGTGGCGCAGCAAAGTGCGTTCGCGTCATTTGATCCGGGCCAGGATCTCCTGCGCTATAGCGGAGAGCAGCTCGATGCCATCTGCGACACTATCGACATCCTGTTCGCGAACCAGCATGAGATCCGGGGGATGTGCGAGATGATGGGGGTGCGGCTCGAGGAGCTGACCGCCCGCATTCCCCTCGTCGTCTGTACGCTGTCGGGCGAGGGGAGCCTGCTCTATGAGCAGGGATCGCAGCGTCACGTGCCTGCACTGCCGGTTGATCTCGCCGACCCGACCGGGGCGGGGGATGCGTACAGGGCAGGGTTTCTCTCCGCCCTCCGCAAGGGGTATCCGTACCTCACGTGCGCGAAGATCGGCACGGTCACCGCCTCGTTTGTCGTCGAGCGGGTGGGGTGCCAGACCAACCTTCCCGACTGGCAGCGCATGGAGAAACGCTATCGCGCCCGGTTCGGCGACCTCACCATGGAGCAATGCTGAGGCCGGCGGGATCAGATTGGATCACGGCGTTTTTTGCCGATCCGGGTGCGGCGATGAACCGCGAGAGCAGAAAGCGGGGATAGATGAGGCATGAGTGACGTCACGATCGAGAAACTCTCCAGGTACCTGTTCTCGGCGCCCTCCTGGCAGCGTTCGATCGCCATCATCCTTATCCTCGGGCTTGTCATCGACGGGGCGAGTTACCGGACCGACCAGTGGCTCCTCTTTTTCGGGACGATAGGCTACATCATCCCCGCACTGGCAGGCATCCTGCTGACCAATCCGCTGGTGCAGATTGCAGGCAAGAGCATCAAGCTGAACCGCTCTGCCATGCTGGCGATGGCCTGCATGGTGTTTGGCATCATTATCAGCCTCTCCCCTGTCCTCTTTCTCGTGGAGGGCATTTTCAGCCTGCTCTACTCCATCTCGCTGGGAGTGATCTTTGCCATACGCCTGCTGATGCTGACGGCGATCGTGGATTACCGCGTCTCGAAGATGGTTCCCGCGGCGCTTCCGCAGAGCGCTGTCGCCATGGTCACGGCGAGTTTCTTTTTCGATGCGCCGTTTGTCCTGTTCACGCTGCTGATGCACGTGGTCTTCGGCGGGGGCGTGCTGCTCTTCATCTGGCTGGGCGAGCGCCCCCTGAAGCGCAACTTCAATGTCAGCGCCCTCGGTTTCATCAATGCGTTCATCGCCCACATCACGGACGGGTCCAAGGCGCTGGACGAATTCTTCCGGGGTATCGGCGAGGCCGTCTATGTCCCGCAGGCGAGCCTGTTCTTCCACCGTGAAGGAAAAGAGCCTGCCACCTTTACCGTGCCCAACGTCCACCCCGGGCCGATGGGCGAGGTCGGCGGGGGAAATCTGCCCAAAATCCTTCACGACGGGATGGGCGGCAACACAATGGTGGCGCACGGGTGTGCGACCCACGATTTCAATCTGGTCTCGGAGGGCGAGATCCCGAAACTCACGGATGCGGTCCGCGCATCCTGTCGGGATCTCCCCCTTTTTTCGACGGCGACAAAATCGAGGCGCTACGAGGTGGAGAGCGTCCGGGTGCTCGCCCAGGTGTTCGGCGATTCCATCCTGATGGTGAGCACCCGCTCCCCGGAAAAGACGGAGGATCTGGACTATTCGATCGGCCTTGCCATCATGTTCGAGGGACGGCGGCATTTCGAGAACGTGCTGTTTGTTGATGCGCACAACTGCATGGTGGACGTCACCGATCCGGTCATGCCCGCCTCTCCCATCGCCTACGAGTACATGCGGGCGTGCGCCATGGCGACGGAGGCGTCGAAGCACGAGGAGCAGCATGCGGTTCGTGTGGGCTTCTCCCACCAGCTGCTCCCCTTCTCGCGCGAGGAGGGCTTTGGCGACCTCGGCATTCAGGCGATGGTGGTCAGGGTGGGCGGGCAGTATACCGCCTACGTGCTCTTCGACGGCAACAACATGCAGAGCGGGGTGCGGGAGGCGATACGCGACCATCTCCTCGAATTCGTGGACGAGTGCGAGATCATGACCACCGACTCGCACGTGGTCAATACGGTCAGCGGCAAGAACCCGGTGGGCTTCCGGGTACCGGCGGAACTGATCATACCCTTCGCAGAAGAGGCCGTCAGGAACGCCATGGAGGACTGCTCACCCGCGGGAGTTGCGGGATCCACGGCGTGGTGCGAGGATATCGTGGTCTTCGGATCGCACCGCGTCTCGCAGCTGGCGAGCACCGTCAACGGCATGCTCTTGTTCCTGCTCCCCGTGGCGCTGGGCATCCTCCTCTTTGCCTTTATCCTCTCCTTTGTTGCATATTTTGCAATCGTGTGATCCCGAAAAGAGCCAAGGTTTTTTGCGTCCGGATGTGATGTGTACTATCCTGCGAGGGTAGCCAAGTCGGCCAAAGGCGCTGGACTTAAGATCCAGTCCCGCAGGGGTCCGTGGGTTCGAATCCCACCCCTCGCATCTACGGAAACCGGCGGCAATGGCGGTGGCATACAGGGGCGCTCTCACTGTACTGTGCCCCGTCCTCGGCGAAGATTCTATTTTTTTGGCAGAATCATTGCGCAAAGAACGTCGAACCGTATGGTGTGCGAAAACCCTGATTTTGATGCCTGAGGTGAATAATCTCTGAATATTATGGCCTGATTGGATAAAGGGGGTGTGTAATAATTATGTTTTTATCATCTTGCGGCTATTCTTTATTCGACGTGCCCGGAGCCTTCAATGATCCAACTGCTGATCGTCGATGACGAACCCCTCTTCCTCCCCCTGACGAAAACCTTTCTTGAACAGGATAACGCCGATATTGAATGCGATACCTGCGAATCTGCACAAGAAGCCCTTGAAAAACTGGCCGGATCGCCGTACGATTGTATCGTTTCCGATTACGACATGCCGGGGATGGACGGCATCGCCCTGCTCAAGGCGGTGCGCACCCAATATTCCGATTTTCCCTTCATCCTGCTGACCGGGCGGGGCCGAGAGGAGGTGGTCATCGAGGCGTTGAACGAAGGCGCGGATTTCTACCTGCAGAAGAGCGCAGAGCCGAGAGCGCTCTACGCCGAGCTCGCCTCCAAGGTCCGGCATGCGGTGGACCGGCGGCGGGCGAGGGAGGCACTGATGCGGACGCAGTTCTCGATCGATCACCTCTCGGCCGAATTTTACTGGATCGATCCAGAGGGGTACCTGATCGACGTCAACGAGTCTGCCTGCCACAAGCTCGGCTATACCCGCGACGAACTCTTTGCCATGCGGGTGCCGGACGTTGATCCCGACGTTGCTCTCGAAGGGTTCGAAGAGGCCTGGCAGACCGTGAAGGAGCACCAGACCCTCTGCATAGAATCACATCACCGGAAGCGGGACGGCACGGTCTATCCCGTGGAGCTCTCGCCACCTACTGCAAGATGGGTGAGAAGGAGTTCATGTGCGCCTTTGCCACCGACATCACCGGGCGCAAGCAGGCCGACGAGGCATTGCGGCGGAGCGAGAGCCGCTATCGGACCCTGGTGGAGACCATCCACGATGTGGTCTACTCGTACTCGCTGGACGGGCGCATTACGTACATCTCTCCCAATGTGCAGACCTATTTCGGGTATAGGCCGTCGGAGATGATCGGCCACAGCCTGTTCGAGTACGTCCATCCCGAAGACCGGGAAGCGGTTCTTCGGGATTTCCAGCGAACCATTACCACTTCTGAGGAGTTTGCCACGTACTGCCGTCTGATGCGGAAGGATGGCAGCGTGAGCCATGTCGAGGAGATCGCACGAAAGGTCGTGGATGGGAGAGGCGATACTATCGGCTACTCTGGCGTTATTCGGGATATCACCGGGCGCACGCAGGTCAAAGAGGCCCACCGGGAGAGCGAGGAGCGCTACCGGGCGGTTGTGGAGAACTCCCTGGACGCAGTCTACCGCCGCGACCTGCAGGCGGACCGCTATGATTACATGAGCCCGGTCATCGAACAGATCACCGGCTTCACGCCGGAGGAGATGAACACGATGCGTATCGACGAGATCCTGGATCGCATCCATCCCGATGATCATCGATCGGTTGATGCCGAGCTTGCCCGTGCTGTCGCATCCGGCAGGGGTATCATCGAGTACCGGTTCAGGGGAAAAGACGGCCAGTACCGCTGGCTCGCGGATCATTTCACCGTCCTGCGAGACCGGGAGGGCCACCCGCTCTACCGGGGAGGTGTCGTCCGCGATGTCACCGGGCGCAAACAGGCGGAGAAAGCGCTCGAGGATGCGAGTAGCAAGCTCAACCTGCTCACCAGCATCACCCGGCACGACATCCTCAACCAGGTCACGGCACTGAAGGGGTTTCTCGCCCTGATGCAGGATCCGCTGCAGAGTACGGCCGAAGCAGAGGATATGTTCCGCAGTCTCGAGAAAATTGCCGACACCATCCGCCGCCAGATCACCTTCACCGCCGATTACCAGGATATGGGGGAGCGGAAACCCGAATGGCAGCAGGTGGAAGGGGTGATTATGCGGGCGGCGGAGAGCGTAACGTTAAACGACGTCTCGCTTACGGTGGATACCGGGCCTCTGGAGATCTTTGCGGATCCCATGCTGGAGAAGGTCTTTTTTAACCTGCTGGATAATGCCGTCATCCACGGGGAACAGGTGGAGCATATCATGGTCTCGTTCCACGAGGACGGCGAGGTGGGGGTGCTGGTGTTCGAGGATGACGGCGCAGGCGTGCCTGCATCCCGTAAACATAAGATTTTCGAGCGGGGATTTGGCACGGTCACCGGTTATGGGCTGTTTCTGGTAAAAGAGATCCTCGATATCACCGGGATATCTATCCGGGAGACCGGCGAGAAAGGGAAAGGGGCACGGTTCGAGATCGAGGTGCCTGCCGGGAAGTGGCGGGTGCTGAAAAATTAAAACGAATACACTCCCTTCAGGTTTTTTCATCGAAAGAGTGCATCCTCGCGCGTTCCGGTCAGTGCACGCGCGTCATCGAGAACCTGCCCCGCATTTTCCGGTTTATGCGGGAGATGGGTGTGCCGGCAGCGAATCGGCCGGTGAACGGATCGGGCCCCGGTGCCGTGGCTTGCAGTGCCTGCGATGGCGACCGGGCTCTCTCAAGCCCTTCAACCGGTCTTTGATCCCCTGCACGCGAACCGGGGAACCGCGTGCAGCGGCGATGTCCTGCCGAACCGTTCAGCCCGGGCTACGGGGGTCTCCATAAAAATGAAGGTGCTGGTGGTTCCTGGGACCTCTATTCAGTGGTCTTTCCGTCGAAATGCTCTTCCCGGGCCATGGCCTCCTCGCGGGTCCGCCGCACGGTCCCGTCCTGATGCTCGGGCGGGGAGTAGATCGTGTACAGCTTGAGGTCTGCGGTTCTGGAGGTGTTCGTCACGTTGTGTTTGGCGCCGTTGGGCACGATCACGGCGGTCCCGTCCTTGACGGCGTGCTCCACGCCATCGTTCGTCACGACCCCTTCCCCTTCCTCGAAACGGAAGAACTGGTCGATGTCGTCGTGTGTCTCCTCCCCGATCTCCTCGCCGGGTTTGAGGCACATCAGCACGAGCTGGCTGAAGGTGCCCGTATACAGGACCCTGCGGAAATCGGTATTCTGTACGGTTTCTCTCTCGATATCGTCTACAAATCCTTTCTTCATGGAACAGCCTCCCGGCGCTCGCGGCCGGTGACGGTGGGTGTGGATGCCCCGGTATATTATTCTTGAGGTCGCCCGGGCCCGGGGGTGCGGGTCCCTGTTGTGCCGCCGGCAGGAAAACATTCTTCGCCACTGGTCCGGAACAGGGTTCTATGGATACAGCACTGCGGGACACCTTTCTGCAACGCTGGGAGCGATACTTTCCGGGGGCGGAACCCCCGATCACGTTCGAGATTGGCGGGAGCACCGAAGGGCTCGGGAGAGTCCCCGCGCCAAACGGCAGGAGATGCTTTGTCTGCGATCTCGCGAAGGTGAGAAAAGGAACGAGCCTTGTCTTCGATGAAGATTCGGTCGGGTGCCGCGGGGCGAGGTTCTCCCTTGGGTATGACACCGAACGGTTCCCCGACTTTTGCTCCTTTCTCTCCCACGGAAAGCCCGGCGTCGTCGAGGGAGAACGCTACAAGCGGACGCCGGCGATCGTGGACGAAATGGACCGGGGGCACGTCCGCATCCCTGCAAAGGGGAAGGACATCGTCTTGAAACGCTGGGATTCCCTCACGGACGGAGACAACCCCGACGCCGTGGTCTTCTTTGCGCGGCCGGAAGTGCTCTCTGGCCTCTTCACGCTGGCAAACTTCGATCTGGCCGACCCGAACGGCGTGATCTGCCCGTTCGGCGCCGGGTGCAGTTCGATCGTCTACTATCCCCTGCTCGAGCAGCAAAGCGAGAACCCGAAAGCGGTGCTCGGGATGTTCGATCCCTCCGCACGGCCCTGCGTACCTCCCGATATCCTGACGATGGCCTTTCCCCTGCGACGATTCGAACAACTGATAGGGTACATGGACGAGAGTTTCCTTACGACGGGTACGTGGGAGAAGGTGATGAAAAAGATTGCCCGGAGCAACGCACTCTACTCACCCTGAAATCCCGGGCTGCTGCAGGAAATCGCAACGAACGGTCCGCATGCCCCGGCGGTGTACGGGGGGCCGGATGCGTCGATCCGCCATGCGTCGGGGTACCTGCAGGCCTGCAGGACATCCCGTTTTTCCGGGTACGGTAACGGCGCCGGAGAATCACAGGATGTATCAGGTCCCGGACGTGACCACACTTCCATGCGATTGGCGTTTCTTTCCGTTGTTTTTCTCATCGCCGCACTGGTGGGGAGCGGCTGCACGGGTGCGCAGGGAGAAACCCATCCCGCCCGTCTCCCGGCGCCCGATTCCGGTGTGCCGGGCCAGGTTCCCTTTCTCGATGGCCGGCAGCAGGTTGCAGTCTCCTTTGCCATACGGGAAGAGGGAGACGAAACGCAGAATGCAGAGGCGCGTGAGTGGTTTTTCCGGGGGCTTGCGTTCAATGCGCAGAACGGCTGCAGCGAAGAGGCGCTGGCATGCTTTGACCGCGCAACTGCTCTCGATCCCGGCTATGCCGAGGCCTGGTTTGCGAAGGGGGCCGGCCTCTTCAATCTCGGGCAGTCCGATGCATCGCTCGCCGCCCTCGATACGGCACGTGACATCGATCCCGGGATGGCGGCGGCATGGCACCTGAAAGGGATGGTTCTCGGCACGATGGACCGCCACGATGAGGCGCAGGCATCGTACGGGAACGCTGCCGCCCTTGAGCCGGGGTATGTGCCGGGTTCGTGAATAGCGGCAGATCCACCGGTGGCGTGGCGGCGCCGATGCCGGATCCGCGGTGCAGCGCGTGCAGGAGGTGTCCCTCAGTAATCGCCGGCAGTTACGCGATGCCGCTTCAGCACTCCCCGGTCAAACACGTACACCGTGACGGCCTCACCGCGCTGAAACCTCCGCATCTGTTGATCGTACACCTTCCGCACCGGCCGAAGGTTGTGCTCTTTGAAAAATGCAGCGCAGAAGGTGTAGAATGCGATTTCCTTCTCCAGAAAATCCTTCTCGTAGGAGATGGTTTCGGCGGCAATGCGCCTGCATTCCCCGGCGCTGAGGTGCGCGTGATATTCCCCGTGTTCGTTCAGACCGGCGATCTGCCGCCATTCATACCTCCCGTCATCTCCCCACTCGCGGTGGAGCATGTACGGATAGATGCGGCAGATCCTGAACCGCTGCGCATAAATGCGGCAGCGGGTGCCTTCAAGAAAAATGCAGTCCCCGTCTTCCCTGCAGCGGAGCGCGTACCCGGAGACATAAAAATTCCCGTGCTGGTCGCAGAGTTCGAAGCCCGGGGCGGGGATGAGTGCACCGGCGTCGATGCGCAGGCACTGCTCCACATCGTCGTCGAGCAGAAAGACATGACCGTTGAATTCCCTGGTGCAGCACCTCGCGCACCCGGTGCAGGAGAACCCGACGTCCCCGATGATTGCGGCAAGCTCCTCGTCTGGAAAACGGACGAGATCATCCCGTTGCCGGGAGAGATCCACGATTTTTTCAGCGATTCCGCGGAGTGTCGTGATGGACGGCATGGCTTTCACCGGATTGAAATAGTGGCTGAGGCGGTGGAGCATCGGGGGTGCCGGGTTGCATGCGCTCGGAATCCGGGGTGCCCCGTATCGCCGCCGGGCCGATGGCATCCCTAGTCATCGAAGTAGATGAAATTTATCTCGTCCTCGGTGTCCAGCTGCTCCTCCTCGTCGTAGTCCGCCGGGGCGGAGGAGAGCAGGTATATCCCCGCCCCGATGATGATGAGCACGACGCCCGCCGGCCGGTTGAACAGGAGGATGAGGATGCCCGCGATCACCAGTGCAGTGCCCAGCTTCATCTGTCTCCCTTCACCGGTGGGACCCGGGATACCTTCATAGTTTTTCTCCGGGCAGAGCAACACATTCCCGGAGGAAACCCGTGCCGTGACGGACGCCCCCTGCGTGCACGGTGCACTGCCATGGACAAAGACGTCATTCCTGCCGACACCGACCTCCTGCACCTCTCCCGCGGCATCACGATGATCGGCGATATCGCCATCCTCTCCCTTCCCCCCGGCCTCGACGCAGCCGCCGAAGAGCGTGCAGGTGCGCTCGTCGCCAGAAGGAAGAACATCCGTACGGTGCTCACCAAGGTCACCAGCCTGGAAGGGGACCGCCGGGTCGCCCGGTACCGGATCCTTGCCGGCAGCTGCACCGTCACCGTCCACCGGGAATTCGGGTTCTCCTATGCGCTGGACGTGCGGGAGGTCTTTTTCAACCCCCGCCTTGCCTCCGAGCGGATGCGGGTGGCGTTGCAGGTCTCCGCCGGCGAGGAGGTGCTGGTCCCGTTTGCCGGGGTGGGGCCGTTCGTCGTGCCCGTTGCGGCGAGAGGGGCGCGGGTCGTCGCCGTGGAGAAGAGCCCCGCGGCATGCCGGTGGCTCTCCGAAAACTGCCGCGCCAACGGCGTGGAGGAGCGCGTGCGCGTGCACGAAGCGGATGCCGCCTCCCTCATCGGGATGTATCCCCCCTCATTTGACCGTTCGGTGATCCCGGCGCCGTACGGGATGGACGGCATGCTGGCGCGGGTTGCCCGAATGGTCCGTCCGGGAGGCATGATCCATTTCTATACCTTCAAGAAGCGCCACCAGATCGCGGATCTCACACGGGTGCTCGATGCGGAAGGGTACGAGGTCGTCACCGTCCGGCGGTGCGGCAACGTGGCGCCCTGCGTGAGCCGCTGGGTGTTCGACCTGCAGAAGGCCTGACCGGGGAGCGGTCATGCCGCATGTGGAGCATGGTGGCGGTTTTTTGGTGCCTTCACTCATGTCGTTCTACGCCCTATCGTTTCCCATGCATATCCCTCCCTTCAAACTGGAACGGTTTCTGTCGCGCTATGAATTTGATGCTCCGTATTTTCTCTGCGGGTCCGATTGTGAGTCGCTCTCGGTGGGGGATCTCCTGGCGCTCGAGCCCGGGGCCGAGGAGGCGTTCCGGAACCTGCGGCTCGGGTACACCGAATGCCCGGGCGACCCGCGCCTTCGCTCCGCCATCGCCGGGCAGTATGCGGGCATGGATCCGGATGAGATCCTCGTCTTCGCCGGTGCCGAAGAGGGTATTTTTATCTTCATGAACACGGTTCTCCGCCCGGGCGATCACATCATTGTGCAGTATCCCGCCTACCAGTCTCTCCATGAGATCGCGCGGGCGATAGGCTGCGAGGTGACGTACTGGCGCATGAACGAGGATTCCGCGTGGGCACTCGATCTCGACGACCTCGTCCGCGCTCTCCGGCCGACCACGCGGGCAATCGTCATCAACACCCCCAACAACCCCACCGGTTCCCTGATGGAGAGTGACGTGTTTGACGGCATGGTCGATATTGCCCGGGATCACGGACTGTATATCTTTTCCGACGAGGTCTACCGGTATCTCGAGCATGACCCCCGCACACGCCTTCCGGCGATGGCGGACGTCTACGAGAAGGGGGTGTCTCTCGGGGTCATGTCCAAGGCATACGGGCTGCCCGGGCTCCGCATCGGCTGGATCGCCGCGAAGGATGGGGATCTCCTGCAGAACATGGTGCAGTTGAAGGACTATACAAGCATCTGCAGCAGCGCTCCGAGCGAGTTCCTCTCTCGTGTTGCCCTGACCCATAATGATACGCTGATTGCCCGCACCATGGCCATTATCGAGGGCAACCTCTCCCTCCTTGACGCGATGTTCGGCCGCTGGAGCGAGGTGTTCGCGTGGGCAAGGCCGGTTGCGGGTTCGGTTGGATATCCGAGGCTCCTTGTCGACCGGCATATCGAGGAATTCTGCGATGATCTGGTGCAAAGGTGCGGCGTCCTCCTGCTCCCTGGCACGGCATTCGATGACGATGCTCACCACTTCAGGATCGGTTTCGGCAGGCGGAATATGGGTGCATGCCTCAACCGGCTGGAGCAGTACCTCGAGGAACGCTTCTCCTGACCGGGCCATGCAGCTCCATTCACATCCCTCCCACGGGCATGATGTAGAGCGGCACTTCGCCCGGCGATAGGTTGAGAATCTGCTGTACCCGGGCGTCGTCAAACGCCGCGATGGATACGGTCCCGAGGTCAAGGGAGACCGCCTGCAGATAGATGTTCTGGGCGGCATGTCCGGCCTCCATGTACACATAATGCACCCCGCGATCGCCGTATTTGGCGGTTGTGCGGTCCGGGACGGCGCAGATCACGATGGCGGCGGGGGCATCCCCCACCGCCGTCTGGGAGAGCGCAGCGGTGCACAGCGCGGAAGAGACGTCGCCGTCGATGATCCGGTGCAGCTCGTGCCCCTCGGGGACATAGCGGTAGACGCCGGGAGTAAGGTCCTCCACGCTTCGTACCGCCGCGTACACCTCGAGCGGGTAGAGCGCTCCCGCCGAGGGCGCGGTGCGATACCCCCGGGGATCGGTGATCCCCTGGCAGGCCCAGAGCAGCTGCCCCACCTCTTCAAGCGTCAATGAGCGCTCCGAAAAATCGCGCACCGATCTCCGTGCGAACAGTGCCTGTTCGATTGGGGTGTCGCTCTCACGCGCCGGTCCGGGCAGTTCGAGCACCATTGCATCACGCACCCGGATCTCCTCCGGCGGACGGTCGTCGACGCACGCCGCGGCCAGGGCGATCGCCAGCATGGCGATTGCTGCCATAGCAGGAACCGTGTTGATTATCCCACCTCCCGCGCGCGTCCGGGCGCGCGGTCCAGCAGATGGATTCCAGCTATTTAAGGGGATCGCCCATCCGGTGATGATCCCTGTATACGCTGTCTGGAGGTGCTCTTTCTCGCATTCGATGCCATTTAAGCCAAATAACGGTCAGACTATTGTACTGCCGGAATACAATGAAATTTATACCTGCCGTACACACGGGTTGTGCAGAGCGAAATGAGCTGGAAGGTACCCCGATTCACGAATAATCACTATTATGCCTTTTTCATTCTCATCCTCTCGGTGAATGCCTCCATCGGCTATATGGCATGGGAGGCGCAGGGGGTCGAGATCACCGAGCTGCAGATCGAAGGTGCGCCGGGAGGCATTGTGTTCATCGCCGATCCGCACCTGAAGGAAAGCAATCTGGGCCATGTGCGCATGGTTATCGGGGAGATCAACCGCCTGCAGCCCTCGGTGGTGCTCATCGGGGGTGATTTCGTCTATGGCATAGATCCCGACCTCGGGCTCCAGGAGGTCTGGCGAGAAATCGACGCCCCTGTCTATGCCGTGCTGGGCAACCACGACTACAAGGCCGGAATTGACGCGACCACCGGAATCGAAAAGGTGTCCGCACTGTCGGGGGCGAGCCTGCATCCGGATTGCTACGATGTGGCATGCCTCCGGGACTCCGCGACCGACCTCGCCTTCGCCGATGACGTGGAGGCGGTGCTGGAAGCAAACGGGGTGACCGTACTTCGCAACGAGGTCGTTGAACTGGACATCGAAGGGGCGAGGCTGGTGATCGTCGGCGTGGATGACGGCTGGGCGGGCATGGCCAATCCGCCCCGACTCGAACCTTCCGGTGCCTTCACCGTCTACATGATCCACGAACCGGAGTGCCGTGCGGACTGGAGCTGCGATCTCATTCTTGCCGGGCATACCCATGGCGGGCAGTTCAACTCCCCGGTTCTCCAGCTGGCAAACAATGCCGGGATCGTTGAATTGAAGGGCATGCAGGAAGGCGGGACATCACCCACCTACATCAGCCGCGGCATCGGCACCTCCAACCTCGATAGGGAATTGCGGTTCTTCTGCTCTCCCGAAATTGTCGTGATCAATCCCCCGTCTTTCAATTCCGGGGTGTGATGCGATCCCGCGGCCGTGCGCAGGTGCCGGGAGATCGGACTATCACGGATACGGCCCGGCTCCTCCGCGACCGCGTCCGGCCTGCACTTTTATCGTGTCCCTGCGCATGATGCAATGAGGCATGGTGACCGCAGCGAAGCGCAGGGCCCACGTGTGGGTGAGCGGGCGCGTCCAGGGAGTATATTTCCGCGATGCGACGCGTGCGTCGGCGGAACGGTCCGGCGTGGCAGGGTGGGTCCGGAATCTGCCGGACGGGCGGGTGGAGGCGGTTTTTGAGGGCGATCCGGGTGCGGTGGACCGGATGGTGGAATTCTGTCGCAGCGGCCCGCGTTCTGCACGGGTCGAGCGTGTTGAGGTGGTGGAGGAGGACTTCCGCGGGGAGTTGCAGGGTTTCGAGGTCCGGTACGGGTGACTGCACGAAGGATCCGCCGTCACCGACCGGTTTGCGTCACGCATGGTTTTTCGGAAAAGCGGTCCTGCACCCGCGTGTGCACATGACGGGGATCGTCGCGCCCACCCTGAGAACGATCCTGCCGCATTGAGGACGGAAACCCGGCGTACCTGGCGCGAGATGGTTCCGGTCACCGTGCGGCTTCCGCCATTCTCGCGTGTTTTTGTAAAAATCGCCTGATATTTTCGGATTCTCTCCAGCCAATATCGAGTTTCTGGATCATCTGGTCGATCTCTTCGGCCTGCCGGGTGATCTTCTCCATCGTCTCCCCACCCTCGAGATCGGCAAACCCGACGATGATCTGAAGCGGATTTCTGATATTATCGTTCATCCTTGCATATAGCTCGACTTTACCCAGGAAGGCATTGATGTTTTTCACCAGTGTACGGAATTTTTCTTCGCTCTCCATCAATGCCTCGACAGACCGTTTTCGCTCCGTGATGTCCTCGAGGATAATGGTGATCCCCGGCGTGCCGTCGATGAATGCCGTCGGGATGATTTTCATCTGGAAAAAGAATTCTTCTTCATCCTTCAGGATGCGGATTTCTTCAACGACAACTCTTCCTTCCAGTGCACGGTCGATCTTTGCCTGTATGCTGAGATCGGGAGAGAGCGGGGTGAGCACATCCATCAGGTGTTTTTTCTGGATTTCTTCAAGATTCTGGTTGAATAGACTCAAAAAATTGGTATTGGCCTGGATGATTTTTTGATCGCGCCCCAGTACCACCACGTAATCCGAGGAAAAATTCAGCAGCGCATTGACCGGCACCCGGTGCGTCAGCGTATAGACTTTGGCCTGCCCGAAGGGGACCATGTCCACCTGCCCGGAAATGAGGAGAATATCCAGGTAGCGGGCAACGGATATTCTGTTCATGCCGATCGCTTCTGCGATCTGCTTGACCGACATGCCCTGCGGGTTTTCTTTGAGAATTTCCAAAATTTTTGAAAACTCTTTGTGGTTCGCGATGGTGGTCACCATTTTTTATCTGATATATAAATCATATTATATATAAATGTTATACATGGATCGTACGGTTTGATAATACGGTTTGTTGTTGTAGCTGGAGAAGTGCCCTGTTGCGGTCTCCCCATGGGGATATCCCGCGCTCTTGTGCTGGAACGAACGAATGGCCCCGCAACGGAAGGGTGCGCTGCTTTCGACAGGAGGGGCGGCGATGTGCCGATGCTCCGCGCGCCGAAGGAGCGGCATCTCCCGGTCCTTTAAGGCGACGTTATGTCTTTTGATTCATCCCGTGCCTGGCGATCACTGGATTGCCGGAAACACTATAATGTTTTCGTAAGAATTCCCGTATTTTATCGGCTTCGATGCGCCCGATGTCCAGCTGGGTGATGATACCGTCGATCTCCTTTGCCTGCTGGTGGATTTTCTCGTTCAGGTCGCCGCCCTCGAGATCCGCGATGCCGACGATGGCCTGCAGCGGATTTCTGATATGATCATGCATCATGGAGTAGCGCTCGACATTTACCAGAAAATCGCCCAGATTTTCGATCAGGGACCGGTATTTCTTTTCGCTCTCGATCAGTGCATTGATCGTCCGTTTGTATTCGGTGATATCTTCCAGGATGATGGTTATTCCCGGTGATCCGTCGATAAATGCGGTGGGGACGATTTTCATGTGGAAATAGAGTTCCTCATCCTCCTTGAGGATGCAGATCTCTTCGAGGAGTTCTTTTCCCTCGAGGGCCTGGTCGATCTTGGTCTTGATGCCGAGTTCCTGGGTCAGGGGATTGAGGACATCCAGCAATTTTTTCCCGGCGATCTCCTCGATATTCTGGTTGACGAGATGCAGGAAGTTTTTATTCGCCTGGACGATATGCTGGTCTTTTCCTATTACCACGACGAGATCGGATGAAAAATCCAGGAGAGCCGATACCGATACCCTCTGGGAGAGGTAAAATAATTTTGCCTGGCCGTAGGGAACCATATCAACCTGGCCTGAGGCGCGAAGGATATCCAGGTACCGTGCGACGGAAATACGGTTCATTCCGATCGCTTCGGATATTTGCTTCAGCGACATCCCGCGTGGATTATCCCGTAAAATTTGCAGGATATGCGTGAGTTCTTTATGGTTCTGGACCATTGATACAGCGTTTTATCTTTTAGTATATTAAGGTTGCGCTATATTGTTTATCATTAGTGATAATCACCGATTCAATAATTCTCCTGCTATTTTTATCATGGAAAAGATATTCTTCATTCCTGCGGGGAATGCTCCGGCAACGGGCCATCCGAACTCTTTTCCCCCGGACATCTCGTCTCTGGCAATGATCGCGGTGCTCGGGGCCTCTGCGGGCATCTCCGCTCCGGAAGCCGACGATAGCACGTCAAGGGAACCGATGGTTGCACGATGTGCGGCGATAGTGCCATGTCGTATACCGGGACATCGCCCCCGATTGGCAATACATCCATATTATAGAAACATTTCGGAAAAGAAGAATAGATCCGTGCTCGATTAGTTTATGAATTATATATATATAATAGTAGATATTAAAATGCTGGATAATGCGGCGGACGGGAAGAAGCGTGGATCGTTCACCTACGCTGCTCCCAAGTGCACAGGACCGGTGGAGGATCGCGGGAAACCACGATCCTGCGATCGCCGGTACGGCACATCGTGCGGGTGACATAGTCTATGGACGTCTATCATATTGAGGAACTGAATTCCAGCAATGCCCGTGACTGGGAGCATTTCAATGAAACCGCGAATGTCGGCAGCTTTTTCCATTCCTTGAAATGGAAGCGCATCATCGAGCGCTCCTTTGGAATAAAGCCCCATTATTTCCTCGTGTACGAGGGCGACGACGTTGCAGCCATCTGCCCGTTTTTCGAGAACAACCTGAAATACTTCAAAGGCCTCGTATCGCTCCCGTATTCTGATTTCGGTCATATTGCTCTCGAGGATGGCCGGGCATGCGACGCACTTGTCCGCGAGATCTATGCCCGGTGCATGGACACCACACGGCAGGAAAAGCTCGCATTTCTCCAGATGTCCGCCCACACTCCACATATCCGGGACCTGATGATGCGGTACACCGATCTGCCGCCGCTCGTGTCGGGAAACATGGTACTGCATCTCGACAAACTCACTCCCGACCAGATCTGGAACGATGTTTTCTCCGCGAAGGGGGGGCAGAGAAAATACATCAAACGGTTCATCCGGGAAGGGTGCACCATCGAGGAAGTGCGGGATTTCAGGGATCTTGAGCTGTTCTACCACTACTACAATGAAAATCTCGAACAGAAGCATGTCCGGTCATTCAACCAGACCAGTTTCTTCACCACCATCTGGGATATTTATTCGCCGGCAGATATGCGGATCACCCTTCTCAGAAAGGATGATTTCATTTTCGGGGGGCTCTTTGCCTATCTCTTCCCGCCGAACCGGACCATCTATCTTGTTCACCTGGCGCTGAACAGATCTATCCCCAATACCTACCATCCGCCCTACTACCTGTTCTGGGACATCATCGAAAAGGCCTGCGAGATGGGATACCAGCGCATCAGTTTCGGTGGGACGGCGTACAATCCTGAAAATCCCGTATACAGGCAGAAGAGTGGCTTTGGCTGTGACTACGAGTTCAAGTATTCACTCTTCATGCCCTGCTCCCCCCTTTTCCGCTATGGATACAATTTGTACCACTTCATGAAACACGGGTTGAAATTCCCACAGATCGATGCCAGCCTATGAAAGGTGAATGGTGCCCGGTGGATTGCAGCAGCGTCCGTCCCGACGAATAAAAATGCGTAGACCATCCCACAACAGCTCCACTGCTGTGGGTGGCGGGACCGGTGGAAGCGAGGGGGGGAAACCCCAAACGGTGCGTCGCCTCCTGTGCGCGGGAGCAATACGTGCGCTTATCGGTGCGGTGGCAATCGGGATTCTCATGATGTGGGAACCCGAACGCGATGACCCGTTGAGGCGTTCTCGCTCCGCGAGCGGACAGGCGCTCCGGAAAGTTCCCCGCGGGAATATGCCCTCCATGAACCGCAGGAACTGATCATCGGCGTGTACAACCATGAATTTCAGGATGAACGATACATCCTCCAAATTTTCCTTGTCGAGGAGCACTTCTATCCGGAAACCAACGCCACCCGTATCGCAATCATGGATCTGCTGGAACGATATCCTGTACACCTGCCCCATGATGAGGCCCGTGAATTCGTCTACCGGTTCGGTATCGAATCCCCGGACTCGAATAAAATCGAATTGCTCCTCCACCAAGACGACGCCCCTTCAGGGGATGTTCGCAACGAAGAGCGGATCGATGCCAGTTACCGTGATCTCCACCTCTGGTTCGACGTCGTTGCATGAAAAGAGATGCGTCACCGCAGCAACGCCCCCGGCAGAGCGGGCATTCGACGGGGTTTGCGTCCCCTCATCCGCCAGCCGCAAGGGCGATGGCAACTGCGGCAAGGGCAAGACCGGTGAGCGCAAGGGGGATCGTGAATTTCCAAACGACCGTTGCAAGTGGGTCGCCGCTCGTTCTCTTCAGCAACCAGAAGTACGGATCGGTCACGTAGGAGACGACCAGCGTTCCGGCAGCGATCATGAGCACGAGGGGGATCGCGGGCACCTGCAGGGGGATGGTCGATCCCGCCAGCAGCGACGATGCTGCGATCGCGGTGACCACGCGGGACCCCTGTGCTGTCTGGAAGAGCGCAGCGATAGTGAACGGCACGAGCAGAACGAAAACCCCGCCGTCGACCGTAGCGGAGATGGTATCGAGCAGGGGGCTTGCGGCGATGACGCTGCCCAGCGCACCCGCACCGCAGAGATCGAACATGATGACTCCTGCATTTCGTGTTCCTTTCTCGAATGCATGGAGCCTTGCAGGATGATCGGCCAGCAGGAGGGCGACGGCAGCGCCTGCGAGCAGGGCAACGGAAATAGTGCTGAAGACATGGGCGGGCGGGATGATGGTGCCTGCCATGAGGAGCACAAGCGGGACCAGAACCGGTGCCCAGGATGTCAGCCGCCCTGCAGGCGATGCTCCGGCCCGTTCGGCGCCGCTCGCGAGATCCTCTGTATCCCACCTCCGGGCCGCAACCAGGAGGATGCCGAGTACGATGGCTGAGACGGGCAGCACCACCGCCAGGTACTGCACTGCACTGAACGCGGGGGGGCTGAGTGTGGTAATGACGGCATAGCTGACCGGGAGCGGGTAGAGGAGGACAAACGAAAGCACGCTGCCGTATGCTCCGATGTAATAGAGGTTTTTTCTCCGCTCCGAAGCGGCCTCGAGATGCTCGATCACCGGTGCGAGAATGACAAACGCGGTGATGCAGCACATGCAGGGGATGGAAAACAGGTATCCCGCAATCCCTGCAACCGTCGCCGGTCGATGCAGCACGCCGATGAGATCCCCGCAAACCCTTTCGATAAAACCGCAGCTGCGCATCACCTGCGCGATCAGGGCTCCGCAGTAGATGGGGATGCCGAGGAGGGCGAATACCGCCCCCGCCCCGGTGGTGATGAGCGCGGGGATCTCGGCCCCGAGGCCGGTGAGCGCACCGTAGACGATCGCGGCGCCGATAAGTGTGAGAAACGGCGAAAGGAGATCCCGGGCGGAAATGACGCTTACCAGCGCCATTACGAGCAGGAAGACGATCAATGCATCCATCTGAACTCCTCCGTCAATCTCCGGCACCTGTGGTTCCAATCACGGGTCGCCGGGGTGTCCTGCCCCGAACTCAGCGATCCTCTCCTCCGCAACGGCGCAGTAATAGGGGTCGATCTCGAACCCGATGTAGCGGGCACCGAGGCGCAGGCAGGCAATCGCCGTGGTCCCGATGCCCATGAACGGGTCGAGAACAACCGTGCGCTCATCGTAGCCATGCAGCCTGATGCACATCTCCGGCAATTTTTCGGGAAATGTGGTGGGATGGGGCCGTTTCGACCGGACGGTGGTATACGGGATGAACCAGACGTTGCCGCGTTCCCGCAGGTCGCTGGTGGCATGCTTCCACCTGCCGATATTGCTCTTGTCCTGATAGCGCACTCCGATGGCCAGTTTGTCAAGCGGTACCGCACCCGATCGGGTGAAATGGAAGATATGCTCGTGGCACTGGCTGAGGTACCGCGTACTGTTGACCGGCTGGTAGTGGCCGACGGCAACGTCCGACCGGATGGCGTCGTAGTTGCCCACATCGGCCTTTTCGATGGCAATGGACTTCACCCAGTGGATAACGTTCTGCAGGGTGAAATGGGGCCGGAACTGCTGGATCACGTCGAACGGTATCCACGGATCGCTCGGCTTTCCGCCGATATTCAGGAAAAACGATCCCGCAGGATCGAGGATGCGCCCGGCTTCCTGTGCGATATCCCCCATCCACGCGAGGTAGTGGTCGCGGGGCAACCGGTCATTGTGCGTCTGGTAGGTCTTTCCGATGTTGTAGGGCGGCGATGTCACGATAATGTCCACCGATGCATCGGGCATCCGGCGCATCCCCGCAAGGCAGTCCACCTGGAGAATGGCATCGAGTCCTGGCTCATCTCCTGTCTTGCCGTTTCGCCGTGCCGCTCCGGAATGCATCGTGCTCTCCCCGGTGAAGAATGCCTTCGTTGCAGGAATATGGGGGAGCAGCGGGTATACGTCTTTTGAATCAGCTGCCGGGCAGCGGATGGAAGGGCACGTGCTGCCGTACCGGTGAAACCAGGCACAGTGTTTTTCAGCGCCCCCATCCATGCATTGCTATGGTATCCCTTGCCGACATCAGGCATGCACAAGAGCGTATCCGGGATCATGTCCTCGCCACACCTCTCGTCTATTCACCCACGTTCAGCGCCATGACCGGCGCCCGGGTGTTTTTGAAACTCGAAAACCTGCAGAAAGCGGGGTCCTTCAAGGTACGGGGTGCGATGAATACCATCCTCTCGCGGCGGGCGTCCATCGGGAGCAGGGGGGTGATCGCCGCGTCCGCGGGCAACCACGCGCAGGGGGTTGCCGTGGCGGCGCAGCTGGCGGGGGTTGCCGCGACCATTGTCATGCCCGAATCGGTATCGATCAGCAAGGAAGAGGCAACGCGGGGCTACGGCGCAGAGGTTTTGCTCAGGGGGAGTTCTCTCGACGAGAGCCTTGCCCATGCACACGAACGTGCCGCGGAGGGGTATACCTTCATTCACCCCTATGACGACCCGGCGGTCATCGCGGGGCAGGGAACGATCGCCCTTGAAATATTCGAAAAACTCGCCCGTCCCGATCTCATCGTGGTGCCCGTGGGCGGCGGGGGGCTCATCTCCGGGATTGCGACTGCCGCCAAAGCACTGCACCCTCCCGTCCGGGTGGTGGGCGTCCAGGCCGCCGCCTGCCCGTCAGCGGTCGCGGCGAGGAGGACGGGGGGCCCCGTCAGGGTGGCGGCGGCCAATTCGATAGCCGACGGGATTCTGGTCCCCACCATCGGCGAGCTCCCGTACGCCCTCATGGAGCGCAACGTCGATGAAGTGGTCAGCGTTTCCGAGGACCGGATCGCCATGGCGATGGTCCTGCTGCTCGAGCGAAAACGGGTGCTTGCCGAGGGCGCCGGCGCCGTGCCGCTGGCGGCACTGCTGGATTCCGGCATCGAGGTCGCGCCGGGCAGCACCGTGGTGCTCGTCATCAGCGGGGGGAATGTCGACACGCCCCTGCTGGGCCGGATCATCCGGAAGGGGATGCTGAAAAACGGGCGTATCGTGGGGATTTCCGTGGTGGTCGATGATACGCCGGGAACACTGGCGCAGCTTCTGGAGGTCATCGCCCGCATGCGGGGAAATATCCTCCACATCCGCCACGAGCGGTTTTTGCGGGATCTCCCCGTACAGGTGATCCGGGTCGACCTGGAATTCGAGACCCGCGGCCATGCACACATCGGGGAGATCATCGGCGCCCTCCGGGACCATGGCTATGCCGTGGAGGTGCAGTGACCGGCACACCGGCGGGCATCCTTCCATCGACCCGGGAGAGCACAACGTTCAAATAACCCGCTCGAGGATGGGTACCTGTGCTCTTTACCGGGATTGATATCGGCGGCACCAATACGGATATCGCAATCGTCGATGGCGATGTTCTCACCCGAAAAGTGCCGAATGATGCAGGATTACGGGGGGCGCTCGATTCGATCGATGTCCGGGGCAGGCTCGCGGTGAGCACCTCGCAGCCGCTCAACCGGCTCATCGCCGCCCCTCCTGCGTCGGTGTATGCCATCACCATTCCGGGGCCCGGTCTCCCCTCCCCGGGGAGCGTTGCGGGGATGGTGAACCACCGCGGCGATATCCTCGAGGAGATCGATCCCGCTGCAATCCGCACAGCACTCGCGGAGCATGCGGCCGAGTACCTGGCCATCTGCGGGAAGTTTTCGGTGCGGAACCCCACGCTCGAAGAACAGGTCCGGGCCATCGCCCTCTCATTCTATCCTCCCGAGCGGATCGCCACGAGCCACGGGCTTGCGAGGCTGGGCTTTCCCGCGCGGCGCGTCACCACCGAAGTGAATGCCCGGATACTGGAAATCGTTGCGGCAATGGCCCGGACGATCTCCGGCTATGCGCAGGATTTCCTGTTTTTCAAGGGGGATGCCGGACTGGCATCTGCCGGTGCCGTGCTCCGTGACCCCTCGGTGCTGTTCAATTCCAGCCCCGCCGCGGTGGCACTGGGCGCCCGCTACCTGACGGGCTGTTCCGGCTGTCTTGTGGTGGACATCGGGGGAACGACCACCGACCTCGTTCCCCTGCGCGAGGGCGCACCGTGCATGCAGGATGTCCGTATCGACGGGAACACTGCCTTCATCCGAAGCGTTCAGGCGGAAAGCATCCCTTTTGGGGGTGATTCGGTGATTGAAGCGCACCTCTGCCCCCGCAGAGAGGGGAATCCTATGGCATTCGGGGGCATGTGCCCGACCCTCACCGATGCGCTCAACCGGTGCGGGGCGTCCATCGGCGATGCGGCGCGATCCGCCCACCTGGATCCGGACCGTGCCGCACAGGCCATCCGCGCATATGTCTCACGCATTGCTGCGGGGGTCCGTGCATCCGGTGCAAAAACCGTTGTCGGGGCGGGGTTTCTGGCGGATCACCTCATCCCCGAAATCGGCCGGGAAGCGGGAGTGCGGTGCATTATTCCCGACCATGCCGCCTGTATGAACGCAATCGGGGTTGCGGTATCGAGGGTCAGCCTCTCCCTTGATGTCCATGTGGATACCGGCAGGCGGCGCGTCATCGTCAACGGCGAGCCTGCGCCCCTCCGTCAGGAGATGGACGACGACGAACTCATCGCCTGGTGCAAAGAGGAAGTGCGGCAAAGGGCGCTGGGCATGGGGGCGCCCGAAGAGGATGTGGCCGAGGTGTCGCTTGCGTATTTTTCTGCGTACGACGTCGTCCGCTCCGGGAGGAGAAATGAGCGCATTGCCGACCTGCAGGTGGAAATTGAGCCGGGGATCACGGTTGATGCGAAATGACAACCGGGATTGTCTACCACCCTGCATTTCTCACCCACGAACAGCACCCCCTCCACCCCGAACGGCGTGAACGTCTGGCGTATACCGACGATCAGCTGACGGAGGAGGGCCTGTGGGAGGACCCGCGCATCCTCCGCCTGCACCCGCGTCCCGCTGCACGCGAGGAGCTCGCACGGGTGCATGATGAACGCTACCTGGATTTCCTTGAACAGTCCAGCACAACCGGCGGGGTGATCGATCTCGACACGCTCATCCCGCCGGGGCTCTTTGCACAGGCGCGGCTCGCCGCCGGGGGGGCCCTTGTTGCCGGTGAATCGGTCATGGCGGGCACCGTGCGCAACGCCTTTGCCATGGTGCGGCCGCCCGGCCACCATGCGGGCACCTGCTCCGGAGCGGGGTTCTGCTACGTGAACAACATCGCTGTCATGGTGCAGGCGCTCAAAGGCCGCGGGTGCGAAAAGATCCTCATACTCGACTGGGATGCCCATCATGGAAACGGGACGCAGGAGATCTTCTACGGCGATCCCGATGTGCTCTTCACCTCCATTCACCAAAGCCCGTTCTATCCGGGGACCGGGGATGCGACCGAAATCGGGGCGGGTAAGGGGACGGGGTACACCATCAACATGCCGGTTCCCGCGGGAAGTTCCGATGAGGTCTACCAGTACCTGCTTGCAGAGGTCATCGCCCCCGTCGCAGCAGAGTTCAACCCCGATTTCATCGCCGTCTCCGCGGGCCAGGACAACCATTTCACCGATCCGCTGACCGGGCTTGCCCTGACTGCAGGGGGCTACGCATCGATGATGGCGTTTGCGGTCGAACTGGCCGACCGCCTGTGTGCGGGGAGGCTGGCAGCCGTCCTCGAGGGAGGCTACAGCGTCGAGGGGGGCCTGCCCTACACCACCATCGGCATCATCGCCGCCCTTGCCGGCATGGATCTCTCCGGCATCCGCGATCCGTCGTCATACGAGCCGTTATTCCGGCGGGCCTTCAATCCCCATGCGCTTGACCATGTGCAGGAAACGGTCGGGTTGCTTCGCAGGGTGCATGGCAGTTTCTGGCGTTGTTTGTCCTGACGCGTCCCGGAACCGGGCCGCCGCCGGAGACTGTCCCCCGATACTTCATATTTTTTTGAATGGAGGCAGAATTGATTGTATAAATTTAAATACACTTATATTCTAAGTTGGAATTACGAATGAAAATCAGGAACAAGGTATTTTTAATCATACTCTTTTATTTTCTCACATTAATCTGCGGCATATACCTCTGTTCCGACGGCATCCTGTTGCGGGGGGTGCAGGTAATTGAACTTGATACATCGTCCGCCAACTATCACCGGGCGATACACGCGCTTGATTTCCACCTCGATGAGATCGCCACCATGAACCGTGACTGGGCATGGTGGGACGATACCTACGAGTTCATGGTAACCGGTGATGAGCGATATATCCGGTCAAACCTTGTGGACGATACCTATGTCAACGCGGAACTGAACCTGAATGCTATTTTGACACCGAAGGCACGCTGCTCTACGGGCGGGCATTTGACCATATCACCGGACAGTTGATGCCGCTGCCGGAGAACCTGGTTGCAGCGCTTGTCACGGGAGGAGTGATCGGCGACGGAACCGGCGGAGAGTGCGTGCGGGGTATTATTTCCGCGCCGGACGGGCATATGCTCATCTCGGCCGAGCCGATCCGGAGAAGCGATTCGACGGGCCCTTCGCGGGGGACCCTGATCATGGGGCGGTATCTCGAAAACGGCGTGCTCGAGAAGATGAAAAAATTGACGTCCCTCTCCATTGCGTTCTTCGACTATGGCGATCCTGCCGCACGTGAGGGGCTGGTTCCGGTCGATGCATCGCTGGAGGGGGCGTCATCTGCCGCCGTGGGGTTCTTCCACTCACGGGACGGGCAGAAGATATCCTGTATCGGGACGGTCGAGGATGTTGCCGGAACCCCTGCCCTCGTGCTTCGGACGGAAGAGATCAGGCGGACATTCCTGCACGGTATGGTCGCCATCCACTACTACCTGATCCTTCTCCTGGGCATAAGTCTTGGCACAAGCCTGCTCCTCTACGCCTTCCTGCGGGGGCATATCATCACCCGCATCGAGTCCCTGAGGAATACTATTATTACGATTGCGGATATCGGTGATTATTCGAGCCGTGTGGATATCGACGGCGACGATGAAATCTCTGATCTCAGTGTATCGATGAACGGCATGCTTGCGTCACTGGAGCGGGGGCAGCAGCGGGTGCGGGAAAGCGAGGAGCGGTATCGCCAGATATTTGATAATGCACAGGATGCGATGATCGTCTGCCAGTGCACGGAGAACGACCAGCATATACCGCTCATCGTGAATGTGAATGCAGAGACCTGCCGGTTGCTCGGCTTCAATGAAAGCGAGCTCCGGAATAGTTCCCCTGCAGGGATCATCGAACCCGACTTCGAGGGGGGATTTCCGTCGCTCTTAGAATTCCTGGAAGATCAACGCACTGTCAGGGTAAACGGAGCCCTTGTTAGCAAAACGGGGGTTCGGATCCCGATCGAAATGAGCGCGCACCTCTTTGCCATCCGGGACATCCGCACCTTCATCATCGTCGCAAGGGACATCACGGAACGCAGGGTCTACGAATCCATGAGACAGGAAGCGTTTGAGCAGATAGATAAAAATATGGAGCAGTTCGCCATTCTCAACGATGAAATCCGAAATCCGCTCCAGGTGATCCTCGGCTTTATCCTTATCGACGAATGTGCCCACCAGCACCAGATCCTCGGGCAGATCGAAGAAATCGATCGCATCATTACCGAGCTGGATCTCGGCTGGATCGAATCGGAGAAGGTGCGGAAGTTCCTGCGCAAGTACCACGGGGAACACTAGCCCGCCGCTCAACCCCCGCCCCTCCTCCCTGTCGTGCGTCCCTCGACAAACCGGAATTTCCGGAGATGCGTTCCCCCGGATCGCCGTCGCTTCGAGGCGTTCCATTTCGTGGGCGGGAGCAAACGCCCCGGATCCTGCATGGTCCATACGCTCTGCCGGAAGCTCGCAGGTGAAGATCACCATGGACTGCGGGTTGACGGTCATCCTGGTGCCCCTCCCGGAGGTGATGACCACCTCAAACGGGCGATCGACACGCAACCGCTCTTCCTCCTTGCCGCATGGTTCCAGTCTGCGGACAGCCCCCGGCAGGAGACGCATTCGGGGTTGGCAAAAAAGGAACAGTTCCCCGAGTGTGTCCCCCGGCCCGGTCGTGGTGTCATATACCGAGGTCTTTTCCTGATCGCAACGGTTCTCTGCACCGGGCCTGCAGAGCACCACGCGCCGCCAAACCTCAGGAAAAGAACAGGGGGAGAACTGCTTCCTCGGGAGATCAAATCTCGCCGGCAGGTGTTCTTCCGCGTTGAGACACGGGAGAATATCCCCGGGATGAGCACCATCCGTTTCTTGTTCCGGTGCGCGCAATGCAGCGAGGTAGTGTGGCCGCACACCGGCACGGTGCCCCCCGGGAGCCTGCTGCACACGGGATGCGAGGGTGGTTACATTGACAGACGGTTATTTAAAGATGGGAATCCCACTTTTCGCTCCGGGCATATGCGTATCGAGCACCTGGTCTACTCCGCGGCGATTGCCGTCATCATCGGCATGGTGTATTCCCGCTACACGGGACGCGATCCCTCGTGGATCATCGTCATCAGTGCATTTGCACCGGATATCGACACGCTCTTCGGCTCCTTGTATTCCTGGTCCGGGGTCGCCATCACCCTCAACGGCCACCTCGTGCAGCACGGCGATTTCCACTCGATCGTCGCACTCGGTACCTACGCACTCCTCATGGGAATGTTCCTCGTGCCATTGGGGATCCGGTTATGGGAAGGAATGCTGTTTGCCGGGATCGGGTTCGGGGCGCATCTCTTCGAGGATGCACTCGTTTACAAGGTCAGTTATGCACTTTTCTGGCCGTTTTCCGACCAGAAATACGGAATCGGGCTGTTTAACTATTCACGCGATTTCTACGGCATCGCAGACACCCAGGTGCTCATCATCGGGCTGGTTCTTCTTGGCGGGGCGGTCGTACTGCGCAAGTCTTTGGACCGGGACTGGCTCTCGTGGCGCATGGAATGCCCGGAGCGGGTGCTGCGGTAACGAGCGCACAAAAAAGGGGGCGGATTTCGGCCCGTATTGTTCGGATGCACTTCACTTGATGCAGCCTTCTCGTATCCGTTCGCATATCCGCAGGTTTTCCGTGGCCTGTGCGGGCGTGACCGGAAATTCCCGGTCCGCATTGATACAGTCCAAAAACGTGGACAATTCCACTTTCAGTGGTTCCACCTTGTTCACGAGCACCTTTTCAATAATATTCTCCTGCACGTAGCGTTCGTTTTCCAGTTCGTACTGGTTTGGTTTGCGATGAATGTAGACCTCCTGGTTCATAAAATCGCCTTCGATGGTCACATCCTCCTCCTCGATGAGGATGGTGCGCATTTTTTTCGAGGATTTCCTGCTTGCCGAAAGATAGACCGGTGTCGAATTGAACTGGAAGAGGGCGCCGCAGATGTCCCGTGTCCCCGCGCACCGGAGCCGGTAATTGCCGTGAAAGAGCCGGTGCACCACGATGTCGATATCGTGTATCATCAGGTCTTCGACCACGGTGCTGTCATTGATGCGGGCGGATGCCGGATTATGCCGCTTGATCTCGACGTACAGGGGTTCGGTAATGATTCTCGCGATTTCGTCGATGATCGGGTTGAACCGCTCGATATGCCCCACCCCGACCACCTGATCGGTGGACACGAGGTTCTGCAGTTTCTCCGCCTCTCTCGAGGTGGAGCAGATCGGCTTTTCGATGAGGAGGTGCGTGCCGCAGCGTGCGGCGGTGCCTGCAAGCGTGCGCACCCGCGGCATGTCCCCCAGACCGGGAGACGGGCGGGAGTTCGAGTTACGGAATGCCGTTTCCGCGATCTGGTAATGGTGTTTCGTGGGAACGCATATGCTGACCGCCTCGACCATGCGATAGAGTTCCTGTATCGATCCGGCGAGATGGACATCATGCTGCCGTGCAAACTCCTTTGCATATGCGGTGTTTGTGTCGAACACGACAAGGTCCCCGACACTTTTCAGTTCTGAATAGATGCGGGCGTGATTCCTGCCCATCATCCCGATGCCGATAACGCCCACGTCCATCAGGCCACCTCGCCAGGCCGGGCGCAGATGTACCGGCAGTCCTGATCTGCGACCGGGGGGTGGACCGGGAGGCCGGGTACGCTGCGGGCGCATTCATCGGAAACCGGAAATCCTGGGCCGTTTGTCGCATGCGCAAAGATGGGGGCTGCTCCGGCCATACGGACGCTTGAGGCGGTCGCACCAAAGGTGAAGTCGGGGACGATCACCTCGTCTTTCCGTGCGATGCCGAGTGCATACGGTGTCGAGAAAAGGGCGGCTGTGCCCGAGTTCATGGTACCCGTGTGCTTCGTTCCGCAGTACCGGGCGAACTCGCGCTGAAACTGTTCGACAAAGCTGCCGGACGCAGGCATGCCCGGGATGAGAACCTCGCGTACTGCGTCGATCTCCTCCTGCCCCTTCACCGACCGGGCGATGGGTATCGTGCTGCCGGCACCGCAAAAGCCCCGGATCCCGGGGGACCGCATGGGAGGCCGTGATTCGGCCCGGTGCCGGCCCGAGCGTGCGACCGATGTCATACCCGCGCCCCCCGTCGTGCAGAGGTCGTTTCTCTGTTTCTTGCACGCACCCCGGCAGATGCACCGCCGTCGTGAGGCTCAATGGATCCATGATCGCCGACACCGGTATTCCTCCCGGTGATGGTGGATGCTTCTCGAAACATGCCATCTCCCGCCGTGATTGTATCCCGGATCGGCGGATCGTGACCGGCGGACCATTCGTCTCCGGGCACACCATCGCAATATATACTCGATTCTGGCAGAACGACGGTGTTTGCCCCGATTCCTGCGCCCCGGAGTGATGCTGCAGGAAGGTGCGGTCGTGAGGGAAATCCCCTGATGGCCTTCTCGAAAATGCGTCTACCGTCTGCGGAGGTAGTGGTACTATCGTGGTTCATAGTAAGGGAGTCACCGGATTGAAGTAGAATTATAAAATATAAATATATTTTTATGCCTGTTATGAATATAGGTACATCGGAAAAGGTATCATGTACTCCCGGATCCACGGCAATGTTTATACCCTGATCGTCCGCCCTGCCCTGTACAAGGCCGGTGGCGTCAATCGCGGTGCCGGGAGCAGGGCGGCGGGACCGGCAGGATGGCACGAGCGAGTGTTCTGCCCGCACGACGGGAGGCGGCGCCGGTGCTGAAGTGATCGCACCGGCGGGAAAAATCGTCAAGACGTGCCGGAAAAATTGTATAATAAAGCCTCAGGCGAGATTTGAACTCGCGACCTGCTGATTACAAGTCAGCCGCTATGCCGGGCTAAGCCACTGAGGCGCACCGTAATACTGGGCGCTCTTTCATAAAAAAGGTGCTGATAGGAGGGGCCGTTTGCACTATTCGGGGAGCTGATGCTCGCCTGTGGCCCGGTCCCAGAGCAGGCTTCCCCGATATCGTATCGACGTTATCCTGTGGTAGGGAATATACGACCGGCCCTGCGGGGATTCGATCACCATGTAGTCGCGGTCCAGTTCCGCGATGTCGCGCCCGCGTGCGCTGGACCGGTCGTCCGCGGCTCCCCGGTCGACATACTCCACGCACACCCCTTCAAACAAGTAGCGGGCGTCATGGTACAGCCTGAGCATGAGGCGATGACTTGTTCGCATGCGTGCCACCCATGGGGCGAGTGCGGGGCTCCGGACGGCCGGACACTCCCGGGGCAGGAAATCGATAGTTACTCTTAAGAGTTTTTAAGCCTTACTACTGATAGCTACCTTGCTTGACGGGTTCTTTCTGCAAGATTTTTTCATCCGGAGTCCTGTATGATTTCAGTAATCATCCCCACGAAAAATGAAGAGGAGCACCTGACCTACTGCCTTCGTTCTCTTCAGACCCAGAACCTGGACCGGAGTGACTATGAGATCATTGTGGTGGACGGGAATTCCACCGACTCCACGCCGACCATCGCCGAGCGGTACGCCGACCGGGTGGTGCAGCAGCAGCATATGGGGATCGGCGGGGCGCGCAAAGACGGCGTCCTCGCCTCCCGGGGCGATCTGCTGGTCTTCACCGATGCCGACACCCTCCATCGCGCCGACTGGCTTGAGATCATCAAGAGGAACTTAACATCGGGCACCTGTGACGTCTGTACGGGTCCCATCCTCTTCTACGACAAAAATCTCAGGGCCGAACTCCTGCAATTATGGCGGAAACAATACAATATCCTCCATGTCTTCAATTTTTACTGGCTTATCGGCTCAAATATGGCGATGACGAGGGCGGTGTATGACAAGATCAACGGCCACCGTGAAATCTCCATTCTCGATGATTATGACATTTCCGTGCGGATGTTCAAGGAGGGCGACATCAGCTGCCGCTACGACCCCTCGCAGGAAGTTTACACGTCCGCACGCCGTCTGACGAACCTGCTTACCTATTTCATGATATTTTTGTATGGGCACTACCATTACCATATCACGCACAATTACCGGCGCCTTCTCACCTACCCGCACTTTGATGAGATGGATCTCACCGTGATGACCGAAATCCTCGGCATCGGCGAAATGAATAAGAAGCTTGCGGATGCTGCGGCAAAATTCGCAAGCCCCTTTGAGAAGAAGGAGCCCGGAGTGAACGATGATGACTGATGGTGACCGGCGCAACAGAGGGGTTTTCGGGGTAGTATGGTGCATCTGACCGTTGATATCGGAGGCCGCCCGGGCCTGGATTGCAGGGGGTTTTGCTCCTACTGCTATTTCAAGCATGTGGGGGATATCGAACCGTTCGGGTGCAAGAACTGCCTTCCGTTTATCAAGGGGTGCGATTATTGCAGCCGCGGTGTCCGGGAGCAGTACACCGGGTTCAAAGACCTGCGGGAGGTCGCGGACGACGTGCTCGCCCAGCTGCAGATCGTGCAGGGCGACCTTGACCGGATCACCATCAGCGGGGGCGGGGATCCCAGCTGCTATCCCCGGTTCGAGGATCTGGTTGGTCTGCTGGGGAGCATGGAGGTGCCGCTGCATATCGGCTACACCAGCGGCAAGGGGTTCGACGATCCCGCTCTCGGGGATTTCCTCATCGAAAACGGCCTGACCGAGGTATCCTACACGATTTTTTCCTCGGATCCCCGGCTTCGGGCGAAGTACATGCACGACCCCACCCCGGAGGCCTCCCTCGCGGTTCTGGAGCGGCTGTGCGCGGGGATCGATGTCTATGCGGCAGGGGTGATCCTCCCGGGGGTGAATGACGGCGAGGATATCTTCCGGACCTGCGAATGGCTTGAGAGCAGGGGCGCAAAAGGGCTTATCCTGATGCGTTTCGCAAACCAGCGCGAACAGGGCCTCATCCTTGGTAACGCCCCGATCATTGCCGGCCAGCGGGTGCACAGTGTCGAGGAGTTCCGGGACCTCGTGACCGAGCTCAACGACACATTTTCCATGAAAATCAGCGGTACTCCTCTCTGGGATCCCTCGATCGGCTCTCCGTTTGCCATTCTCGATGAGCCGGAATTGCTGGCCACACTTCCACGGGTACAGAAGCGTGCCTCGGTGGTGACCGGATCGATTGCCGCGCCGTTTGTCCAGCGGGTGCTCGACGCCTGCGGAAACCGATCCCGCGTCATTCCCGCACACAGCGAAATCGCATGCCTGATCACGATTGATGACCTGATCGCGCTGCGCCTGGATGATCTCGAGGATACGGTGATTCTCCCGGGACGGGCATTTGTCCACGATACAGAGGCACGAGAGACGCTCTCGGCGGACGGGAGAACCCGCGAGGTGGTCCGCGGCCCCGATACGCTGACGGCGGATGCCGAGACGAGCATGGGGATGGAGCGCACCGGGGTTCTCATGATGGAAATGGAGGGGTTCGGCGAACTCATCCGCACTATCAACAAGTACGGACGCTGACGTCGCTCCCCATCGCAATCCTTATTAGCCTTCCGTTCAATGAACGCTCCATTCCATGGAGCAAACAGGGTGCATCACCCTTGTGCTGGAGCGGGATATTTTCACGGCATTCTGTGAAGCCGCACGCAGGGCGGGCTCGTCCCCCGATGAAATTGTTGCGTCGCTGATTCAGGACTATCTCAGCACGGAAGGGGATGCCGCATTGCAAGCACGGATTGAGGCGGGTGTGCGGGGTAGCCCGCATCGGGAGTTTTTCAGCCTGCGGATCGAGTGCGAGGATGAACTCTGCCGCACCCCCCGCATCCGCATGGACGGTCGCAGCCCTGCTCGGGAGCACGGGGCCGGAAAAAAGTGATTTGTCGTGCCATGGCTGCGCCTGCTCATGCATCCCGATCGGGTTGGCAGGGATAGCCTCCTGTGGAAGAATCCGCAGAGGCGAAGAAATGTGAATGAGGTATACCGGGAGAGGTGAATGGTATGGAACAGATTGGCCGGGAATTTATGCGAAAGACCCGTTTTGAATATCTTCAGCCGTCGGACCAGATGAGGGGGATGCCCCAGCCCCCGCTCGAGGCGGCGTATACCGGCACCGGGCCGGTCATCGATCTCGCCCCCCCGGAATCCGTCGGGGTGGACGAAATCACGCTGCGCGATGCCATTGCGGGGCGGGAGAGTGTGCGGACCTACCATGATGCCCCGCTGGCACCCGATGAGCTCTCCTTTCTTCTCTGGGCAACGCAGGGCATCAAAAAGACCATGCGCGATCTCTTCACGTTCAGGACCGTGCCGTCCGCCGGTGCACGGCACTGCCTGGAGACCTACATCCTGGCAAACAATGTCGAGGGCATTGATCCGGGGCTCTATCGCTATCTCGCATTGACCCACCGCCTCGCCGGGGTAAACCCGGACCCGCATATTGCCGACAGCGTGGCGGCGGCATGCGTCAACCAGAGATTCCTGAAGGACAACGCGGTGACGTTCATCTGGACGGTGGATGCCTACCGGATGACATGGCGCTACGGTGAACGCGGGTACCGGTACATGCATATTGACGTGGGTCACGTGTGCCAGAATCTCTACCTCGCGGCGCAGGCGGTGGGCTGCGCTGCCTGTGCTGTTGGAGCATTCCACGACGACGAGCTCAATTCACTGCTGGGGATCGACGGGGAGGCGCAGTTTGCCCTCTACCTTGCGGCGGTGGGAAAAAGCAGATCGGGGTCCCGCCAGTCCGGGTGAAAAAGTGTGGGGTGCTATGAACCGAGCAGGCAGACAGGGGGAGGTGCGGAGGTGAAAGCTGCAGCACGCCTCAGTCTGCTGACGTGCTGCTGCCCCTTGCGGATCACCTCCGCGGAAAGTCCGGTACTCTCCTCGATCATCTCGAGCGGCACATTGTGCTCGTCTGCATAGAGCAGCTGGTCGAGGACCCCGACCGGCATGCGCCATATGAATTCCTCGTCGGAGGTAAAATGGCTCCATGTATCCGGGCTCGGCGGCCGTTCGATGATCCGCTGGTCTACCTTCAGGTGGTGCGCCATCTCGTACACCTGGGTCTTGTAGCAGTCCATGAGAGGTTCCAGGTCAACCCCCCCGTCCCCGTATTTTACGAAAAATCCGCAGAGTGCTTCTGTCTTGTTTGTCGTCCCGCATACCGCGTAGTTCATCTGCTCCGCAACCATGTAGAGCACCACCATCCTGGCTCGCTGCTTGACATTCTGCAACCCGATGATCTCGAGGTAGTCTCGTGCGTGGAGACGTTTTTCGTCGACCACGGATCCGTCATTCACCAGTTTCAGGTAGGGGATGTTGAGCAACGGCTGGTCCAGGAGATCGCGGGGGAGGGCAAGGGAGGTGGCATGCACCGATGGATCGTACTCAGGATAGTATCTCCTGATCAGTCCCAATTTTTTTGAGTAGATATCGAGCCCTTCGAGGATGGGCGTGATCGGGATCTCCCTGCAGGCGACACCGAGCTGGTCGCAGAGCTCCGCTCCGAGCTGGCGACTGGAGGGGGAGGATTCTTTTTCGGGGAGCAGCACCGCCCAAACCCGTTCCTTTCCGATCGCGTTCACCAGCAGGTGGAGTGCGACGGCTGAATCAATCCCCCCCGAGACTCCGAGAACCGCTCCTTTCTTCCTGAAATCATCGAACAGTGTGGTGCGAATGAATGCTGCAATCTTTTCCGCATTTTTGTCGGGGTGTTTTTTGAGTTCGTGCTCGATCATCATGTCGACCGAACAATAATTATTAGGGCAGATTTATAAATGTTACCTGCATCAAAAAAGCCCCCCTCGATGGCGATGGATCCTGCCAATCGGTGCAAATCTTCCGGATTATGGGGCGTTCATCCCGCACCGGGAAGTATTCTTCGTAGAAAAGAGCTTCCGCTTGCATACATTTGTACGTTGCTGCCATTGCATGCCGTCGGGGATGTGAGCATGGCCCGCAGCACAGTGCCGCCGGGCGTGTGATATCTCATGCTCTCTGCCTGTACAGGGTTTATTCCAGTGAATCAAATGATATTGTGTATTATTTCCGGGATTCGACGAATTTTTCGCCGCATTTTTTCAATGGAGGCGATTTCTATGAAGCCTGGAGTCGTGAGGAGGAGTGGCGGGGAGGGAAAGATATATATTTATAAATTTATAATACACCGTTTGATATTGACGCACATCAGTTACTGGAGCGAGATACACGATGACCGACGTTACCGACGAATTAATGGAGTTTTTAAGGACAAAGTCCTTTCTTGACGATACAGTACTGCTCGATACCACCGATTCACTCACCGAACGGGGGATCATCGATTCCATCGGCCTGATTGAATTTGTCGATTTCATTCAGGACCGCTATGCGATAGAAATTCCGGGCGAGTACCTGACCCCGGAGAATTTTGATACCCTCAATGGCATTACCAACCTCATCTCCCAATTGTCGAAGTGAGCGTATGAACGAAACGGTCAATCTGTGCAGGAGGTGCGTGCTCCATTCTGCAATGCCCGGCGTGAACATCGATCACGAGAGCGGCCTGTGCCAGTTTTGCAGGGATCCTTCGGAGATCTCGCCACAGGAACGAATTGAGGCGCACAAGGACATGGATGCATTGCTGCACCATACCCGGGGCAGCGGGCAGTTCGATGTGATCTATGCGCTTTCGGGGGGCAAAGACTCCTCGTACGGGCTCTACAGGATCAAGCAGGAACATCCCGATCTCAGGATCCGTGCGATCCTGTTCGACAACGGGTTTATCTCCCCGCAGGCGATCCGGAATGCCCGGACGATATGCGATGTCGCCGGTGCCGAGTTCCTGCGCCTCACCGTGCAGGAGGAATTCCTGAACAGGGCGTTCCGGAATGCCGCACAGTCACACGATGTCTACCCGGATGCGGCACGGCTCCGTGCAAGCGATATCTGCAACACCTGCATCAGCATCGTCAAGCAGAAATTGATGGAAGCGGCAGTCGTCAGCGGGGCGCCGCACATCATGTTCGCCTTCACCCCCGGACAGACCCGGAGCCCGGTCATCCGTCTCTCACCGGCGTTCATGCGGTGGTCGAGAAGCCTGTTCGAGGCGCAGCTGAAAAAGATGGGAATCTCCGATGACGACGAGATTTTTCTGCTCAAAAAGGATGTGATTGGACGGGAGGAGCAGAACGGCGCCAGGTACATGATTCATCCGCTCCTCGCCTGGGACTATGATGAGAGCACGATCCTCCGCATTCTTGGCGATATCGGCTGGGTGCCGCCCGGTCTCAGGGATAAAAATTCGACGAACTGCCTGTTGAATTCTTTCACCATTTTCAACCATATCCAGAAGTACGGGTTTCACCCCTACGCCTGTGAAATTGCCGGCCTTGTCAGATGCGGGACTATGTCGCGTGAGGATGGGCTTGAAAAACTCAAGAGCGGGGTCTCGATACCACTCGTGAAAGATATCGCCGAAAAGCTCGCTCTCTCCCCCGAGTTTGCTCCCTGATCCCCTCCGATCTATTGTTTTCTCAGGCACCGGATGCGATGGAGCGGACAGGGTGTCTCCGTGACCACCGACAGGACGGCGCTGCCCTGGATGAGATAACTTGCGGCATGACCCTGCCGTCCGGCCTGCGGGTTTTGCAGCATTTTCCAGAGCGGAATGTTCGAGTATTTTGCGTGTGCTTCCAGTGCCGTCCAGTGCTGGAGGAATGCGGTACAATCGGGCGGGATTTCGGGCTGGTCATCACAGATCGTACTGACAAGTGCAGGGATGTGGTTGATTGCAAGGGGCCGGATGCGCTCGATGTCGATGCCCACCTTCCCGCGGGCGAAGGCAAGAGCGAGGAGGGTGTGTGAATAGGAGATGCAGAGGCACACAGAATCTTCGCCAGCGATACGGATGCCGCCGGTGGGTTCTTGTACCAGCGTGATATCGTCCGGCGACCGTTTCCGCAGGATGGCGGCAAGGGCGAGCCTTGCAAGCATATGCGATGCGGCATGGCGGCGCCGCGCATAGCGGGTGCGGTGTCGCTCCTCATCCGGGCACTCGATCACAGCAGGGATGTCGGCGTAGCCGGAGAGAAGGCGTTCGGTATCCGCCATGATGATGAGAAGATCGTGCTGGTGCCATGCCCCTGCCACCTCGTGGAATGCAGCGACGGGGGCCGGGGTGATGGCCGGTATGCCCGTGGCAGCGCCGGGAGGGATCCGTGCACCCGCGGTCTGGCATGTACCGGTGTCCATATGCATCCTCAGGCCTTTTGCATAAAAAGATTCTTTCCCTGCTCTCCCTCATTGGATTCGAGCAGGTGCTTGAGTCTTTCCATGTCGTACTTCAGTGATGAATTCAGGGGGAATTCATCGAGAAACAGGACCTTCCGGGGAATTTTATAGGAGGGGAGTTCCTGTCCGCATCCCTGGAGAATCATCTCATAGAGCGCCCGGTTGGAACCGTTTTCCGGCCGGACAACGGCGCCCACTGATTCGCCGAGGAGTTCATCGGTAATGCCCATCACAATGCCAAGGCTCACGCCCTTGATACGGTTGATGACACCCTCGACTTCTTTGGGGGATATCCTGAATCCTCCCGATTTAATAATGCTGCTCCGCCTTTCGAGGTAGTACACATAGCCCTCTTCGTCGACCGTGGCAATGTCGCCTGTATAGAGCCTTCCATCGCGGATTTTCTCCCGTGTGGCCTCCGGATCCTTGTAATACCCCTTCATGACATTGGCACCGACAACGGTAATCTCCCCTGCCTCGTGGGGTTGTGCGAGGGTTCCATCGGGCTTGATGACTTCAAGCCTGACACCGGGGATGCCCCTGCCAATCGACCCCGGTTTTTCCCGCAGGAGGTGGGGGGGAAGGTACGAGCACCTGGCGGTTGCTTCCGTAAGCCCGTACATGGTGTAGAACTGCTTGTCCGTGAAGGCCTCCGCGATCATGAGTTTGAATTTGTCCGCAAGGTGGCCCCCTGCCTGCTGGAAATACCGGAGCGCCGGGAAGGATCGCTGCAGAAAATCGGTCTTGTTGATCAGGATCTGGAAGGTGCTGGGCACGCCGGCAAATCCGGTGCACTCGTACGCGTTCAGTTCATTCAGGATGGAACCAAGGAATATGGGATTGCCCAGCGCCACGCTGCCCCCCACCCTGAGATGGGTGTTGAGCAGCGATGTGCCAAAGGTGTAGGAGAAGGGCAGCACAGCATAGATGCGGTCCGCCGCGGTCAGTTCGAGGCACTCGATGATCGATTCGGTGTTCGCACGGAGATTCTTATGGCTGAGCATGACGCCCTTCTTTTGTCCGGTGCTTCCCGACGTAAAGAGGATGACTGCCGTGTCGTCGTCATCCGATTCCGTGTCAGGAGGGCTGAATTCCGCCGGGAGGGATTCGAGGAATGATTCGCTCAAAATTTCGCGCGAATCCTCGAATCTCTGCCGGTACCTGTTCTGGACAAGGATGGCGGAAATCGAGCACCGGCACAGGATATCGTTCAGGTGTGCGTCCGAGATGCGCGTCTCGATGACCACCGCGGTATTTCCGCTCCTGATAATGCCCAGGTACGCGATGATAAAGAACGTGCTGTTGTCAGCATTGAGCACTATCTCATGTCCGCATCCAAATCTGCCGTGAAGATAGGATGCCAGTGCATTCACCTTGTGGTTGAGATCCTGATACGTGAGGTGGCATCTGCTCCCCAGCACGAAATTTGCGGTCATTTCTCCGGTATTTTCAAGCAGGTAGTGCGCGAAATTCATAGGAGGCCTCCGTCGGGATCGATGAACGATGGAACGAATGAGTGAATATAATCTTTTATATTATATATTTTATTTATTTTACAATATTTGTAAAAGTAGGGTTTTGAAACCTTTCTCCTGGTCAGGATATACTTTCTTAAGACCCGTTGCATCGTTGGATCGGCCGGCCAGAGCGATAATGCATCAGCATTCATCTCTTTTGCCAGTTGAAACGAGTGCCCGAGCAGGAGGAGGAGGAGCCGGTCATCCATGACCGGAACAAACACATCTTTCAGCTGCAGAAGATATCCTCCCTGTTCATCCGCGCAGAGGGTGTCAAATGCCGCGTAGCCCACCAGCTCCCCGGTCTCTGCAAGGTGGCACGCGATGACATGGCGTTTGTCGGCGACACATTTCGCAAAATACAGCCAGTTGAGGGTCTCCGCATCCCGGTACAGCGTCACCGCATCCGGTGTTCGATGCGATTCCCAGAGGCCGGTAAACTGGTCGTCGCATTCCCGGCAGCGGGTAAATCTCAGTTCCATATCCTCTGGTTTTGGCAGGCTCCAGTCTTTGAAACCCTCGATGGCCGGCGAAAGATATTTCAGGGGATATTTCATGCCCCTGATTACCTTGCGCAGCGGCTGCGACGTGAGGTGGTGCCGGTCGAGAAGCGACAGGAATCCGCCGTAATTGCGCACATACCAGTATTCCACGCCACCCCGGGGAAGCAGGATGCATTGGTACCCATATTTCGGATAGACTTTCTGTGCCGCTTCGTTCGGGGTGGTATTGATGAGCACGGCCCCCCCCTCCTGGCCGGTGAACGTCTGGACGAGCCTGAGGCTGCCCAAACCACGGGCAGAGGGTTTCGTGCACCATGAGGTGCCGGCGATGGCTGTTTCTTTCCTTGCGGCCACCTGGAACGGGACCGGGATGTTGCCGATGAATCCAAGGATTTCCTGACCTTCTTCGAGTACCCATCCACGGGGTATGGTGTCGGTGGTGGCGGGATTCTCTTTCCACCAGCTCTCGAACCGCTGCATCCATGTTTCCGGCGTATGGTTGTGCCAGAGCGAAAGGAATTCCGCCACGTCCTCGAGTTCGTCTTCGTCAACAGTCCGGATATGCTGTAGGGCCATGGTTTCACGATCCAGTGAGATCAGCAGATGCGCGCTGCATCGATGCCGCATGTGGTCCGGTGCGATCTCGTCCCCTCCTGTGCGCGCCGGTGCGCGGGGGCGGTCCCGGGCGCCTCCTTGTGTGTGGGCACGTGCGATGGGAATACATGGTAGCGTCTTTTCATCAGGGTTTTTTCACCATACCCGACATGCTGGCATACATCGCTTTAATCCCCTGCCATACGTACAGGTGTGCGGTCATTTCGTCCACGATGCTTTTGATGTAGTGCTTATCGCTTGTTTCAAGGAAATATGTCCAGATCAGGATCACGTTGGCGGCAACGATGATCGCTCCGGTGGCGATGCTGTAGGACCCGGCCAGAACGAACAGCGCCGTACTCAGGGAAGCGATCCCGCCGAGCTTGACGAACCATGCGAGATCGAGATGCACTCCTGCGATCCGCCGGGCAAAATACATCACCAGCGCAGTCACCAGCAACAGGGTGATGCTTGTCGCAAAGGCTGCCCCGATGATGCCGAACGCGGGGATCAGCATGACATTTAAGATGATGTTGAGGACGGCAACACTCGAGAAAATTTTCAGGTTCAGGGTGGGCAGGCCTATTGCATAGAGGATCGACCCGATCGGACGCTGGATGATCGCGTTGATCGAACCGCCCACCAGGAGGATGAGCAGCGGCGCCACGGAGGCCTCGAATCCTTCTCCCATGGTGAGGCTGATGATGTCCTGCGAATAAAAAATCACGAAGAGGACCATCGGGGTCATGATGCACGCGGTGTACTGGATGCTCTTGTTCACCACCTCATTGAAAAGCGCATGGTCATTGTGCGCCCAGTACTCGGAGAGTGACGGGTAGGTGATGCGCTGGACGCTCTGGGGAAGGACCCAGAGCAGCCTCGAGAGAGATGCGGCAACCGCATAGTAGCCGACATCGGCGGCGAGCAGGAAATACCCGACGAAGACGACATCTGCCTGGTAATTGATGGTATTCACGGCGTTTGCGATCATGATCTGCGACCCGAACCCGGTGATTTGCTTGATTCGTGCAACGAAATCTGCAATTCTTGTCTGGATGAAGGATCTGGCAAGAGAGACCAGCATCAGCGAGGTCACGATGTAGGAGAGCACTATCGCGTATACGGCCCCGATTACCCCGAAATCCAGGTAGAGAAACAGGACTGTCAGAAGAACCATGAGGAGTGCCTGCGAGATCTGCCCGAACGCGTAGCCCTTCATCATGCGGAGCCCGTTTAACAGCCCGAGCGTGGCGTCGTATGCCATCCAGAACGGGAACACGAATGCGATGACTTTGATGAGCGCCTCCAGCTCCGGCATCTGAAACGTTTCCGCCAACACGCCCGAGAGACCGTAAAATACCGGCACGATAGCAACCCCGATGAGGAGGAGGCTGAATAAACAGGTGGAATACGTGGATTTGATGGAATCGCGCTCGTCGATATTTTCTGCGATGAACTTGATCATCGCTGCCGGGATCCCGATGCCGACAAAAAGGACGGAGAGGTTGTAGATCGAGAGGACCATGCGGTACAGCCCGAGGTCGTCAGCGCCCAGCAGCCTGCCGAGAAATATCGTGATCGGGATGGCCGAGAACCTGAGAATGAGGGCAGCGATAAATGTGTAGCTCACGTCGAACGCGAATTTTTTTGCAAGCCTCATGCCTTCCCTCCTCTCACGATCCGTGATGCCTCACGCGCCGGGTCGTCTCCGGCCGATGCATCTCCATGCATTTTCTGTAGACTGCCAGCTCCTGCCGGATGCGCCTATCCCAGTTCCTGTCCTCCAGAATGGTGGCCCGCGCCTTCTTCCCGAGTCTCTCCCGCAATGCCGGATCCCTGTACAGCAGGGAGAGTGCTTCGGCGAATGCACCGACATTGCCCGGTTCCACGAGGATGCCGTTTTCACGATGCCTGACGACACTTCCCGTACCGCCGCTGTCGAACACAACGGGGGGGATCTCGCATGCCATTGCCTCCTGGATGGACCGGTTCATGTTGCTGTACAGGCTTGATCCGACGATCACATCGGAAATCGAGAGGTAATCCAGCAATTTTTCAGGGGTTTGATAGCCCACGAATCGCACGGCGTCCTCGATCCCCCTCTCGTTGGCCTGCGCCTCGATGGTCTCGCGATCGCGTCCATCGCCGGCGAGAATCAGGTGGGCATCCTCTCTGCCGGTGGTTGCGAGAAAAGAGGCGAATGCGTCGATAGTGAAGTCGACATTTTTTACCGGGAGGAATGAACTGGTCGAGAGCGCCACGAAATCCGAACGGGCAATGCCAAGTTCCTCGAGCAGGGAGGTCGATTTTTCTGCGGGTGCGTACATGTCCGTGTCGATCGCGTGGTGCACCACGGTAATCCTGTCTCCCCACAATCGCCGGTATTTTTCAGGCGCGACCGATCCGTCATCGAGAATGAGCGCGAATGCAGGTTTGAACAGCGTTGCCATGATGCTCTCGTAGACCCCCGATATCCTGGAGTTCGCCTCTGCGGTGCCGTGCATCATCCCTATCACGGGTATACCGAGCATTTTTCCGATAAACCAGCTAAAGCCGATATTGCTGATGTTGTGGGCGTGGATGAGATCGATGTCCTCGAGGTTTTTTATCACACCGGCAACCCGTATCATGTAGATGAGATTGTTGAGGGGAAATACCGGAATGCCATATTTTTTTTGCAGATTCCCCGCCTGCACCCTGACGATGGGGATATGGTACTGTTCGTCGAATTCGCTGCACATCTCCCCGTAATCGTGAGCGATAATGACCTGCCTGCGAAGGTGCGGATGGATTTTTTCCGCAAGGTCTCTGGTATGAATATTGCTGCCGCCCTTGAAAGGGTAGTAATCGACGGCTATTCTCACGACGGAAATGTCACACTCCGGATCCATGGTGTATCACAACAGGCGGGTCATTGTTCGGGTGATGCGTGTGCCTGATCAACGATATTGTATATATTATATAATTGTATTTATTGTTCCCGCTCTCTCCCGGCCGAATGCACGTTCCTCGATCTGAGTCGAATTATTCCTGGAATGCGCAATCGTTGCGGATCTCGACCGCACCCTGACTGCAGTTGCCCGAAACGAGGCGATTGGTGCAATGGTCTCCCGGTTCATCGCTATACCATAGTGTATATGCGCCTGGCGGGCATCCGGTTCCGGGGGGGAATGCCCGCGAATGCAACGTATTTTTCTGGTTCTGGGTTGATATGGCACCCATTCTCCCAACTATGCGTGGTGAAGGAGTATGGACGATGGATATACATACTCCGTGATTTTTTCGAGCGTTCGAGGTATATGGTGCCCCTGCTGTGGGAATTCCGATAATAATATTTTTACTAGAAATATAAAAATATAAATAATATAAAATAGCACTCATTGGTTACCAGACATGCCTGAGGAGTCGAATTAACCGTGAAGAGAAACGATCCAGTGGTAACGTTCATTCTGCTTTCGGTGGTCATCGTCGCCCTATCGCTGATGATAATCGGCGTCCTGTGGTCTGCCGGCTCTCCCGCCGCTGAAACAGCCGCGCAGGACGATGGCGGCGCTGCCGGATCCGCTTCCATCCTCGATCCATTCGGGATCATTTCGAAATTGAAAGAACATCCACTCATGAAAAAAATCATCCAGGTGTTCGTCCCGCCGGAGGAAGTTCCCGGCGAGGAGACCCCGCGGCCCACCCCACCGACCTCGCCTTCGCCGACGGCAACGCCCGCCCCTCCGGCGAGCGTCATCGTGTCGATTGCGCATGGGGAGGTTTCTGCACGGAATGCCGCAGGCGATCTGATTCAATCGGGCAAAGCGGGAACCGATGATGCCGCGGTGATGCAGACCGCGATCGACACCGCCCCTGATGGCGGCGTGGTGGAAATCCGGCACGGCACGTACGCGATCACCTCGAAAATCTCGTCCAGAAAATCGGTGAGCATACGGGGCATCGGCATGCCCACCCTGGAGAGCACCGTGAAGGCCAGCGCACTCTCCTTTTGCGGCCCCAGTCCCGTGACCTACCGATTCGGCGGAGACCTGAACGCCGGAGATACGCGCATCACCGTGGGGGGTGCATCGGGGATTTCACCCGGCGACCTTGTCCTCATCTATGATGACACGATCTGGAACCCGAATGATGCCGGCGGCTACCAGAGGATGAAGACGGGTGAACTGCACCGTGTGCTGAATGTGAACGGCAACACCATAATCCTGGATGACCCGCTCGTCAACAGCTATTCCAGCTCGAAGAACGGCGCCGTCCAGCACATCATTCCCATCACCGTGACGATCGAGGGAATCAAACTCATTGCACCCGACAATACCGCTGATTATTCTGGCATAAGTATCGGGTACGCGGCGGATTCCATCATCAGGGATTGTATCATTGAAAATACCGGCATGAGGGCGATATACATCCGCGATTGCTACGGGACCGTGGTGGAAAATAACCAGATCCGGGGCTGCGAGCGGGCCGGCTATGGATACGGGGTCTGTATCCACTCTTCGTCGGCATACACATGGATCCGGAACAACGAAATCGATCATTGCCGCCACACCATCACTCATGGGGCATTGCCCGCCACGCCGGGCGTTCCCCGGGAAACCCACATCGAGGACAACTACCTGCGCGGTTCGATCAGCCATACGGTTGATGCCCACCCCTGTACGGAGTCCATGTATATCGAACGAAACGAGCTGCGCAATACCAATCCGGGCTACAGCCTTGTCAATAGCGGTGCCAAACTGACGGTGATCCGGGACAACACGTTTTCGGGCGCAAACGGGATCGTCAAGCGCGGTGCGGTGGATGGCTGTACGTTCATCATCTCCGGGAATTCGTTTGAGGATGTCGCCAGCTGCGTGAATACGGGGAATACGGGCACCGTCACGTACCTTGAATTCATTGATAATACCTGCACCAACGTCCAGCATCACATGGTCAAAACCTTCAATGCCGCTGAAATTGTGATTACGGGAAATACCTGCGAAGGGGCGAGCAACGACGGGGCAATCTACGTGGAAGGGGCAAAACAGGGGCTGATTGAACGCAATACCATCAATAACAGCTACACATACGGGATCAAGCTCGTGGACAGCGCCGCTGTCAAAATTCTCGACAATGTGTGTACAAATGCAAACCGGGGCGGTGACGGCAGCACGGAAAACGTTCCCATCTGCTTGAACAACAGCCTGGATATTCTCGTCGAAAACAACCGCTGCTACGACGATACAACGCTCGAATCGGCGTACTGGATCACCGAGGTCGGTGCATCCAACAACAATATTATCCGGAATAATCTCTTCCGGGGTGAGGGTGTGCTGGGCACCATCCACACCGTCGGGAAGAACACTCTCGTCGAAAACAACAAGATATCGCCCTGATACACGGGGTGGTCCCCGGCTTTATGGTCGGGGCGCCGCCCGTTGCTGCGGTCTCGCTGCATGGTGGGAGCGCGATGGCCCGACCATCCCCGCACCCGGCGGGCACGGCCGCCGCAAATGCATTCGGGTAGATAAATATGTCTTTTTAAATATTTGAAATTCTGGTTTCTCTCTGCATTTGCCGCCAAAATATGCTATATAATAGTATGGGGATTTTTCTCATCGGTGGCTAATAAATATATCCCTCGTTCCCCGAAATCTGTGGCGTCGGGAATACTTTCATATAGGGTAAAAAATAATTCTTTTTCTGGAAAATATCTCTCATGCGCGTTTTTTGTAACTTCATACCTCCCGGATGCGCACCTATATGATAAACCATATGGGTTATCTACATGGATAATCTCAATTAGGAAACTTCTTATACATCTATCCAGAAACGTTCTGGTAAGCCCTTGAGGTGATGCATGATAAAACCGAACATACTCTGGATACTGACTCTGGGGGCGCTCCTGGTTTTGGGCCAGGTCGCAGCAGTTGCTGCAGCGTCTTCCAGCGAAACGGCTTCTTCACCACCGGCTTCATTGTCGGGAGAGGTGCTGTTCGTTGCGGGCAGCACGACCCTGAACGGTGCAGACACGGCGATCAAGGCGCGGCTTGAGGGCATGGGCCTTGCGGTGACGGTCGTGGACGACGATGCATGCGCCACTGCGGATGCGGAGGGCATGGACCTGATCTACGTGTCGTCGACGGTTGCCTCGTCCAAGGTCGGTGCAAAGTACCGCGACTGTGCGGTGCCCTTCATCACGCACGAGTCGTTCATCTTCAACGACATGAAGATGACCGGCGCTGTGCTCAATGCCGACTACGGTGCGTACTCCGGTGCGAGCCGTGTTGCCATCGCCGCGGAAGGTCACCCGCTTGCGGCCGGCCTGAGCGGCGATGTCACGGTGTACAGCTCCTCCGGGCTGCTCTCGTTCGGCACCCCGGGCGATGCGAGTATCAGGGTCGCCTGCAACCCTGCTGACGCCCGCCAGTGCG
>Ga0209614_1000087_pt1 | contig 78742 bp, 65 predicted proteins | sample BlaSprsedimmetaG_FD_185484 | JGI IMG/M metagenome (GOLD analysis project Ga0209614, IMG submission 185484) | Hot spring sediment bacterial and archeal communities from California, USA to study Microbial Dark Matter (Phase II) - Blank Spring... ... | reverse complement strand
TTAAAACTCAATTCGGCTGATTCCGAAACTGACTAAAATGCCCTGCATTCTACAACATTTTTTTCAAACAATCGAAAATGGTAGCTCGTCAATAACAGCCTATTCAAAATCATACCGTATACACTTTTCCCATACAAAATTATGCCTTAAAAACATTCCCTTCCCCCAACCTGCCGTTAAGCTTATACGCATTGCGCGTATCCACAATTATTTTCGCGTATTGTTTTATAAAATCATAATCCACATCATCATGAGCTGTCACAATCACAACCACATCATAGGATTTCAAATTCTCAGCTGTCAAATCAATGCTCTTCTTTTCAAACTCATATTTACGCATCACAGGCAGGTTCGGGATAAAAGGATCATAATAATCTACTTTTGCGCCCTTGTCTTCAAGCAATTCCATCAATTTCAAAGCCGGCGTCTCGCGCATATCATCAACGTTTTTTTTATAAGCAGCGCCGACCAACAGCGCTTTGGCGCCATTGCAGGATTTTTGAACGTCATTTAAAGCGTCCGCAATTTTAGAGACAACCCAATACGGCATATCCGAGTTAATTTCTCCCGCGAGCTCAATAAAACGCGTGGGCATTTCAAACTCCCGCGCCTTCCAGGTCAGATAAAACGGATCAATGGGAATGCAGTGGCCACCCAAGCCCGGGCCCGGGTAGAAAGGCATAAAACCAAAAGGTTTGGTTGCTGCCGCTTCAATCACCTCCCATACATCAATGCCCATGCGGTCAAGAATCATCTTCATTTCATTAACCAACGCGATATTGATGCTTCTAAAAATATTTTCAAGCAGCTTGGCCGATTCCGCGGAGCGCGTGCTAGAAACCGGAACAGCCTGAGTTATATGATTATAAAGTGCGGCGGCGCATTCCTGCTCAAACGGCGTGTCCGCGCCGACAATTTTTGGAATATTATTGATTGTAAAATCAGGGTTATTGGGATCTTCGCGCTCAGGAGAAAACGCCGTGTAAAAATCCGACCCGCTTTTAAGACCGCTCTCTTCCAGAACAGGAGCCAGTGCTTCCGCGGTAGTACCCGGCCAGGTACTGCTTTCAAGAATGACCATTTGCCCTTTTCTTAAACGTGTTTTCAAAATATGCGCTGTATCGAGTATATAGGATAAATCCGGCTCACGATGCTTGTTGAGGGGCGTGGGAAGAGCGAGAATAAGCACATCCGGTTTGCCTGAATCTGTAAAATCCGATTGATAATCAACCCTGCCCGTACGGTTAATCTCCACGATATGATCACTTTTAATATGTCTGATATATGACTTGCCAGCCTTTAACAGATCAACCTTTACCTGATCAATATCATAGCCTGTAACCCTGAACCCCGCCTTGGCAAACTCGATCAATAGCGGCAGCCCCACATACCCCAACCCAATCACACCTAGATGCGCTGATTTATTCTCTATCAATTTTTTTAATTCCAAAACACCTCCTCATACAAAACGGTTTTTACAAAGCATCCTGAACATTTCTCTCTCACTATAATTTTTTATCATTCAAAATTCAGCATTTCTACTTGATGAAAATAACCCGTTTTATCTTTTATCCCTTCGACTACGCTCAGGGCAGGCCCCTTCGACTTCTACCTTGACTCCTACCTCGACTTCTACCTCGACTTCGCTCGGTACATGGCTCGGTACAGGGCTCAGGGCAAGCCTTTATCCTTTATCCTTTATCCTTTATCTTTTCTCTTTCTCTTTCCTCACTCCACAGTCACGCTCTTCGCCAGGTTCCGCGGCTGGTCCACATCGCAGCCCCGCTCCACGGCCATGTAATAGGAGAGAAGCTGCAGGGGGATGATGTTCACCAGGGGATTGAGGATGGGAATGGTCTCCGGCACGTAGATCACCCGGTCCGCCAGTCCGGCGATCTCCGTGTCCCCTTCCGTGGCCAGGGCGATGACCCGCCCCTTGCGGGCCTTGACCTCCTGAATGTTGCTCAGCACTTTTTCGTGCACCCCGTCTTTGGTGGCGATGAACACCACCGGCATGTCCTGATCGATGAGGGCGATGGGCCCGTGCTTCATCTCCGCCGCCGGGTAGCCCTCGGCGTGGATGTAGGCAATCTCCTTCAGTTTCAAAGCGCCCTCCAGGGCGACCGGGAAGTTGTAGCCCCGTCCCAGATAGAGGAAGTTGCGGTGGCCCTTGAACTCCTGAACGATGTCCTTGATAGCATCCTGCTGCTCCAGCACCCGCTGCACCTTGCCGGGAATCTCAAGCAGGGCTTTCGCGATGCGCATGCCCCGTTCCAGGCCGATGGCCCGCTTGCGTCCCAGAAGCAGACTCACCAGGACCAGCACCGTCACCTGGCTGGTGAAGGCCTTGGTGGAAGCCACCCCGATCTCCGGCCCGGCGTGAAGGTAGACTCCGGCGTCGGTCTCCCGGGAGATGGTGGAGCCCACCACGTTGCAGATGCCGTAGGCCTTGCTGCCCTTGCGCTTGGCTTCACGGATCGCGGCCAGGGTGTCGGCCGTCTCCCCGGACTGGCTGATGGCGATGACCACCGAATCCGGCCCCAGAATGGGGTTGCGGTAGCGGAACTCCGAGGCGTACTCCACCTCCACCGGAATGCCCACCAGCTCTTCAAGCAGGTACTCCCCCAGGAGTCCGGCGTGCCAGCTGGTGCCGCAGGCGGTGATCACCACCCTTCGGGCATAGAGCAGGGATTCGAAGTCCTTCTCGATGCCCCCCAGCTTGGCGGTGCCTTGCTCCGGCAGCAGACGGCCCCGCATGGTGTCCACCAGGGTCTCCGGCTGCAGCATGATCTCCTTGAGCATGAAATGAGAGAAGCCGGCTTTTTCTATCTCTTCCAGATTATTGTCCAGAGTAAGCAGGGATTTTTCAACATGATGGTTCTCGCTGCTCCGCACCTCCACACCGTCCCGCGTAATGACGGCCAGTTCTCCGTCTTCCAGATACAACACATCCCGGCAGGTCTGGGCCACCAGGGGCGCGGCATCGCTGGCCAGGAAATATTCGTTCTTACCGTAGCCAATCACCAGAGGGCTGCCCTGACGGGCGGCTACGATCCTGTCCGGATAATCCTGGTGCAGAACCAGAATGCCGTAGCTTCCCACGACTTCCCGCAGCCCCATCCACACCGCCTCTTCGAGCCCATACCCTTCACGCAGATATTCCCCAAAGAGATGGCAGAGCGTCTCGGTATCGGTCTGAGTGCGGAAGGTGCAGCCCTTGTCCGCCAGCTTCCTCTGTAGAAGCTGGTAGTTCTCGATGATGCCGTTGTGCACCAGGGCCAGTTTCGAGTCCGAATCGATATGGGGGTGCGCGTTCAGCTCCGTGGGTTCGCCGTGGGTGGCCCAGCGGGTGTGGCCGATGCCGATGGTGCTGTGATAGCCTTTTCCCGAGAGGATCGCATTCAGTTTGGCCAGCTTTCCTGACTGTTTTACCACTTTGAGCTTGCCCTGATGTAAAAAGGCAAGCCCCGCCGAATCATAGCCGCGGTACTCCAGCCGTTTCAGCCCGCTCATCAGGAGCGGCACCGAGTTTCTGCTGCCAATGTAACCGACTATTCCGCACATATCATAATCCACCGATTAAACAAATAAGATAAAGGATCAGGTAAAAGATAAAGGATAAAAGATAAAGGATAAAGGATATATTACTTTTTAATTAAATCGTTTCTGAAATGAATTTTTTTCATAATGCTGCCGAATATCTTTTTTATTTCCTCAGATTCCTTGATCAATGCATTTGCTTTTTCTTTATCGACATCACAGGTCTCTTTGATGATCCGTAACCAGTAATTGCTTTCTTTCGCTTCTCGAAAACAAATACTCATTTTATATCTGAAATCTTCCTTACTGAAAGCAGCTTCCGCCTCTTCATAATTCGCACCGATAGATGTCGCCGATTTAGCTAATTGATTTTTAACAACTCCATTTTCAGAAGAATATTGAATCGTTTTAAGAAACCGTATCACACTAACTGAAAAATCGAAAAGTCTGTCTTTCAGGTCGATTGGATACTGTTTTCTCTTTTCCTTAATTACCAGCTTATCAAAAACACATGAAATCTCATATTCCATCAGAGTCTTTCATTTTTTGTTTTATCTTTTATCCTTTATCTTTTATCTTTTATTTTTTTATCCTTTATCCTTTATCTTTTATCTTTATCTCTTCCCAAACACAGCTCCGCCCTCTCAGTCCCATAATCCGGAACGGCCAGGGCAAAGCATTTTTTTATATGATTTTATTTGACTCTCAACAGTTCCGTGAATTATTCGGGTTATCCCGACTTTCAATCCTGTCTTTTCTATTTATGAATAAGTCGGGATAGATACAGAAATCCCGCGTTCAGGAACCCGATCAATGCATGTTCATCGAATCAGCTTCTTCTGTCCGTTTCCATGTGCCGGTTTTCTGTATGCACACAACACGTTGACACATAAATTTAATGGATCGCGGTCGTAAGCCGCATGGATTGTATGTTTTATATTTACACTAAAATAGAACTCGTTACTATCGCAAAAAAAATGCCAGAAATAACAGAATGCCGGTTAATACAATAAATTACAGTACCTTAACGAATATTTGCAAGCAAATTTTCGGGCCTCATGGCAATTGAAAGTGTATCTTTTAAGAGACAATTGTGTCCGTACTATAGGACATTGCCCGATCGAATCCTGAATGCCCTGCACCCCAAAGAGGCCTGGTTCGCGCAAGATGCCGCACACAATTTGAATTCCGGGAAACGCCGATCAGTGACCCTTCCAGTCATAAAAAGGCATCATGATCAATGAAAACATGCGGGGTGCTGAAAACAAATACGAAATCTGTTCCGGTTCGATACAATGGGCCTGGCGGTTTTTGACTTTGATTTCAACATCAGGCCTGTTGGAAAGCATGCATCTCCTTCATTCAATCGCACCCAATGCGGCATCAAGCCAATCAGCGTGCCCTGTACTTTCAAATCATACAAATATATAAAAGAATCGGTTGAAAATCAAGGATTTTATAGCATTTTTACGCAATTGAAATCACAATGGACACACAAAATCGATCGGCTCTGTTTATGTTTTCAGGATCTTCACAATCCGGCCCGAGACCCCGTCATCCCAAAGATCCGGAACCTTTCCGCTCACCGGGCCTCCGTCCAGAATATTCATGCTCTCACGGACAATGGCGTCCGGATCCGTTCCCGTCAGCCGGTTGGTGCCCTCTGTGATGGTGATGGGCCGCTCCGTGTTGGGCCGCAGGGTCAGACACGGCACCTGAAAAAACGTGGTCTCCTCCTGAATTCCCCCGGAATCCGTCAGAACCAGCCTGGCATGTTTCTGCAGGGCCAGAAAATCGATATACCCCACAGGCGGAATCATGCGCAGATTCCCATGCACGGAGGGATAATCCCGAAATCCGAATTCGGCCACCCGGTCGCGCGTCCGCGGATGAACCGGAAACACGAGCGGCAAACGCTCGGCCAGGGCCTGCAGGGCCCGCATCACGGGTTTCAGGGTATCGATGCGATCCACCGTAGCCGGCCGGTGCAGGGTGACCAGACCGTACCCTTCGGATTCGATTTTCATATCCTTGTGAATCCGGGACCGCTCCACCCGCGGCAGCACCCGTATCAGCGACTCGATCATGATATTGCCCACCCGGTGGATGCGCTCCCCGGGAATGCCCTCCTTTTTCAGATTGGCATCCGCGTCGGCGCAGGTAGTGAAGAGCTTGTCGGACAGATGATCCGTCAGAATCCGGTTGATCTCCTCGGGCATGGACCGGTCGCGGCTGCGCAGACCGGACTCCACATGCGCCACGGGAATCTGCAGCTTGACCGCGGCCAGGCCGCAGGCCAGAGTCGAGTTGACATCACCCACCACCACGACCCGGTCCGGCTTCCGTTCCATGAGCACGGATTCAAAAGCGGACAGCACTTTTCCGGTCTGCTCCGCATGGCTGCCCGAACCCACATTCAGGGTGATATCCGGCATTCCGAGATCAAGGTCTTCCAGAAAGACCCGGTACATCTCGTCATCGTAATGCTGCCCCGTATGCACGAACAAAGGATCGAAACTTTCTGAATCCGATCTCATCGCCGCCAGAAGCGGCGCGATCTTCATGAAGTTGGGCCGCGTGCCGGCCGCGAGAATGATTTTTTTTGCCTTCATACCATCCTTTCCGGTATCACGATCAGCCCCCCCGGGCCGCCTTGATCAGCACCTCGGCCACTTCGGGGCGTGTGAACTCGGCCGGCGGCATCTCGCCCTTGACCAGCATCTCCCGTACTTTGGTTCCGCTGAGAAACACATGAGACTCCTTGCCGTGGGGACAGGTCTTGGAAGAGGCCATGTTGCCGCATTTCGTGCAGAAGAAGGCGTGCTCAAACATCAGCGGCGTGATCTCCAGTTCCTGCGGTTTGAATTGGTAAAAGATCTCCTGGGCGTCATACGTGCCGTAATAATTGCCCACACCCGCATGATCCCGTCCCACGATAAAATGCGTGCACCCGTAATTCTTGCGTATGATGGCGTGAAAGATCGCCTCGCGGGGCCCGCCGTAGCGCATGGACGCGGGATTGACCACCAGGGCGGTCCGGTCCGCGGGATAGTAATCCCTCAGCAGGGTTTCATAGCAGGTCATTCGCACGTCCGCGGGAATGTCATCCCCCTTGGTGGCCCCGACAATGGGATGAATCAAAAGCCCGTCCACGATCTCCAGGGCGCATTTCTGAAGATATTCATGGGCCCGGTGAATGGGGTTGCGTGTCTGAAAACCCGCCACGGTGCGCCACCCCTTTTCCTCGAACAGGGCCCGGGTTTCCTTCGGTTCCAGGCGATAATCCAGGAAATCCTGATAATTCCGCTTTCGGATCATCCGAATGTCACCTCCCAGAAGAACCGGACCCATGGCGTAAATGGCGGCCACGCCGGGATGGGCGTCTTCCGTGGTGAGAAAGACTTTTTCCGCGTAATGTTCCGCATCGTATTCAAAGACGTCGGAAACGGACATGACGGCCAGAGGACGATCCTCTTCATCCAGAAGCGCGATCTCCGATCCGGAACCCACGGAATCGGCAAACTCCCGGCTCACGGCCAGGGTGACGGGAATGGTCCAGACCGTTCCGTCCTGCAGACGCATGTTCTCCACCACGGATTCGAAATCCGCCCGGTTCATGAATCCCTTCAGGGGGCTCAAGGCTCCGGAAGCGATCATCTCCAGATCGGAAAGCTCCCGGTCCGACAGTTTCCAGGACGGCGAAGAGCCCGCTTTTTCCATATATTCCTTTTGTTTGGAGTCGTCAACATACTGGTTTACGAGTTTCCCGCCATGGGGCTGAATAGACATGCTTCCTCCTATCGATAGAAATAAAGATAAATCAAAGTGATGGCAACGATTCCCACAAAAAGATTCATGGGAATGCCGATTTTCAGAAAATCTTTAAATTTGTAGCCGCCGGGGCCGTAGACCATGAGGTTGGTCTGATACCCGATTGGAGTGGCGAAGCTGGCCGATGCCCCGATAGCCACCAGCAGAAAGAACGGCCGGGGATCCAGTCCCGTCTGCCGGGCCAGAGAAAGAGCGATGGGAAAAACAAGAGCCGCGGCCGCGTTGTTGGTGATGATTTCCGTGTAAAAACTGGTAATAAAATAGGTGCCCGACAGAATGCCGACCACACCCAGACCTCCCACGACCGTCAGAAGCCTTTCGGCTAAAAAATGAGCCACCCCTGAATTGTCCAGCGCCCGCGCGAGACCGAAAGCCGAGGCGATGATCAGAAGCACATTCCACTCCACGCTGTTCCGGGCGTCCGCCGGCGTGATGCAGCCCGACAGAATCAGCAGAATCGCTGCCGCGGCCACCGTGGTCAGCACGGGAAGCATATTCAGAGCCATGAACGCAATCATGGCGGCCAGCACCACCATGGAGAACCAAACCTTCCAGACCGGTTTGGACGGCAATGTGGTCGACCGGGAAACCAGGTAGAAATCGCGCGAGTGATACCATCGCTCCAAAAATCCGCGATCCGCCAGAATCAGCAGCGTGTCACCGGAATGAAGCACCACATCACCGATCTTTTTCCGAATCCGCTCGCCGCTGCGATGTACGGCGATGATCACCGCTTGGTACCGCCCGCGGAAATTGCTGTCCCGTACACTTTTACCCAGAAGCGGCGAGTTCCTCGACACAACCGCCTCGAAAGTTTCCAGCCGGTCCGAATCAAAGTGATTCAGATCCACCGAAGAATCTCTGAGAACGGTGAGTCCCGGTGTTTTCTGCAGCTCCATGATGGTTTCCGGCAGTCCCGTGAAAAACAGCCTGTCATTTTTCTCGATGTTCTCACCGGGGCCGACGGGCGCGATCAGAGAGCCCTGGCGTTCGATTTGAAAAAGGAAAAGCCCTTTCAAATGCCTGAGATTCGCTTTTTCAATGGTTTTGCCGATATGCTGATAATTATCGAGAACCTTCATGCCTACCACGAATTCCCGCGTGTCCTGCCCCAACCTTACGGACGGTTCTCTTCTGTCCGGAAGAAAACGGAAGCCCAGCAGGGACACGGCCAGAATCCCCAGAACAGCCACCGGAACGCCGATTTTCGAAATTTCAAAAAAGGCAAATCCTTCCATCCCATTATCGATGATCAGCCCATGGACCACCAGATTGGTGCTGGTACCGATCAGCGTGCATAGGCCTCCGAGAATAGCGGCATAGGAGAGGGGAATCAGCATCCTTGACACGGCCACGCCCTGCTTTTTCGACCAGTTTCGCACGACCGGAATCAGCATGGCCACAATCGGCGTGTTGTTGAAAAAAGCGGATACCGCGGAGACCGGAAATAAGAACCGGATAAGCTTGGAAGGCAGGGGTCCCTGTTTTCCCAAAAGAAGGTTGCCGATGGGCTCCAGGGTTCCCGTCTTCTGCACGGCCCCGGCCACGACAAACAGAAAAGCGATCGTCAGCATGCCCGTGTTCGAAAACCCGGCCACGGCCTCCTGGATATCGATCACGCCCCCCAAAAGAAGCATGATCAGGGCGGAAAAAATAATCACATCCGCCTCGAACCATTCACGGACCAGGGCCACTGTCATGGCCGCGATAATGATCGAAGTGTAGATGAATTCAAACGTCATGTTCGATCAGCCGTTCTTTCGTTTCGGAACCGGAATCATTCGAATCGCCTCTCAGGAGGCCTTTAAGAACCCCTGATCCCGCAGATACCCGATCACCGCGTCGGCGCAATCCCCGACGGACAGCCGGTCCGTGTCGACCCGTATCTCGGGGTTTGAAGGCTCTTCATAGGGCGCCGAAATGCCCGTGAATTCCCTGATCTCTCCGGCCCGGGCCTTTTTATAAAGCCCCTTGGTGTCCCGCTCTTCACACACATCCAGCGAACAGGCGCAAAAAACCTCGATAAAACGCCCCTCGGGCAAAAGACCGCGCACCTTGCCGCGGTCTTTGCGGTAGGGGGAGATGAACGCGGTCATGGCGATGACCCCCGCGTCGAAAAAGAGCCGGGCCACCTCGCCGATACGGCGGATATTCTCTTCCCGGTCTTCCGGTGAAAAACCCAGGTTCTTGTTCAAGCCGTGCCGGATATTGTCTCCGTCCAGGACCACAGTCAAATGATTCTGGCTGTGGAGCCGGCTCTCCACTTCATGCGCCAGGGTCGATTTTCCCGAACCCGACAGGCCGGTGAACCAGATCACGGCCCCTTTTTGCTTCAGCAGTCTCTCACGGTCTTCCCGGCTGATCACGGCATCGTGCCAGGTGATGTTCGTCGCTTTCTGTTCCGTCATATTGGTTTCCTGTTTTTAAATGGATTGGTCAGGTGAATCGGCGTGAATCAATGAATGACCCGTATGTCTTCCCGCCCCACATTGATATGAAGCGCCTGGCGGATCGATTCGATGAGCACCACCAGACGATGGCTTCCATGGACCTGGATCAGCCGGCCCTGCAGGCCGCTCAAGGGGCCCCGAATCACCTCCACCCGGTCGCCCAGTCGAACCGGATCGCCGGTTTCCACGTCGGGTATCTCTTTGAGAATCCAGCGTATGTTTTCGATCTCCTCGTCGCGGACCTTTGCGGGCCTGCCCTGAAAAGAGACAACCCGTATGGCACCCGGCGTGCGAAGCGCCATGAGCCGGGCCTCTTCATGGGTGTGCACAAAGAGGTAGGAACGAAACAGCGGCTCTTCCACCCATTTTTTACGGTCGCTCCACAGACGCAGCACCCTTCGCAGAGGCAGATAGGTCTCGATTCGCTTTTCGGTCAGCTGGTCGCGCACCGTTTTCTCATGGCGGGGCCGCGTATACAGGGCGTACCAGGCCATTTTCGGTTCGGACCCGTTAACAGGCCTTTCCACTGTGGATTCTTTTCCAGTCACCGACATACTCCCCCGGTATTCCCTGCTTGCCGAATGTTTTCTTCGGCTATTTGGCCACCAGCCATACGCCGGTCAGTATGCAGAAGAATCCGGCCAGCTGAATCAGGGTGATCTTCTCATTTAAAAAAAGAGCGGACACAATCACAACGATGATCAGGCCCGTACTGATCATCACCGGATAGGCCACGCTGAGGTTGAGACGGGTCAAAACCAGGCTGTAAGCCCCCAACGCCATGCCGAAAAGAATCACACCGGCCCACAGAACGGGCTGCAAAGCGGCCTGGGCAATCAGTTTCCAGAATCCCTGTTCCTCGTTCAGGCGGGCCGATCCGACCTTGATCAGAATATTGGCCGACGCGTTGCACACCACAGCCACAATCAGAAAGAGCGCTCCCCGACTCATCGGGCCTCCGAAAATTTGAACCGTTTACAGATAGAGGATGACCGCCACGGCGGCGAGATACAGACCTATATTCACGAGAAAAGGAAGGTCATGAAGCAAAACCGTCTCGGGACTGTCCCCCTTCCCCTCCTGATGAACCGCGTATTGATACCGGAATATCCCGAAAAGCACGAAGGGAATCGTCACAATCAGATTCCGTGTATGGAACTTTTCGACCGTCTCCTCGGCCATGGTGTACAGGGCATAGGCCATCACCATGGACGCGGTGACCACATGGCTCATCTGATCCAGCAGATAGGGCGAATACCGGGAGAGACCCGACCGGTGATCTTCGGCCCGCTCGCCCATGGCCACCCGCTCATGCCGCCGCTTGTTGATGATCAGAAACAGAGCCAGAAAAATGGTGCAGAGCAGAAGCCACGACGAGATGGTCACGTCGATCACCACGGCTCCGGCCGCGGCGCGCAGCACGAAACCGCACGCCACCACAATCAAATCGAGAATCATGACACGCTTGAGCGCCAGCGAATAGCCGATCGTCAAAAGCGCGTACGCGGCCGCATACACGCCGAATCCGGTGCCGAGCCGAAAGGAAAGACCGATTCCCAGACCCAGCATGATCACGGCCATGAGAACCGCGCCCCATACGGGCAGCGCGCCCGACGGGATGGGGCGAAACCGCTTGACAGGATGGGCCCGGTCCTTTTCACGGTCCATCACGTCATTGATCAGATAACCGGCGCTGCTCAGCAGACAGAAAAGGGCAAATCCCGCCGCGGCTCTGGCCAGGAGAGGACCGTGAAACACGTTTCTGGAGAAGATCAGGCCGGCAAACAGAAAACCGTTTTTCGTCCACTGTTTCGGCCTCCAGGACCGAATGATCACGCCAATCATCCTCATCGGGATTCCTTTTTCAGTGTCACGGCCCGTCCGGTTCGGGCCGACTCATACAGGGCGTTGACGATGCGCAATGAGCGCAGGGCCTCGGCGCCGTCCACGTACCCTTCTCCGGATCCGGAAAAAACCCGGACAATATCCTTGTACACAAAGAGATGATTGGGGCAGGACCCCTGATACAACCCGCCTTCATAGATATAGGGGGCGAAACCTTCGGGCAGCACGGGCCTGGGCATGTCCTTCACGATCCAGGTCTCGATCTCGTTCATGGCGGAACCCGACAGTTTCACGCTGCCGGTTTCTCCAAACACCGCCAGAGAGCATTCCAGGTTCTGGGGCCAGGTGTTGATGGAAAACTCCAGCGTACCCAGCGCCTGATTGGCGAACCGGATCAATCCGGCGGCCGCGTCTTCAATTTCGATTCGGTGGGCGAACCGGTCCACGTGTCCGATTATGGTGTGCACATCGCCCATGAGCCACTGCATGATGTCGACATAATGAATCCCCTGATTGAGCAGCGACCCGCCGTCCAGTTTCCGGGTTCCGCGCCAGTCGCTTTGATCGAAATACGCCTGGGGCCGGGTCCAGCGCACCACCAGGGCGGCGCTGACAAGCCGGCCCAAACAGCCCGTGTCCACGGCGTGCTTCAGCGCCCTGACCGAGGGGTTGTACCGAACCTGTTTCACCGCGAAAAAATGGCATCCCTTTTTCCGCGCCGCAGACATCAGATCCAGCGCCTGCTGATCGGTAATGGTGATGGGCTTTTCCAGAAGAATATGCAGGCCCCGTTCGAGACAGTCTTTGGCGATGGAATAATGGGTGCCGTTGGGTGTGGCGATCACCACCAGATCCGGGCTTTCTTTCTCTATGAGATCCTGATGGCAAGTATAGCCCGCCGCACGGCGTCCTGCGAGCAGGGCCTCGAGCCGGCCCTTGTGCGTATCGCAGAATGCGATCAGGTTGAGTTCGTCCAGCTGGTCAATGGCCGCTGTATGCACCCGCGCGATGCGTCCGCATCCGATCAGCCCGACCCGAATGGCTCCCTGTTTCATGGCGTTCTTCATACACCGTAATCCTTGTCGCGCAGCGCTATCGGCCGTTTAATGTTTCTTGCTTTCATAATGGTAGTGATAGTAGGATCCGTACATATGATTCGTGTTGACGCCGTTGACCAGAATCCCCAGGATGTCGGCCTTGACATTGTTCATGAGAACCCGGGCTCGTGCCAGAGAGTCCCGCACCGTGCGTCCGGAACGGATCACCAGAATGACGCCGTCCACACGGGTCGCCAGCACAGCCGGATCCGTCACGGCGATGACCGGCGGGCTGTCGAACAAAATCATGTCGAACCGGGTTTTGGCGTCCTCAATAAATTGCCCCATGGTCTCCGAGGCCAGCAGCTCGGAGGGATTGGGAGGCAGGGTGCCGGATGTCACCACAGCGAGATTCTCGATTTCGGTCTCCCTGACAGCCTCATCGAACGTCATGCCGCCCACCAGCACATTGGTCAATCCCTCTCCCCTGGAAACATTGAAAATGCCGTGAAGCACAGGGCGCCGCAGGTCCGTATCCACCAGAAGGGTTCGGGTCCCCATCTGGGCAAAGGCAATGGCCAGATTGGCCGCACTGGTGGATTTGCCCTCTCCGGGGCCGGAACTGGTCATCAAAACGGTTTTCACGGGCGAATCCACTCTCGCGTACCGAATGTTGGTTCTCAGGGTTCGATAAGCCTCCGAAACCGGCGATTTGGGCTCGAAATGGGTGATGAGGCGCGATTCAATATCGAGAATGTCTCCGTTCACCCCGAACCCCTTTTTCCGCACCTTCTGGGACGCAATGAACGGGATCGATCCCAAAGCCGTCATGTCCATCCGCTCGATATCCTCGATGGATTTCAGGGAAACGTCGAAATACTCCAGGGCGAACGCGAGCCCGAAACCGGCGCCCAGGCCCAGCATGAACCCCAGCATCAGGTTCATCTTTTTCTTTGGCTTGATGGGTCTTTCGGGCGGTTCGGCCCGGTCCACGACACGAACATTTCCGATCTGGCCCGCTTCAACGATTCGGTTCTCCTCGTGCTTCTCACGCAGCATCATGAAAATCGTATTGTTGACCCCGGCTTCCCGTTCCAGGCGGGCCAGCTTGAGCGTCTTTTCCGGCAGCGCTTCGAGCATGGAATTATACCCGTCCACGATCTCCTTGAAGGCGCCGGCCTTGGCTTTGAGCGACTTGTTTTCCGCCTCGATCTCCAGAATGCCGGTAAACAGGGTTTCTGAAAACTCCAGCGGATTCACGGATCGGCCCGTAGCGACCAGCTTGCGCATCTCCTCGGTGATTTTATCCTGAAGCCCCCTGATCTTCTGATCCAGTTCCCTGGTCTGCGCGACCTCTCCGCTCATGTACCCGGCCTCTTTCAGCTGCTGTTCGATCACGGCCCGGCGCCCCACCCATTCGGCCAGCTGTTTTTCCAGCTCCCGAATAACCGGGCTGGAAAAATCGGTTTTCTCCATCATGATCTTCTGATTCTCATCCAGCTGGGACTTTAAATAATCCAGGCGTCTCAGGTTGGCTTCCAGTCCTGTTGCGGCTTCCTGATACAGCGATTCGAATTCAGTCAGCTGGGTGATCATTTTCTGGGTCTCGGCATCGAGCGCGACCACCTGATTTTCCTCTTTGTACCGTCTCAGGACCTCTTCGGAAGTATTCAGGTCATGCTGCACCTCTTCGAGTTTTTGTTCCAGAAACTCCCTGACCTTTTGTACCTCGCCCCGGCTTTCGTCCAGATCCAGGTCCGTATAGGCATCCACCCAGATATTGGTGACATACGCGGCCTCAAAGGGGGTCGGGGCATTGACCTTCAGCTCGATGATATCCGTGTCGCGCCGGGGCAGCACGCTGATCGCCCCTTCTCTGAAGGATTCGATCATCTTATTCATGGACAAGCCTTCCTCATCGCCTTCGCCTCCGGACAGAATCGAACGAAACCATGCCATCAGGGAAAACCGATTCCCGTTGACGGAGTTTCCCAGCAGGGCGAGCGAATCCCGATGGGGTGAATCCATGAGCCGCTGGATAACATGCCTGGCCAGGGTTCGGGATTGAAGAATCTGCACCTGATTGTTGATGCTGGTCTCCCGCTTGATGAAACTGGGCACATCGAAGATCTTCTGCTGGACACCTCCCCCCTCCTTGACCATGACCAGGGCCGACGCCTCATACACCGGCGGTGTGGTGAACGTCACGTATACCGTCACCGCCATGACCAAAATAAAGGAGAGGAGGATGATCCACCGGCGGCGCATCAAGATTCGGATATAATCTTTGAGTGCGACCTCTTCGCTGATATTGGTGTCCTGCAAAACGGCTCCCCGGGGCACGCGGCCCCCCTTTTATGCGGTTTCTTTATGATTCGATGATGGATGCCTTCCTGCCCCCGATCGTTTCGAACGCCCGGTTTCCCTCATGTCGATCACATCCGCCCCTTCGGGAATCTCAAACAGGAACAGGGAATCATCAAAAGCCTCGTTGACTCGCAGGTCCCGCAGATCGAACAGAGTCCGGTTTCCGTCCAGATCCGTCTGTTCCACCCTTTTCGGCAGCCACGTTTTCGGATCGATCCACACACGCACCTGCGGAATCAGCGACGCCTCGGCCGAGGTCAGCACAAGGCGATGGCACATCACCTCGCCCACGGCTTCGTCGGCTTCACGAACGGCCCGGTAATCCTTGGTATAGCGAAACAGAATCTGCCTGGGCAGCAGGCTGTTGTCTTTGGGATCGATTTCGTCGATCAGCACCCGGTGATTGGGCCGGCTGTATGTCCACAGAGTCCGGCCGTCGGAAACGAGGACCTGATCGTCCGTCTCAATCCGGAAACGGCTCTCTCCCTTTATCTTCAGATGGCCCTGCAGGGTGTGAGACTCGCCGGTCATCTCCCAGAAAAAAATTTCGCTGAAGTGCACCTCCATGGTCGTGGCGGAGGTCAGCGCGTTCTCCACATTCCGCAATATGACCCGGGCAGAAGGGTTCGCGTTCAACAGAACCGGCAGCCCAATCAATAAGCCCGGGATAATTCTTCGAATGGTCATCACACCTCCCCGGAACCGGAATCGCGCCCGCTGTCCATGGTCTCCAGATAGCCCTCATCCACCAGAACCTCCCTCGCCTTGCTGCCGTCAAAAGGCCCCAGGATGCCCGCTTCTTCCAGTTCATCGATGATTCTTCCCGCACGCGCGTACCCCACGCGCAGCCTTCGCTGCAGCAGAGACGCGGAACCCTGCTGATGCCGAATCACCAGACGGGCCGCCTCATGAAACAGCTCGTCGCGGTCGTTTCTTCCGCGCCCGCCCGGGCCGCCGGAAAGGCCTCCGGAACCGTGTCCGGGCAGACGGTACTGATGGCCGTCGGGCTGCCGGCTGATATGCTCCACGATCCGCTGCACCTCCTCCGTGGCGATGAAGGCTCCGTGAATTCGAATCAGAGAGGACTGCCTGGGATGCATGAAAAGCATGTCGCCTCTGCCCAGCAGCTTTTCCGCTCCGTTCTGATCCAGAATGGTTCGGGAATCGGTTTTGGCCGCCACCTGAAAGGCGATCCGGGCCGGAAAATTGGCCTTGATAACGCCTGTAATGACATCCACGGAGGGCCTCTGCGTGGCCAGAATCAGATGGATTCCGACCGCGCGTGACATCTGGGCCAGCCGGGCCACGGGCTCTTCCACCTCGCGGGCCCCGGTGATCATCAGGTCGCCCAGCTCATCCACGATCAGCACCACATAGGGAAGGGGCCGAACCGGTTCACCGTCTTCACCCCCTGTGATTCTTTTCTCTCTGACCGCCTGGTTGTAATCACCGATATTCCGAACATTGGCCCTGGCCAGACGCCGGTAACGGGATTCCATCTCGAGCTCCAGGCTGCGCAGCACGGCCACGGCATTGCTCACCGTGGTGATAACCTCCTCATTGCAGTCTTCACGCGTGGTCAGATGATGATTCCGGAGTTTTCGGTACAGATTCAGCTCCAGCTTCTTGGGATCGATCAGAACGAACTTGACCTCCTGCGGATGCGCCCGATACAGAATGCTGGCGATCAGGGTGTTCAGGCACACCGACTTGCCCGAGCCCGTGGCTCCGGCTACCAGAAGATGAGGAAGCTCTTCGAGGTCGGTCACAAAGGGACGCCCTTCGATGGTCTGCCCCAGGGCCAGAGGCAGTTTCGAAGTGCTTTTCTGATACGCACGCGACTCCAGCACGGAACGCAGGGTGACCAGCTCCGGTTCCGGATTCGGAATCTCGATTCCCACAGCCGCCTTTCCGGGAATGGGGGCCACCACTCGAACCCTGGAGGCCTTCATCACCAGAGCCAGGTCGTCCTGAATGCTCAAAAACCGGCTGATCTTCACTCCGGTTGCCGGCTGAATTTCGAATCGGGTGACCACCGGTCCGGGCTGTATGCCCACCACACTGCCCCGAACATCGAATTCCTGCAGCCTCTCTTCCAGATAGTACGCCTTTTTCTCCAGCGCCTCTTTATCCACGCGTTTTTCCAGCGGAACCCCGGGAGTCAAAAATTCCGTATCCGGAGGCTGATAGGATCCGGAAGAGTTCAAAGAGGGCGCCGTTGGCTTGGTCTGCATCTCCGAACCGCTCCCGGCCGGGAAAGACGAAACCGAAGCAGGGGGAACGGACCGCGAAGCCTGCGGGCGTGCATTCGGCGGTTCCAGATGCACTTCCGGTCTTTTCCGGACGGGTTCTTCCCGGCCGGGAAGTCCCGGTTCCCGCGTTGCGGCCGCCTCGCGCCGCGGCCTGTCCGGCCGCGGATACGCGCCTCTTCCGCGACGAAACAATCCGCCGAACCATCGGAACAGACTCTCCATCTCCTGCCTGAAGCCCAGAAGCGTCTCACGCATGCTCCACGACGTGGCCGAAACGAGCAGCAGAAGCAGTGCCGTGAACAGAACCACGATGCTGCCCGCGGTGCCGAGCAGCCGATTCATATTCTGGGCGATGAACCCGCCCAACAACCCGCTCAGCCGCCAGCCGCCCTCCTCGTTGATCACTTCCGGCATGGCCAGAATGGTGGACAGCAAAAGACCCAGAGCCAGCAGAACCAATCCGAAACGAAAAACCGGCTTGAAACGGCGCCGCAGAAAGATCGTCCAGCCTGTCAGGAATAACAGAAAGGGGAAAATGATGCTGGCATACCCGATGGTATAGACATTGAGATGGTAACTGATGACCGAACCGGCCAGTCCCAGCCAGTTTTGAATGGCATTCGGAGAGCCGCTGTTTGGATAATCTTCGGGATGATATGAAACCAGGCCCAGGAAAATCAGCAGCGCGAACGCCATGATGAGAATGCCGAGAATCTCCTGCCTGGCGGCACCTCCTTTTTTCCTGTTTCGACCTGCCATGTCGATTGTTCCTTTTTTGCCAAACCCCGCATTCGGCCGGATTCCGTCCAATATATCAATGAGCCCGGTCTATAAAGGACTTAAACACGGATTGCACAGATTGGCACAGATTGTTTTTATTGCACTTATATTTAGCCTTTTCTGTCTAATCAGTGTAATCTGTGGTTTTTGGATCAGACTCATAAATTTAAAAATATTTACAAAAATCGTTCCATTTTCTTTCTGGATGTCAGGGGTACGAACGGAGTGACCGTGGTCTTCCCCTTCATCAAAAGGTCCTTTCCGGGCTGTCTGAACACCAGGCCGGTTTCCGTTTCCAGCTCCTGATTCACTCCGACAAACCCGATGGGTCTGTTTTCCAGCGTGGGCGATATGACCCCGCTGAGCACGGTTCCGACGATCCGGTCCTGCCTGAGCACTTCCCACCCGGGCATGGCTTTTCGTTTGCCTTCCATGATGAACGGATACACGAAATAATCGATCCCCTGCTCCTTTCGGGACAGAAGAATGTCCCGGCCCAGGAAATCGGATTCAAAATCGATGGCAAACTCCCAGGGATGCCCCACCGCGATCTTGTCGGCCCGCAGCTCGTGTCCGCACAGGGGAAGCCCCGCTTCCGTGCGCAGCGTGTCGCGCGCTCCCAGGCCGCAGGGAAGAAGCCCCTCTTTCTCCCCTTCACGCATCAGCAAATCCCACAATTCTTTTCCATTGGACAGATCGGTATACAGTTCGAACCCCACCTCACCGGTGTATCCGGTCCGCGAGACCAGAACCGGAGCGGATCCGATTGGCACATTCGGCAGAAACCGGAAAAATTTCAGCTCTTTCAGAGACTCCGCATCCATCCAGCGGCTCAGTATTTTGGGAGCCTTCGGCCCCTGAAGATCGAGCTTGACGGTCCCGGAGCTGATATTCTTCAGTTCGACATCGGAAGTCGCATGCGACTGAAGCCAGTTGAAATCCCCTTCAATATCCCCCGCGTTGACAACAAGCATCCAGTTTTTCTCATCGAACCGGTAGAGAATGCAGTCATCGATGACTCCGCCCTGTTCATTGAGCATGAAATGGTACATGGCCTGGCCGTCGGCCATTTTTTCGACATTGTTGGTCAGCATGCGCGAGAAAAACCGAAGCGTTCCGGGACCTTTGGCTTCAAATTCACCCATGTGACAGATATCAAAGAGTCCGGCCGCATTTCGCACGGCGTGATGTTCCCGGCTCTGGCCGGTCGAATACCACAGGGGCATCAGCCATCCGGCGAAATCCGCCATCTTTCCTCCCAAACGGACATGTTCGTCATAAAAAGGTGTCTTTTGCGGTTCCACATCAACCTCCGAAGCCGTTAAACAGATCATTGGGAGACGACACAACAGGTCATCGGCAAGTTCGGATCATGAAGTCATGGAGATGCCGGATTCTCCAGGTCTTTAAATGTATTTAAAAATGCCGATTTTGTCAAGCCAATTCACTCATTTTGTGGTCACTTAAGCACAAATCGAATGATATCGTTGTATATGATGACAACCATGAGAACCAGAAGAAGAACCATGCCCACCTGCTGAATGATCAGCTTCACTTTCAGGGGAATCTCGCGCCTCGTCACCCCTTCAAAGGTCAGCATCAGCAGATGGCCTCCATCGAACACGGGCAGAGGCAGCAGATTGATGACGCCCAGATTCAGGCTGAGAATCGCCATAAAAAGCACCAGAGGTCCAAACCCGGACCGCGCGCTCTCTCCGGCCATCCTGGCAATGCCCACGGGACCGGCCAGAGAGCGAAGGGATTCCTGTCCTGTAATCAGCTTATAGACCAGATCGAGAATCAGAAGAGAAAACCGGGCTGCGTCCCCCACGCCCCGTGTCAGACCTCCGAAAAAGTTTTTACGGATCACCAGCACCGTATCCGCCACCTGAATGCCCATTCTCCCCACCAGAATACTGTCTCCCAGACCCTCCGTCTTGATCCCCTCCAGGGTCACCGAAGACGAAAACACCGAATCGTTCCGCATCCACTCAACAGTCACGGTTTGATGCGGATTCTGATAAATGGTTTCCCACAAGACGTCCCAGGTCTCCACCTTTCTGTTCCCCAGAGAGACGATTCGGTCGCCGGGCTCCAGACCCGCTTCCTGGGCCGGCGAGGCATCCATCACTCTGCCGATCACCGGAGGAACCGGATCGGGCACGCCGTAGATCCAGTTGATGCTCACCAGAATCACAACGCCCAGCATCAAATTCATCAGAGGTCCGGCCACCAGCACCGTAAAACGCTGAATCCACGATCGCGCCCGGTATTCCCAGGGTTTGGGTTCCGATTTCAGGGTTTCCGAATCCAGGCTTTCGTCCACCATTCCCGAGATCTTGACATACCCTCCAAAGGGAATCAGGGAGACGCAATAGTCCGTCTCGCCGATCTTCTTGCCGAACAGGCGGGGCGGATATCCCATTGAAAACCGTTCCACTCGAATGCCGAACAGTTTGGCCCCGAGAAAATGGCCCAGTTCGTGAACAAAAATCATGATACTCAGCACCAGTACCGTGGCGAGAATCGTAACCATGGTTTATCCTCTCTTGTATGTATCCGCCTTTTGCCGGACCAGGTTTCGGGCCCGGTTGTCGGCTTCCAGAATCCGGTCCATGTCCGGATTTTCAAATGGCTGATGTTGATCCAGAACCGCTTCGATCAAACGGTAAATATCCGTAAAAGCGATCTTTCCCTGCAGGAACAATGCCACTGCCTCTTCATCGGCTCCGTTCAGCGCGGCAGGGGCGGTTCCTCCCATGGCCAGCGCCCGGCGGGCCAGCCGCAAAGCGGGAAAGGTCTGTTCATCCGGCGGATAAAAATCCATGCGCATCGCCCTGGTGAAATCCAGCCGTTCGAAATCGAACGGCGCGTGATCCGGCCAGGTCAGGGCATAGGCGATCGGAATCCGCATGTCCGGCCTGCCCATCTGCGCCTTGATGGAACCGTCGGCGAATTCGACCATGGAGTGGACGATGGACTGGGGATGTATCGCCACCTCGATCCGGTCTGCAGGCAGGTCGAACAGCCATCTGGCTTCCATGATCTCCAGCCCCTTGTTCATCAGCGTGGCCGAATCGATCGTCACTTTTTGCCCCATCTTCCAGCTCGGATGCGCCAGGGCCTCCTCCACGGTCACCGACTCGAGGTCCTCGGACTTTCGGCCGAAAAAGGGTCCGCCCGAAGCAGTTAAAACAATTCGCCGGACCTGGCCGCGGTCTTCACCCTGGAGGCATTGAAACACGGCGCTGTGTTCGCTGTCGACCGGAATAACCGCGGTTCCGTGATCACGGGCCGCCTTCATGATGGTCTCGCCCGCCATGACCAGAACTTCCTTGTTGGCCAGTGCCACGCGGGTTCCCCGATGCAGCGCGATCCAGGTCGCCTCCAGTCCGGACCGCCCTACGAGCCCGTTGACCGCCGTGTCCGGTTCATCACTGCCCGCCAGTTCGAGCAGCCCCTCCTTTCCCCATCGCACCGCGGTTCCGATGCGGTGAAACCGTTTTTCCCAATTCGAATCCGGTTCCATTCCGGTTACGGCCACCACGCGGGGTTTGTGAACCTCCGCCGCGCCGAACAGCGCATCGATCCGGCGATGCGCGGTCATGGCCGTGACTTTCAAAAACGGCAGCCGGCCGGCCACATCCAGAGTCTGGCGGCCGATGGATCCGGTGGCTCCCCACAGTGATATTTTTTTCATTTCCCGCCGGCTTGTCATGGCTCAAACGTTTCATTGTTTTCAACGGTGACGGAAGAATCCTTTCCGGTACCCGGCAGGGCCGCTGTAAAGACCGCGAATTCATGAACCATGGAACGGGCCCGGTTTTCCTCCTCATCCGTCAGCGTATGGCTTTCGAATCGTGCCTCAAAAACACGGCTCATGCCCCGGCATACGGCTTCCGCCGTTTCCTCAAATGTGACCTTCCTTCCCAGGGCTTCGCTCAGACTGATCGTTCGGGACGCGACAGCCGCTTTCATTCTTTTCGATTCCGCCCTGTCCACACCGGCCAGAAAATCCGGCAGATTCAGGTGCTCGTCATCGAGAAGGATCGATCCGTGCTGCAGCAGTCCTTCGGCGGTCTGCCGCTGGGCGCTGCCGATCAGTTTCCTGCCCTGTATCATCACTTCGTTTCTGGCCGATGCCGAAAAGCAGCTGACCGAGAGGGGGTTTCGATAATGGGCCCGCAGGTCCGGTGTGCGGCGGGTTAAATCGGCCGCCACGCCCAGCTGCTGAATGCCCGAACACAAACCCCGGCTGATTCGATTGTAAACCCGGGAAACGCTGGAATAAAAGACCGGATGATTTCGAGGAATAATGACGGAATAGGTCACTTCACGGGCATGATACACCGCCCGTCCGCCCGTGGGCCTTCGGACCACATCGATACCCGCCTTTTCGCATTCGGACAGATCCATGCATGCCGCGTCCTGATGCCGCCCCAGAGACACACAATAAGGCTCCCACCCGTACACACGCAGGGTCGGGCAGCCGGTCTCCCGAGCCGACAGCAGAGCCGCCTGATCCCGGGCCATTTGCAGGGCCCCGGCATTCCGGCCCGAATGGATCCACCTCCACTTCATAGGCACATTAACGAACAATACCCCGGGTGCTGCGCTCGATAAATCGAATGACCGACTCGATCTCCGGAGTCATCTCCAGGGTGGTCCGAATCCGATCCATGGCCTGGGTCATGTTCAGCCGCGACCGGTAGATGATCCGGTAGCAGCGGCGCAGATTCCGGGTCATCTCCGTGGTGAAACCCCGCCTCTTGAGGCCGACGATGTTCAGACCCTTGAAGGTCAAAGGTTCTCCGGCCGCCAGAATATAGGGCGGCACGTCCTGGACCACGCGGAATCCGCCGCCCACCATGGCATGCTGCCCGATATGACAGAACTGATGCACGGCGGTCAATCCCCCGATAATCACCCAGTCTTCCACCGTGATATGGCCGGCCAGCTGAACGCCGTTGGCCATAATGACGTGATCGCCGATGACGCAGTCATGAGCCGCGTGGCAGTACGCCATGATCAGACAGTCCTTTCCTATAGAGGTCTTTCCGCCGGGCGTGGTCGCCCGGTTCAGTGTGCAGAATTCACGAATCACGGTGTTGTCGCCGATCTCCATGGTGGAAGGTTCCTCTTTGAATTTCAGGTCCTGCGGGACGGACGCCACGACCGTGCTGTCGTGTATCTGACAATTCCTGCCGATCCGCGCGCCGTCGGCCAGCAAAACATGGGCGTGAATCCGGCTCTGATCCCCGACTTCAACATCTTCCCCGATAATGGCAAAAGGGCCGACAGACACATTTTCTCCCAGTCTGGCCTTGTTATGAACGATTGCTGCAGGATGAATATGGGTCAAATCGCCTCCAGGTTTATTTTTCTCGATCCACAATGGCGCACATAAATTCGGCTTCGCACACGGTTTCGCCGTTCACAAGGGCCTGACCGACCATTTTGCATGAAGAGGGTCTCTGTCTGACTGAAGTCAGCTCCATGATCAGCTCATCGCCCGGAAACACGGGCTTTCGAAAACGGACCCTGTCGATGGCCATGAAATAGGCCAGTTTTTGTTCGGGGTTTTCCAGAGTGTCCAGCAGAAGCACCGCCCCGGTCTGCGCCATGGCCTCGACGATGAGCACGCCGGGCATGATGGGATGGCCCGGGAAATGCCCCTGGAAAAAGGGCTCGTTGATGCTGACCTGCTTGATGCCGGTGACCCTTTCACCCGGAACAATATCCATGATCTTGTCAACCAGCAAAAAGGGATACCGGTGCGGCAGAATCCGCTGAATGGCCTGCGCGTCCAGGAACACGCCTTTTTTTAAAGAACTCTTCTGGTATTTGCTTGAAAGCTGCTTTTTTTTATGGATTTTTCTCAATTTTCGGACCAGTTCCACATGCGCCGCGTGCCCCGAACGGGCGGCCATGACCACGGCCTTCAGGGGAACACCCAGAAGAGCCAGATCGCCGATCAGGTCCAGCGTCTTGTGACGCACCGGTTCGTTGTAGTAACGAAGCTCCTTGCCTCCTAAAATCCCGTTGGAACCCAAAACCACCTCCTCCTCCAGATGGAACCGTTTGGCGAGTTTCCTGAGTTCCTCCCGGCCGAGATTGCGGTCGACAATGACGACGGCATTGTTCAGGCTCCCCCCCTGTATCATTCCCTGTTCATGCAGGGCCTCCACCTCATGAAGGAAACAAAAGGTCCGGGCCGCGGCGTATTCGCTGACAAACTCATCGGGCAGGGAGTACATGGATGTGTACTGGGTGCCGAGCGCGGGATTTCGATAATCGACCATGAACGTGATGCGCAGCTGATCCGAAGGCACGACCACCATGTCCACGCCGTTCTCCTTGTCCGAATAGGTGATGGTCTCATCGATTTCAAGATAATCCCGAAGCGTGTCCTGCTCTTCGAAACCCGCTTTTTGAAGAATTTCGACAAACGGCATGGCGCTGCCGTCTCCCACCGGAGGCTCGTTGGAGTCGATTTCGATGCGGAGATTGTCGATCTGAAGGCCGTAGACCGCGGCCAGAACGTGTTCCACCTGACGGATATACACGTCGTCAATGCCGAGCGTCGTGTCCCGGGCATTGTTGATCACATAATCGATATCCGCCGGAATTTCCGGGCAGTCCGGAATGTCGGTGCGCACGAAATAAACTCCCTTGTCGGCATCGGCGGGCTTAAAGGTCACGGTGGTTTGATTGCCTGTGTGCAGCCCGATCCCGGAGAGCGACACCGGCTTTTCGATGGTTCTTTGATTTTCGAGCATTATTTCTCCACCCGTTTTTTCAAGGCTGTAATCTCTTTTTTCAGGGACAAAATGTCTTTGACGATTCCGGGAAGACGGATCAGGGATGCCTGTATATGAAGCTCGTCGCGGTGATTTCTCGCGGGGATGCCCGAAAACATCATGCGATCCGGAACGCTTTTGCTGACTCCCGATTTGGCGGCCACAACCGCGCCGTCTCCCACCCGCATGTGTCCGGCGAATCCGACCTGTCCGCCGATCATCACGTCCTTTCCCACATGGGTGGAACCGGAAAGGCCGCTCTGCCCGGCGATCACCGTATTGGATCCGATCGTGCAATTATGACCGATCTGAATCAAATTGTCCAGTTTGGCCCCGCGCTCGATTCGGGTTTCTCCCAGAGTCGCCCGGTCGACCGTGGTGTTGGCGCCGATCTCCACATCATCCTCCACAACCACGGTTCCCACCTGGGGAATTTTATGATACCGCTCGCCTTCTTTGGCAAAACCGAATCCGTCGCTGCCCAGAACGACTCCGTTTTGCAGCACCACGCGGTCACCCAGCGACACCTGTTCACGAATACAGACACGGGAATGAATGAGGCAGTCGCGGCCGATAATCACATCGTCGTACACATCGACATGCGCCAGAATCACGGTATTGTCTCCGATCCGGCAGCGCTTCCCGATCACGGTGCAGGGTCCCACGGTCACGTTCGCGCCGATCTCGGTTCCCTCTCCGATAAGCGATGTGGGATGAATGCCGGGCTCCAGATAGGGTTTCGGAGGATGAAACAGGGTCACGGCTTTCATGAACGCGTAATAGGGATTGGCCGCTTCCACATACGCCCTGTCTTTCGATTTGTCCATGTCCGGGGATACGATAAACGCCGATGCTTCGGATTCCGATATGTGTTTGGCGTATTTGGGATTCGCCAGAAAGGTCAGCGTTCCTTTTACCGCCTCCTCGATTTTCGCCACACCGGTAATTTTCAGGGTTTCGTCGCCGATCACGGTTCCGCCGACGGCTTCCGCGATCTCCCTGAGGGTAAAAGTCATCATCTACTTCCTTCCTTGACTGGAGTCAACAGGAGACAGTTTCTCCAACTCGGTGAGGACCCGATCCGTTATATCGTATTCGGGTTTGCCGAAAAGCAGCACACCCATTCTTGAATCAAGCACAAAATCATAACCATCCTCATCGGCGATTCGGTGAACGATCCGGGTCACCTGATCGAATATGGGCTTGAGCAGCTCCTTCTGCCTGCGCATCAGGGCGCCGTCCTCCCCCCATTTCTCCCTCTTGAATCGTTCAATGACCCGGGTCAGGTCCATGATCTCCTGTTCTTTTTCCTTTTTCAAAACCCGGCTGAGAATCAGGCTCTGGGCTTCCAAATCCCGTTTGAGGCGGATCAGCTGCTCCTCCATTCCGTTGAGCTCTTTGATCCACTCGTCATTCTCCTTTTCGAGCTGGCTCTGAGCCTCCAGTGCCGGAGGATGGGTTTTCATGATCCGCTCCGAGTCGACAAAAGCCAGCTTCGCGTCCGCCCGGGCTTCCGCGAGTCCGAAAACAAACAGAAAAAACAGACATCGGAAAACAGTCTGGTTTCTCATGAGAAACACCCCCTTTCGACAGCCGGAAGCGGGTCCGTCTTCGAACGAAGCGGAGAATCAGGACCCATGCGGTTCACCGGCCTGTCGGGCCGTCCGCTGTTTACCGGCCTCCGCCCTCTGTCTTCACGCCCAGCACATCCAGAAGCTTGTCCGTCAGATCGAATTTTTTCCGGGCGTACAGAATGTTGCCCTGAAGCGAGTCGAAAATAAAATCCCAGCCCTCTTCCACACCCATCTTCTGAATGGCGGCATCCATCTTGTCCAGAATCGGCTTCATGAGATCGTCCTGCCGCTGGGCCAGTTCATTCTGCTTCTCCTGCCGGTATTGCTGCAGCCGAATGTACATATCCTGCATCTCCTGCTGCTTTTCCTGCTTTTTCTTTTCACTCAGAAGAATGCTCTGCTGGTTGAACTCCTGCTGTTTGGCGATCAGCCCCTGCTCCATCTGCTTCAGCTCTTTGTCGACCGCGTCGACTTCCTGCTGAAACTTCCTCTGGGCCTCGATCGCCTCCGGATAGGTCATGATCATCTTTTGAGAGTTCACGTATCCGATTTTCAACTGGGCGAACAGCGTGCCGCTCGCCAGAAGAACCGCTCCGATGCCGAAAAGTATTCGCTTTCGCACGTCTTTTCCTCCTGTCTTGTCAACTTTAAGTCATGAATTCTCTCATCCTCGTCCCGCGTGCGCGGGATTAAACTCCGGAGGAGATCCAGATACATCCAGTCCGCCGAAGCAATGCTCCGGTATGTCATCCCCGCGAAAGCAGGGATCCAGATACACAAAACTTCGCACTTTTCTATTTATGAATAAGTCGGGCTAGAATCCCCGGCCGAAAACAAACTGGGGCCTCCAGGCTCCGACACGCTTGCCGTCTATATAATTATCAAATCCATATCCGTAATCGATCCCGATCATTCCCACCATGGGCATATACATTCGCAGACCCACCCCCAGCGACCGTTTCAGATCGAATGGATCGGTGTGCCTCAAATCCAGCCATGTGTTTCCCGCTTCGGCAAAGAGCAGCCCGAAAGCGGTGGGCTTTTGAAGAATGGGAAAACGCATTTCCAGCGTGGCCTGAAGCAGGGTTTTTCCGCCCCATCCGGTATAGCGGCCGCCGGCCAGCGGATCGTCGTAACCGCGCAGGGGAATGGATCGCGACATGCCGGACCCTCCGATGAAGAAATAATCCAGATAGGGAATTCTGGACTCCGATGTCAGGGTTTCCATGAAACCCGCCTGGGCCCTGGCCAGAAGCACAATTCGCGGACTGACCACAGGCATGAAAAATTCCACCTTCAGCAGATGCTTGTGGTAACCGACATTGCCTCCGAAAGGCCCTCCGGTGATTTCAGTCGACAGACTGGCCCGGGACCCGCGCGTGGGAAATTCCGGATGATCGAGACTGTTGCGCGTAATGATTTGCGTCATGCCGCTGGTGGTCAGGGGCCACTTTTCGTTCACGATGTTGTTGGGATTGTACTGAATGTAATAATCGCTGAAATCGCCCAGCGCGGTGCGGTCCAGACGGTAGATCCAGTCACCGCGGAAATAATTATCCGGCCAGCGCAGGCGCCTTCCCAAACGAACGGAAAATCCCGTGCTTTTCTGGCTGTAACCGATGTAGAACGGATCCCGCTTGGTGTCGTAAACCGAAAGCCCCACCAGCGTGGGTGTGTTTCTGAACCAGGGCTCCGTGAAGGACACATTCAGCGCGCGATAATACCGGCCGAAATTCCAGTTGAGACTGAACTGCTGACCGTTGCCGAACAGATTGTTCATGCTCAGACCGACGCTGCCGATCAGCCGGTCCAGCTCGCTCCAGCCGGCAGCCAGATTGGCCGTGTCCGTTGATTTTTCCTCAACCGTGAACACCAGATCCATCTCGTCTTCACCGACGAGCATCGGGTTTGGAATCACATTGGAAAAGTAATTCAGTACCATCAGATCACGGGCGCTGCGGACCAGCAGATCTTTTCGGAAGGTTTGACCCGGCAATATCCTCATTTCCCGTAAAATGACCCGGTCTTTGGTTCGGTGATTGCCCGTGACGATGATTTTTCGTACGGTGACCGGATCATTTTCGACGATATTGAAATGGATATTCAGAGTATCGCCTCCGCGGAGGGTTTCACGGGGCGCGACCATGGCCCTGACATATCCGAAATCATAATAGGCGCCGTTGATCTTTTCATGCAAAGACTCATCGAATTTTTTCTGACTGTAGACATCTCCTTTTTTCAGATCGAACATCCTGCCCAGTTCTTCATCGCTGAACAGCTCATTTCCTTCCCACGTGATATCTCCGATATAGTATTTTTGTCCCTCATTGACAAAAATATCGATATACATCTCTTCCTGAGTATCATTGTAATACAGAGAGTCACGGGTGATTTCCGCGTCCCGGTAGCCGCTGTTTCGATAATACTCGAGAATCTTTTCAAGATCCGTCTTGTAAAGTTCCTTGTCAAAATCGGCTCCGCGCCACCAGGCGTTTTCCCTGGTCGATTTCATCTGCTTGCGGAGCTTCCTGTCGTTGATCACCCTGTTGCCGAAAAAACGGATCCGTTCAATCTGAACCCGGGGGCCCTCCTCGATCGAAACCGTTAATAGCGCCCTGCCCTGAGTTTGCGCCGGAATCGTCTCGGTGCTGATTTCGGCCAGTGTATAACCCTTTTCCGCGTACATTTTAAACAATGTCTTTTCGGCCCGGGTCACCTGATTGCGGTTGATCACCTGCCCGCGGAACAGTCCCAGTTCCTTAAGAATGTTTTCGGTCTTGATTTTCCGGTTCCCCTCGATGATGATGCGCTCCAGCCGGGGATACTCCTCGACACGAATGATCAAATCGATTTTGTTTCCGGAGCGGGGCTCCACCAGAATCCGGATATCGGAAAAGATGCCCGTGGCCCACAGGGACCGGATCGCGGATTGAATATCGTCCCAAACGACAGACTGCCCCTCCTTGAGCCCTGAACTCAGCCTGATCACATATTCCTGAGAGGCTTCATTCCCCTCGACCCGAATCTGCTCAACAATCCCGATGTCCGGCTGCTGGGCATAGACCGCGGTTAACAAACCGAATGCGTATATTGTCCATGCAATCCGAAATCGCTTCCCGTTCATATATTTACATACCTCCAAATATAATTCTAATAAAATACGAAATATTTCATTCTTTGTAAAGAAGAAAAATCCAATGATTTGAATCGGGAAAATTCATAAGTGTATTCCGTCTGACTAGAACAGAAAAATGTGCCTCAGCCAGACCCGTTTGTCTTCTCTCCGGTCGGCCAGAAGGAAAGTATCATACGTGTACTCCATCTCGAGAAACAGGTCGGACCTGAGTGAAAATTCCAGATTCAGGGCATGCCGAAAACCGATATCATGGGTCGGATACCGAAACCCCAGTCCGTTCTGAATCTGTCCGGTATACGTTAGAAACATTCCGGAAGCCAGATACTTTCCCAAAATCAGCCGCGTGCTGCGCAGAAAGTACTTGGGTTCAAAGGTAATTCCCTGAAGGGTCTGTATCTCCATCAGGTTCCGGCTGAACATGGAACTCAGCCGCACCACATCCATCCCCAGGGCTCTTCGAATTCCCTTTTCCAGGGGTCTGAACAGGGGGCGGAACACGATGTTTTCCACCGTGGTGCCCACGATGTCATAAGCCCGGTCCCGCATGGCCTCCGTGGAATAACCCAGGGCCGCCAGAAGATCGGATTCGGACCTCGCGAGATTCGGATTGTCTGTGGAAAAACGGAATTTGATCTTGTTCCATTCACCGCCGGTGCGTTCCAGCCCCGTGTCATCATCGTACGAGGTGATATTCAGATACACCGTGGACGGCATTCCCATCGAGTCGATCACGGTTGTATGAGCCCGGCCCGAAACAATGGGACTTCTTGTCCCCTGCGGAAAGTCGAAAGTGATGGTCTCCGGCCTGAAATAGTAATCCAGAGCATCGATGGTTCCTTCCGTGGAAATCAGATTTCCCCAGGTTTGCAGCCCCCCCTCTTCAACGACACCCTTGACATAAAAAGCCCCGTACCGATCCCGCAGCTGAAGATCCGTATAGATATTGCCGAGAGGCATGACAATATTCCGGACATAGTGCACGTCCTTGACCGGCACAATCTTCAGGTCCCAATTGATCCGCTCCAGGAATTCGATCAGGCCTTCGGACTCATCGTCCTCCAGAGATAAAAACGGAAAGGTGAGCCGCGTATCCATCAGTTCCAGAGTGCCCCGAACCAGGGGATTTTCAGGCGGCCCGGCGATCGTGAACGATTCTCCCGGTTCTCTCCCCTTGAAGGCGATCCAGCCTCTTTCTCCCTTCTCCATGAAACCGGGCAGATGAATCTGAACCCCCTTGCCCGTGGTCTTCAATTCCAGTATGCCCAGATCCGCCTGAAGCGGCGGAATCACCAGAGGGTCGATTCCTCCGTTCACACTTCGAGTATTGCGGATTTCGAATCTTTCCCCGTCAATCCGTCCCGAAAGCTCCCCGATTTCGATGAACCGCTGGTTCTGCTTCAACTCGATTTGAGCCTTCAGCCGGCTGATTCGGCGAACGACTCCATCCATGCGCAGAGAACCGTTGTCCAGATTCACGCGGGCGCTGCCGAGCACCGGTTCCGGAACTTTGCCGCCCCAGCGCATAAACAGGGTGCCGGTTCCCTGTGACTCTTTCACGGCCGGAGAGATGTCGGAAACAAATCCGAAAATATTTCCCTCTCCCAGAATGGACAAATCCAGCTCCGTATCCTGTCCGTGCGACATCGTTCCCCAGGCCAGCAATTTGAGTCCGTCGTCCCGGTCCAGACGGAATTTGGCAAGTTGGACTCTTCCGGTCAGCCGGCCTCCGGTCAGATTCAATGTGTCCACAATTTCCGCGTGGAGTTCGTTGAACGTGAATCGATTCCAGCTGCCCCGCTCCATATCCAGAGAGGCCCGAATAACCGGTTTATCGATATGTCCTCTGATTCGGAATTCCAGGTTTCCCCGGCCGCCGATGCGGCTCCCTCCTGTAAAGGAGTTCACCAGTTCACCGAAGTCGGCGTCTCTTATCCAGAACTGTCCAATGAGGCTGTCACCTTCCATTCTCTGGGCTCCGCCGACCAAAAGCGGCGTTTGATTATGGTTCAGGGAGACACTGAGATATCGAAATTTGCCGCGTTCGATCCGGCCGTCCAGTCCGCCGTAAAAAGCACCGGTATTGGTGAACAGGCCGTCTTTGAGTATGGTCTGGAAATCGATTTCCGGCTCATCCGCGGGCCCCGACAGGCCGACCTGTCCGCTGATCACACCCGCGTAGGATCTGAGGAAAGGAATGTAGTCATAAAACTGCTCAAGTTCGAAATCATTCAATTCAATACGGCCCCGCCAGCCGCCTTTTCCGTTCAGGGGCAGGGTCCCCGTGACTTTCAGGAACCGGCCCCAGTTCAGTCTGTGCACATCGATGAAGTCTTTGTCCCAGGTTCCCTGACCCTCGATCCGATACGCCTCCCGGTTCCAGCCGGCTGCCGTTCCCTTCAGGGACCACTCGCGGCCGCGGGGCCCGGAAGAGCCGCTGCTGATGCGTATCGCTAAAACGGAATCCTGGTCCGGGAAAACGCCTTTCACGTCAAAACGCCATTGTTCCTGCGTACCGGTCCACGTGGCGTTGATCCGCGGAAGGAAAACCGTCGAAGGCATATCGATCAGCAAGGGATCCATGGCATCCTGTATTCCCGTGATCAGAACATCCCAATCCAGCCGTTTTTCAAAGGGCCGATGCACGACTCCGTTGACAGCCAATTCGCGATTGGACCAGATATCCGCGGTTAAGGAACCCTCCTGAAAATCGAACAATCCATGCACTCTGAGAGTATCATCGCGTAAAGCCGGTATTTTCATGTTTCCGGAAAGCCGTGCCGTCAGATCCTCTCCGTTCTGATTCAGTTCTAATTCGGCTTCACCCATGCAGCTCGAAATTCGGCTGAAAGAACCCGGCAGCAGTGATGCATACTCTCCTTCGGTATTGGCCTGAACGAACGCCCGGGCAAGGAGTCCGGAAAAATCCCATTCGCCTTTCAAGTCCAGGGAAAACGGCGAATCCGGATCCGCTTCCGCCTCGGCGAGCAATATCCGGTCACGATAATGAAACCGTGCCGTGAGGGCCTTCGGAACCGGGCCCGGCCACTCGAGCTGTTCGCCCCGCACCGTGCCCGAAATCTCGAGCCGGGAGACCGGCCCGCGGGCTCTGGCAGTCCACGAAGCCTTTCCGGACGGTTTGGGTTGAAAAAGCGGGAAAATACGCTCAAAAACAGATTCCACCGGAACCCCGGAAGATGCGAAGCGAAGATCCAGCTCGGGTTCCCAAAAACCGTTCAGAATGCCTGTCATTTGAAGGCCGGCCCCCAGGAACGCGCCGGCCCGGCCTTCGAGGTAAAGCGTGTCACCCTGCAATCGTCCGGTGACATCGAACCGATCCATGCCGAAGGGCATTCCCGGAAATTCAATTCCGGCGTCTTTAAGCTCCAGATGTCCGCTGAGGCCGCCGGACCGGCTGTAGGTGCCATGGCCCTCCATTCGGCCTGAATTCAGTTCGATATTTTTCAGAAACAGGGGAATTTCGGTGGGATCGGTACGGCTCATCTTTACGTTCACATCGAGAATTCTTCCATCCGTCAGATCCAGACCGCCCGCAAGGGATAAATTTCGATGTCCGGATTCAAAGAGATTCCCTGAAAGAAACACTTCGGCCGAATCGGCCCTCCCGGCATCGATCCACCCGTTTAATTCGTGAGCCAGCTGAAACCGCCGCCCATCCGGCCCTAAAATCGCCGCCTCACCGCGCAGCACGGTAAAAAGGCGCACGCTTTTCATGTTTTCCAGAACACGTCCCGTTTCGAGACCCATCTCGTTTCGGTCCATTATCAACATTTCCGCGGACCCGCTGTTGATCACAATACGGGGATGAACCAGAACGATTTCGTGGGTGATGCGGCCGGGCGCCAGTCCATATCGCAGGATTTTCAAGAAGCCGTATCCAACGCGCACTTCCTCGATCTCCACGGAGAAACGGCCTTCCTTGTCAACCAGCCAGACTTCGCGCAGACGGATATTCCCCAGGCCGGCCTCCAGTTTGTGGATATCGGATTCTTCGGCCAGAAAGGGTTCCATCTTCTCGAGAAGAATGGTTTTGAGATTTTCATTGATTCGGGTCAAATGCCAGCCGAAATAACCGCCGAAAATGACGATAAAAAGGCTCAAGGCAAGGACCAGAACCCATTTTCGTGTTCGCATAGGTTCTTACTCAAAATGAAAAAGAGGGCGCCGTGCGCCCCGGTTTTCGAATCATCTATTAATAGACGCCCGAGCGGGAAAGTTGGTTCCTGCTCAAGGGCCCTATTCAGCGTTCAAGCGGGCCATCGTCCGCCCGTTCGATGACGCTTCCGAACCGCCTTTCTCTTCTTCGGAAATTCTCGATGGCCTTCTGAAGATCCTTCCTGCCGAAATCCGGCCAGAGTACCGAAGTGACGTACAGCTCCGTGTACGCGATCTGCCAGAGAAGGAAATTCGAGATTCGGTACTCGCCGCTGGTCCGAATGAGCAGATCCGGATCGGGCAGATCCTGTGTGTACATGGAACGGGACAGAACGGCCTGGTCGATCTCATCGGGTCTCAGAGTCCCGTTTCTGATTTCACGGCCGATGGATTGAACCGCCCGTACGATCTCTTCACGGGCTCCATAATTCAAGGCCAGATTCAGGATCAGGCCTGTATTGTCCCGCGTTCTCTCCACGGCTTCATGCACATTGTTTCGGACTCTGTCGGGTATTTTTTCCAGGTTTCCCATTACACGCATTCGCACATTCTTTTTATGCAGATCATCGGTCTCTTTTCTCAGTGTTTCGAGAAGCAGAGACATCAACGCGGACACCTCTTCCATGGGGCGCTTCCAGTTTTCCGTTGAAAACGTGTAAAGCGTCAATACCTTGATGCCCCACTCGCCGCAAGCCTTGACCACTCGTCGCACCGTATGAACACCCGCGCGATGGCCCGCAACCCTGGGCAGTCCCCGTTTTTTGGCCCATCGGCCGTTTCCGTCCATGATGATGGCGATATGCCGGGGAAGGTTGTTTGGTTCAGGATGCTGGTGCATACCCCTGTTCACGCCTGTTCTTTGAGCCCGTTTATGACCGGTTCTGCGAACGGTCCGCACTCTTTGCCGCAACTTTAAATGTATTGTTTTCCTACGTGAAAGTCAAGCGCGGTTTACAGAAAGAGAATCCCCACGCCGATTACCGCCAGAAAGGCGCCCGCCATCTCTCGAACCGTGACTCTTTCCTTGAAGATCAGTACCGCCGGAGGAATGATCATGACCGGCACAATGGCCATAATGGTGGAAGCCACACCCGTTGGCGCGTTCTGAATGGCCAGCAGGGAGAAAGAGACGCCCAGGAAAGGGCCGAAAACAGCACCGAGAAACGTCCATTTCATGGCTTGAGGGTTACTCAATGTACGGCCCACCCGGTTCCATCGTCTGAAGAGTGTGACGATGACCAGAAAGCTCAAAATACCGGCCATTCCCCGAATCTGGGTGGCGGCAAACGCGTTGTAATCCTGCATGCCGAATTTACTGAAAACCAGCCCGACGGCTTGTCCAATTGCGCCGAGCACCGCGTACATGACCCCCCGAAGTGAAAATTCCGAACGGTTTCCCGCCGGCTGACGCGCCATCACGGTGATGCCCACGCCCAGCACGGTCAGGCACATGCCTGTCAGATTCAGGGCCGTCAGAATCTCGCCCAGAAGCACCCAGCCGATCACGGCCGTGATGGGCGGAACCAGCGACATGATCAGCATGGACAGCCTGGAGCCGATCACCACAAAGGCCCTGAACAGAAACAAATCACCGACGGCAAATCCGATCAGTCCGGATACAAAGAGCCAGATCCATTGATGCCAGTCGGCATCCGTGGGCAGCAGGAATCCGCGTATGGCCCAGGTGAACAGAGAGAGAAAGCAAAAGCCCACGATCAGCCTGATGAGATTGACCGATAACGATCCCACCTTTCGGCCCGCGGATTCAAAGGCGATGGCCGACACGGTCCAGCAAACCGCGGTGAGCAGGGCGATCAGTTCGCCGAAATGTGAACCCACAAAACGCCCCGGCTGCCAATAGAATTCATGGTTATATCCTGGATCACTTTAACTCCAAAACCCGGATACACGGACCGCAACCCGGGCTGTCCGGGTCGGCCCGGCCCGAGTCTGTCCCGCATGCACGGAATGCGGCCATCGCGTGCGAATCTTTAAAAAACGGTTTTCCTGATCGAGGGTTTTTCCAGGGCGCGGAAAACCGGGACCGTCAACTCGCCTCTGCCCCATTGCAGCGCCAGAAACGAGTCGAAATAGTTCCAGACCAGAAGCCCGTCCGGGCATTCCGGCTCGAGCATATACACAGCCAGATCGGCCAATGGCTGAGCCATGGTGATAAAAAAGGTGCCCTTCGGAAAGGTCCTGACCTCGCGCGTCCACTCGCCCTCGACCCGGGTATTCATGTAATGTCCCTGATAGAGGCGGCCCGAGTTTTCGATCTTCGAGACTCGAAAACTCTCCACTTCCACGCTCAGCGAATCGTCGAGCCTCTCCACCAGAATGCCGTGATCTTTCAGCTTGCCGATCACATTTGAAATCGTGCCCGGCAGAAAATAACCCGCCCGAAAGGGAATGGATCGAACCGGCTGATAATCGTAGTAAAGAGGCACCGTGTAGGTTCTCCTGATGCCGGTCCGATGAACTCTTCGGCGTCCCTCTTCATCGGTCAGGACCTTCGTCTCGTAACCCAGAATTTCGATCGGCTCGTCAAGGGTCTTGAGTTCAAATTCGAGGCCGAAAGAATCCGTGTCCGCACCGTTCAAAACGCGGGAGGTTGTCCGGGCGTCTGCGGCCGCTGCCATCGCCTTGATCTCTTCATGATGGGTGTGACAATACGCCAGCACACTCATCAGAAAATAATAATTGCCCCAAACACGGGTTTTAAAGTTCGCGTAGGCGTAGTTTTCCAGCAGAATGGAAAACCGGTTTCTCAGACCCACGTAGTTGGTCAGATAGCGGGCTTCCGGACCCGCCGGCCTCCACCCCTTTTCCGGTTCGACCGGGTCCATGAAATTGCCGTAAGGAATGGACAGCACTCCATGCTGATTTTTCAGATGGTCTCGCACGGCGGGCATCATGGTTTCCCGCATGTACCGGATGAGTTCCATGTCCCCGTTGGGATTCAGGGGCCAGGCGTAGGTGACCGGTTCCTCATGAAAAGAACCGTTGGTCGTGTGGCAGTCGACAAACAGCACCGGATCCCAGCGGTTCAGCACCCGCGTTATCAATCCCGTGACTTCGGGACTTTCCATCTTGATCCCGTCCCGGTTCAGATCGAGATTCTGTCCGTTGTACCGGACGCCGGCCAGTTCGGGACCGTTGTCCCGCCGGTTCCGCCCCAGTTTGTCATTGCCGTCCGGGTTGAATACCGGCACGATCAGCAGAATCAGACGGTCCAGAAATTCAGGATTTTCTTTTAGAAACAGATCCCGCATGAGCATCATCACGGCTTCCTTGCCCTCCACTTCGCCCGCGTGTATGTTGGCCTGAATGTAAACGACCATCCGGCTGTCCAGCCGCAGATCGCGCGGGGATGACGGGGGCGGATTGCCGATGATGAACATGTCGATTTCATGTCCCTCCGGACTCGTGGCGATGATCTCGCGCCGCATATGGGGACTTCGTTTCTGCACCGTATCCATGAATTCGGCCACGTCTTTGAGCAGCGAAGTTTCCGTGAATCCGCTTTTCTCCGCCACGGTTTGCAGGGCCTCCTGTGAAAACGCGAAAGCCGCCGTGAAAGCCGAAATGATCAGGCACCCAATGATCTTTTTCATCGTTTCTTTCCTTTCCCGCTGAACCGGTTGCCGATAACGCTGTCTGTGTCAGGAAACAATGCGGTTTCTTTTCCCTTGTAGACCGCTTCTTCGAAGCGGATCCTTCTCATGGGCGGCTGAGTCTCGATCTCTTCAAAATAATGGGCGCAAAGCCCGCATGCCCGGCCGAAGATAAAGAGCACCTTTGCCAGGCGTGGATCGAGCCCCATGTCCGCCACAACAGCCCCGATCACGCCGTCCACATTGATCGGCAGATCGAGTCCTCTGACTTCCCGAAGAACCTTCGTGATGATTCTGGACAGCGCCACACACTCGCCCGCGGCACCCGCTTTTTCCGCCGCATTCCAAAGCGCGTCCCTGCGCGGATCATGCGTATGAACCCGGTGGCCCATGCCTTCGATGCGGCGCCCCTGGTTCACGGCTTCCCGAATTCGTATTCGGGCGGCTTCTTCGACAGGGATGGATCGGGACCGGCTCAGCTCCACGCAGTCCAGAAAAAAACGGGCCGCTTTTTCGCCGGCGCCTCCGTGCACATCGGTGATGGCGCCGACTCCCTGCGCCAGGGCCACTTCACAGGAAGCGCGCACCGACGCGGCGATTCGTGTGGCCTGGGCCGAAGGCGGAGTGACGCCGTGGTCGATGCTGGCCAGTATCATGGCTTCCGGAACGCGTGCCCGGGCGGAGGAGGATTCCCGGCTTCCCGTGATCACCCGGTAAATCCTCTGATGAAATCCGGCGGCCGGGTCCATTCGGTTCAGAATGGCTTCTTTTTTGAGCACGGCCGCCGTATACGCCAGCATGCGCCCGAGCGTGTATACCGTGCGTTCCCCGCGATGCGCCGCGTTTTTCGAATAAAAATCCGTCAGAGCATCATCATTGAGAATGTACTTCATGAATGTTTTGGAAACATCCTCGTCCGCCTCTGTTTTCAAGCGGGGAACGGGCCCGGAAGAAGCCTCGGCGGCGATTTTCTCGAGTCTCTGGAGCTGCCTTTTATCAGGCAGCCGGCCCTCGGCGATGAGAAAGGCGGCCTGAAGCAGCCCGGCCTTTTCAATCAGCTCCTGAAGTCTGAATCCTCTGATCAGCAGATGATTGGGTTTGACCTCCGTAATCATCGTGGGCCATGAGGGCCTGGGCGGAGGCGCCTCCCACACCGCCTTCATTTTTCGATAGTACAGATCCGGCTGAAAATAGACTTTTCCTTTCAGCCCCGCCTGAACGGCTTCGATCAGATCGTACTGACTGTTCACCACCTTCACTCCGGCCGCTTCCAGGGCTTTCTTCTTCGACGAATAGGTGCCCGTCTCCCTGCCGGGCGTGATAATGGCGCCGGCGTGTCCCATGGTCTTTCCCTCCGGAGCGCGGGCGCCGGAGAGCAGGGCCACCACCTTTTTGGGATAGCGTTCCGGATGATCCTGCATGTCCTCGGCCAGGCGTTCCTCCTGGCAGCCGCCGATCTCTCCGGCCACGATCACCAGATCCGTTCCCGGGAACTCCATGGCCATGGGAACCAGATCCCGAAACACCGAACCGATCGCTCCATCGCCGCCCACGCCGATCACCGCGTTCTGCGCGATGCCCACGCTGGCCATGGCGTCGGACAGATGGTACAGAATGGCTCCGCTGCGGGAAATGATGGTCACTCCCTCCGAACCCACGGATCCGTCCTTTCGTATTTCGGGAAAGAACACGTCGGGCAGCATGCCGATTTTGATCCGTTCCGGAGGAAAGATCAGTCCGGGCGTGTTGCCTCCGACAAGCAGGGTGTCGTGTTTCCGCGCCGCGCAAAGGATGTCTCTGACATCCCTCAGCGGGATTCCCTCGGTGATCAGCACCACGATGGGAATGCCGGCTTCGATCGCTTCGATAGCCGCCTCGGGCGCCGTGGAATAGTGCCGCCAGACACTGGCGGCCACCGCGTCGGGATGCTTCGCCAGGGCTTCCCTGACGGAAGAATAGACCGGTATGTCCTCGTTTATCCGGCCGCTCTTTCCCGGAGCCACTCCCGCGGCGATGCGGGTTCCGAAATTTTTCATCAGGCCCGCGTGCTTGGCGCCCTGCCCCCCCAGGCCGATGATCAGGGTTTCCAGCTGATCGGTATTTTGAATACGTCGCGCGAGTTCGGGACGCCGCTTTTTGACAATATGATAGAGCATGCCCTCCGTGCCGGCGATTCGGTCGCTCATCGTTTCAACCCCTTTATTTCAAAGGCCCGCGTGATGGCCTCCCTGATGATATCCGCCATGATCACTCGATTGCCCACAACCATGCTGAGGTCTTTCAGCGCCTCTGGAGATTCGCTTTTGGCCTGTTTGAGAAAATCCCTCGCGCTCGACAGATCCGTGCCCACCATGCGTCCGAATACCGGAACCATGCGCAACCCCTTTTGACGGCGTTCTCTCAGGCAGTCGATCAGTCCGCGGATAAACGTGTCGCAGCTGGATATGCCTCCGAAACGGGATGTGATGATCACGTCCACGATCGGATAATCCATCAACAGATGAAACATCTCCGCCACGCGGCCTCTGGGCGGCCCGCCGCCCGAATCCATGAAATTGACCGGCACGACACGGCCGTCGAAAAACCGGTCTCCGATATTGGCGGTCTCATCGATCGAAAAGATTCCGTACCCCGCTCCCCCGGGAACCAGCCCCACGTAGAGTTTCGAGTCGTCTTTCCGGTGGTTTTCGGGAAGCAGGTCCACATAGGGAATTCCGGCCGCCCTGGCCCGCAGCTCGTTTCGGGACGGTTCGGACACATCGTGCCGCGTGTCGCGGATTCCGACCGCCTCCAGCAGCGCGCCCTGCCTGTACAGGCCGTTGTCGTCGAGCACCACCTTGGCGTCTGCGGCCACCGGACCCGAAGGCGTGATGATGAGCGGATTGATTTCCGCCATTCTGCAATCGAACTGCTGATAGAGCGCGTAGAGAGACTCTATGATCCCGATGAGCGGGGATCTCAAATCGCCGGATCGATCCCGGTCCCTGACCAGAAAATCGGCGATCCCGGCGGACGTGTTTTCCGGCAGCTTTTTCGCGTTATCCGTGATGACCTTTTTCAGGATGGCTCCGGGATTCTCCCTGGCCGCTGTCTCGATGTCCACGCCTCCGGAAGCGCTGGCCATGAAAACCAGGCTGTAGTCGGCCGGATCCATGGTGATTCCCAGATAGAAGGCGCCCAGCTCCTGAACGGCCTCTTCGACAAGGCATCTTTCCACCGCGTATCCGCGTATCGTGGACCCCAGAATTTCCCGGATTTTCCGCCCGGCATCGGGCCGCGAACCGGCCTTTTGAACGCCTCCGGCCTTGCCCCTTCCTCCGGTGAGCACCAGGGCCTTGATGACAAGCGGAAAAGAAAGATCCATGGCGTCCAGATCTTCCGGGCGGCCGGCAATCCCGATCTGCCGTGGAACGGGAATCCCCTGCTGCCTGAAAATTATCTTGGCTTCATGTTCATACAGTCGCATGGTTTGTTTTCCTTAATCGACCGGCCGTTTTCCCGGCTCTTTCCTTTCCAATCCGTTTATTCGATTGATGGAGAAAGAGCATCCGCGTCTCGGGCTTTCAGCTTTTCTCGCGTGAAGGGCAGCAGGCCGCCGGCCCGCACGATGCGCATCATCTCCGGCGGCATTTCCGGAAACGTGAAGGTCCGGTCTCCCACCCGAATTTTCCCCTTTTCCGGATCGATTTCGACGGGGTCTCCTTCCCGGTACGCGCCCACGGCTTCGGGGCATTCGATGAGCAGCAGCCCCTGATTCAGGGCGGCGCGGTAGAAAATACGCGAGAATCCGGCGGCCACCACCGCCTGCAGCCCCGCCGACTTGAGCCCGAGGGCGGGCTGTTCGCGGCTGCTTCCGCATCCGAAATTCCTGCCGGCCAGGATGATGTCCCCGGGCCGGACTCTGCGGGCGAAGTCCGGATCCAGATCTTCCAGAAGATGGGGCCTGATCTCTTCAGGCGTGCTGCATGTGTAGGTATATTTACCCGGAAACAGGCTGTCCGTGTTCACGTCATCGCCGTACACCCATACTTTCATTTACAGGACCTCCCCGGGATCCGTGATGGTCCCTGTGACGGCCGACGCGGCCACCGTGGCCGGACCGGCCAGATAGATGAAGGCCTCCTTGCATCCCATGCGTCCTCTGAAATTCCGGTTGGCCGTGCTGATGCAGCGCTCTCCGGGTGCGAGCACGCCCTGATGGGCGCCCAGGCACGGACCGCATCCAGGCGGCAGAATCGTGGCTCCGGCCTCCAGAAGAATCCCGGCAATCCCGGTTCGCACGGCTTCCCGCATCACAGACCGGGATGCCGGAAGAATGAGCAGTCTCGTGGTCGAAGCCACCTTTTTCCCCTTCAGGATTCGGGCCGCGGCCTGCAGATCCTCGATTCTTCCGTTGGTACAGGTTCCGATGAGACACTGCTGAACAGGCGTTCCCGCGGCCTCCTTCACCGGCTGAACCCGATCGACCTGATGCGGCAGGGCGACGACCAGCCCGCACCGGTCCATGTCGAACGTCTCGGTCCTTTCGTATTCGGCGTTTGAATCGGCCCAAACCGGATGATTTTCCTCGAGGCCGGCTCCGATCGACTCGAAATATTGCCCTGTGACTTCATCGAACGGGAACACGGCGTTTTTCGCCCCCATTTCCACGCCCATGTTGGCCATGGTGAACCGGTCCGACATGGACAGAGTCCCGACCCGGCCGTGAAACTCGACACTGCGGTAATTGGCCCCGTCCGCCCCCAGCTCGCCGATAATCTGCAGAATCAAATCCTTGGCCGAAACGGGAAACCGCAGCTTTCCGGTCAGTTCGATCCGAATGGTTTCCGGAACCTTGAGCCAGGTTTCGCCGGTCAGCATCAGAGCCGCGGCTTCTGTGCGGTCGATTCCCGTGGAAAAAGCGTTGACCGCGCCGTAGGAACAGGTATGGGAATCGCTTCCCACGATCACCTGACCGGGCAGGGCGAGTCCTTTCTCAACGACCAGCTGATGGCAAATCCCTTCGCCCACGTCGAAGAAATGGGGAAGCTGAAACCGTCTGACGAATTCGCGGATTCGCTGATGCTGGCGGGCGTTTTCTTCCGCGGCCGCCGGAGTGACATGATCCAGCACGATGACCGGCAGATCCCGGTTTATCACTCCGTACCGGTCGAGTTCCTTCTCGATCTTGCCGATTATGGCCGCTGTATTGTCATGAGTCAGAAGATGATCGGGTCCGATCATAACGATCTCGCCCGGCCGGACGAAACACTTCCCGGATCTTCGAGCGAGAATCTTCTGCGCGAAAGTCATGCTGGTGCCGGACAATGGGATCTCCTCGATGAAGGGGTTGATCAGGCGAGCAGCCCCCCCCTTTGGTACAATTCCATCTGTTTGTGCGAAAACGGCTCGCCCTTCAGGATCGAACCGTCCTTTTCCCGAATGATCTCGCCTTTTTTCAGATCGACCGAAAAGGTTTCACCGCTCTCGGGCTTTAACGGCCGAAGATCCGCACGAAGCACGGGAAAACCGGTGTTGATGGCGTTTCGTTCATAAATAGCGCCGAACGAAACCGCCACAATGGCCAGAATTCCGAGACTCCTGAAACAGTCAACCGCCTGCTGCCGGGATGAACCGGCTCCAAAGTTGTTTCCGAGAATGATGACGATGTCTCCCTCACGCGCCCGTCCGGGAAAATCTTCCCAGCCTTTGAGATTGCCGAACACGTATTGTCCCATCTCCTCCAGCCGGGTGACGGCCAGGTGCCGGTTGTGATAGATCATGTCCGTATCGATGTTGTCCACGGGGACAACCCATACCCGACCCCTGATACGCACGGGACGGTCCGCGGGCTTTTCTTCTGTCTGCGGTTCGATTTTTACAGTCGCGGCTCTTTTAATCGGAACGGTGAATGAGACCGCCCGGGGCGGCATGGTTTGCGGCGTGCAGATCACGCCTGCCAGAGCCGAAGCCGCGGCCGTGGCCGGAGAGCATAAATAGACCTCTCCTTTACCCTGCTTTCCCGCGAAATTCCGGTTTCCGGTACTGACCGTGACCTCTCCGGGACCGTTCTGACCGATCTGTCCGGCGGCGCATCCGGCGCAGCCGGGATTTCCCACCAGGGCGCCCGCCTTGATGAAAATATCCAGAAGCCCCTCTTTCAATGCCCGTGCCCAGATTTTCCGGGTCGATGGAACGACTTTCAGAACCACGCCGGGCGCCACGGTCTTGCCTTCCAGGATGGAAGCGGCCACGCGCAGGTCCTCCAGCCTTCCGTTGGTGCATGAGCCGATGAACGCGGAGTCGATTTTCCGTCCTTTCACTTCCTTGACTTCCACCACGTCTTCCGGATGGCCCGGCCTGGAAATCATGGGCCGGCATTCGGAAATGTCGATCGTGATGGTGTCCCGGTATTCGGCGCCTTCATCGGGATAGAGCGGCCGGTAATGCTTCTTGCCCAGCCGAAAATAATGCTGTATAATCTCGTCATTGGGCGCAAACAGGATGATGATGCCCCCCATCTCCGTGGCCATGGACGACACGGTGATCCGTTCGCTGAGATTCATTTTATCGGCAGCCGGTCCGGTCATCTCCGCGGCCAGGCCCAGCAGTCCCGAGGCGCCGAAATGGCTCAGCATGCGAAGCACGATGTCTTTGGCATGCACGTCATCCGGAATGTTTCCTTTCAGTTCGATACGCACGGAATGCGGAACTCGAAACCAGACCGAACCCCCGGCCCATGCCGCCGCGATGTCCATGTCGCCCATTCCCTGCCCGAAGGCGCCGACGGCGCCGACGATATTGGCGTGCGAGTCCGTGGAAACCAGCGTGCCTCCGGGCAGAACCAGCCCCTGGTCGATGGCCAGATGCGTGCCGATTCCGGACGGAATATCGAACACATGGATTCCGTGTTTCCTGGCAAATTCGCGGCAGATCTGCTGATTGGCGGCGTATTTCTGATCCGACCCGCCGGGGTTGCAGTCGAAGGTAAAAAACGTTTTGGACGGATTCTCGATATCCGCCAGGCTCTTTTCAAGATTCCGAACCACGTTCGCGCCGCCGAAATCGCGGGCCAGCCTCGCGTCGATTCCGATATCGATGATGCCGCCGGGTTTGACCGGTTCCCCGGTATGGCCGGCGAATATTTTCTCGATTAATGTCATGGGCACCGGGCACCTCATTCCGTGTTGTCTTGAATCAGCATTTTCTTCCCGATCAGGGTCAGGGGATCGAATGTCGCGAAATCGGCCTGATGAATCAACACCGTCTCCACCTGCTTGGGCCTGCCCTCCCCCTCTTTGGCATGACAGGCGATGATGTGAACGACCGATTCCGGAACGCCGCATTCCGCCGCCAGAATCGCTCCGGATATGGGATGCCGAAGCCGTTTTCCGGAGAGGGATTTACGGTATGCTCCGCTTTCGTCTTTCTCGATCTCGAGCAGCTTCCCGACATCGTGAAGAAGGCCGCCGGCCACCAGGTGGTCCCGGTTGACGGCATAGGGCATGTTCCGGTAGTTTTTTTCCTGCGCCGCGGCCAGGGCCGCCGCCCCTTCGGTGACGCACAGCGTGTGCTCGATGAATCCGATTCCCCGGCAATCGATCAGCAGGCTGAACGGCATCGCCGCAACGTCGCGCATGGATTCCCAGTTTCCCCTTTGGCATCCGAGTTCCCAGGTGTCCACGACCTGGTTTTTCAGCGATTCGGAACGGATTTGTTCCAGCCACCGGCCGAACGTCTCTTCAATTTGTTCGCGCAGATTCATCGATGTTTCCCCTTTTTTCCGATTGTCTGTCTATTAAAATGTCACACAAGATAATCAAGTTCGATTAAAAGTGCAAGCCCTGGTTAAAAAAAAAGAGCATGCCGAAGACGGAGTCACGTCTTGAACACACTCTTTTCATCAAACGGAAAAACGGTCAGTAGATTCTGATTCCGGTTTCCAGCTCCGTTTTCAAATCGTTTTTGATTCTGTTGAAAAAGTCGACCAGCATGTCCGACATCGGCTTGTTCATCCATTCCTGTGATCCGGCATATCGGACCTGATTTTCTCCGATCATGGTCACTGTGTGCAGGTCGTATCCGGAGGCGTAGGTCCGGGTTCTCGGATTGGAACGAATGATGATCCGGGTTCTGGCGTCCGCCACATTCAGTTCGTACTCATCCTCGAAGGGCACCCGGTATTTCCAGTCGGTTTCGAAAAAGATTTCATCGTAGGTCTCTTCGAAACGAACGACCTGAAACTGATGTTTGATGAATATCCTTTGGGTCTTTGTCTTGATATCCGTTCCCGTTCCGGTACCCACCCGCGAGTTGTAGGTAATGAGCCTTTTTTTCATGCCCGGCCCGGTGCCTGAACAGGCGAAAAAGCCCGCGGCCAGAATGATCATCAGACAAAAACCGATTCCTAGACGTTTCATGGTGTCTCCCCAGCTCAATCGCTCTTCGACAATCATTGAAAGAGAGGCCATCCCGCCTTTACGTCGAGATGGCCTCTCTTTTTAATTCAGGCTTTCGGAAATTCTTCGCGCAGTCTGAAGAACTCCGTCATTCCGGTGGATCAATACCGTGCCGGAATGTGCGGCATCATCTTGGGAGCCGATCCCGGTCCGCCGCCTCCGAACGTATAGCTCGGAAGCTGAAGCACTTCGAGCTCGCGTGCGGGGACTGGGAAGTGAATCGCGGTGTTCTGCACCAGATCTCCCCATCCGCGGTCGTTCATCCAGGCGAGCCCGACGCCGGTCCGATCCAGCTCGATGTTGCTCTCGTATTTAAAGGTGGCCCACAGGCTGCCCGTGATACGAGGTTTGTCCGCAACGGTTCCGATGCCGTCCGCCGCGTCAACAGGATCCAGTCCGCCGCGCGTGGTGCGGGTCTTGTTGATCTCCGTTGCCGCGTTGGCCGCATTGCCCTGCCTCAGCCAGTACTCGGCCCTGAGCATGTCCAGCTCGCTGGCCTTCATGTCCGGAACCGGACTGGCCGCTCCGCTGAGCAGATGGTCCCAATACCGTCCATGATAGTAGAAGGTGAAGTGGTATGTGCCCCGGTCGGGACGGAACGGAACGGGATACTTGTACCAGTAATCGGTTCCGATCTGATCGAACGCGCCCACGCCGGTGGAGTCTCCGGAGGTGAAACGCAGGTCCGGTGTCTCGATATAGAAGGACGTGCGGTTCGCCCACGGTGTGGCCAGCCAGGCATCGAAATTGCCGGATGTGTCGGCCGTGCCCACGTGCAGCATGTCGGAGCGGCACCATCCGTCGGCAATGCCCAGATAGTGAAGACCGCTCCACCAGTAATTGCCGTCGCAGTAGACGAGGAAATCGGCCGTGATGCCCTGATCCGCGTGGTTCTTGATCGAGGCCCAGTCCGCGGCGTCTCGTTCGGCAACGGTCCGGGCCTGCGCGGCCAGGTACCGGGCGATGTAGGAATGGGCCAGTTTCTTCAGGTCATCCTGGGTGAAGGCGTTGCCCTTGATCCAGTCCGCGGGAAGCGTGAACGTGTTGGCTTCGCAGAGCGCGATGCATTCCTGCAGGGCCGCGACGCCTTTGGCGACCAGATCGGTGTAGGGCTTGAGGTCCAGCTTGGTGGTTTCCAGATCGATGGTCTCATCCATGACAAAACCCTGATCATAGAAACAGCCCAGCCAGCCGTGGGCGATGCCCTGGATGAACTTGGCGAAGGCCTGCAGCCGCGCGGTATGATCCACGCCGTCGATCTCGATGTCCTTGCCCTTGTCGATCATCCGGAGTCCGTCGGACGAGGACGAGATGGCACGGTACAGATACGTCCAGGGGCTCAGGTTGACCCTCTGATAGTCCGCATCGTAGGTGATGCTGTTGTTCCAGGCCACTCGGGGAACACTGGACATCTCGCGCATGGAGAAGTTGCCCCAGGAAGAGGATCCTTCATCGGCCATGGTCGACAGAGTCATGGACGGCGCGTAATAATGCGTGCCATAGAAGTAGTTCAAAAACGTGCCGGCCACCAGGTTCTGAATATCCTGCGCGGTGGTCAATGCCCGTTCGGCATCGGGCGCGTTTTTGTTTTCCACATTCAGGTCGATGTTACATCCGACCAGGGCCACCATCAGCAGCAGACCCAGGCCGATACGTAACAGGGATTTTGCGTTTCTCATGATGCCTCCTCATCAACTTTTGGTTAAAACTCGAGTTCCAAAATGCCGGTGAAAGTCCGGTACTGGGGATATCCAAATGCATCGATCCTCATCAGCGTTGCATCTCCTCTTCCCACTTCAGGATCGAAACCGCTGTAATTGGTCAGGGTGAACAGGTTACGACCAATCACGCCCACGGTTACCCGATGGAAGATGTTGGCCAAAAAGCCGCCGAACACCTTGCCCAGGGCGACCCGGTCGAAGGAGTACTGCACCGACAATTCACGCAGTTTGGCGTAGGTACCGTCTTCCACAAAATGGCTGTTGATGGAGTTGACATTGTACAATATGTTGTAATAATCGATCGGTTTCTTCTCGCCTTCCGGCTTGCCGGCCTGATCGCAGTCCTTATGACGCAGCTCGCGCATGGCCCACTGGCGGGTGTTGTTGTAGATTTCACCGCCGATCTGGGCGTCGATCAGCGCGTAGAAGGTCAGGCCCTTCCACTTGAACGTGGTATTGAAACCCAGGCTGAAATCCGGAATCACGTCACCGATCTTAACGACATCGTCACCGGTTTCGGGATCCACGTAGACGATCGGGAAACCCCAGGTTTTCTGGACAGGGGTTTCGCCCGCTTTGGCCACGTTGACCGTGGTTCCCCACAGGTTCTTGCTGATGCCGTCTTTCCAGCTGTTTCCGGTGCCCACGGGAACCAGATAGCCGTCGTCGTTCTTCTGGAACAGAGACGCGTCGTAGTTCTCGGGCAGTTCGTTCTTTTCGGTGATCCACTTCTTTCCGTACATGCTGCCGAAAACCTCGCCTTCACGATAGTAGAAAGCGTAGACCTGGCTGATTCCGTATGCGTACGGAGGCCGGTTGAACTCGGTGATCGTCTGCTTGTAGCGGTCGAACACCAGGCCGGCCGACCAGTTCAGGTCGCGTTTCTGCAGGATAAAGGCTTTCAGTTCCGCTTCGATGGTGTTGGATTCCACGGTACCCGCGTTCTGGTACTGGCTGGAGAATCCATACACCGCCGGCAGGGGAACCTGAAGGATCTGGTCTTTGGTCACGGTATTGGCATAGGTGACATCCAGGGCGAAACGATCCAGGAAAGCCATTTCCACACCGACTTCCTGCTCGATGGACAGAGAGGGCTTCAGGAGTTTGTTGCCCAATACGCCCTTGGACACGATACCGGCTGCCACCGAGAAGGTCTCGTACTGAGCCGAGAATCCCGGGCGCACACCGGCGGTTCCGTAGGAGTAACGAAGCTTGAACTCGTTGATCTTGTCCGTGAACCAGAAATCCTCTCTGGCAACGCGCCAGGCGATGCTGCCGCGGTAATACGGATGCCAGCGTTCTTCGCTTCCGAACAGCGAGCTTCCGTCGTAACGGAACAGCAGGCCCAGAATGTACTTTTCCTGCCAGTCCATATCCAGACTCGCGTAATAACCGATGGCCCGGACACTCGTCTGCGAAGAGCTGACATTGATGCCTTCCTGCACAACGTTGAGTGTCGGCACATCATTCACAGCCAGGTTCTGGCCGCTGGCCGAGGTGGTTTCGGAGTCGCCGGTTTCGACCATGGCGCGCACCCTGAACTTGGTCGCCAGATCGCCGAAGCTGCGGTACACAGAGGCCGTTATACTGGCATTCACCGCTTCCTGGGCCCAGTTGTAACGGGAGTAGTACCCGGTGGGCACATTCTGACCATCCACACTCTTGAAGCCGTTGGGATAGTGCACGGTGTTGATGCCGTCGCCGCGGTCATAGCTGAAGTTGCCTTCAATGTTGAACCACGTCACGGGCGTCCAATTCAGATTGAAACCGCCCATCAGGCGCTTTCTGCGCTGTTCCAGATCCATGTTATGGATGGCGTACAGCGGATTTTCTTCCTGGGTTCGGGGATCCGGCTGAATCTTGTAGGGCGTGCCGTCATCGTTGTCGGCCAGCAGGTCCGCATTGGGGTTCAGGAACATCAGAGCGAAGAAGGGGTTGATGGTTCCCGAGGGATCGTCACGCCGTGAAGACGCATAGTAGGCGTTCGTACTCAGATTCAGCCCCTCGCGCACCTTGTGATCCACGTTCAACCGAACGCTCTGACGGCCGTATCCGTCCAGGCCGTCAATAATACCCGTCTCTTGCATGTTGCTCAGAGAGAGCAGGTAGTTGGTGCCGGGTTTGTGCTGTGAGATCGTCACGGTATTGGTGTAAAAATAACCGGGATCGAAGAACAGATCCAGATGATCGTAGGTTTTGCCCGGGAACGGATTGTCCTGAATGGCGTATCCGAGATCATTGTCCAGCACGGAGGAAGCGAAATCAACCTTGTTGCCGGCATCGTCGACGAATTCCAGCTGGCCGTCGATCTCGGCGACCTTGTATTCGTGCGACTCGGAACGATACTCTTTTTTCACGAACTGGTTCAGTCCGAATTCGTTGCGGAAACGGATTCGGGTTTCACCCACACCCAGCAGGTTGCCGCGCTTGGTCTTGATGTTGATGACGCCGTTGGCGGCACGGGATCCGTACAGAGAAGCGGCAGCGGCGCCTTTGACCACTTCGATGGTCTCGATGTCGAGGGCGTCGATATCCACGTTGCTGGAGCCCAGAATCACACCGTCAACGATGTACAGGGGCGCGTTGCTTCCCTGAATGGTGGTGGCCGTACGCAGACGGACCGAGATCGCGTCGCCGGGTTTGCCGCTTCCCTTGACCATGGTCACACCAGACACCTTGCCCTGCAGAGAGGCGACGGCGCTGGATGCGGGGACCATTTCCACCTGCTCGTTGGAAACACGGGCAACCGTAAAGGGCAGCATGGTCTTGGGAGTCGCTTCGGCCACACCGGTGACCACCACGGCGTCCATCTGCAGCACGTCCATCTTCAGCTCAAAATCGACGGTGATGGAGCCGGGGGACAGAACGATCTCTTCGGTGTCGGAGTGATAGCCGATGAACGCCGCACTGAGAACGCCCTGCCTGCCCGTCATGTGTCTGGCGGGAATGACAAAACGAAAGGCGCCGTTTAAATCCGTGGCGGCACCCAAATCGAAGCCTCTCAGCACCACGTTGGTGCCGGGCAGTGGATTGCCGGCTTCATCGGTTACCTTTCCAGAGACGACCAGTCCCTGTTGCTGTCCTGCGGCCAGAATAGGCAATAACAACAACGCACAGGATAAGACAGCGATTAAAACTCTTCTCATCACTTTCTCCTCCAATTTAGTGACAACTTGCATTCACAGAATACATAAACAGAGAATACCGATTCTTGCAATGCATCACCTCCCTTCTGCCGATATGCCATTCCGTAATCAGTGAACAATGGACATTATCAAGGCGCTGACCGGAACACCTCCTTTCCTGTTTCGATGAGCATTTGAGGAAAATTCGATAATAAAAAAACGATATTCAAGAAACAAAATTCCACTGACAATACGACTCTGTCTGTAAAAATCAAAAAATCTGAATGCCGTCGTGTCCAGGCCCCATCCTGATTCCGGCAGACAGACTCACCGGTTTTCAGGCATTTAGAATAAACCCGAACGGGAACCCGGCATCACCGGCCCGGCATTCGATATTGAAAGAAGTCAAGAAATCAGGGAAGGGTTTCATAAATCCTCTCTCCTCTTCCTGTGAAATATAACAATCTATTCGAATTTGTCAAGCCTTTTTTTCCAATTTCAAACCCGTGCCTGAAATGCGCTTTCAAGCGGCGCGGCGCTGTCCGGTCACGCGCCCTCCAGGTTCGAAAGATAGCACCGGACGGCCCGGACCATATCGGCCGAGTGGGTGCGCCGGTTGGTCTCCATGTCGAAATACCGGGCGTTCTTCATCATTCGGGCCATGCGTTTCAGGTTTTCGGGTTCATGCAGCCGGTCCCTGGACGCCCCGATGATCAGAGCCGGAAAGCCGATGTCCTTTAAAATCGGCCACACCGAATAGGTCTCCAGTGCCCTGGCCGCCCGCTTGAGTCTCCAGGGATCCGCCGCGTCCAGGGCGTTGCCGTATTTCTCGTACTGCGCGTAATCGGCCCGCGTGTTGAGACGAAACACTTTCAGATACCATTTGATGAAGGGTTTCAGCAAAATATAAAATCCGGGATAAAACAAACGGATGAGGATTCGCCCGAACCACGGAATGCGGAACACCGCGTTCGGAGCCACCAGAACCAGACAGCGGGGAGGAACGGTTAAACCGGAACAGGCATCGAGAATCGCGGTCGCGCCCAGGGAACTTCCGAAACAGACATATCCGTTTTCGGGCAGGTCGAGCGATTCAACCAGACGGATTAAATCCTGACCGATGGCCTCCACTCCGAAACCGGCCCGGCGGGGCGCCCGGGCCGAGACTTTTTCACGCGTCTCCACATACAGAACTCGGAAATCACGCGTCATCTCGCGAAGCACCTCCTGCCAGCCCTGAATGAGAGAGATCCATCCGGCGACAAACAGGATGTCCGGATACACCGTTTTCCGGGCCGGAGTAAAATCGATCACTTTCAAAGCCACGCCTTCTCCCAGGTCAATCCGCCTTTCTTCCCATTTGGCGCCTTGCGCGCAGCAGAATGAATAGTCCACGCCCTTCTCCCTAATCCGATGACCGCCGGTTCATTCGGCGGTACCAGCGTTTGTTCTGGCGGTACACATTTTTGAACTCACGAAACAGTCTGTCGTACAGACGGCGGTTTTCCGCCCGAGGCACAAACCGCCGGTCGATTTGAATATGGTCCTGAATCTTTTCGACCGAATCGATGTATCCCAGCGTCACCGCGGCCAGGAGCGCGACGCCGCGGGCGCCGGCCTGTTCGGGATCGGCGACACGGTTGATGATGCGGTCGGTCACGTCCGCCAGGATCTGGCACCAGATATCGCTCTTGGCCCCGCCGCCGATGAAATTCAGCCGGGTGACCGGTTTGTACAGTTTCTCCAGCGTCTCCATGGCCCAGCGCGTATTCATGGCGATGCCCTCGAAAACGGCGCGGACCACGTGCTCACGCCGGTGATTCAGTCCCAGGTTCATCAGAGAGGCCCGGACATGGTCGTCGTCGACGGGGCACCGCTCACCGTACATCCACGGCGTGAATACAAGGCTCTCCGCTCCCGGCGGCGATGCGGCGGCCAGTTCGTCGAGAATCTGAAAAATCTCCTCCACCCTGGCCTCTTTGATCAGACGGTCTTTGTGATACAGAATGTTGTTTTTCAGCCATTCGAGACAGATCCCCGCTGTTTCCTGATGCGCCATGGCCAGATAATACCTGTCCGGCAGGGCGCTGCCGATGCATCCCGCGTAATGGGGCAGATCGATCTTCCTTCGAGTAACATGGCCGGCCACCCAGCCGCTGGTTCCGATGCACACGTGAAAGGCCCCGTCTTCCAGGGCGCCCGAGCCCAGTGCCGCGGCACTTAAATCACCCGCGCCGTTGATCACCGGAGTGCCTTCTTTCAGGCCCGTGGCATCGGCCGCCGCGTCCGTCAGGGGACCCACAATCGCGCCGCTCTCCCTGACTTCGGGAAGAAGATCCGGCGTGATGCCCGCCATTCGAGTCAGCCCTTCGTGCCATCGAAAGGGTTTCTTCCGGGTATCGAGCATCCACCAGATGGAAGCCAGGTCTGAAGAGATCACCATCTGGCCGGTCAGCCGGAACAGAATATAATCCTTGGCATCCAGAAACCGGTCGGTCCGGGCGAACAGATCGGGTTCGTGCCGTCTGTACCAGAGAATCTTGCCGATCTGATCCTTGCCGGTATGGCCCGGAGCCCCGCCGGTGACGGCCAGAAATTTGAGCAGCCGAAAAATATGATACCCCTTGATGCGCGGACGGGTCCACAGCTTCTCGCGGATGATGTCCGCGCTGCGTCCGTCCAGCCAGTTGAAAGACCGGCGCAGGGGCGTGCCCTTGCTGTCAACAGGAATCAATGACTGGGTCTGCGACGAAAAGGTGATGCCCGCCACCTGGTCCGCGCTTATTTTCCCTTTCCTGAGAAGTTCACGGGTTGTCCGGCAGACGGCCCGCCACAGATCTTCAGGCTCCTGTTCGGCATGGTCCGGCTCTGGATGATACAGCGGATAGGACTCTTTCACCTGTTCGATGATTATCCCCGTCATATCGACCAGAATGGCCTTGTCCGCGCTGGTCCCCATGTCATGGGCGACAATATACTTTTTTTTCATGGGATCTCCATTTTGACCGAGCCGGCCGGCCCGAATCCGGGTCACGCCGATTCCGGCGAAGATCACGAGCATTCCTGAAAACGAACGAATCTGCTATTGATCGGTGCAATCCTTTACTTTGTCAAAAAACCAGTCCCAGAGCGCCCGGTGAAATTCGAAGCTGGGCTCGTTTGCTTCCAGCATGGCACGCAGGCTGGACGGTTCGTCATCCGGATGGATGCGATGCGTGGACGAGGCGTCGTACAGCATGGGGAATTCCGGATGAAACTGCACGCCCAGAACGGCCGGATAGTCGCGGTGCCCGATGGCTTCCGCCACGCGGCCGTCCATGGACGTGGCGATCACGGTCAGGCCCAGCCCGGGTTTTCCAACAGCCTGATGGTGGGAACTGACCACCAGCGGCATGTCCGCCTGGGAGAAGGAAAGGTCTCTGACAAAGAGTCCGTCATTCAACAGCCGGATACAATGCATGTTGTATCGCAGCAATCCCTTCTCCGCGTAAAGCCGGGCCATGGGATTGGTATGCCACCGCTCCCGGCTCAGGCCGATGACCGCCTCGTACGTGGCGCATTCGTAGATCTCGGTCCAGATATCCTGAATCAGCGTGCCGCCCGTGCCCACATTCAGACTCTGGGCGCCGAGGCAGATGCCCAGAACGGGAAAATTTGGTGCCTCCTGAAGAAAGGGAACAAAATCGATGTCCTGAAATCCCCCCAGCAGATGAAAAATGAACGAGAGCTCGAAAAAACTGCGAACCGGCGTGGTCATCTCCGAAAGCAGGCTGGCTTCCTCTCCGTACAGGTAGGGAGGAATATCCGCGCCCCCGAAAAAAATCATCGCGTCTGAATGCTCGAAAACGTTCCGGAATTCCGGCGTGCATTCGTTGGCACCAAAGAGATTCTCCGGATGCAGTTTTGCGGAAATCCGGTGGAAGTGAAACCAGTCAAGACCCATTTCCTCCACCATGGCCCGGGACAGGCTGTAATCGGTTCGTTCTTCGGCATGGTAGACGCCGACAACACGAAGATCGGCCGGGAACAATCCCTGCTCCCGCAAACCCAGAATCGAACGAAGGGTGCCTGTGGAGGGATACAGCACGGTGACATGAACGGCTCCCTGTTCCGGCTGATCGTAATACCGGTCATTCTGTCCGGCCGCGCCCGCGAAGGCAATCAACAGCAGAAAAAGGACGACTCTCGCGGCTTTCATAAAAACCTCCCGTGTTCGTCACATTCTTCTTGTATTCCCGCCTCATTTATTTTAAATTACTGGATCCAATGCCGAATGTGGATGAAATTGGATTAAGGTAGCCATTTGATCCAAACAAAACAAACGGATTTTCACTTTCAATACAAAACCCCGTTCATCCGTGAAAAAGACGCATTCAATGCCGCGGAAACATCCTGGAGGAACCGTTCATGGTCAAACCCGTCATTCTCTGTGTCGATGATCAGCGAGACGTTCTGGCTGCCATGAAAAAGAATCTGGAACCCCTGGCCGGCGTTTTCGACATCATGTCGGCCGAATCGGCCGGAGAGGCCGATGAACTGCTTCACCAGCTGATTGGAAAACAGCCGGTTCCGCTCATCATCTGCGACCATATCATGCCCGGAGAAAACGGCATCGATTTTTTGATCCGTCTGGGCAGCGATCCCCGGTTTAAAAATACCCGAAAGATTCTTCTCACCGGACTGGCCACGCATCAGGATACCATTCGGGCCATCAATGAGGCGCATATCGACCGGTATCTGGAAAAGCCCTGGCACGAAGACAGACTGCTGACAGCCGCGGGCCATCTGGTCACGCGGTTTGTCGTCGAGTCCGGTCTGGACTGCCGGTCCATCCGGGACTGCCTGGACCCCGAACAGCTGTGACCCGCCAAAATGCATCATACGGCCACGCGTGAAGAATCATTCGAAGCGGCTAAAAAATCGCCAAAAACACACCCGCCGCGATGGCCGATCCGATTACCCCCGACACATTGGGCGCCATGGCATGCATCAGCAGATGGTTGTCCCTGTCGTAACGCACGGCAAAGCTCTGAACCACACGGGCCGCGTTGGGAACGGCCGAGACACCCGCGGCTCCGATCAGGGGATTGATTTTCTCCCTGAGGAAACAGTTCATCAGTTTGGCGAACAGCACGCCCGCGGCCGTGGCCACGATAAAAGAGAGAAGACCCAGAAAGAAAATACCCAGAGACTGCGGCTTTAAAAGCACCGAGGCCTGCGTGCTGATACCCACCGTGAAAGCCAGCAGAATCGTACAGATGTCCAGCAGGGCGTTTCCGGCCGTCACGGCCAGACGGCGCGTCACGCCGCTCTCCTTGAGCAGGTTGCCCAGCATCAGCATGCCCACCAGAGGCAGAGAACCCGGTGCGATGAGAGCCGCCACAATCACGACAATGATGGGAAAAAGGATGCGCTCCCTGGCCGAAACCGTTCTCGGAGATTTCATGCGAATTACCCGTTCCCGTGAAGTGGTCAGCAGCTTCATCACGGGCGGCTGAATCACGGGCACCAGCGCCATATAGGAATACGCGGCAATGGCAATGGGGCCCAGCAGATGAGGCGCCAGCTGGGATGACAGAAAAATGGATGTCGGCCCGTCCGCTCCCCCGATGATGCCGATGGAAGCGGCTTCGGCGTTGGAGAAACCGAGTGCCAGAGCGCCCAGATACGTGGCAAAAATGCCGGCCTGGGCCGCCGCCCCGAGAAGGGCCGACTTGGGGCTGGAGATGAGAGAAGAAAAGTCGGTCAGCGCCCCGATTCCCATGAAGATCAGCGGCGGGAACACGCCCGACTTGACGCCGTAATAGATCAGGCTGAACACGCTTCCCTCGTCATGGATGCCGATGGGAATTCCCGGCCCGTAAGGAATATTCCCCACGATGATGCCGAACCCGATCGGAACCAGCAGAAGCGGCTCGCATTTCTTAACCACGGCCAGATAGATGGCGGCGCATCCCAGCCCGATCATCACCGCATTGCCCCACGCCATGTTGGCAAACCCGGTTGTGCCGATGATCTTCTGAATAATTTCCATTCACCGATCCTCCGGCTTCAGCAGAATCAGAACCTCTCCCTGGTTGACCGAATCCCCCTCCCTGAACCGAATATCCACCACCACACCCGGATTCGGGGCATTGACTTCATTTTCCATTTTCATGGCTTCGATGATCATCACAGGCTGCCCGGCCTTGACCGCGTCTCCTTCGCGGATGAAAATTTTCTGAATCTGGCCTGGCAGAGGCGCCAAAATGGAATTCCTGTCTTCCAGGGTTTTGGGGCGAAACAGGGCCGGCTGTCCCGCGCCCGCCGAAACCGAAGCGGCCGGCACGCTGACCGGTCTTTTTTGAACGGCCGAAGGAACCGTGGTTTCGGGTTTTTCGTCGGCCGCCTTTTCAATGCCCAGATCCGTCAGTCCCACCCTGTATTTCCTGCTGTTGACGCGCACCACCGCCTCTTTGGCTGAAAACGCTTCAATGATCACGGAATAGTCTTTCCCGTTGATATCCAGTTTGATTTCTTTCTCGATCATACACCTACCTCAAACGATGGGACCGCTGTCCGTACCGGAATCCGACTTTCCACGGGGCTCTTTCATCCCCCCGTTCAAAGGTCACCCGGCTCTCCAGACCTTCGAAGTGGAGCTTGCGGTACACTTCGATGGCCGCCGCGATGGCCGCCTGATGGTCTTCGGGCACCTCTCTGCCTGAAAAGACGGGTTTCACGCGCCTCTTTTCCTCATTGCCGGACACGTCTGCCGGCCTGGCCGAAAACACCCGATTGAAAACATGGATCACCGAAGCGATGAGCACCAGACCCATGAATACCACCGCGAGACCGCTCAGAAAAATGTTGAATCCGTTGTTGGCAACAATGTTCTGCAGCATCTTCGTCCTCTATATTCTATAAAGGAATGTTCCCGTGTTTCCGGACCGGATTTTCATCCCGCTTGTTCTTCAGCATTTCCAGGGCCTTGATCAGTTTGTACCGGGTTACCTTGGGCTCGATCACCTCATCCACGATTCCCTTGCCGGCCGCCACATAGGGATTGGCGAACCGCTCTCGGTATTCCTGTATCTTTTCCTGAAGCTTCTTTTCGGGATCCGCGGCATCGCGTATCTCCTTCGAGAAAATGATTTCACTGGCTCCTTCCGGACCCATCACGGCGATCTCCGCCGACGGCCACGCGTAACTGATGTCGCCCCTCAAATGTTTCGAGTTCATGACGCAGAAAGCGCCGCCGTACCCTTTCCGGGTGATCACGGTAATCTTGGGCACCGTGGCCTCCGCATAGGCATAGAGCATTTTGGCCCCGTGCTTGATAATGCCGTTGTATTCCTGTACCGTACCGGGCATGAATCCGGGCACATCCTCGAAGGTGACGATGGGAATGTTGAAACAGTCGCAGAACCGAATGAAACGGGCGGCCTTGCCGGAGGCGTTGGAATCGAGCACGCCGGCCAGAACTTTCGGCTGATTGGCAACGATGCCCACGGCCCTTCCGTTCAGGTCGCCGAACCCGATGATGATATTGGGCGCATAGAGCTCCTGAACTTCCAGAAACTCTCCGTCGTCCAGAATTTTGAGAACCACTTCCCGCATGTCATAGGGTTTGTTCGGATTCTCCGGTACCAGATAATTGAGGTCCGGTTCGACCCGGTCCGGCGGGTCTTCGGTGGACACCACCAGAGGTTCTTCCATGTTGTTCTGAGGCAGATACTTGATCAGTTTCCGAATTCCCTCAAACAGGGACGGCTCGTCATCAAAAGTGAAATGCGTGATGCCGCTCTTCACCGCATGCACGTCGGCACCGCCCAGTTCATCGGCCGTGACATCCTCATGGGTCACGGCCTTGACAATTTTCGGACCGGTTAAAAACATGAACGAAGTCTTGCGCACCATGAAGATAAAATCGGTCAGTGCGGGTGAGTAGACGGCCCCTCCGGCCGCGGGACCTACCACCGCGCTGATCTGCGGCACAACACCCGAATACAGCACGTTGTTCAGAAAGATGTTGGTATAACCGGCCAGCGAATCCACGCCTTCCTGAATCCGGGCCCCTCCGGAATCGTTGATGCCGATAATGGGCGCCCCGACCTTGGCCGACATCTGCTGAACCTTGACCACTTTTTCGGCCACCACCTGCGACAGGGATCCGCCGTAAACCGTAAAATCGAAGGAATAGACAAACACCAGGCGGCCGTGAATGGATCCGTAACCCGTGATGATGCCGTCGCCGTAATAGCGTTTGTCTTCCACCTCCCGGTCCGTCCGTTCGGAGATGCGGAACATATCCAGCTCTTCGAAGCTGTTCTCGTCCAGAAGCAGGTTGACCCGTTCCCGGGCGGTCAGTTTGCCGCGTTCGTGCTGCCTGTCGATGGATTTCTTCCCGCCGCCCATTCGGGCAAGCTCCTGCTTCTCCTTCAATTCGAGAATCTTGCGCTCTCTACTCATGTGCCTCTCCCTGTTTCACCTCGCAGATTTCCGTCAGGACGCGGCCTGAAGAACCGGGATGAATAAAGGCGATTCGTGACCCGTGAGCCCCGTCCCTGGGCTGTTCATCGATCATTTGAACCCCGCTTTTCCTGAAAGACCGGATCTGGGAATCGATGTCATCGCTCTGATAGGCCAGATGATGGATTCCCTCCCCTTTTTTCTCCAGAAATTTGGCGATGGGGCTGTCCGGCGAAGTCGGCTCCAGAAGCTCGATCTGAACCTCCCCCACGCGGAACATGGCGATCTTCACCTTTTGATCCGGAACGGTTTCCGTGCCGGCCGGAATCAACCCCAGAACATCCCGGTAAAAGGGGATATGATCATCCAGAGAGCGAACCGCGATCCCGATATGACTGATTCTGGTAATCATCGCACTTTTGCCTCCCTGAAAAAAGAATCCAGCTGTTTCTGAATAAACCGGTAGGGCGGATGAACGCCGTCGAGAATCGCATCAACCCACTGCTGCGTGCGTTCGTCCACTCGAAGCCAGCCGCGAACCTGCGATTCGATTTTTTCGGCAAGAATACGGTGAATCTCGGCGGAAAGCCGGTCTCTTCGGCGTTTCTCAAGCCGCCCGGACGACCGCAGTTTTTCCGTATAGGCGTCGATCGCCTCCAGAAGATCGTCGACGCCCTGATCGAGAGCCGCGGCCGTCATGGCTACCGGATTCTTGTCCTGCGGATTTTCTGCGTATTTCATGTCCAGAACATAATCCACTTCCGCGCGGATTTTCCGGGCCTCGTCCTTGTCGCTTTTGTTGATCACAAACAGATCGCCGATCTCCATGACCCCGGCCTTCAGGGCCTGAATCTCATCGCCCATTCCCGGAACCAGGATCAGCAGCACCAGATCGGAAAGGCCCATGACTTCGATCTCCGTCTGTCCGACTCCGATGGTTTCTATTATTATATAGTCGAAACCCGCCGCATCGAGCACCCTGACGGCGTCTCCGGTGGCGCCGGACACTCCGCCCAGATACCCCCGCGAAGCCATGGACCGGATAAAAACGCCCTCGTCTTCCGCGTGGCTCTGCATGCGCAGTCTGTCGCCCAGAATGGCGCCTCCGCTGAAGGGTGAGCTGGGGTCCACGGCGATCACACCGACCCTGCTTCCCCGGCCGCGCAGACGCGTGATCAATCGGTCCACGAGTGTGCTCTTTCCGGACCCGGGAGCGCCGGTCACTCCCCAGACCAGGGCGCGGCCGCCCAGGGGAAACAACTCGTCGATCAGCGCCTCTCTCGAACCGGAGTCATTCTCCACGCAGGTCAGAGCCCGGGCCACGGCCCGAAGCTCTCCGGCGCGAATGGAATCGATCCGGTTCATCGGGATTCGATCCGCGGCCGCTGAGCCTCGATGAAATCGATCACATCCTGTATGGGCGTGCCGGGCGTGAAAACAGCCTCCACGCCGCGGGTTTTCAGCCCGGGAATATCGTCTTCGGGAATCACGCCGCCGCCGAATACGATGATATCCTCCGCGCCCTCCTTTTTCAGGGCATCGACCACACCGGGAAACAGCTCGTTGTGCGCGCCGGAAAGAAGGCTCAGCCCGATGAAATCCACATCCTCCTGAATCGCGGTCTTCACAATGGCCTGAATGGATTGGCGGATTCCGGTGTAGATCACTTCATATCCCGCGTCCTTCAGCGCGCGGGCGATGTATTTGGCGCCCCGGTCATGGCCGTCCAGCCCCGGTTTGGCCACCAGGATTCGAATGGTTTTTGCCATGAGTCTTCCTTCTCTACAAAACCACGGTTTCCCTGTATTCTCCGAAAACACGGCGCAGAACACCGCAGATCTCTCCCAGAGATCCATACGCGCGGGCCGCGTCGAGAATCAGCGGCATCAGGTTCACGCCGGGATTCCGGGCTCCTTTCTCCAGCGCGTCCAGGGCGTTTTCCACTTCGGTCTGACTGCGCTGAGCCCGGACCCCGGCCAGCTTCTTCATCTGCACTTCACGCAGTTTGGGATTGACCTTCAGAATCTCCCTGGGAGGTTCTGCATCGACCTTGTATTGATTCACTCCGACCAGAATCCGTTCTCTTTTTTCGATCTCACGCTGATACCGGTAAGCCGAGTCCTGAATCTCCTTCTGCACGAACCCTTTCTCGATCGCCTCCACCATTCCCCCCAGCTCTTCGATCTTGACCAGATACTCCATCACTTTCTCTTCGATCCGGTCCGTCAGGGCTTCCACGTAATAGGATCCGGCCAGGGGATCTACCGTGTGGGTCACGCCCGATTCATGGGCCACGATCTGCTGGGTCCGCAGGGCCACGCGGACCGCCTCTTCCGTGGGCAGGCCCAGGGCTTCATCCCGCGAGTTGGTATGCAGGCTCTGGGTTCCTCCGAAAACCGCGGCCAGCGTCTGAAGGGTCACGCGCACGATGTTGTTGTCCGGCTGCTGGGCCGTCAGCGTGCTTCCGCCGGTCTGGGTGTGAAACCGAAGCATCATGGATTTGGCGTTTCTGGCTCCGAAACGATCCCGCATGATCTTCGCCCAGATCCGCCGGGCGGCCCGGAATTTGGCCACCTCCTCCAGCAAATCGTTGTGCGCGTTGAAAAAGAAGGAGAGGCGGCCCGCGAAAAGGTCCACGTCCATGCCGGCATCGAGCGCGGCTTTCACATAGGCGATGCCGTCGGCCAGAGTAAAGGCCACTTCCTGGGCCGCCGTGGATCCCGCTTCCCGAATATGATATCCCGAAATGCTGATGGTGTTCCACAGGGGAACCTCCCGGGCGCAGTATTCGAAAATATGGGTGATCAGGCGCAGAGACGGCTGGGGCGGGAAGATGTAGGTTCCGCGCGCGATGTACTCCTTGAGAATGTCATTCTGAATGGTGCCGCGCAGCCTTTCTCTGGCGACACCCTGTTTTTCTCCCACCGCGATGTAAAAGGCCAGCAAAACCGCGGCCGGCGCGTTGATGGTCATGGAGGTCGAGACCTTGTCCAGGGGAATCCCGTCAAACAGAATCTCCATGTCACTCAGGGTATCGATGGCCACCCCGACTTTGCCCACCTCGCCGATGCTGTGCGAATCGTCGGAATCGTAGCCGATCTGCGTCGGAAGATCGAATGCCACGGACAGGCCGGTCTGCCCCTGTTCGAGCAGGTATTGATACCGGGCGTTGGATTCCTCGGCCGTGCCGAATCCCGCGTACTGGCGCATGGTCCAAAGGCGCCCCCGGTACATGGTCGGCTGAACACCCCGGGTGAAAGGGTATTCACCCGGAAAGCCCAGTTTTTCAACATAGGCATCCTCGCTCAACGATTCCGGCACTTCGACGCGGTTGACCGGCAGCCAGGACCCGGTGCTGAATTCGGCCTTGCGTTCCGGAAAGGCATCCAGTGCCGGTTTCAGCGTCCTGGCTTCCCATTGTTTTTGTCTGTTTTCGATTTTTTTCGGCATGAACCACCCTGCAAATTAAACTCCGCTAATGATTATCGTTTGAATAGCTTATAATTTAATTAAATATTGCCCGGAAAAAAACTCTTTTTTTATTTCAAACACAATTTTACGACCCGGGCCGAACCGCCGCCTGCAACCAGCCTGAATCCGCCCGATCAAACCCTGAAGAACGCACCGCGGCCGCAGGAGATTTCGCATGCCTCTTATTATGAGCACGCCGCACCGGTTCAATGAACGGCGATGGAATCATCGGATGTCAGACTGCGGCCCGCGTACACCGCGTTGAACAGCAGGCGGAACGTGCCGAAAGTCTGGGCCCGGCTCTGAACGCCGAATCCGAACAGAATCACACGGCCCGAGTCAACGGGTATGTCGGCCAGAACGGTCTTTCCCGCCAGATGATCCTCACCGATCAGCCACCCGCTCATCAGCAGATCCCGGTCGTCAAAGTATCCCGCGGCCCGGACTTCCCGTGTGTACGGCAGCAGGCGGAACGCGGGACTGCTGATAAACCGGACCGCCGCATGCGGGGGCATCCCCCGGGCGATTGGATGGGACCGGTCCAGCTCCATTCGAAGCAGGGATCCGGGCACGAAATACTCCTCCCGTTTCAGCCCGCGGGTGGTATTGACAACGGGCAGATTCAGCTCATCGATCGCGAAATCACAGGATTGATCGATGGTGATGAGCGTCCCGCCCTGCCGGACGAAATCCCGAATGATTCCAACTCCGCGCATTCCCAGTCCCTGGTCATAGGGCGGGGGAATCGCCGGCATTCCGGGCCCCGGCCCGCCGCCGCGGCTGTTGCCCTCGATAATGGCCGATGCCGGCATGCTCGGAATGAGAAGCACATCCAGGTTTTTCAGCATCCCTTTCAGAATATCCTCGTTGTGAATCACCCGGTATTCGAACTCGAAATGATCCAGCACCCACCGGGTCCAGCCTTCATCCATGCTGGCCGTCCAGGGCTGATACACGCCCAGACGGACGGGCTGAATCCGGCCTCCGGAGAAGGACAGGCTCTCACGGCTTGCATGCAGCGGCACCTGCCAGTCTTCGGAAAGCGGCCCGAGCCGATCCAGAACCTTTTTGGATCCGGGGAGCACAAAGGAACCGGCTTCCAGGACTTTCTCCCCGACGGAGAGGGGACCGTCACTCCAGTAAACCGGAATTCCATTTCTGAAACAATGGTTGATCAGCACATAGGAGTGGCTGAAGCGTCGTTCCATGACAATGGCTTTTCCCTCTTCCCCGGGAACGGACACGGAGTGCAGTATCCAGTCGAATGTCTCGGTCAACGGCACATCCAGCGGCAAATTGCATTCGATGGTCCGCACGCCCATTTGCAGGGGAAGTGTCCAGCCGGTAAAGTCGTATGGCGGCCGGGGCGGCCCGCCGGGATATTCCATCAGATTCGGATAGGTCTGGGGCTCCATCAAATCCTTGATGCAGGCACGGGCGGGCTGCGCCAGGGGTATCACGATGGTGCCGGCCGAATGGGTCTTTCCGTCGTATTGGAAATCGGCGTCGGCCCGGTAGATCCGTACTCCGTTGTAGTGCAGCCGCTTCAGCATCTCCGAGGCGGAATTGGGGTCATGCTGCCGGGGAAGGATGTAGGCGTAGGGCGGCTCCTCTTTACCCCGGCGGATCGCCTCCCGGTTCAGGGTGTAAAACTGGGCCAAATACGCGTCTTTATAGGTAGCTGCCAGATCCAGAACCGACCAGGCGGCCGCTTTCTCATATTCCACGATATCCCGAAGCCGCCACCATCCCCCCTCCCAGGGATCCAGGAAGTCGGTAACGCGCGCGTATCGGGGCCGCTCGTCTCCGTAGCGCCCCAGGCTTCCACGGGGAAAATAGAGCGGAGAGGCGACACGCACACTGGCCATCTCCGAAAGGATGCCGATCATGTTATGCCACAGGGGGGTTTTGGACATGGTTCCCTGAAAAAACGCGTTGAACCGCATGCCGGAGGTCACCCCCTTGAAACCCTGCCGGTGCATGTCGGCGATGACGTGTTTGCCCAGCCGGTTGACTTCGGCCATCAAGGCCGGGTCCACATTGAGATTCACGGGATCGGAATAGGGCGGAAAAAAGAGACGGGGTCCGCCGGAGCCCATCTGATGCATATCATAGACGATCTCCGGGTGCCACTCATGATAGAGCACCGGTGCGGTCAGGCGGCTCTCCTGAAGGTTGAACATGAACCAGTCACGGTTGTTGTCATGACCCGCATAGGGATGATACAGCCAGGGCATGCGGCATCCTTCATATTCGGTTCCGACATATTGACGATACCACTCCGTCACCATCTGCAGTCCGTCGGGATTGAGTGAGGGGATGAGCAGCAGGATCACGTTTTCCCGGACTTTTCGCGCCTGATCGTCTTCACGGACAGCCAGTTCATGCGCCAGCTCCCCGGAAAGCTGACTGGAAGCGATCTCCGTGGAGTGAATGTTCATGGAGATCAGGACCACCACCCGTCCCTCCCGAATCAGCGAATCGGCCGAATCCGGCTCCAGATCAAAAGGATCGGCCAGGCGCTGCTGAATTTCCTGGTATCGGCTGAGATTCTCCAGATTGTCTTTGGAGGAGACAATCGCCATGATGAAGGGTCTTCCCTGAGTGGTTTTTCCCAGTTCACGAACCCGGATTCGGGGCGATCGATCCAGCCCGATAAAGTATTCATGGATCTGATTCCAGTCGATGAGCCGCCGGTCGGTTCCCATGGGAAAACCAAACGTCTCTTCGGGCGAAAGGTTCTGTGCTGATGCGAAAATGGAGACAAATGTCAGAATACAGATTATCAAAACGGCTGTTTTTCTCATTCGAACCTCCTTGAGAGATTATGGCCTGTCCGGCCCGCAGATTCCGGCTGTCAGTTCCCCAATGACGGATCCCGACCCCGGGCTTCCGAAGCAAAAACAGGGAATCCTGCCGCGGCAAAATATCCTGTCAATTCATTTCCGGACTATTCATCCTCGCCGCTGTCCAGATAGGCGTCGGCCTCTTCCGCGGTGGCAAAATGCCTCGACGGATACGTGGCCTGGCTCTTGACGATCCGGTTGATCTGCATGCCCCCCAAAGGGGTTTTCCCCACGACTCTCGCCACCTTGCGGCAGCCGGCGTGTTCCGCCATTTTGGCCATTTTTCGGAGGAGTTCCTGAACTTCCGGGGTGCCGGGCTTGTAATCTTCCGCAAAGGTCACCACCGTAAAGCCGGGCGTGCATTGGGAGATGGCCTCTTTGTAGGCGTCATGGAGTTTCCTTGCCCGGTCAACATCCATGAAACCTTCCAAATACAGGTAAATGCGGTTTTTGGACTTGTCAATTCGGACCAATTCTTCTTTCATCATGATCTGCCCCCCTTCGTTATATTGCTCCTGGTTGTCAATCCATTTCCCGATCCAGAAATGCTTCGGCCTCTTCAACCGTTTCAAAATTGGCGGATTGATATGAGGTCTTTTCCCGAGCGATGCGCTGTATCTGCATGCCGCCCAGCGGAGTGCCGCCGACTACACGGGCGACACGGGAGACTCCTCCTTTATCCGCCATCAGTACACACGCTTCATGAATCTTCTGCACCTCTTCGCTTCCGGGCCTGTAAGCCGACACATCGGCCAGTACAGTAAAGCCCGGCACGCATCGCCCGATCGCTTCCCGGTACAGATCCTGCAGTCTAAGCGCCTCCTCGACATCATGATAGCCTTCGAGCACCAGGTAGATTCGGTTCCTGACCTCGTCGACACGTATGGTTGAATTTGTCATATCAAATCTCCCCCCACGCCAACTTGCAGGTGCCCGCGTGGCGTTTCATTAAACAGCATTGATTATAACAGCGCAAATTTCGAGCCACATTAAATCAGCGCCCTCTCGAAAATCGTATAGGTCTTGGACGGCGCGGCCCCGAACATTTCGACCAGGCGAATGGCCATCACATTGTCTTCCAGAACCCAGCCCATGTCGGAATACCGATACCCCCGGTCTTTGGCACATTGTTTTTGTTTGTAAAGCATGACTCCGTCCAGGCCCAGGTGACGGAATTTGGGTTTCACGCCCAGATAACCCACACGGAATCCCGAAGTCCTGTTGCGAAATAGAACCATCTTCAGTGCCCGCAGCAGCTCGCAGTGCCGGCATTTGCCGATTCGCCTCAGATTCTCGGACACATTGGGAACTCCACCGAAAAACCCGGCGGGCTCGCCCTGAATATAGACAAAAATGAACAGCCTCTTGTCCATGATGAGAAGCATATCATCGATGATCTGTGAAAATTCCTCATCCGTAAACGGCACGAAACCGAAATTCCGGTCCCAGGCGGCGTTGTAGATGGCAAGCATCTCTTTCTTCCTCTCCGGCAGAGGCCGGTCGTCCCACGCCTCGATCTTCACTTTGTACCGCTGAATGACCTTCTCCGCGACACGAACCAGCTTCTCCACCCAGGGGTCGTTGACGTCGACCTCCCAGGAAAAAACCCGTTTGACGGGTTTCATGCCGGCCTGCCGGAACAGATCCGCATAATAGGGCTTGTTGTAATGATAGTACATCACCGGACGGGAATCGAATCCCTCGGTCATGAGCCCGGGTGTGGCGTCGTTCACGGGCAGGTTCTGCGGACCCCGCATGATTTCCATGCCCCGGCTCCTGAGCCAGGCTCCGGCCGCGTCCAGCAGGGAAGCAGCCACTTCGGGATCTTCGACGGATTCAAACTGGCCGACGAATCCTGCCTTGTCCTTCCAGTGTTCGTTGTGCCGGTGATTGACAAAGGCGTTGCACCGTCCCACGATGCGGTCCCCGTGATAAGCCAGGAAAAAGGCCATCTCCGCGTGCTTGAAAAAAAGGTTGGACGGCTCAAAGAAACCGTGAATGCCCAGCAGCTTGAACCCCAGATATTCGTAATCCAGCAGCGGAACATACTGCGGATCATCGCGGTAATGCGTCCAGTGAAAATCGACAAACCGCTTCAACCGCTTCCTGTCTTCCCGGGTCTCGTTTCCGAAAGACAGGACGCGGAGTTCCTGTTGATTGTTTTTCGTGTCGCTCATGACCCTCCCGTTTTTAATTCGATGGGTATCTGCATTCACACAATATTTTTTGCGACTTCGACCAGAGAGGTCGCCGGATCGATTTCAACCGAAAAACCCCGCTTCTTGAATACAGCGATCATGCGGGGATTGAATATTTTATCCAGGTGATAAATTGCCAAAGAAACAACCTCCTGTGTAACGTGTCCATATCCGCGGAGTATCCCGGCGGTTTTTCAGGGGCCGGCGGTTCCCGGCCTGATTTCCTTGTCATTCTGCATGGAGAGATTGTATATAATAATAGAAAGGGAAACAAGAATCATCCCGATGACGGGAAAAACCTCCGGGTGCTCATCGGGAAGCAGAATCCAGCTCAGCAGGGCGCCGAAAACAGGAATGATAAATTTCCATAAGTTCAGCTCCGATACTTTCACACCCGGCCGCTGAAGAAGGACAAACCAAAGAGACACGGCCACGGCAGACAGGACAGCCAGCCATAAAAGATCGGCGTAAAACAGAACGGGCCGATTCAGTTCCGGGATCCCTTCTTTCAGAAGCGACACCAGAAACAGGAGAAATCCTCCGATAAAAATCTGAACGGCATTGAGAAGCAGCGCCGGAATGGCCGCCTTCTCCCGGGCGACCATGATGTTTCCCATGGCCGAAGACAGAACGCCCCCCACCAGCAGCATGACTCCCGTGAATTGAATCCATCCTCCGGTCACCCGGGGATTCCGGCTCAGACTGATGATGACCACGCCCCCGATACCCACCACGATGCTGCCGATTCCGGACCAGCTCATGCGGTCATCCGTCATAAAGAAATGGGCCGCCAGGGCGGAAAACAGGGGCGAGGAACCGATGACAATGGCACCCACCGCGCCGTCCACCCGGTTCATTCCCGAATAGAAACAGGCATAGAGCAGAAAGGTCTGAAAAAAACAGACCTTGGCGATGAGTTTCCATCGCGTTTGCATAGAATGCCGAATCCCCTTGAAGGAACCGCAAAACGGCAGGAGCAGCAAGCCGGACATCATAAAACGGATTCCGGCAAACTGAAAAGGCCCCATAAATTCCAGCCCGTACTTGACGCCCGCAAAAGCCGTGGACCAAAGCAGACAGGCGAAAACGGCCAGCATCGTTGTTGTGACGCCCGGCTTTCGAAAGGAACTGACAAGCTTTATCACTCGCATGCGATCAACCGATTCATTTTCCTATCCGGTAAAGAAATCAAAGATGTTTCCCAGAGCGCTGCTGTCGGCCTGATAGATCTCCGTGTAACGGCATTGAGAGCATGTGACCGTTGAAAAACGCTTGTTCTGGACATCGAAAACCTTGGTCCAGAATCCCCCTGTCGCCCGGAATTCGCCGGTTTCATACTGTGTATTTCCGCATTTTGCGCATCGGTAGTCGAGTGCTTTCATCGTTTTTTCCTTGTTGGTAATTTCATTCTGTGATTGCGGTTTTCAGGATCCCTCACGCTGATTTCTCAAAACCCGAAACAGCATCCACCTGGAAGTCAGACCCGTCAGCGCATAGGCCGCGGCGACCGCCAGAAAGATGCCGCCGATCCCCAACAGCCCGGATCCGATATAGGCCAGAGGAAGCACGAGCACAAACATCTGCATAAACGAAAGGCCGGCGGCGTAAAGAGGCCGGTTCAGTACGTTCAGGGCCGAAGCGGCGATGACCACGATCCCCTCCAGGCCATAGGCCCAGGGCACCCGCCGCAGATACAGAGAGGCGGCAGCCACCACACGGGGATCGTGGTTGAAAAGACGAACGATATTCGGAGCCAGCAGCGCCAGAACGGCTCCCAGAAACAGGCCCGAGATCAGGCAGAATCCAAAACTGAGACGCATGCCCCGAATAACCCGGTTCCATCTTCGGGCTCCCCGATTCTGGCCCACATAAGGCCCGATCACGGATGCCAGGGCCATGAATACCGCCAGGGCGAAAAATTCGACACGAGTCGCCACGCCCAAGGCGGCGACGGCCTCCTTTCCATACACGGAAACCATGCGTGTGACAAACGCCATGCCCAGCGGTAAAATAATTCGTGTTCCCGCGGTGGGCAGGCCGACGTAAAGAATCTGACCCCAGGAACGGCTGACCGTTTCCCATGCAGGGCGTTCCAGGGTGATCATGCGTTCTCTCCGGATCAGCACCCACAACGCCACCCCCATGGACAGAGCACGGGCGATGACCGTGCTCAGGGCGGCTCCGGCGATCTCCATGCGCGGGAACGGACCGATACCGAAAATCAGCAGCGGATCGAGCGCGCAGTTCATGGCCGCGGAAACCATCATAATCAAACCGGGCGTCAGGGTGTCTCCGGCCGCCCGGATTGCGTTGTTGCCCATCATCGGCACCACCACAAACAGGGCCCCCCAGTACCAGATCCGCATGTAGGTTTCAATCAGAGGAAGAATGTCCGCGGACGCTCCCATGGCACGGAAAAGAGGCCGAATGGTCAGCTGCCCGGCCGTGACAAACAGAACCGCGAAAAGAACCGAAAGAATCAGCCCGTCCGTGGTCAACCGCCGAACGCGATGCGTGTTGCCTTCTCCGGTGGCACGGGAGATGACCGCCGACGCGCCGATGCCCAGACCCATGGCCAGGCTGTTGACAACCAGAACGACAGGAAAGGTAAAACTCAGGGCGGCCAGTTCGGTGGTGCCCAGACGGCCGATAAAAAACGTATCCGCCAGATTGAAAATCACCATGCTGACAATTCCCAGAATCATGGGAAGTGTCAGCTTGAAGAGTGTGGGCCCCACGGATCCCTCTGTAAGGCGCGCCTCTGTCAAAAGTCCATTTCTCCGCTGTTTGATGAGCTCATACCCCGACCCGGGAGATGAAATAAGTCCATCCGGGAACGGCCGCTCCATCGAGACGTTCCCATCCTCCCTCGCCATTCAGATCGCGTATCACCAGTTCAAAATGACAGGCTGCGATGCCCATATCTATTCGGCGCATAAGGGTTTCCGATACACGCCTGCCGGTCTTGCCATTGGAAAAGAAATGGATGATTCCCGCTTTTTCGTCAACCACCAGGCGCCAGGGCTGACCGTTCCGGGAAGAGGGCGCCATTCGAACGGCCTCCAGAGCGTGCCGATACGGTTCGGCTTCCGCATCACTTGAAGGTCTTCCCGGTTGGCTGAAAAACAGCGTATCCGGGGGCCTCCGCCGGGCGCTTCGGGCGGCTATTTTAAACAGAGAACCGGTGGCGGATTCTTTGGCTGCCGGATATCCCAGTGGAGAAACGGCCGGAATGGATTCGCCTTCGCTCAACCCGAGATATTCGGCGATTAGCCGGGACCTGAAAGTGGCGCCCAGCCAGCATGTGCCGAGACCCAGGCGTTCGGCATGGAGCAGCACGGTTTCCATGCAGAAGCCCATATCCTCCGGACCCCAGGCCTGATCCTGCATGATGCCGGCCAGAAAGCAGGAAGCCCCTTTGATCACGCCGTAAGTGTCCAGGCGGCGGATCGATTCCCGGTCTTTTCGGCCTGTATCGAGATCGAGGAGCCGAAACCGGCTCGTTCCTCCAAAGGGAGATCGGAAATTGAGAGTCAGGCATTGCTCCAGAATGCGCCTGTCTTCCGGCCTGAGCGGCCGTGAATCAAAGGTCCGGCAGGATTTTCTGCGATCAATAATTTCCAGCCACTGACTGGATGCGGGTTGTGTTTCGGTCATGGGTGTGTTAAAAAGGCTTGTTTTTCCCATGGCCCTTTCCCGATTTCCACGCCTGGGTATCGGAACGGTATTCGCTCACCTTGAGAACCGACCCCTTCAATTTTTTGCCGTTGAGACCCTTTATCGCGGCTTCACCCTCCTTGTCGGAGATCATGGTCACAAAGGCAAACCCTTTGGGTTTCCTGGTAAAGAGGTCGGTTTTCATTTTTACCGAAGAAACCGTCCCGTACTTTTCAAAAGCCTTCTGCAGGTCTTCTTTGGTAGTGGTTTTCGACAGATTGCCGACATAGATGTTCATAGCTCCTCCCTATACCATCCATACAGGTTTTGTCAGATCTTTTGCAAGTGACCCGGCCCGGGACCGTTTATGACGGTCTGTTCCCGGCTTGCTGTGATTCGATGATTTTTACAATTTCCTCGTACCGGAAACAGCGCATCAAATGGTCGTTGACGAGTCCGGCGGCCTGCATGGTCGCGTAACAGATGGTGGGCCCCGCAAAGGAGAAACCCCTCTGTTTCAAATCGCGGCTCATGGTCTCCGCTTCCGGGGTTTTGACCGGAATGTCCTCTGTCTTTCGCCATGCGTTGATTCTTGTGGTCCCGCCGACAAACCGCCAGATATACGCGTCAAAAGAACCGAACGACTCCTGAATGTTCAGAAAAGCACGCGCGTTGCGAACCGCGGCCTCTATCTTGAGCCGGTTTCGAATAATACCGGCGTCCTGCATCAGCAATTGAATCTTTTCTTCGCCGTATCCGGCGACCTGAACAGGATCCAAACCGTCGAACACGGCGCGAAACCGCTCGCGCTTCCGCAGAATGGTGGCCCAGCTGAGACCCGCCTGAAAACCGTCCAGCACGATAAACTCGAAATGCACACGGTCATCATGCACCGGGACGCCCCACTCCCGATCATGATAGGAAATGCAGACCGGATCGGTCAGGGCCCAGTCGCATCGCGTTCTGTCGCTTTGGTTAAATCTGTCAATTTTCATGGACGGCCGCATAGTGATCAACAAGGTTCATCATTCGATACATCACTTCACAACAATATCAAAATATTAATGTAACCATAAATCCATCATCATTCCAGCAATTTCTTTCCTCCAGTCTTATTGGCGCCGGGATGTCACCTTTTGTTCATAGACCCGGATTTCGTTCATCATGGTTTCATCGGGGGGAACTTCATGCTTTTCACAGTGGTAATTCCAGACCGCTCCCCAGGGCAGGGCTTTGACGGTTTCCATAAGAGCCAGACGTCCCGTCAGATCGCCCGATTCCTCCAGTTCCATCAGCCTGTCGCGGGGCTCCAGCAGAGCCCTCAGAAGAGCCTTCATCACGGCCCGGGCCCCGATCACCCAGGCGGCAACACGGTGGATGGTGGCGTCAAAATAGTCCAGGGCCAGATGAATCCTTTCCAGCGCTCCGGCACGGACGATTTCCCGGCACAATTCCAGCAAGGCGTCATCGAGAATCACCACATGGTCGCTGTCCCAGCGCAGGCCCCGGCTGAGGTGAAAGAGGATCTCCGGAAAAAAGGGCAGAAGAGCCGACACCTTGTCGGCAACCGATTCGGTGGGATGAAAATGCCCCATGTCCAGGCAGATCATCAGATTGCGCTTCAGGGCATAGGCCAGATATAAATCATAGGAACCGGCGACAAACGCCTCGCTGCCGATGCCGAAGAGTTTGCTTTCCACGGAATCTTTCATCTCATCGGGAGGGAAGGATTTTTCATAAATCGCATCCAGTGATGAGATGAGCCGCTCTCTTGGGCGGAACCGGTCTGCGAGCTGATCCCTGGATCCGTCGGGGATCCAGAGATTGTGAATGCAGGAACTTCCTGTTTCACGCCCCAGAATCCGGCTGATCTGACGGCATCGCCGCACATGTTCGATCCAGAACGCGCGGATGGCGGGATCGGCATGGCTGAGCGTCCACCCCTCATCGGCTTTGGGATGAGAGAAGCACGTGGCATTAAAATCCAGACCCAGCGAGTGAGACCGGGCCCAGTCCATCCAGCCGCTGAAATGTTCCGGACGAAGCCGATCCCGATCTGCGGGCCTGCCCGTAAATTCAGCATACATGGCGTGGAGGTTGACTCGGTGCCGGCCGGGAAGCAAAGACAGGGCCTTTTCCAGATCGGCCCGCAGCTCCGGCCCGTTTCGGGCCCGGCCCGGATAGCTGCCCGTAACCGCGATTCCGCCGTCCGGCCCCCTGTCCGGAGATTCGAATCCCCTTACATCATCACCCTGCCAGCAGGGAAGAGACAGAGACACCGATTCCAGGCGGGAGAGGGCTTTCACCACATCGACTCCCAGTCTTTCATAAGTTTCCCTGGAGGCCATGAAAACGGATTCAGGATTTTTCGTCATGAGATGCCTTCTCCCGCTTTTCGGGTTTATTTCCTCAGGAAAGCATTCAGATTGCCACCCATAAGCGCGGTCATGTCTGTATAGACCTTCTTTTTTGAATCATTCTCCAGCCGCTTCTCATAGAGTTTCTGGGCCTTGTCCCAGGCGGATCGGAACGAAGATTCGTCTTCTTCATTCAGGAATCCGGAGAAATCGATGTGAACATTTTCAATTCCGTATCGGTCTGTCAAACGGCACAGCGATTCCGCGTTCGTGTTCATCCCGACCTGCACCATCAGCAGTCTTCGGGATGATTCGAAAAAGCAGTCCGCAATTTCCGCGTCCAGAGCGGCCTGCGGATCCATCGGAAAAAGAACCGGACCCGCGTAATCGGGCAGACCGAGGCGGAAGAATTCGAGATGCTCCGGACTCCAGATCAGGAGAACATGATGCTGTTTGCAGGCATCCAGAACGGCCTTTCCCAAATCGGACAGACCGTCTTTCTCGAACAGAGGACCTTCCGTTTCGTCGATTTGAAGCATGTGTACGCCCAGCCTTGTCAGGTGACCCCAGATACCGGCATCGGTCACCTGCCGGGCATTCACCCTGATAGCGAGAGACAGCTTGTCTGATGTCGCGGCCGTGCCGAAGACTCCCGGTTGATAGAAAATAAAGTGATCCTGCCCGTTGATGAATTGATCCCATCTTCTCAATGCCCCGTACAGATCGGTGTCCTCTTCCGAAGCGAGATCCGTTCCCAGACAGCGAATGCCCAGCCCATCCGCCTGATGCTGAAGGGCGGCTGTTTCTTTTTCGTTCAGCGAAAAAATATCCAGATCTGTTCCGGCGGCAATCTGATCCCCAAAGAGAAGAAAGCATCGACCCTGCCGGCTGCCGCCGAACAAGAGAGTGGATTCGTGATCCGCCAGTGTCAGGATCAGCCGTCCGGCCGCGTCGCCCACGAACTGAAGGGATGCGACATTGATGGTCCGGGGAAGATCTTCCAGCCGGTGATAGAAAGGATGACCGCCGGTAGAGAAAAAACCGAAGGAGGGAATGCCCTGTTCGATGTAATGGGCGTGATCGGACCCGCCCATGCCCCAGCCCCGGGAAATTCTCAATTTTTTGGACATATCATCCGGCAGGTTTTCCCGCATGGCATCGATCAGGCCCGGAAAATAATTGCGGCCGCCGAAACCGGCTCCGCCGTCGCCTGTGCCCGTCATGTCGAAATTAAGCATGGCCGCGATACGGTCCGCGGACACCGTGGGATGATCCGCGTAGTAACTGGATCCCAGGAGCCCCTGTTCCTCGCCTCCGAAGGCCACAAAAACCAGGGATCGCCGGGTTCCGCCCTCCAGGGCCAGCGTACGGGCCAGTTCCATGACTACAGCCGTACCCGATGCGTTGTCGTCCGCGCCGGCATAGATCCTGCCCTGGGGATCCACTCCGTTATGATCCATGTGTCCGCCGATGACGATAAATTCGTTCCGCAGCACGGGATCGTTTCCAGGCAAAACAGCGACCACATTCTCTCCGGATCCGGGCTTCACCCGCTTCATTTCGAGCTGAAGGTGAACGGTTTTGCCCATAGCAAAGGACTGCGGCGACCGGCGAAGGTCCCGCAGAATATAGTCCATGTTCCTGAAGGTCCCCTGGAAAAGATCGAAGGCCGTCTTTCTGGAGACGGCCAGAGCGGGCATTCGGGGATGATATCCTTTTTCATGAATGGTACCCCCGCGGATGGCCCATTCACGCTGTTCCAGTATCAGGAGAGCCGCGGCTCCGTGGGCGGCCGCGGTCTGTATCTTGTAATGGCGTTCGTTTTCTTCGGTCCAGTCCTGTCCGTCTTCAGGGGTGCCTCGATAGAGGAGAAGCACTTTTCCCCTGACGTCCACTCCCTGATAATCGTCCCACCCCTTGTCCGGCTCGCTGATGCCGAATCCGGCGAACACCACTTCTGCGGTGACGTTTCCGGAACCGGAGTTGAAGTACACCGTGAAATCATTGCCCTGCTGATAGGTCACCGGTCCGAACAGGCCGTTTCTCAGCTGAAAAACCGCCGGCCTGACCTGATCCGTGGCCAGCATGGGGAACTCCTGAATATAGGAATCACCGGCTCCGGGCTCGAGCCCCCAGGATTCGAACTGGCCGGCGATCCATTCGGCGGCTTCCCGGGCTCCGGGGAGTCCGGTCTTCCGTCCCCGGAACTCCTCTTCACAAAGCCGGTCGATATACGATTTGGCCTGTTCACCGGAGAAAGGAATTTGGGCCGGACTCTGAATGGAAATCGCCAGTAAGGCGATCAACAGGATGTGTTTTTTATGCATGACAGCTCCTTTTGACTGGAATGGGGGAAACTCGTGATTCGTGATTCAACAAAGAATATAATCCGGAAATCGTAAGATTCAAACCGGTTTAACATGTCTGGCTGTATCTTTTTTTCAGATCACGAGTTACGAAAACGAATCACGATCAATTCTTTTATTGTACCATTTTTCTGCGGGAGAAGCAAATGTTTTTTCCGGACCGGCTGGAGCAATTCATGCGGAACGAATCAGGGAATGAGCAAACTGCATAGGGCATAGAGCAGAGAGCACAGGGAAAATGATGCAGACCGACTGAAAGTTGTTTACTCTATGCCCTCTGCCCTATGCTCCATGCCTATCTTTTCCTCACGTCCTCACCTCTTACGTCTTTACCTCTGCCGTCTTTACCTCTTACGTTTTTTCCTTACGTTTTTTCTTCTCACGTCTTCTCACCCCACCCACTCCTCCTTTAGAACATTCCCCTGTATTCCCACCACAATATGCTTCAGGGGCACTTTGCGGGAAGAGTCGGCCAGGGCCTGGCGAGCCAGCTGAAGCAGTCCGCTGCAGCAGGGCACCTCCATGGTCATGACCGTAAGGGTGTTGATTTTGGCCTCATCGATGAGGGCCTTGAGCTTTTCCGAATAGATTTCCGTCCCCGAATCCAGTTTGGGACAGGCAATGGCCAGCGTCTTTCCTTTCAGGAAATCTTTATGAAAGTCCCCGAGGCAAAAGGCCGAGCAGTCGGCGGCGAGCAGCAGGTCCGATCCCGTAAAATGGGGAGAGCGGGGAGAGATCAGGTGCATCTGCACGGGCCAGTGGGTCAGGGCCGAAGCCCGGCGGATTCCGTCGCCGGGCTCTTCCGTCCCGACGGCAAAATTCATGGCCCGGGATCCGGGGCATCCTCCCTGACAAGTTTCGGCAGGACTTTGAGGCACGTCCATCCCCTTTTCCTGCAAAACGGCGACAGCCTGCCGATACAGATCTTCTTCCCCGTGCGATTTCAGGTGATCCAGGTGGGCCGCAATGGTATTCGGCCCTTGCGCGATGATGTTTTCCATGACCTTCCGTTCATCATAGGGTTCGGCCTCCCGCTCTTCCACGGCAATCGCGCCTTCGGGACAGTGGCCGATGCAGGCGCCCAGACCGTCGCAAAACAGGTCGCTGATCAGACGCGCCTTGCCGTCGATGATCTGCAGGGCGCCCTCCGGACAGTTCGGAATGCAAAGCCCGCATCCGTTGCATTTTTTTTCATCGATGTTTATGATTTTCCGTTTCATCTTGACACCCCGATATTTTTATTTGGATTTTTGCCTCCCGGAAAGTAATTTATTCACAAGGCGTTTTACAAACCTTGATGCGGATCAAAAAAGCGGGAGAAATCTGTTGTCATGGAAATTGAATTTCTTCTCAGGCAGACCCATTTGTTCGAATCGCTTTCAGGAGAAAGCCTGAAGGCTCTGGCCGGTATTTGCCTGAATAAAAAGGCCGAAAAGAACGAATTGCTATTTCAGGAAGGGCAGGCGGGATTCTCGGTCTACATTCTGATTCATGGAGCGATTCAGCTGTACAAAACCCGCTCAGACGGACGCCGCGTGGTCATAAAAACCCTGCAGAAAGGCGATCTGTTCGGTGAAGTGATTCTCTTCGAGACCAACCGGTACCCGGTGACGGCTCAGGCGCTGAAGCCCTCCCGGCTCTTCCTTCTTCCCAAACACCAGCTTCTGTGCCTGCTTGAAAACCGTTCTTTTCGCGATGAGTTCATCGGCAATCTGATGGGCAAGCTGCGTTATCTGGCCGACCAGATTCAGGGGCTGACACACCTGGATGTGCGGGAGCGTTTTATCCTGTTTTTAAGGGAGCAGTACGGCGAGGCGGAAACCATCCGGCCGCAAATCTCGAAAAAGACTCTGGCCGAGGCCATCGGGACCACACCCGAGACCCTGTCGCGGCTGCTGCAGAGCCTTCAGGAGGAGGGATTGCTGAAATGGAAGGGAGCGGTGATGGAGGTGGAGCCGAAATTCTGGAAGGAGGGGGGAAAATAGACCGGATCTTTAAATAAAAAGAGAATTATAAATTTTGAATTTTAAATTAAAATATATCAGGACTTTATGCTGTATTATTATCATTTAAATTTAGCATTTAAAATTCGCCATTGTTGCATTGTTGAGTGTTTTTGAATCATTCGGAATGTTATACATATCGCTCGATATGTCATTCCCGCGAAAGCGGGAATCCAGTTTTTTTATAATTCATCGAAAACTTCGGTTTAATCCACTCAGATTTAGTTTCTGATAGGATATTATCCTTATAGGCATACGGAATGCCGGGTACAAATGGATTCGGTCCCTACAGATTGATCCTAATAAATTATAAAACAATTAATTGCATATGTAATAACAGAATTGAATAAATCATATGACAGGGATATAAGAATAAGTCAAAATACTTTAGCATGATTTGCCTCATATAATCCACGCAAATGTCCTGTCATTCGTATTTTAAAGACTGGATCCCCGCTGAAGTTTATCCCGCACTCGATGCGGGACGGGGATGACAACCTTTATCATATCTTTAACATCAACCAACACTTAACTTTGCAACAACGCCGAAAATTCAACATTGCTTTTCCTCACGTCTTTACCTCTGCTATAACAAAAAGCAAGCATTTTATTACTCAACAGCAAATACTTTATATGAACTGTTCTTTTCCATTCACTTGTTCTTGACTGCCTGCTATTCGGGGTCCACACAAAGATCCGGGTGGCCGCCA